>Ga0123341_1000463_pt1 | contig 24628 bp, 14 predicted proteins | sample Turbeapinknodule_FD_89959 | JGI IMG/M metagenome (GOLD analysis project Ga0123341, IMG submission 89959) | Root nodule microbial communities of legume samples collected from Mexico - Turtle bean Mexico pink nodule | ecosystem: Host-associated > Plants > Roots > Nodule | place: Mexico: Nepantla...
AGTTTGTGTTTTGGCACTAGTTTTGGTGAGTTCTTGTTCATAGAACCTTGATCCATTTCTATGATAAAGTGCCTATCTCTTAACCAACTCAAGATGATTCCTAAGAATGTCAAGAATCATTCTTCTTTGCTATTGGAATCACATCACAAGTGGTTTTAAAGTAGAAGAGAAACCTTTTTAATATGTCAACACCCTTCCGTCCATACCTTTTGTTGACATTACATTCTTTCCATCCAGTGCTCATATATGTACTATACAAACTGAATATTGTTATCCTTTACTCATAACAAAAATTATTAGTGTTTGGTTATTGACATGTTGTATGGTGTTTTACTCGCAAGAAGAGAAGATAAATGAAGATGGAGCAAGTTGAACGCGTGCTTAAAAGAAGATAAAGGCATAATGAGATGAATGTCATTCTGAGGGGGAACCTCTAAAAAGTAGAAAGGAAAGTATCCAAGAGAAGCCTCCAAGAAGAGAAAAGAAAAAGACCAACATCAAGAGTCTTTGAAAATTCTCATGAGACACAAGCTAAGGGGCACAACTGATGAAGCCCTGAAAGGTAGAGCTTCCCCTGAGCTAGCCCAACCTTCCAGAAGTAGAGCTTTTCCTGAGCTAGCCCAACCTTCCAGAAGGATGACCAAAGCATGACATAGGACCAGGGCTAGGTCAGGATCATTCCCTAGCCAGTGCCTCATAACCTATCCTTTCTCAGAGAATCACCATGAGCAAAACCCACATGATGGGAGTTGAGCTACTAGTCTCTTTGTTTTTAATTTCAGTAGATTAGGTTTTACATAGTATAAATTGAAGTGTGCTTAGCAATTTGGGCTTATGCCAAGCCCATTTTCTATTCATGAGCACCTAGGTTTAGGTCTTTGTAACCCTAGCTTCTACAAACTAGGACTAGGGGGTGGCATTGACTAGAGTCAGCCTAGGGCCACCTCTCCCCTTTCCCCTATCCTCTCTCCTTTCATCTTGCCCACCAAGGCACCCCTCCCCTATAAATAGGGTGTATGTCCTCGTGTAATTTCACCTTGATTTTGAATTAAGAAGAGAAACTCTGCTTGAGTGATTAGTGAGCTTTGTCTCCTAATTTGTTCTTGGTCTTATCTAGAGAGTAGTGCACCTCAAGTGGTGGCTCTTCACCACTCATCTTTTGATACAACCCAATTAGACAAGGAGATAACCAAGGACACAACAAACACTTCACAATTAAGTCAGTCATCTTAGCATCCAAGACAAGGCCCCACTAAACTTCAGAAGGACCTCAGGCCAGCGCATCAGATGTTATTTCTTTTGGTCTTTTTAAAAGACAAGTTTATGTAAATAAATTGGGCTCACTTTGGGGGTCCAAATAGAAGAATAAGGTAAGTAGGGTTCACTTAGCATAAATTGGGGGTGTACTTCGCATAAATTAGGCTTGTGTCAAGCCCACCTTTCATGACAAGTGCTTATAGGTTTAGGGTTTCTCTTACCTACCTTCTAGAAGGTTTCTCACAAATGACACCCCTACCCTTCTATCTTGTTCTCCAAGACACTCTCTGCTATAAATACAGTGTCTTGCCTCATGTATTACACACACTTGAATTTGAATTAAGAAGAGAAACTTTGCTTGAGTGATTAGTGAGCTTTTGTCTCCTAAATTGTTCTTGGGTCTTATCTTAAGAGTAGTGCACCTCAAGTGGCGGCTCCTCACCACTCATCTTGGAATTCCCTCACCCTCCAAGTGGTGTGATTCCTTGCTCCATTTTCCATAAGATTTTTTCATCTCTTCATCTTTTTCCTTTCTTATTTGTGCCATTTCCATTCCTTTTTATGTTCTTGTGCTCTTCCTTTCTTATTCAGTTTCCATCTTGTTTCTATCCATTATATGTTCTTTAATTTCGTACCTCTTCATCATCAACACCATACAATTATGTTTTCTCTTTCCCCTTTAGAAGTGAATCTTCACACTTACTTAACCACTTGGTTAAGTTTGTGTCCAATGGGAATCTTCCTTTGCGTTTCTCACCATATTCCGCTTAAAATAAAAAACTCATAAACAAGTAAAACTCCTTAAAATGTGAAATCTTAAAATCAACTCACATCATCTTAGAACCATCCACCATTCCGAGTGGCGTGATTCCTTGCTCCCTTTCCATAAGCTTTCTTCATCTCTTCATCTTTTTCCTTTCTTATTTGCGCCACTTACCATTCCTTTTTAAGTTCTTATTCTACTCTTTAGGTCGATTTTTATCTTGTTTCCTTTCATCTTATATGCTCTTTATTTCTACACATCATCATCATAACCATATAATCGTGTTTTCTCTTTGCCCTCTAGAAGAGAAACTTCACACTTACTTAACCACTTGGTTAAGTTTGTGTTCAGTGACAATCTTCTATGGGTCTCTCACCATATTTTGCTTACCCAAACATCATAAACAAAGTGAAACTCATAAAATGTGCAATCTTAAAATTAACTCACATCAACAACCCACAACCGTCGATTGTTGCTCAAGTGTTAAAATAATTGTAGATATTCATCAATAGAATATAAAGACCAACCTTTCTTGCTTATCTGATCTTATAATTTGTTCATGGTCACATGTATTGTTTTAAGAACCATAAAAAACGGGAATACAACACCCTAAATATTTTTATTGTGCCAAAACAAAACAAGCCTAGTGCTTAGAACACATGAAACAACTACATCTGACAAGTGTGGATCAGATCACAAATGCATATGCTTCGTCTAACAAATAACAGAGCGAAGTTCTAATTCATTTTATAAGTTAATTGAAGATCATTCAGACGATAAGTACAGACTAAGACTTCAAGTTGACCTGAATGAATAATATTCCAAAGCTTAAATAGAGAATGTCTTCTACATTTATCCTAAGATAATACGCACCAAGCCACAACGTTCAAAAATACCTTTGGATATGAGCTAAAGATTATTAGCCAGAAGTGTCTTGATCAAAGAGTACTCAATTGTACTTCATAGTGGTAGATTGCTTAGTAAAACTTAATTGGTTGGTAAAGAACTAAACGTAAGATCAGACAAACCAATATAAAAATACTAAGTATCTTTTTTTTCCTTAATTTTTTACATTAAATGTTATTCTAATATTTAACTAACTAAAGAAAGAAAGAAAATTAAAACTAATCTTACAAAGATTTCTCAAATCTTTTCTTTATATATCGCCCAACAACTTTTGAATAAAAAAATATCAGTGAAAAGTTACAAAATGTTCGAAACACAATTTAACCCTATTTTATTGTGTTATTTTCCTTTTTTACACAAAAATTCTATCAAAATCTTGGATATGAGGCAAGATGAAAATCTAATAACGTCCAACATTCTGTTTCTTATCAAGAGATGCATCTAACACAACAACATTATCAGGCTTTAATGACATTGATTCACCAAACAACAAGATAGTATTGATGCAATATTATATGTTAATATAAAATGGATTCCATCACAATTAATTATCTTAAAATGAACAAATTCAACAACTTGAATTCTTGATTGGGGTGCTAGTGATCATGTTACTTCTTCTTCTCTTTCCAATTTTATGTCTTATAAATAAATTAATCACATTACTGTTAATCTTTCTAATGGAATCAAGGTCTCGGTGCGGTTACTGTAATTGAGTTTCTACAAATAGCAGGTTTCTCGTAATTTGAAATAATTGAGGCAGTAATCGAATTTGACAGTGAATTAATGTTCGGTGGCTTGAATTCGAACAACCGATTCATTCAGAATTGGAGATTTGATGCATTGAATACGTGAGTTGCAAGCAGACACGTGGATTTTAATTGAAGTTACAAATTAGCCAAGCGGTGGTGGTGAAGATTATTCCATTATGGTTGTGGTGGCTATTGGCGCTGCATTCAAATTACTGCACATTTCATGCATTTGGATCTATTAGAACTTTTTGTAAACATAGCTTGTAAAAACTTTCCTTCTTGTTAGCATGGATTCAATAACATGCATGTAGAAATAGAAAAAAAAGAGTTAAATTGTGTATTAATTTTGTTTAAATCTTTCCCTCATGAACACGAATAGATAGAGTATATACTTGACAAATATGTTGTCAAGTAGTTTTTTGAGAGACCATGTCTGATGATGAAGAACATTGCATGCCATTTCAAGTTTGATAGATGCGTTATCAAAAATACTTTTTAAATTTTTGCATTAAATTTTTGCAAAACTTCTTAAGAAAAAATTAATAACATGTAATATAAATATATAAAAGGTAAAAAAATTTGTATAAAATATTTGTATATTGATTTTTTTATAACTCAAACTAGTTTCAACTTCTATCAACATAATCTAAGTTCTAGTAAGACAAACTAATGCTGCAAATTACAGAATTTAATATTATTTGAACTTAACTACTCTTACTTAAATATAAATATTTTTTGAATTAAATCAACTCATGACTAAAGACAAGTATTATTTGAAACACATTATTGTTAACTAAAATAAAGTACCTTTAAATACAACCAATTCTAATTAAATACCGAATATTTCACTAACAAAATCATCAATAAAAAAGGAAAAAAAGTCTAACGATAAAATAACAGAGATTTTAGCGTATCATAAAGAGTGTACACTAATAATGAAACGAAACTGTGGTATAGAAACGAAACTATGTGGTATAGAACGTACCTCTCCAACCGACGCAAAGTGTCGGCTAAAACTAAGCCTATGCAATGTTGAAACTTAGTGTCGTCGACTAAGTCTACACAAAATAAGTGAATTTATATGTTAATTTAAATGTAATATCGGTTAACAAACTATTAAAATAAATTTAAACTAAGAGTTAGTTTAACGGACACAAGATTAGATTTAATATAAATAATATTATTTATTGCGGATGTGTAGCCGACAATGGACAAACAAAATACAAAAATAAATTAAAACTTGGTTTAGTTGATGCAGAAATTATATTAAATATAAAAATATTAAAAGTAATATGGATGAAGTCGACGTTAGTATTGATATAATATTATTTTGTTTGACTCTTTTTATGTTCGTATTGGAAAAGCAAATCAAATATTAAATATTAACAACCTATTTTCATAGCGAATTTAAACTTGTTTATGTGGATTAATTTCAAAATCAAATTTAAATCCAAATACAATTTAAATGAATAGAAGACTTTGAAATTAATTATGAATAACAAATAAATTAATAACACCACCAATTTAGACTTGTAACTCCTCCAGTTGTTTGCAATTCCAATCCAAATTCCAATTTTTGGAAATGAATATGCAATTTGAAGTATAAGACACCCATTTAAAGTTATAACACCTACAATTATCAAAATTCCGATTACAAATGAATAAGCAAATTGAATTATAAGATAGTAATTTACACTTATAACAAATGTAACTGCTTTTAACTTCCAATCCAAATTTCAAAATTGAAATGAATTTAAAAATTGAAATGAATTTAAAAATTTGATAAGTAAGATCTGGTAAAACTTTTAAGGCGAATTTCAATTTCAATGAAATACATATATTATATTTTCAAATTAATTTCAATTCCAAATGAAAAATGAATTTCAATTATAACATTTAGTTTCTAAAATTGTATTCCAGACCAAAGTGAAATGAGAATTTAATTTCAATTATCATAATTCTAAAGAAAAATGTCATTTAAATTTTAACAATAAATCATGTTTGAAACTTCAATAGCACCTGCTTAATAATAAAGTGTTAGAATATGTGACTTAAAAATAAGGGGTGAATTGTTTTCAAGAGATTTTCGCAATTGTTTAAGTTAGATTGAAAATTTCAAAAAAATCAACCAACTAAAATCATTGTTCAATCAATTGTTAAAGGAGAAACAAGCGTACAAAACAAATATAAATCAATTGTTATGTTTATTTAACTGATTGGATTACTATCCAGAAACCAAAAAACAACACTTTAGTAAAAGGATAAAGATAGAGATAATCACACAAGAGATACCAGTCCCCAGTGAACACACTGAGATTTCACTAAACACAGAATCAAAGATTACACAAGAACTACACACAAAAGCTTTGTTTCTTGAACTCTTCAAGAACCAGAAACCCTATATGGATCTACCTAAGCACATAATACAAGGAGGATATGAAACAAAAGCACCTGAGTCTTTTACACAATATGAAAGCAGCGTATTAGAAACTCAGGATTAACTTCTTCACAATACAGAATGATCCAAGATAAAAGAAATCTCCAAGAACTCAAAGACTCTTTTTGCAATCTGTTTTCTCAAGAAATTCATTACTTTAAAATGTTCATAAAACACCTTTTTATATGTTACAATGATTGCCAAAAACATTTTTCCATTTAATGAAAACAGTTGTTTGAATTAAAATAAGATTAGAAATCATAACAAAAATTTGTTAAAACATTTAATTAATTCTTTGAAATAACTGACTGTTTTCATTTAGAAGAAGAAATCAACTTTAAAACACTTGATTTATTTATCAAAATAACTAGTTGATTTCATTAATTTGGAAAGAAAGAAAAAAATAATATTAAAGTCTTAAGGTCAACAATAAAAACATTTGACTTTTAAATCATTTAAAAGACTTTTGTATTTTCATTCAGTTGATATGATAAATCAACCTGTTAAAATACTTTACTAAAGTCATAAGGCTTCAGTGTAAGTGATTTTAATCGATTAAAAACCTGAATCAAGTGATTTAAAAACATAACAGATTTTAAAATTGTTTTCTTGGAGATGTCTTGAACCATAAGGCATAATGGTGAAGATACAACAAAATCCACCTAAACACACACACATGCACAACTTTGTAGCCTTCATGGTTGAGCTTTGAGCACATCAAATCCATTCACTTTAGTCAACGTAAATAATGTATGAAAATGGACATAAAGATAAAATGACCTATAGAATGAAAAAAAGAAATTTTGGAAGATAGACAAGGTTGCCAGAAACATCATATTGGAATCTCAATTGGAAGAACCATTGAAAATAATGAGAACAAATAAAATAAATTAAGTATTTGTATGACAATAACGAATGAAGTAATACATAAACCAAAACATAGTGAACTTTAAACACACAAGTTTTAATTAGTGAATGAAATTGAATACATGTGTATTTATTCTAACATAATCCAAGATATGATACTTCTAACACAGTACATGAAATGATACTAGAATTAATTTTACTTACATTGATAATGAACTGAAGGCAAGGGTTGATCATGAAAGTCTTCAGCATTGTAAGGGTGGACCTGACTCATGCTTGTTGAGGTGCAACCATGTTTTCATTTCTTCATCATGGTTAATTTTTGCTCCATCAACTTAATTTTATCCTTCAACATTGCAAACTTTTGATTTTCTTTCATTTGCTTCTTGAGTGTTTTAATTTGCTTCCAGAACTTGTTGATGAAACTGTTTATTCTCAAATAAGTGATTAGTGGAAAGAGATAATAATGAAGGTGAGTGAGGGATGACACTCCATTACGAATATTGGCAACTAAGTCTAGAGTGACAAAACATCGACCTTTTCTTTTGCCTCCAACAACATCCTTCCAGCATTGGATCTTTGTTCATGCATTTATTTGTTGGAGGTTGGAAGTTGATCCTTCAGAGCTGTCTGATTGGAAGACTTTCAGCTGCTCATGGTATCCTAGTTGATCTGTCGGAGTTGTAAATGTTACAGTAATAAGTTAGAAATATAAATTATGTAAGCAAAAGTAAACCAATAACTTACATAAGTGTGTTGTGCACGACTATCTACCCAAACACCAATCTTTTTGGTGTGTGCAGCCATAAATAACTCATCTGAGTCAACAGGTAGATCATATTTATGTTCCTTAAATAAAAGGAAACAATTAGCAATATTAAACATACTTACTAAATTGAATAAGATGTAATGAAATATACAAGTCATGTATTTACTAGACCCAATGCAATGTCTAGGTGTGATTTAAGGGTAATAGAGTGCAATGCCCCAACTCGAGACAATGATCGGTTCAATTTACTTTGGATTGATTTCTCTTTGAACTTTTTGGAATCTTAATAGTTCAAAAGGCCAATCCATGCTTGTTCACCAATCCAACTAGGTATGGTCTTTTTTACCCTTGCTTTACTAAGCATATCACAAAGGTGTTTTCTAACCTCTGACTCGTACACTTTTCTAATTTTTCATTCATCATGAGGAGCCAAAGTCACTCTATTATGTAAAAACAACATCACAATTAAGTAAATTTCTATGATTTTCGCTTAAATGGGAAGGAGTGAAAATGAATAGTTAAGGTGACCTTAAATTCAGTGCACCATTTAAGTTGAACTTCCTCGGTTGTTTAGTTGTAGTGATGGTAGGGACCCTTAAATTGTGACATGATTCTATGGCCAATTGCCTTAATTACATAATGAATAGGTGTTCACATACGAATCATGCAAATCAAAATGTTAAGCATTAAGTATAGAAAACAAGAACAATAAATTTGAATGTGATAGTAAACTTACCATTTACCCACTAGTCGTATGATGACCCTTCCACTACTATCATGTTGCACCTCCTCCTCAAATACATCATGGTGCGTAGGTGGGGTGGTTGGACTGGCATAGCATGGGAGGGTTGTACTGGTAGAATAAGAGTCATGTGGACTAATGGAGCAACGAGAAACTGGACTGAGGGACCCAATGTAGATTGTAATGAGGGAGTCCAAGTGGGATGGACTATTGAGCAAAAAAGGATTGTATTGGTGGAGAAATAGTAGATTCTACTGGTATAGCAGGGGGTACAAGAAGATGAGATAAACGTATAATGTTATGATAATGGAGATGGTGAACCACTAAAGTTTTTGACGTTGCATAATAGGGTGGAGGAAGAGGATGAAAAATTGAGAAAAGCGAGGTTAGGGTGGCAGACTAGAATAAGGGAGGAGTCAAGTTCTATTGCAAGATGACCATGTATTGGTTGGGAACTCTACGCCTAACAATGGATATGTATGATGATAGAATCATCCCTATCTCTACTCCTAAACATTTTTCTAGCAAATAACAAAGTTACATGATCATTTAAGTTTGGCACATTCTAATATGAGTTGTCAAATAATATAGAAATATATTATACTTTAGTCGTCATTGTTGTCAAAGTCCCAATTGTCGATGTAGGTTCCATCATGCTCTTGATAAAATTTGCTTAATTCACTGGTGTCATCATTATAATCATCATCATCACATATTGGTTCGATAACATCATCATTTGTAGGAACAACTGGCTTCAAGGGGGAGGGGAGGGGGTTGAATGGAGCCTGAACTCAAAGATAATATAAAATAACATCTAATAAGAAAATAGAGAAGTAAATACAAATTTATATTGGTTCACACTAGAACTTGATTGTGCTACGCCAAGTTCCTTTAAGCACCACTCAAGAGTTTTCACTAACCAACAACACTTTGACTACAACGAGTTTCGGCACCTCTCTAGGAAAAAATATTTTCACCTTTCCAGTTGCACCGAGTTTCAACACCTCTCTAAGAACAAATATTCTAACATATCCAAGTACACCAAGTATTCTCATCTCTTCAAGTACAACAAGTATTTTCACTACTCCAGGTACATCAATCTTAATCTCCTTTTAAGATTAAGACCTCTCAAGAATATGAGAAAAACAATCCCAAAGAGAGAACAATGAAAGCTCATTGGATATACTTCACAAAGTCAAGAATTTACAATGGATAGCTCATAACCTGAATGACTAAAAGCTCTATATATAACATATGTGAATCCTATGTTTTTTAAAATGATTTTCTTCTTGTATCTTGTATTTCTTTCGTGTTTCTCGTGTATTTTTTGTGTCTTGTTCTTCGACTTTTAGCTATTTATATAACTTAGAAATGATGATCATTGAAGCTTGAGTATACACATCATCAATTTGGTATTAAATGCTCCAAAAGGAAACTTTTTCTTTGAAGATATCCTTGTTGGAAATATCAAGAATCCAACTTTGGTGTTTGATGAAGTCATATTCAAGACTTGTTTCCTTAAGTGTCTAGGTAGTTTAGTTTTGATTTTTTGTGTCTTGATTTATCTTTTGCCTTAAAAAATGATGATGAATCCAAGAACAAATATATTCAACTAGTTTTTAAATTGATTTCTTGAAAGTTATAGTTTTTCAATTTGTTATCTTTTAAATCAATTGATTAAAAATACTTAAAAGTCTTAGCTTTTTCTGAAATATGTTTTATATACTGAAAACCATGCTTTAATATGTAAAATAAGAAATGCTTTCAGTTTGAGTTTTTTCCATTTGAGAAAAAACAATTTTCATGTATATTATATTTGTTTAAGTGAAATCAATATATTGCTTCAATTTTTCAACATGTTGATTTTACTTAACTACACCTTTTTCTAGTAAATCCATTTTTGTTAAATTTCTCTAAGAAAAGGGTTTGCATTGTTTTAGAAAAAGGTTACTCATACACTTTACAAGTTTTACATCTGAGAGAGCCTTTGTGATTCAAGTTTTTGTGAGAAATATTTTTTTGAAAGATTTTTGAGGTTTTTTTGGAGAAAAACTTTCTTCATCTAGATTGAGGTCAAAGATATTACACTACTATGAATTTAAGGAATCCATTTGTGTTTCTTGATTCACTTTTCAGGTTAATTCGTGCCTTTCTATACTGTATTGTATTTTTGTATTAGAATGTCGCCAAGATAGGGTTCCTGGGTATGTTTCTCAACTGTGATAGGGTGTTGCAGTGAGGTTTATGTTCTTGTAGTGTTCATGAACAATTTTGTGATTTCTTGTACAAAAGTTGTGTGTTTTAATGAAATCCACCTTAGTGTGAGGTGAGACTGGATGTAACTCTGTTAAGAGCAAACCAATATAAAATGAGTTTTTAGAAGATCAATGATGAATGGGTTAGTAAAAATGGAGATGCTAATGATATTCCTGGATCAAGCAATGCCAATGAAGATGCTCAAGGAACTGATATCAATGCACTGGTGGCCTATGTCCCACTAGTGGATAAAGGTGAACCATTTTCCAAATTTTAGAGGGTCATGATTCACATGTTGGACACCATTTCTACATAACAAAATGAGTATTTTGAGATGGTTACATCAAGGTTTCAACATCTTGATGATCAAATTGAAGTTGTACAAGAGTAGTTGGCTAAGATCTACCACTATAATTTTAATCTATTGTCTTCTGCTTGTAATCAGTTTAATTTTCATATTTGTTGAACTCTTTTAATTTTCTGCTTTCTTTTGGGTTGTATGGTACTTGTTTATGCACCTTGAATATTTTATATTTTCCCCATTACTAGTTTAACTGTCTTATTTTGCGATGCTTATTGTTATTCAATGGACTAGTATATCCATTCAAATAGTTTCTCTGCATGTTTTCTATTTGATGAACACAAAGAGGGATAAATATGTGTGTTGTGTAACTGTGCAAGTCAAGGGGAGCAAGATAAAGAACTGTTATTGTCTTCTTTTCACCACTAACTACTGCCTACAAAAGATTAAGTTTTTTTTCAAGACTCAAGACTTATTGTTAGACTATTTGTCTTCATGAAACATGGAGAAATTGTTGGACATCTCAAGAACCCAACTTTGGTATTTGATGAAGCCATATTCATGACTTGTTGTCTTAAGTGTCTAGGTAGTTTAGTTTTTGTTTTTTGTTTCTTGATTTATTTTTTGCCTTAAGTAATGATGATGAATCCAAAAACAAATATTTTTAACTAGTTAAAAAGTTTTTCAACTAATTTTTAAATTGATTTATGGAAAGTTATAGTTTTTCTATATGTTATCTTTTAAATCGATGGAAAATACTTAAAAGTTTTAGCTTCTTCTAAAATATGTTTTATATACTAAAAACCATGCTTTAATATGTAACATACAAAATATTTTCAGTTTGAGTTCTTTCCATTTGAGAAAAATATGTTTGCATGCATATTATATTTCTTTTAGTGAAATCAATAAATTTATTTGAGTTTTCAATAAATTGATTTTACTTAAACACACCTTTTTCTAATAAATCTGCTTTTGTTAAATCTTTATAAAAAAAGGTCTGCATTGTTTCAGAAAAAAGGTTACTCATACATTTTACAACTTTTACATCTGAGACAACCTTTGTGATTCAAGTCTTTGTGAGAAATAGTTTTTGAAAGATTATTGAGGTTTCTTGGAGTAAAACTTTCACCATCTAGATTGAGGTCAAAGATATTTCACTGTTGTTGTGAATTTGAGTAATCCATTTGTGTTTCTTGATTCACTTTTCAGGTTAATTTGTTCCTTTCTATATTGTGTTGTATTTATGTATTAGATTGTGGTCAAGATAAGGTTTCTTGGTATGTTTATCAACTGTGACAAGGTGTTGCAGTGAAGGTTTATGCTCTTATAGTGTTCAAGAACAATGTTGTTTTAGTGAAATTGTGTTGTTTTAATGAAATCCACCTTGGTGTGAAGTGGGACTGGATGTAGCTCTTTTATGAGTGAACCAGTATAAAATTCTTAGTGCCTTTTCTATGTTCTTTATTTCTGCTTTATAAAATGTCTACATAATAATCTGTACTAATATAATCAATCTGTTGTTTTACAAAAATAACCTTTTTTTTTGTCTTTGCATACTTGTATTGATTCTCTGTAATAATTGAAACTATTGTGATAATTGATATTGGTTGTTACATTGAATATTGATATATTTTGTTGCAATTTGTATTAGTCACTAAATTAAAAATATTAAATTGAAATAAAAAACAGTTTAATAAGATTTCACTGATTCTGATATAATCAATTATTTTCTTAAAGCGTTGATTGATTCTTTTAAAATATGTACCTACCATATAATCAGTATAAATTTCTTTTCAATATGTCTTAATCATAAAAATAATCTGTTAATTCCAAAAATAACATGTTGAAATTAATCTTGACATTTGTTTCTTTTAAAATAGATTTAAATCATTTTAATTGTACTTCTAGTTTATAAGAATTTGTTTTAAGATTTGTGTATTGAAAAGATTAATTAATTGTTTCTAAATAAATATATTTATTTCTTGTGTTAGTGTATTTCGACTACAAAATTAATCTGTTGTTTTTCAAAACAATTTGTTAAAATTCTCTCTGATTTATTACAAACCAAATATTTGCGAAAATCTTCTAAGTACAATTCGCCCTCTTGAACTTAGCTTCCCCTTATTTCAACAATCCTAAGTGCCTTGGATATTAATATGATACCATTGTTTATTTACTTGTATATATTCGAACGTTGAAGCTTGAATATTCTATTCTTTAGGTGATACAAACCAAGTAGCTATGAGGATGACCAAGGGAGCAAAAGACAAAGCACATGGCGAACAGTCATCTCAACAAAAAATTCAAGACCCCACCAAGGATCTCATGGACCCGACCAGAGAAGATGGTCATAAACCAGAGCACCAACTGTTCTTCCTTTTGGTCTTCTTAAGAGATAGAATATGTTGTAAATAATTTTAGGCTCACTTTAGGGGTTCAAATAGCTAAGATAGGCTAGAATAATGTGCCTTTAGCATAATAGGGGGTGTAGTAATCGTTTTAGCTTGTTCCTAGCCCTTTAAGAAGGAGTTTTGACCTAGTTTCTAGAGGCACAAGCCTAGGGTGTAGTTTTGACTTAGTTAAACCTTAAGGCTGCTCATTTTTCCCTTTTCCCATCCTATCCCTCTTGGTTGTTTTCCAAGGCTCCTTCACATATAAATAGGAGGCCTACCCATTGTATTTTACAGGTTGAATTTGAATAAAGTAAAAAAAACTCTGCACAAATTGTGTGAGCTCTTAGTGAGACTTATGTCCTCTTAGGTTTGAGGTCTTATCTTGAGTGATTGGGAAGCTCTCAAGTGGCGGCCAATACACTCATCTTGGAGCACATCAACCTCCAAGTGGCGTGACATTTCTCACCCACCATCATAAGTTTTCTCATTCCATTTTCCTTCCATTTCTCCATTCCATTTTATGTGTTTGTCTCTTAGTTTGTATTCTTTGTTGCTCTTGGGTTTCACTCATAAGCATGAGTACGGTGCATCATTTGGGAGGCCATGACGACCATTGATGTTACCTTGTGCCCATTTTTCAATTCCGCAATTGCATCTCATTCTCACCATATCTTGTTTTTTCATCCTTGTCTCTATGAAGTGCACATTCACACTTACTTAACCACTTGGTTAAGTTCGTGTCCAGTGGGAATCTTCCTTAGGTCCTCACCATTAATTGTTAAAATCCAAACCTTAAGTAAAAGTGTCACGATAAATGAAAACATCTAAAAATCAACTCACATCATGTGGTATTCAGAGCTTTGGTTTTTGAGCTTATCTTGTTTAGAGTTGATTGGCACTTTACTTTCTTGCATCTTTAATTCCTTGTCTTTACATTCAAGCACCTTTAAATTCTTGTCTTTACTTTCAAGCACTTTTAATTTCAGTCATTTACTTTCTTGCTTTTAAATTTGGCATTTACCTTATTCAATAGCATTGTTTCGCTTTTTCAGTGTTCCTTTATGTCTTTTATTTTTCTTGCTTCTTTTCCTTGAGTCATATATTCTTTAGTGTTCTAGGAGTCCTAATATTTTTTCCTCTACTTACTTTCTTTTAATTGTGAAAGTTTATAAGTACTTCGAAACTTGTTTTAGTAAAAGTAGATTTAAGTTCCAAATAAAAGATTTCAAGTGATCAATTATTTTCAATCCCAAACTTTTTTGTGAAAATTGGAGTTATATGAAAATATGCATGGACAAAACTATGGACATCTCATTCCCATAATCCAAGAACAAGTATAAAAAAAATAGAAGAGAAAAGAGAATTTGCGCAAGCTATTTTGTGTTCCAATATTTCAAAGAGCAACATTTTCAAAAAATTTGGGTTCATCTTGACTGGCAAATTGATTTCAACCTTGTAGAATTTTTATCCTTTTGCTTTGACAAATTTCTAAAGAAAGTTTCATTGTTAAAAGTTTAGTAGGTATCTTAGAGTCTTTTTGTGTGCCTTTTTCTTGCTTGTCTTCCTTTTCAAGTTTTGTCATAATCTCTTTTCCCAAAATTTGGTTTAGCTTTCTTGTTTTGAGCTTTTCTTGTTTGTCTCTTCAATTTTACTTATGTTTTGTTGTGGTTTTTTGAGATCAAGTGTGTTTGGCTTTGTCCTCTTTCACTTGAGAAAAATTTTCAACACCAAGAAAGATCTTTTTTAAGAGGATAAAATTCTTTTGAGTGCTTTGAGTGTTCTCCTCTTGATTTCTTTTCACCAAAAGTGACGCAAACTTGAGGGAGTGTATTCTAACTTCTTTTTCACTAATTGTTTGATTCTTTTGTGCAAACATTATGGGTCATTTGTCTTTAGGTGAATCTTCAAAACCGCAATCACATCAGAAAGCCCATCTTTTGGGAGAACTTGTGGAGGTCAAGAAGTGAATGGTCCACAAAGATGAGGAAATAAGCCAACTAGCGAAAAGATTGCAAAGACTAGAAGAAGCTCAAGCAAGGCAAACTCAAGAAAGGAGATTGAGAGCCACCAAGAGCAACTAGACATTCCATGCACTATAGGAGTCAAGAACATGATTGGCAAGTACACAATTTTGCAAACCGGCATCTTCAACACCAACAACAACCACAACATTCTTTCAATTTTGTAAAGTTACCTAGTTTTAGTCGTTACAATGACCCTACTTTGTATTTATAATGGGAAGCTAAAATTGAAAAACTCTTTAAAGTGTATAAGGTCACCGAGGACCAAAAGGTTAGGTTAGCTTCCCTAGTTTTTTTAGATTGTGCCACACAATGGTGGCAATAAACTATATTGGACATTGGGCTAAACAAGAGGTCAGTCGTGGTCTCTTGGTATCATTTGAAAGAATGTATGTGCGTGTAGTTTGTTCCTCCTCATAGGAAGGAACACTTGTTGAAGCTCCAACGCCAAGGACCTAGGACGGTAAAGGAATATTTTGAAGAGTTAGAAACAACTTTGACTAAATTTAATATGCCTTATAGTGAGGAGTCAAAGATAACTTGGTTTATGAGTGGTTTGAAGAGAGAAATTTGAGATGTTGTAGAATTATATGAGTATTCTTCATTAAAGAAGTTGGTTCACCTAGCCATCAAGGTGGAATCACAAATTTCAAAGAAAACAATTTTCAAAAATACTCCTAATGATGGTTTCTACAAATCTTCCAGGAAGGGTGCAAACAACATTTCTCCAAAAACTTCTCCTTCCCATTTTTCAAAAGACATCACTTCTCACCAAAATGTTTCTCAACACAATCCTTCTACGTCTACCCCTAAGTCACCCACAAAAACTTCAAGCACAAAATATTTTAAATGTTTAGGTTTTGGGCACATAGCTGCCAATTGTCCACGTAAAAGAACCATAATGTTACAAGAGGTAAATCAAGACCAAATTCAAATAAAAACAAAAAAAGAAAATTAAATTAAAGTCGAGGAAAGTAAAAAGGGTCTCATATTGTTAGACCTTACAAAAATAATTGTACCTTCACTGTATACTTCTTCCTTCTCTTTTTCATTACCAAAGGTTTCTACCTACTTACCATATTTCTTACAGAATTTTAGGGATGATTTTCAAACACCTCCTAAAGGTTTCCACCTTTTAAGAGGACTTTCATCACAAAGATTTTTCATTCACAAACATTCTTTTCAAACTTCGTATGTATATAGAAACCCATCTTCTGCGCTCCCACAATTAAGGAACATAAGTTGAGTTCACATCCCAATTCTTGCACTATGTTATATGTGAACAAACTAACTATGTTATCTACAGGAGTTCTAAATTCGAGGTCGAATTCTCTCGAACTTGAGGGCATGATACAAACCAAGTAGCTATGAAGATGACCAAGGAAGAAAAAGACAAAGCACATGGCGAGCAGTCATCTCAGCAAAAAATTCAAGACCCCACCAAGGATCTCATGGACCCGACCATAGGATATAGTCATAAACCAGAGCATCAACTGTTCTTTCTTTTGGTCTTCTTAGGAGATATAATATGTTTTAAATAATATGTTGGTCTTCCTTTTGGTGTAGTTAGCATTTTAGCTTGTTCTTAGCCCTTTAGGAGCAGTTTTGACCTAGTTTCTAGAAGTACAAGCCTAGAGTGCGGGTTTGACTTAGTCAAACCCTAAGGCTGCCCCTTTTTTTCCTTTTCCCATCCTACCCCTCTTGTTTGTTTTCCAAGGCTCCTTCACCAATAAATAGGAGACCTACCCATTGTATTTTACAAGTTGAATTTGAATAAAGTAAAGAAACTCTGCACAAATTGTGTGAGCTCTTAGTGAGACTTATGTGCTCTTAGGTTTGAGGTCTTATCTTGAGTGATTGGGAAACTCTCAAGTGGCGGTCAATACACTCATCTTGGAGCACATCACCCTCCAAGTGGCGTGACATTTCTCACCCACCATCATAATTTTTCTCATTCCATTTTCCTTCCATTTTTCCATTCCTTTTTATGTGTTTGTCTTTTAGTTTCTCTTCTTTGTTGCTCTTGGGTTTTACTCATAATCATGAGTATGGTGCATTATTTGGGAGGCCATGACCACCATTGATGTTACCTTGTGCCCATTTTTCAATTCCACAATTGCATCTCATTGTCACCATATCTTGTTTTTTCATCTTTCTCTCTGTGAAGTGCACATTCACACTTACTTAACCACTTGGTTAAGTTCGTGTCTAGTGGGAATCTTTCTTAGGTCCTCACCATTAATTGTTAAAATCTCAACCTTAAGTAAAAGTGTCACCATAAATGAAAACATCTAAAAATCAACTCACATCAATTCACCCCTCTTGAACTTAGTTTCCCCTTATTTCAACAATCTTGAGTGCCTTTGTGATTAATATGATACCGTTATTTATTTACTTGTATATATTCGAACGTTGAAGCTTGAATATTCTATTCTTTAGGTTTTCTTGAATCTTGCATATTGTACTTCATTTTTCTGACTTAAAACGTTCTAAGAGGAAACTTCTAATCGAAAGATTTCTACACTTCTTAAATGTTTATCTATTGATGTTGAAGTTCAAGATCCTTCTATATTTGTATATCTTAAACGTTGAAGCTTGGTTATTCTAATCTTGAAGTCTACTTGAATCTTGTAGTGTAACACCTTTGTTTTACCTTAAACGCTTTATAAGCTTGGTTATTCTAATCTTGAATTCTACTTGAATCTTGTAGTGTAACACCTTTGTTTTACCTTAAACGCTTTATAAAAAAAATTTGGAATTGATGTTACTACACATCTTTAGTGTTGTAAATATTTTTTTGGAAACAATTTAAAAGTATTAATCAATAACAATCATCATTAAACCAAATAGGTAATATCATGTACACTTAATCTCATAATCTCAATTCAAAACACCTTTTAAACTAGAACCTTACTCGTAACTTAAATTCAAAAACTTTCTAAACCTGCATATATGATAAATGTTGAAGTGAATCAAACTTTAAATGAAATTGAAATAATCCAAACCAAATTTCGAAATCAAATAGAATTTATCTTTCTATTTTTCAAAAGCATTTAACTAAATGTTGTATATTTGAAATCTTTCTAAACTTACGTAGCATTTGCTGCTTCCGATTTTGGCATGTGCAATATATAACAATTAGTGGCCCATGTTATCAAGTTTGATGTATGTGATAGTACATATACCTTGCTTTTTCTTCGGAGGTGGGTTGATAGTTGTCGTTTAGAAGTCAAATTAAAAAGATTACAACGTAGTTCGTCTGACGCAATGATAGACTACCTAACACTAGATAAATTATAGTATAAAAGTGGTCAGATGACACCCCAAGTCGTCTTCCATAGAATCCTATAGCGAGTTTAATGAACATAATTCAAAACCTATCTACAAGCAATGAAAATTAGTAATAATAGTAAGGAAAAAAGGGTGGTCATTGTTAGCATAGAAATATAAAAGATGAATTTAAAATAGTAGAGAATGCACGTTGACTCCCAAGTTTCTCCACTAAGGAGTTCCGCACAGGTTACCTAAAAATGATCACCCTTCAATTCTCACATAGGATTAAACTAAATCAAACATGCGTTAATCCAATTCAATTGAATCTTGTCAGCAAAACATGCGTATACTGATGTATTCAATACCCCACTTGTATCCATGCGTGTACTCATGGAATGTTTCTCTCATCTCTCTTGAATTATGCGCCTAAGAAATTAATTAGAACAATGCAAACTGACTAAGAAACTAAAATTTAAGACAAGGAGACTTTCAATCACGCGTTCAAGTACAACCTCTTGCAAACACCAGTTTTTCAAGGGATCAAAAGATTAAAATAACTGCTACGAAGAATTGAAAAATGAAACTTTTATTGAAGATTCTCATAACTCAATGGAGAATTACAAAGAAATCAACCAAAATGGTTTAGGCTTCCTCATGATATTGTTTTACAATTATTAGAAATTTCCTTTTCTGTTTCATATTATTAAACAAATATCTCCATTCTCAAAAAATCTCAGATTTTATTCTTGCTTCTGTTCCAGATATATTTTTTCCAATTTTTCTTTAGATTTTTGCATTGATTGTAATTGATTCCACCACTACGGTGAGATATATTGCAAAAGATTTTCTTGAATGATATCTTCAAAGTACATTTGTTCTATTTTAAGGGTTTTGCATATGAGTTTTAATTGTAGAATTTTGAAAGAATATCCTCGCAAAAGATTTGCTTTCAATTCTTTTTCTGAGATAATTTGCATATTTAATTCTCTAATTCTTTATCTCAAATTGCATTTCCTATTTTGATTCAAAAGAAACAACTTGGGTTAAAAACACAGAACTAAAAAAATAACAATTAAGACCCAAATAAGTCAAATTAAAAAAATATTAATTAAAACAATTAATTTATCTATTATTAGAGTTCAAGAATTTATGATTTGAAGTTACCAAGTGTGTGAATAAAATTATTCTCATAATGAATCCACTCAATTTCCAATGAACCGTGATGGTGGGGTTTGGCAGATTCTTCATTTTTCTTGACTAAAGCATAAAAAATTAGGAGCATAGCCATTCCTATAATCCTCAAACACGCACATATGGTTGAGACAGGCGAAATGCTTATTGAGCTTGTACACAAATTTATCTATGAGAATGAAGGCCACAAGGTGGTCTTCATTATTGTGTCATAAGTCTTCTATATGCTTCATGTTTAGTTCATGGCTGAGGTGACAATACAATTTATTCTTCATCTTCATAGTCATTTTATTCCTTTTCGTGGTCCTTACTGGCATTATCGAACGTTTGTGAAATAATGGTTGATTGATAACAATCCATAGATGAATTTTGAGATGGAAACATGGTAAATGAAGAAGGAACTTGTTGTTAAGATCAGGACCAAACATAGTGTGAAGGTTATTCATGTATCTAAACATTGAAGGTGGTTGAAAATTAAAATTAAAATGATTAACATATATCGAGGTTGAAATTATTTAGCATTAGAAGAATATCCAATATGTTGATATTGTGGTTGATGTTGTGATTGATTAGGCATGGGAGACGTGTTATACTGTTGGAAAAGTATGAAGATATAGTTGGCTTGAGAATGGGGGCGTTAAATAGAGTTCGAACTCAATTTGAGTACCTGAAAATTATTAAAACAAATACAATATCTAAAAGATAAAAGACAGGGAGAGAGAAGTTCACACAAAATTTATATTGGTTCACCCAAGACTTAGGCTATGTCTAGTCCTCTCAAGCAACTCGCTTAAGAGCCTTTACTAACACAAGTATTCAACATCTCTCCAGGTACAAGTATTCTACACTTCTTCAAGTACAAGTATTCTACACCTCTTTAGGTACAAGTATTCTACACCTCTCCAAGTAACCAGTCTTAATCTCCCACTGAGATCGAAACCTCTCAACAAGTGAGAAAAACTCTCAAATCGAGAGCAACAATGAAAACGCGCAGGGTTATCTTCACACAGTGAAGGATTTACAATTCATGACTCACTCCCCAAACAATAAGTGCTCTAATCAACAAATATGAAATGTAATATAGAAAGACTATTCACGCTGAGAATATGATCGTGTTATGAATGCTTGGTATCATGTGTTCTATGTGTTGTCTTCTCTATCTTCAAAGTCTTTATATAACTTTCAGATTATGACTGCTGAAGCTTTGATTTATTCTCTTGTTCACATAGTTGTTAAACTTTGGATATGGAAACTCTTTAATCTGATTGATTCTTATGCGCCTTGGAATTTAAATATATTTTGAATTGTTTCTTTCTTTGTCCAAATGTGAATGTTGATACTTCAATGTTGTAATATTGAGTATTTTCAACAATATCCTTCGTTGTGATCTGTTGTTCATCATCATCTTCTTATCAGACGCTATATATGACAATTTTTGCTATGATTATATATTACGTGTCTTTAAGCATGCGAAACAATTTGAATTGTTTCCTTTTAATCTTCTGATGTTAACGTTAACCCTTCAACTCTTTGTGACTAAATCTTTATTTAATCATGTCACGTTGTTTCTTCTTGAATGCAGTTGACGCTTGATAAGGAAACTTTAGCTTTGTCAATATTTGCGTGTCATTATCATTTGATGTTTGCATCAATGAACATTGAATTCCTTCTTTACTTGTGTTTGTTTGAACGTTGAAGATATATATGGAAAATCTTGAATCACATTCTCCATTTCTTTATCACATACGCATTCGTTCCTTAACTAAATGAACAAGAACGTTATGCTTTATTTATTTGAATCTTCTTACACATTTCATTGCATATATTCCATTCTCGTATTAGATGTTGAAATAGGAATGTTTTGATATGAGCTATGAAGACATTTTGCCACACGATTGCTTTCAGAATGAATTCATTGCTTGTATTTCCTCTAAGAAATGTCTGAATGATGCTTTGCATGAATCTCATTCATCAACTTCATGGTTTTCTTAATGAGATGTTGAGTATGGAAACTCTGGATATTGACTTAGTACACATCTTTGTGTTCCTTTGACAATTTATGGAAATATTATGAGTATGAATGAACTTAATAATCATTATAATAATTCATAGGTATCAATGAAACAATATCTTCTAATATATTTGAATTATCAAGTCTTTCTATTCTTAGATATTAATTTAAAAATATTATCAAGATATTCCAGGTTTATACTTATATTAATTATTTTCAGTAGAAACATAATTTATCTTGAATATTTTCCACTAAACATATTTCAAAAAACCTTTTTAATGTGTGATACATGTGTGCTGTAATTTTTGTAATATTTCTAATACAAATTTGAATTTAATCGACGAGTCGCAGTTGTATTCGAAAAAATGTTTTCTTTCATTTAGCCTTTAAAGCAGAGAATATATTCATATTATGTTTGTGTTCTATATCAATTTATAAACACATTATATTTTTGGTTTGAACTATTATTTTTTATTTAATTTATTATTCAATATCAAAACGAGTATAGAAAGAATTTGAGAACAATTATAGAATGTAAGTACTAAGTTTGGGAACTTCCCTTTGAAGATCGTCCAACTCGCATCATCGTTTGTCATGTTGGTTTGATCAACGCCTGACGTGTTGTAAAACTTTCATTGTCTATCAATTGTGTTAGCTTTCTTTAGCATTGTGTAATGAGCTTAGTCCATTGAGTTCTTCTATACATATCATTTATCATGCTTTGTGAGATCTTCGTATAGCTCTTTCAAGTTTGAACATCGTCTAGCAAGTTTCTTCGAGACATCGTCTGACGCTTTCAACTAAGACTTCTTATAACACGTTCTATAACTTGTTCTTGTTCACTCAACGTCTAGTGAGTCCTGCTCTTCTTCTTTAGATGCTTTCAGACTTAGACTTTAGCAATTGTTCAGTAGAGAGCTTTGACCGTTTGTCATGAATATATTGTATTTGACAATGTTAAATACTTGGATAACATCCTCTTTCTCTTTCTTGGATATGACATGTATATATTGAAACTTGTCGTCTGATAAGTTACTTTTGCATTTTTAATAGTGATGTTGGAAATGATACCACATCTTTATAGTTTTCTGTTATTATCAAAACATACTTAGAATCTCTTACCATGAGACCCTTTAGTGAGTTAAAGAATCATCTAATGCTAACTAGATCGTCTAGTGTCTTAACAAAAATAATCCTCTGCCATAAATGTTTGTTGAGGTGTAATGTAGGAGATAATATGTTGGATGAATCATTGCATATATAGTGCAATGTCACGCAAATGACCATTTTCGTTGAACGATTGTCCTTGAATTAGGTGGTTATATCGATTATTCTACATGACAATCCACTTTTCATGATATTGTGGCCAATATCTATATGTTCTTCCTCTCATGTCGTCTTTATGCAATTAACCCATGTTTATCAATTCCTGTTATGTCCTCTACTACAAAAAAAAAAGGAACACAAAAACTCATATACCTAATATTCTATGTAGGATAAGAGTCCACAAAAAATAAAAGAAAATTACAAAAAGGTTGTTAGAATGATTATGGTAAAATATGTATATAAAAAATAATGTAATTCAGTTATGCATGTGTTTTAGAAATTACCTCCTTTTGCTACAATGTCAAATGTACTTCTTAAGGCTATGTTTGGTTCTAGGGGTGGTACTGTTGTCGACGACGGAAATCTCAGTACCACCCCGTTTGCTTCCAGCGTTCAATGCGGGTGAGGGAGGAAGTGCGGAGAAAGTGAAGTGAATTTGGGCTCTTCTCCAAGATGAAGAGAAAGTAGGGATCATCAGAGGGAGTGCCACATCACAGCTAGGAAGTTACCCTTGTGCCCTTGCTTTTCTCCTCTCCAGGACAAACCACTGCCCCCTGCATGCATGCCACATCAAAGCATGAGATTCTTGACTTGGCTCAGGAATCGTTTGACCATTGAAGACTGTGAATGCAGTGGGTGAGGAGTAGGTGTGCATTAAGTTGGTTGTTGAGTATATAAAACCATGCATGGCTGTTTCACTTATCAAAGAAACCAAAGAAACTGAAACCGAAGCTTGTCCTCATATGTGTTGAGTTGTACTGGGGTTGGAGAGATTAGTAAGGCATCAGAGTGTGTGGTAGGGGTTCACTAACGTTGTGCTTGGTTCATCTCAGGTGCTTGGTTGATCTCAGGTGAGCATATGACTTTGCTTCAATGGTGCTTAATCGATTATGGCTGAAAAAACACTGGCCACATAATCGATTATGGAGTTGATAATCGATTATGCAAAGCCAGTAATCGATTATGTGTTAAAAATTCAAGACATAATCGATTATCTTAAGCGTTCATAAATGGTGATAATTGATTAAGCTTGTTTTTTGCCTTGTTCAATAATCGATTATGCTTGATTTTTTTGGATAATCGATTATCCTTTGTTTGTAACTGATGGGATAATCGATTATATTCTAATTTTTTGTGAGCTTTGTGAAATTTTTTGGGTTGCTTAATTTGCTTAATTTTCAGGCACTCTCCTGGTGTGTTCTTCATCCCCATTGTGCTCCCTATTGTGCTGTTCTTCACTGCTATTCTTCAGGTTTTTTATTTTTTTATGTTAACTTTTTTTTTTTAATTTCTGCTTGGATGATTATTGTTTTGCAATATAATTTGTTTAGGGTTTAGTTTAGTTAATTATGTTAATGAGTTAGTA
>Ga0123341_1000464_pt1 | contig 24624 bp, 23 predicted proteins | sample Turbeapinknodule_FD_89959 | JGI IMG/M metagenome (GOLD analysis project Ga0123341, IMG submission 89959) | Root nodule microbial communities of legume samples collected from Mexico - Turtle bean Mexico pink nodule | ecosystem: Host-associated > Plants > Roots > Nodule | place: Mexico: Nepantla...
AATCTCCAACATCATCGGCGTCATTGACGACATCGCCTTCCAGACCAACCTCTTGGCCTTGAACGCCGGCGTCGAAGCTGCCCGCGCAGGTGATGCCGGCAAGGGCTTTGCCGTCGTTGCCCAGGAAGTGCGCGAGCTCGCTCAGCGCTCGGCCAAGGCGGCCAAGGAGATCAAGGCGCTGATCACCACGTCGGGCGAACAGGTCGTTGCCGGCGTCTCCCTCGTCGGCGAGACCGGCAAGGCGCTCGAAGCCATCGTTACCGAGGTGCAGGAGATCAACCACCACGTCAGCGCCATCGTCACCGCCACCCGCGAACAATCGATCGGCCTGCAGGAGATCAACACCGCCGTCAACAACATGGACCAGGGCACCCAGCAGAATGCCGCCATGGTCGAGGAGCAGACTGCTGCCAGCCATGCACTCGCCCAGGAAGCAAACGCGCTCGACGAATTGCTGCACCAGTTCAAGCTCGGCCAGACAAGGCCGGATGCCGCAGCACCGCGCGCAGCCATCGCCAACGCCCGTCCGGTCGCTTCTCCCGCCCGCGCGCTCGCCAGCAAGGTCACCAAGGCCTTCGGCGGAAGACAGGCGAGTGCTGCGGTTGCGGTTCAAGAGGATTGGACGGAGTTCTGAGGGGGACCCATTTAGGAAGTGACGTCAAATGCAGAGGGCGGCGCAGAGATGTGCCGCCTTTTTTGTCGGGAGGATCGGCATAGGTCCGAGCAAGAGCCTGCCCCTCACCCTAACCCTCTCCCCGCTTGCGGGGCGAGGGGACGTGCCACACGAGATGTCGGCGGGGCACGGAGAGTTCGCGGCTATCTCCCTTCGCCCCGCAAGCGGGGAGAAGGTGCAGGCAGGCGGAGGGGGCCACACGGCACGCCCTCAATAATCTTTACCCCGCAACCCCAACAGCAACCCCACGCCCCAGCGCCTTGAATACTGTCGAGACGATCCCGGCGCGATCTAGCCCGGCATGGGCGTTCATCGCTTCCGGCTTGGCCTGCTCCATCCAGATATCCGGCATGACGAGCGAGCGGATCTTCAGGCCGTTGTCGAGCAGGCCCTCGCTCGAAAGATACTGCAAGACCTGGCTGCCGAAGCCGCCGACCGAGCCTTCCTCGACGGTGATCAGCATCTCGTGGTGGCGGGCAAGCTGGCGGATCAGGTCGTGGTCGAGCGGCTTGGCGAAGCGCGCATCGGCGACCGTCGTCGAAAGCCCGGCGGCATCGAGATCTTCGGCGGCCAGCAGACAATCGGCAAGCCGTGTACCGAAGGAGAGCAGCGCCACCTTGGTGCCTTCCTTGACGATGCGTCCCTTGCCGATCTGCAGGATTTCGCCGCGCGCCGGCATGTCGACGCCGACACCTTCGCCGCGGGGATAGCGGAACGAGATCGGCCCGCCGTCATAGGCGACAGCCGTGCGCACCATGTGCTTGAGTTCGGCCTCGTCGGCCGCCGCCATCACCACGAAGCCGGGCAGGGTGGTGAGGAAGGCGGTGTCGAAGGAGCCGGCATGGGTCGGGCCGTCGGCGCCGACGAAGCCGGCGCGGTCGATCGGAAAACGCACCGGCAGTCCCTGGATCGCCACGTCGTGCACGACCTGATCGTAGGCGCGCTGCAGGAAGGTGGAATAGAGCGCGGCGAACGGCTTGTAGCCTTCCGCGGCCAAGCCGGCGGCGAAGGTCACGGCATGCTGTTCGGCAATGCCGACATCGAAACAGCGCGACGGAAAGGCTTCGGCGAGTTTGTCGAGGCCGGTACCATTCGGCATGGCGGCGGTGATGCCGACGATCTTGTCGTCGAGGGTCGCTTCCTGCACCAGCGCTTCGGCAAAGACGCTGGTATAGCTCGGCGCATTCGGCTTCACCCGAGCTTGGGCGCCGGTAATGACGTCGAACTTGTTGACGCCGTGATATTTGTCGGCTGCGGCTTCGGCCGGCGGATAGCCCTTGCCCTTCTGGGTAACGACGTGGATCAGCACCGGTCCGCGGCCATTGTCGCGCACGTTGCGCAGCACTGGCAGCAAATGGTCGAAGGAATGCCCGTCGATCGGCCCGATATGATAAAAGCCCATCTCCTCGAACATCGTGCCGCCGGTGACGTAACCGCGGGCATGTTCGACGGCGCGGGTGATCGCCCGGTCGATATTCTTGCCGAGATAGGCCGTCAGCTTCTTGCCGAAATCGCGGAAGCCCATATAGGTGCGCCCGGAAGCAAGGCGGGCGAGATAGGCGCTCATCGCACCCGTCGGCGGCGCGATCGACATGTCGTTGTCGTTGAGGATGACGATGAGCCGTGCGTCGAGCGCCCCGGCATTGTTCAGCGCCTCATAGGCCATGCCGGCCGACATCGCGCCGTCGCCGATGACGGCGATGACACGGCGGTCTGATTTGTCGAGATCGGCGGCGATCGCCATGCCGAGGCCGGCCGAGATCGAGGTCGAGGAATGCGCCGCCCCGAATGGATCATATTCACTCTCGGCCCGGCGGGTGAAGCCGGAAAGCCCGTCTTCCTGGCGCAGCGTCCGAATGCGGTCGCGCCGGCCGGTGAGGATCTTGTGCGGATAACATTGATGGCCGACGTCGAAGATCAGCCGATCATCAGGCGTGTCGAAGACGCTGTGGATGGCGATCGTCAACTCGACCACGCCGAGACCGGCGCCGAGATGACCGCCGGTGCGCGACACCGCATCGATCATTTCGTCCCGGACCTCGCGGGCAAGCTGCGGCAGGTCGCGATCCTCGAGCTTGCGCAGGTCGGCGGGGTAAGTGACCTGGTCGAGCAGGGGGGTCTTCGGGAGTTGTGTCACGGGCGGGCGCTCTTTCTTGCTTTTCCTTGTTTCGCTTTATTCGATTAGATCGGGGCAAAACAAGTGCATTTCAGGAACCGAAGGTTTTCACCTTAGAGCATGGCGGAAAAAAGTGTGAGCGCTTTCGGACGATATCACTTTCTATTTCTGTAAGTTGCACTCGCCTGATTTGCCCGGGATCTCATACGGGCGAAGAGCCGGTGAGAAACTTGAATATGACACGGAATGGTAGCAATGTTGCCGCGCCGGATGGGGGATCAGGTCATGGGAACCATTATTGCAGCGCATGCCTATGTCAACAACGAGGTCGCCTATGTGGCCTGGGACATCGACGACAAGATCGATGGATGCCTCGGGTTTGAAGTCGTCCGCGTCTATCTCGACGAGCAGGGAAACGTCTCGAAAAGACTTGATGGCAGCGAGGACCGTGTCACTTGCGCCGCCTGGGTCGCCTTCAAGGGACAGCGCAATCCGCATTGGCTGCCGCAAACGACGTCGCTCTGGCCGGTGCAAAAATTGTCCTGGCGCGACCTGACCCTGCGCAAGCGGCGCAACGAAATGAAACGGCGGCCGGACGAGGTTCGCGTGCGTTACGAAATCCGTCCGCTCGGCGATCTCAAGCCGGGCATGCAGGCCGCACCCGATCCGACGCCTCAGCTCGTCGAGATCAACAAGCGGGACAAAGACGGCAGGCCGATCAAGAAGAACGGCACCTTCGAGAAAATCGCAGTCAAGGCCTACGAGGGGCCGCCGCGGCCGCTCGGTTATCTCGGCCCGGCGGTCGCCTCCAATCCGGTGCATGTGACGCGCAAGCGTGGCCAGTTCGAGTCTACCTTTACCAATGGCATCCTCGCCGCGCAGTGGCTGCGAAACGTCCTGCTGGAAGATGGGGTGAAGCAGCCGAACGAACTGATCGACATGATCTCCAATCCGGAAAACGGCATCCGCAAATATCTTGCCGGCGATGTCATTCCGATGCTCAGGGAATTCATCAATGCGCCCGGCCGCTTCCTTGTCGCGCTTTACGAGCTGGAGGACAAGGAACTGCTCGACCTGCTGCTTGCCAACAAGGACAGGCTGCGCATCATCCTCGCCAATACGGGAAAGGTCGGCGACGATTGGGATGTGCGCAATGCCCACGCCCGTAAGGCGCTGATCGATGCCGGCGTCGACATTCACCACCGGATGTTCAACAATTCGAGCCAGATCGGCCACAACAAATTCGTCGTGCACATCCCGCCTGGCGGCGCCGAGCGCAGCGTTTTCACCGGCAGCACCAACTGGACCGCGACGGGGCTTGCCGGCCAATCCAACAACGCGTTGATCATTCGCAACGATGAGGTTGCCGCGGCCTATGTCGCTTATTGGGAGCGGATGCTGGACGACAATGCGACGTTGGAAGCGCCTGTCGAATTCGATGACGGCATGCCCGACAACCAGCAGAGCAAGTTTCCGACGCTCGAACGAGGCGCCGTCTGTTATCTCGACCGGCAACGGCGCGTCGGTCGAAGCCTGGTTTTCTCCGAACATGCAAAGCCGCAGAAAGGGCAAGGCAACGCCGCCCGATCTTCGAGAGGTCTACCGGCTGATGCGCCGGGCCGAGCACGCCGTGTTGTTCCTCGCCTTTTATCCCGGCCAGTCGGGCAGGGATTGCATCGTCGGCGAGGCAATCGATATTGGCCTCAAGGATCAGAAGCTGATCGTCACCGGCGCCGTTTCAAGCGCCCAAGCCATGCCCAATTATGTCGCCGGCAAGGACAACGACCGCGACGATCCCGACGATGATGAAGAGGCTATCTCGCCCCATACCTTCGACGAGGCGAATGTCTCGATCGTCCGGGCGTCGCGCATCGATGACCGACAACTGCTGGCGGATTTCGGTGCTGAGGAACTGACGGCCAAGAAGGTCGGCGCCATCATTCACGACAAGGTGCTGGTGATCGACCCCCTGTCGGATGACTGCGTCGTCGTCCTCGGCAGCCACAATCTCGGCTTCAAGGCCTCTTACGCCAATGACGAAAACATGCTGATCGTCAAAGGCGTCCGCGCGCTCGCCGAGGCCTATGCCGTCCACATCCTCGATGTCTATGATCACTATCGCTTCCGCGCCGTCGAGGCGGAATTGAAGCGACAGGGCAAAAAGGGCTGGTCCGGCTTTCTCAGCGTCGACGACAGCTGGCAGGACGGCTATGTCAACCGCACGAAAGGTGCGCTGACGCGCTATTTCGCGGCAGGCTGATTCCGCAAGGCACCGCTGCCGTCAGCCTTCCGGCAGCGGCACGAATTCCTCCTCGTCGCCGGGAACGATATCGAAGCGGCCGGTGCGCCATTCCTCCTTGGCTTTTTCGATCCGCTCCTTCGAGGAGGAGACGAAATTCCACCAGATATAACGTTTCGAATTCAGCGCCGCGCCGCCGAACAGCATCAGGTGGCAGCCGTCGCTGCCGGCTTCGAGCGTGATCGGATCGCCCGGCCGGAAGACCAGCAGCTGGTCGGCGGCAAAACGGTCGCCTGCGATGACGACCTCACCGGAGAGCACGTAGACGGCGCGCTCTTCATGCGCTGCGCCGAAGGGAAACTTGGTGCCCGACTGCAGGCTGAGATCGACATAGAGCGTGTCGGAGAAAACCCCGACGGGCGATCTCATGCCTTCGAACGAGCCGATGACCACACGCCCGCGCACGCCTGGCGTTTCGATCAGCGGCATTTCGGTTTTTTGCGTATGGGCGAAGGCGGGATCGATTTCCTCCTTGTCGTCGGGTAGCGCCAGCCAGGTCTGCAGCCCCGACATCAGCAGCGGATGGCCGCGTAGATTATCCGGCGTGCGCTCGGAATGCACGATGCCGCGGCCGGCCGTCATCAGGTTGATATCGCCGGGACGGATGACCTTTTCCGTGCCGAGGCTGTCGCGATGGCGGATCTCACCGTCGAAGAGATAAGTGACGGTGGAAAGGCCGATATGCGGATGCGGCTTGACGTCGAGCGCCTCGTTGGGCTTCAGGATCGCCGGTCCCATGCGGTCGAAGAAGATGAACGGCCCGACGAGCCGCCGCTGCCGCGTCGGTAGCGCGCGGCGCACCTGGAAACCACCGATATCGCTGCTGCGCGGAATGATCAGATTCTCGATCGCATCACAGGCGAAGGCATCGCCGGGCAGCGGATCTTTACCGGGAAAAAAGGACATGGTTGATCTCCGAACATTGCAGCGCCGCGCGTCTCTGAGAGCCGCGCATAGGACGCTGCAGCACTTTGAATTGCTGCATTATGCGGTAGGACATCGACCACAGATAGTGCCTGGAGTGCGGCGCGTCCAATCGGACCCGCTGCGCATGCCTAATCTCAGATTGCCGTAAAGCCGTTATCGACGAAGAGGTGGGCGCCGTTGACGAAGTTGGACTCGTCGCTGGCGAGATAAAGCGCGGCCCGGGCGACGTCTTCGGGCTCGCCGATCCGCCCCTGCTGGGCGGCGATGGCGGCATCCGAAACGTCAACGCCGAGCGCCTGCAGATCGGCCACCTCGCGCAGGCCATGCGGCGTGCGGATGAAGCCGGGACAGACGGCGTTGCAGCGGATGTTGCGGTCGCGGAATTCGACCGCAATCGCCCGGGCAAACATATGCACCGCACCCTTGGTCGTGTCGTAAAGTACCTCCATCGGCGTGGCGGCGACCGCCGAGATCGACGAGGTGCAGACGATCGATCCGCCGCCCGCGGCAATCATCTTCGGCAGCACGGCCTTGGTCATCAGGAACATCGAGCGCACATTGACGGCATGCAGCCAGTCCCATTCCTCAAGCGTCGTTTCGAGGAAGGGTTTGATGACGATGGTGCCGGCATGATTGAAGAGCACGGTCACCGCGCCGTAGCGTTCCTCGACGCCCGCCACGGCGGTGTTGACGGCGGCTTCGTCGGAGACATCGGCCGTCCAGGAGTCGGCCTCGCCGCCGGCGTCACGGATCTGCTTGACGGTCTCGGCGGCTGCTTCGCCATTGCGGTCGATGATCGCGACACGCGCGCCTTCCGCCGCAAAAAGCTTCGAGGCGGCACCGCCCATGCCGGTCGCGCCGCCCGAAATAATGGCGACCTTGCCCTTCAATCTGTCCGTCATGTGTCTGTCCCCTCAACATTCTGGAAGGGGATCATAGATCGGTCGCAAGCCGAACGCCAAGCGTCTTCGAAGAGGCGTTTCGCTGCGCCTCAGGCTCCGTCGAGCGGCTCGACGCCCTGCGGCTTGCCGGCGCGGTCGAGCCTTATTTTCTCGATGCGGTTTTCGGCGGCCGAAAGCAGCGTTTCGCAGTGTTTCTTCAGCGCTTCGCCGCGCTCATAGATCTCGATCGATTCATCCAGCGCCACATCGCCGCGTTCCAGCCGGGCGACGATGCTTTCGAGTTCGGCGACCGCCTTTTCGAAGGAAAGGCCCGATACTTCAGGCTTGGCGCTGTCAGTCATTCTCAACCCTTCATCATTCGCAGAATATGCATGCCCGCCGATTCGGCGAGGCCTTCGAGATCATAACCACCTTCGAGCAGGCTGACGACCCGGTTCTTGGCGTGAAGGTCGGCCAGTTCGAGCACGCGCCCGGTCGCCCAGTCGAAATCCTCGCCGGTCAGGTTGATCTGCGCCAGCGGGTCGCGGTGATGCGCATCGAAACCGGCGGAGATGATGATGAGATCCGGCCGGAAATCGGCAACGGCTGGCAACACGCGCGATTTGAATGCCTCGCGGAAATGGTCGCTGCCGACATTCGGCGAAAGCGGCGCATTGACGATGGTGTTGTGTTTGCCCTGCTCGTCTTTGGCGCCGCTGCCGGGATAGAGCGGCATCTGATGCGTCGAGCAAAACAGCACCGAGGGATCGTCCCAGAAAATATCCTGGGTGCCGTTGCCATGGTGCACGTCCCAGTCGATGATGGCGACGCGCTCGGCGCCATGTCTCTTCTGCGCATGGCGGGCGGCGATCGCCGCATTGTTGAAGAAGCAGAAACCCATCGCCGTCATCTTCTCGGCATGGTGCCCGGGCGGGCGGGCGGCGACGAAAACATTGTCGGCGGCGCCGGAGAAGACGTCGTCCACCGCCGCCATCGCGCCGCCGATGCCGGTCAATGCGGCCTGCAGGCTCCTGGCGCTGGCATAGGTGTCGGCTTCCAGCTGGTTGATCCGATCCTCTTCCTCGGGAATCTCCCGCATCACGGCGGCAAGATGTTCCTCCGGATGCGCCAGCAGCACCGAATCTTCGCTCGCCCGCGGCGCCTGCCGGCGCTCCAGTCGCTCGAAATTCGGATGTTCCAGCGCGACGTTAATGGCGCGGATCCTGTCCGATCGCTCCGGATGGCCGGCGGGCGTCACATGTTCCAGGAAGATCGGATGTTCGTAAAGACGGGTGCTCATGGAGACACTCTATCGGTCACTTATGTCATGTTCCACAGCAGATGGGGCATCGGCTGATGATTTCAACAAGCGCTGTCGCCACGCCTTCCGACTGTCCGCCGCATTGCAATTCCGGTCATTTGCGGCGTTTACTTCAACGAACGCCGTCGCTACTGTCGTTGACGGGGAATTTTGTAGGCAGAGTTGTTGATGAACCAGTCGAAACGCCCTGGGGTGGCGGAAATACACGTGCCGTTTCGCGATGTCGATATGACCGGCCAGATGTTTCTGGGCTCCTATATTTCCTACGCCGAGTCCGTCATTGCGAGCTTCTGGTCGTCGCGGCCCGATGTGGAGGACGAACCAAAATACAGCGCCACCAAGATTTCCTGCATTCTCCATCGCCCGCTGCACTACGACGAGCCGGCCATCTTCACTGCGGCCGTCGACAAGATCGGTGTTCGCTCCATCGGCTTCATCGTCTCGATCGACACCGGCGAGGAGCGGGCCGCCGAGGTGGAGATCATCTGGCAGGCCCGCGCGGGGGAGGATCAGCTGCCAGTGTCTTTGCCGGAGGAGACCCGGGACTGGCTCTACGGTTTTCTGGATTAGAGCCCGTGATCAGGATTTGCCGCGCAGCAGCGGTTGGCTGAGTATATTGATCTCGACGTTTGGATAAACCCGCTCTTCCAGCAGGGTGAGGGATCCAGCCCGCACTCTGATGGGTAAACAACCCACGTCGAAGCTTACCGCCGGCGCCGGCTCTTCGGCGAAAAACCTGAACAGTGTCATATGCGCTATGCGGGGCGGGATTGGACGCCACTCGTCGAAGCAGATGGCCTGTGAAATGGCGGAGCGAAGCCTGCGCAATGCCGCCGGCTCCTCGGCTTTTACGAAGACAGCAGCTTCCGAAGCCGCCACCTCGTGAAAATGAAGTTCAAACGGCGGGGTCTCGTCGATCAATCTCTCGACGATTTCCATCCATCTTTCCCCGTTCCGCTTCCAGACCTCCTCGTTCGCTATGCTGAATTGGGCCGCGGCCTTGACCAGACTGACGACCGTCATATGCAGGCTTGTGGCCGGGACGCGTGCGAGGGCCGCGGCGCTGTCTCGCTCGACACTGTCTTGCAAGGCGCAGAGCTTTGACAGCGCCTCGCGATCGGGAAGAAACTGCAGGTGAAATGCGCAACAGCGCTTGAACCACAGGGTGTCGATCTTCGTGCGGATCACGGCAGCAGGCCCTTCCACCAAACGTGGGCACGCCGCACCGACAGCGTGCAATTCCGATGCTTGCTATCACAGTGCCAAACTGTTCGCCAAGGATGGCAGACGCCTGCCGGAGATCGGTTGCTCGACTCAGTATTCGGAACCGCTTCTGTTGTTCAGATCGTGACGTTCCGTGCCTTTCAGTGGTGGATTGAAGACGCTGACGAGAATGAGGTCCTTGTCCTTGCCGCCCCGCAAATAGTGGCGGTCATGTTTATCGAGCACGTAGATGTCGCCGACGCGGATGGGAAAGACATTGCCGTCCATATCCTCTACCTCGCCTTCTCCCTGGATGCAGTAGCAGGCCTCCAGATGGTTGCGGTACTGCAGCAATGCCTGCGTGTTGGCGCGAACGACCGTGTGGCAGACGGTGAATCCCATCCCGTCATCATTCGTCAGCAGGCGATGGCTTGTGCCATTGCCCCAATCGACGAAGCGTTCGGTCTCTTCCACTTCTCTCAGACTTCTCACAAACATGTGCTTTCTCCGGAATGACGGGGATGTTTTCGATCATCCATGATCCATTAGGCACTGGAATCCACACCTGCTTCAAATGATGAAAATTGAGAATAATGTTAGAATAAGTTACAGGTATAAATTGGAACTTCTTTTCTAGCGGATCAAAGCACGTGCCGGTCATGTGAGGAATTCGAACATATGCAACTGCCGCCACTGAACGCCTTGAGGGCCTTCGAAGCGACTGCCAGGCTGATGAGCCTGTCAAAGGCTGGAGACGAACTGCATGTGACCCACGCGGCGATCAGTCATCAGCTCAAACATCTGGAGGCGTGGCTGGGACGCAAGCTGCTGCAAAAATCCGGGCGCGGCGTCGCGCTGACCCCGGCGGGCAGCGAATATTATCTGGCCGTCTCGGGCTCGCTGGCAGCCATCGCCCATGCAAGGGGCAATATGCGCCGAGACCACAATATGCGTTCGATCACTGTCGGATGCATTCCTTCGATCGCGTCGCGCTGGCTTGTTCCCGCACTGCCGTCTTTCCGCGAGAGCAATCCCGATCTCGATGTCAGGATCGTCTATGCAAAAGCGGAAGAGCGATTCGATCACGAAAGCCTGGATGTTTTGATTACCATGGGAGAAGACCTGTCGGGCGGACGGGAGAGCCGGCTGCTTTTCTCCCGCCGCAACCAGCCGGTGGCCAGCGTTCTTTATCTTTCCAAGCGGAACTGGACTGTCGACAGCGTTGCCTTTGCAGCCGCCGACCTGCTGCACGACGAATCCGTGGACGGCTGGAAAGAATGGTTCCGAAAAACTGACGTAAAGGCGCCGGAGCCGGTTCGCGGGCCGATATTTCAGGACTTCAATATGCTTGCCACGGCGGTGATAGCCGGACATGGGGTCGCATTATGCCCGGTCGAAGTGTTTCGGCGAGAGATCGATCGTGGCGACCTCGTCGTGCTTTCGGATATCTCGACGGCGGAGACCCAGGGATATTACCTGATCACCAGTTCCTGGGCGAAAAAGCCGGTGCGTCGTTTTACGGAGTGGTTTACGAAGGAATGCCGATCGGATGCCGCCGATCATTGAAGCGCGCTTGTTCGAAAGTGCCCTTCATGCTAGAAAAATGATATGGATAACACCCTGATCAGCACTTTCGTGATGATGATGCCGCGCTCATAGCGTGGCGGGTTTCGTGCGTCCAGATGCACCAGCGACCGCCTTCGAGGCGGTCTTTTTTATGGGTCGATCCGTCTCGCGGGCAACAATAGCCTTCGAAAGGAAACGCCGATGAACAAGATCTACGTCACCACCTCGATCCCCTATGTCAATGCCGCGCCGCATGTGGGCTTCGCCCTCGAACTCGTCCAGGCCGATGCCTATGCCCGCCATTTCAGGCTTCTCGGTCACGACGTCAGGTTTCAGTGTGGAACCGACGACAACAGCCTGAAGAATGTCAGGGCGGCGGAAGCCGCGGGACTGCAGGTGAGGGCCTTCGTCAATGCCAATGCCGACAGGTTCGAGGCTCTGGGCGGCCGGCTCGATCTCTCCAACCAGGAATTCGTCCGCACCTCTCGCGATCCAAGGCATGTCGCCTGCGTCCACGCCTTGTGGCGGGCTTGCGCTGAAAACGGCGACCTCTATCGCCGAGCCTATGAGGGCCTCTACTGCGTCGGCTGCGAGCAATTCTACGAACCATCGGAATTCGATGACGGGCGCTGCCCCGAACATGGGGTCGCTCTCGAGATCGTCCGAGAGGAGAACTGGTTCTTCCGTCTCTCCCGATATGGCGGCCGGCTGCTCGAACTCGTCGAGACTGGTGAATTTCGCATCGTTCCCGCCCATCGGCGCAATGAAATCCTTTCCTTGCTGCGGCGGGGCCTCACCGACATCAGCGTGTCGCGCAGCGCCGAACGGGCGCGAGGCTGGGGCGTTCCGGTTCCCGAGGGAGATGGCCCCGATGCGGGTGAAGTCGTCTATGTCTGGTTCGATGCCCTGGCGAACTATCTCACAGGCCTGGGGCACGGGTCCGACGAAGCGCTGGTTCAGCGCTATTGGAACGGCGCAGAACGCATCCACGTCGTCGGCAAGGGCATTTCCAAATTCCACGCCATCTACTGGCCGGCCATCCTGCTGTCGGCCGGCCTGCCACCGCCATCATTGCTTCTCGTGCACGGTTACGTCACGGTCGACGGCAGGAAGATCGGCAAGTCGGCCGGCAACGGCATCGATCCGGAAGGCATCATCGACGCCTACGGAACGCCGGACGCGCTGCGCTATTATCTGCTCCGGCATATCCGCTCGGGAGACGATGGCGATTTCTCGGCCGAGCGTCTGGAAGCCGCATGGTCGGGCGAGCTCGCGGGCCAGCTCGGCAATCTCGCCAATCGGGTGCTTGCCCTTCTAGATCAGTCGTTCGCCGGCATCGTACCGCCGGTGCCGGATACCGAGTTCGTGCAGCAGGCTCACCGCCTTCCGGGGAAGGTATCGGCGGCGTTCGATGCCTACGAGCTCCATGTCGGCCTCGCCGACATTTTCGAGTTAATCGGCGAGGCGAACCGGCGGTTTACAAAATGCGCACCATGGGTGGATGCGAAAGCGCTGCTTGGCGATCCCGTTCCGGAGGATCGCCAGGCGACCTTCGAACGTCTTGGTGCTGGCCTGGCCGAGCAGGTCTACGGCCTTGCGATCATTGCTCGCTGCCTCCTCCCATTCCTGCCGGCCGCGGCCGCAACGCTGCATTCCAGGCTGGGAATAGCGTCTCCTCGCCTCTATCGGGATCAGCTGATCGTGAGCGGGGTCAAAGCCGCCCCGCAAGCCGTGCTCTTTCCGCAAAGAGCGGTTGCCTGAGCGTAAGCGGCCCGAGAGAAAATATTCTGCGCTGTAGGCCGGCAGCGCAGAAGAGTGTCATGAAAGTTTCATATTGGGGCCATTGCCGGTATCGCGATAATAATCTACTATTTTAATCAGGAAACAAGATTTCCTGAAACAAAACGAAAGGATATTGATTGGATACATTTTTCTCGGATGGTGTGCTCTTCGCATGCTTCATCCTGTTTTGTGCCCTGATGATCATGGGCAGCAAGCACAAGTCGGGCAGCTCTGGCGACGGCGGTGGAGTTGGGTTCGACACCTCCCATGGCGGCTGCGACGGTGGCCACGGTGGCGGCTGTGACGGCGGGGGTGGAGACGGAGGTGGTGGAGATTAGATAGCCTGAAATCGATAGAATGCCCGACCGCCTCAAGGCGGTTTTTTGTTGCCCGGATTCCAGGCCATGCCGAGACGGCATAGAATCGCCGACGGACCGTGGACTTGAGGCTCACGAGCTGCGGCGACGGAGATTGGGAGGCGATCGGCGTCAACGCATAATGGCCGCCTTCGAGCCCGAGGCGGCCATTGCGATATCTGTTCCGGCAGGCCGGACTTATGGTTACGCGCGCACCGGCAGCAGGGGATAGCCGACCATGACGGCGCGGCCAAGGAGGGCGGCGACGAAAGCCTTGATCACGTCGCCTGGAATGAAGGCCATCGAGCCGACAAAGGCCTTGGTGAAGCCGAGACCGGCGACGGTTGCGAGATAGGTGATGCCGAAGGCATAGAGCACGACGATGCCGCCGGCCATGGCGGTGAGGAAGAAGCTCACCGTCTGCACGAGGGCGGATTGCTGGTCGTTGACCAGCCGCTCGCTGAGGTAGCCGGTGACGAAGGCGGCAAAGATCCAGCCGATCAGGAAGCCGGCCGTTGGCGACGCAAAGATGGCAAGCCCGCCGCGGCCGCCCGACAGCACCGGCAGGCCGATGGCGACCAGCAGCAGCACGATCAGCACGGCAATCGCGCCGCGGCGCGCGCCAAGCACGACGCCGGCCATCATGACGCCGAGCGATTGCGCGGTGATCGGCACCGGAATGAAGCCGAGGAAAATCGGCGGCAGCAGGCCGAGCGCCACGATGATTGCGGCAAAGAGGGCAGTAAGAACGAGATCGCGGGTGCTCATCATGACTTCCGTGTTTATCAATCGTTAACTTCCATGCCGCCGAATGCCGCGCGCGTCAATCGCCGCGGCGATATTATCCGCATCCTTGAGCGTCAGGATGATCAGCGGCGCAAGTAGTGTCGTCGGCCGGATTTTCAGCCCGCGAGCGATATGCGCCTCGCGGATCGCCTGGTAACGGCCGACGATTTCCGGCACGAAGCGCAGCACCAGCCCAAGCGCCAGGCCGATGTCGTCGGCCTGAACCCAACCGGTGCGTTCGAGCGGCCGGGCAAGCGCCGTCACCTCGTCGATGAAGGCGGTGATCGAGGTCGTCGCCGTCACGGTGGCGGCAAAAAGCATCAGCGCCGTCAGCCGCAGTAGCGGTACGAGAGCCTCTTGCCAGGGATGGAAAATCAGGTTGAAGAGCGCGACGACGGCGATCGTCAGGAAGATCGGCCGCAGCCGCCTGAGCCCATCACGAAGCGGCAGGCCGACCATGCGGTAGACGATGGCAGCCAGCAGCGCGGCGATCGAAAGCAGGACGAGATTGCCGGTGACGAACAGCGCGATGCTGAAGGCCGCAAGCGACAACAGCTTTAGCCGCGGTGAAATCCGGTGCATCACGCTGTTGCCTTCGACATAGAGCGATTGCATCACGCAGCGATCTCCCGGTAGCGGGCGATTGCTTCGGCCGCCGGCGCATCCGCGGCAAGCCGGCCTTCATGAAACAACAGCACCCGCTCGAAATCGGAGATCAGCTCCAGATCGTGGGTGATGACGATGGCGCTTTCGTCAAGCCCGGCGATAATTCCTTCGACCAGGGCCCGGTTCTTCAGGTCGAGCTGGTTGGTCGGCTCGTCGAGGATGAGAATGCCGGGCCCTGTCGCCAGCACCGAGCAGAGGGCGGCCACCTGCAACTCGCCGCCGGAAAGCTCGTGCGCCCGGCGATCGGCCAGCGCCTCGGCGCCGAAGCGGGCCAGCACACCCTCGACCTTCGCCTCGATTTCCACCTTGGTGAAACCGCGCCGCTTCAGCCCGAAAGCGATGTCGTCTTTGACGATCGGCAGGATGATCTGGTTCTGCGGCGATTGGAAGATGAAGCCGACATCGGCCATTGCAGATTTCTCATCACTCGTATCGCGGCCATTGACGGTGACGCGGCCGGTGGTCGGCTTGGTCAGCCCGTTGATCAGCCGGGCGAAAGTGGTCTTGCCCGAACCGTTCAGCCCGATGACGCCGATGCGTTTGCCACTGATGCCGAGCGTCAGCGGCTGCAGCGTGACCCGCATCCCGAAACTGACCCCGGCACCTTCGAATTGTATGTCCAAGCTATTTCCTCGTATCCGGCGACGCTGGAAAGCGCCATCAATGGGCAGATCTGCGAGACCAGCCCCTCATCCGGCTGCCGCCACCTTCTCCCGCTCGCGGGGCGAAGGGACCTGCCGCGACCTCTCCATACTCCACGTGCCGCTCGCAAGGCACATCCCCTCTCCCCGTTTTTATTGGGAGAGGGTTAGGGTGAGGGGCAGCCATTGGCGTCAACTTGCAGGAATGCTTCTATACGGGGACATCGGATTGATGAAAGCACAAATCTCGCTGTCGACAGCCGAGAGCGATATCGGGTGGCTAGGAAGATTTTCCGCGTTATGATGTGGCCATGACGAATCTGCTCTCCAATTCCGACGCCCGCCGTGTCTTTCTTGCTAAGCAGGGTCTCAGCGCCCCGCCGAACCGCGCCTTGACCAAGGAGGGCCTGCTGCAACTGATCCGTGAACTGGGTTTTGTCCAGGTGGACAGCATCCAGACGGTGGAGCGGGCCCATCATCAGATCCTGTTTTCCCGCAACCAGACCTACCGGCGTGAGCACCTGACGGCGCTGCTCGAAAAGGACGGCGCGCTGTTCGAGCACTGGACGCATGACGCCTCCATTCTGCCGAGCGCCTTCTTCGTCTACTGGAAGCACAAGTTCCGTCATCAGGAGAAAGTGATCGTCGAACGCTGGCGCAAATGGCGCGGCGAAGGTTTCGAGGCGGCTTTTGCGGAAACCTATGAGCGCGTCGAGCGCGACGGCGCGATCCTGGCGCGCGACATCAAGGCCGACGGCCATGTCTCCGGCGGCTGGTGGAACTGGCATCCGAACAAGACGGCGCTCGAATATTTCTGGCACACCGGCAAGTTCGCCATCGCCGGCCGCTCGAATTTCCAGAAGATCTATGATCTGACGGAGCGCGTCATCCCGGAGGAGTTCCGTAAGCCGGAGGTGAGCCGCGAGGAATTCGTCGACTGGGCCTGCCGCAGTGCGCTCGCCCGCCTCGGCTTTGCCACCCATGGCGAAATATCGGCCTTCTGGCACCTCGTCTCGCCCGATGAGGCCAAGGCCTGGGTATCAGCCCATCGCGACGAGCTGATCGAAGTGCTGATCGAATCGGCGTTCGGGGCCAAACCGCGCCCCTCCTGGGCCTTTGTCGATTTTCTCTCGACGCTCGATAACTACCCCGGCGCGCCGCCGCGCATCCGCGTCCTCAGCCCCTTCGATCCGATGATCCGCGACCGCAACCGCACCGAACGCCTGTTCGGCTTCTTCTACCGCATCGAGATTTTCGTGCCCGAGCCGAAGCGCGAATATGGCTATTACGTCTTCCCGCTACTCGAAGGCGATAGGCTGATCGGCCGCATCGACATGAAGGCGGATCGGAGGAAGTCGACGCTCGACGTCAAGCGGCTGTGGCTGGAACCGGGCGTGAAGCCTTCGGCCGGGCGGCTAGAGCGGCTGGAGGCGGAACTGGACCGGGTGGCGCGGTTTGCGGGGGTGGAGAAGGTTGTGCTTTTGGAGGGCTGGCGAGGGTAGCCGAATAGTTCTGCGGGTTATCGCGAACTCCCTCAGCAGATCTCCGTCTTGCTGATCTTGATCCCAAAACCTTCCAGGCCGACATAATGGCGCTCGCGGCTGGTCAGCAGTTTGATCGAGCTGACGCCAAGGTCCTTGAGGATCTGGGCGCCGAGGCCGATTTCCAGCCATTCGCTGTCGCGGCTCTGTGCTTCGGCATGGGCTTCGCGGCCCTGGCTGCGGGCCTTGCGGCCATTGTCGGTGTGGCCGACGCCGACGGAACCCTCGCGCAGATAGACGATGACGCCGCGGCCTTGCTCGGCAATCTTCTGCATATAGAAATCGACCGGGCTGTTCTTGCCGAAGAGATCCTCGGCGACATTCTCCGGATGCAAGCGTACCGGGATGTCGACGCCGTCGCGGATGTCGCCGAAGACGACGGCAAGATGCTGCATCGGGTCCCAGGGCAGGGCATAGGTGTGGGCCTTGGCCTTGCCGAACGGCGTGTCGACGTCGAAACTCGCGCCATGTTCGATCAGCGTTTCCTTGCGCTGGCGATAGGCGATGAGATCGGCGACGGAGACGAGCTTCAGCCCGTGCTGCGCGGCGAAATCGACGACCTGTGGGCCGCGCGTGACGGTGCCGTCATCGTTGACCAGTTCGGAGATGACGCCGATCGGCGGCAGGCCGGCAAGCTTGCAGAGGTCGACGGCGGCTTCGGTATGGCCGGAGCGCATCAGAACGCCGCCTTCGCGCGATACCAGCGGAAAGATGTGGCCGGGACGGACGAAATCGGCGGCGCCGACATTCGGATTGGCGAGGTTGCGCACCGTCAGCGTCCGGTCGTCGGCCGAGATGCCGGTCGTCGTGCCATGCTTGAAATCGACCGAGACAGTGAAGGCCGTCGTATGGGCCGAATCGTTTTCTGCCACCATGGCGTTGAGGTTGAGGCGCTTGGCCTCTTCCCTCGGCATCGGCGCGCAGACGATGCCCGAGGTGTGGCGCACGATGAAGGCCATCTTTTCCGGCGTCGTGTGCACGGCGGCGACGATCAGGTCACCCTCGTTCTCGCGATCATTGTCGTCCATGACGACGACGATCTCGCCGGCCCCGAAGGCCCGGATGGCGTCGACGACGCGCTTCTGGTCGTAAGACATGGGACGCTCCTATTTCAGACGGCCGGTCTGGCCGCGGTCGCGAAGATAATGATCGGCGATGGCGCAGGCGACCATCGCCTCACCGATTGGCACGGCGCGGATACCGACGCAGGGGTCGTGCCGGCCCTTGGTGCGGATATCGACATTCTTGCCGTCGGCATCGATCGACTGGCGCTCGGTCAGGATCGAGGAGGTCGGCTTGACGGCGAAACGCGCCACCACCGGCTGCCCGGTGGAAATACCGCCGAGAATACCGCCGGCATGGTTGGAAAGGAAGATCGGCGTGCCGTCATTGCCCATGCGCATCTCATCGGCATTGTCTTCACCTGACGTTTCGGCAGCGGCAAAACCATTGCCGATCTCCACACCCTTGACGGCGTTGATCGACATCAGCAGCGAGGCGATATCCTGGTCGAGCTTGGCATAGATCGGCGCGCCGAGGCCAGCCGGCACACCTTCGGCGACTACTTCGACGACTGCGCCGATCGAAGAGCCCGTCTTGCGGATGCCGTCGAGATATTCCTCCCAGACCGGCACGATTGCCGCATCGGGGGAGAAGAACGGGTTCTGGCCGACCTGATCCCAATCCCAGTTGCGCCGGTCGATCTTGTGCTTGCCGATCTGCACCAAGGCGCCGCGCACAGTCACACCAGGCACGACGAGGCGGGCGATGCCGCCAGCCGCGACCCTGGCTGCGGTTTCGCGCGCCGAGGAACGGCCACCGCCGCGATAATCGCGAATGCCGTATTTGAGGTCATAGGTATAATCGGCATGGCCGGGGCGGTATTGCCGGGCAATCTCGCCGTAATCCTTGGATCGCTGGTCGGTGTTTTCGATCAGCATGGAGATCGGCGTGCCGGTTGATGTCATCGTCTCGCCGTCGGCGTCGAGCATGACGCCGGACAGCACCTTGACCAGATCGTCCTCGCGCCGCTGCGTCACGAAGCGGGATTGGCCGGGCTTGCGCTTGTCGAGCCAGACCTGCAGCTCCTCGAGCTTGAAGCGCAGCCCCGGAGGGCAGCCGTCGACGACGCAGCCGAGTGCCGGACCATGGCTTTCGCCCCAGGTGGTTACGCGGAAGAGGTGACCGAATGTATTGTGCGACATGTGTTCCCACGGGTGGCGCGCCAAAGCCGATCGCGCCATTGCTTGAAAAGGCGCGACACTCATAGGCCAAAAAGCCGTCGAGGCAAAAGCCTTTCTTTGCGCCAAACCGGCAGCTGCGGAAATGCTGTTTCCGTTCCTATCAAAGGAAGGCGGTCAGGATGCCAGCCGCCATCCGGGTCCCGTCGCCTCGTTGGTGAAATCGCCGAAGGAGAGCGGCCGCGCGAAGGCGTAGCCCTGCAGGATGTCGCAGCCGAGATCGCGCAGCAGTTCGGCATGAGCTGCCGTTTCCACGCCTTCGGCCACGGTCTCGACACCGAGCGAGCGGGCGATCTCGATGATCGAGCGGACCAGCGCCCGCTCCTGCGAGGCGCCGACGATCGGCTGCACCAGCTGGCGATCGATCTTCAGCCGCTTCGGTTTCAGCTTCAGCAGGCTGACGATCGAGGTATGGCCGGTGCCGAAATCGTCGATCTCGATATCGATGCCGAGCGCCTTGATGCGCTCGAGATTGTGCGAGACGACGTCCTCGCTCTCGTCGAGGAAGATCGATTCCACCAGTTCGAAGGAGAGTTCGCCGGGGCGGATATGCAGATCGGCAAGCGATTCCAGCAGGCTGCCGTCATGCAGCCGCCGCGCCGAAACATTGACCGAGACCTTGGGCACGGCAATGCCCAGCGCCGTCCAGCGCATCTTGTCGCGCAGCGCCGTTTCCAGCACGATCCGGTCGAGCATCTGCACGACATTGATCTCATCGGCGATGCGCAGGAACTTGTCGGGGGCGAGCCACCCCTTGGACGGGTGCTTCCAGCGTACCAGCGCCTCGACCCCGGTCAGCTCCATCGTCCGGGCTGAGAATTGCGGCTGGTACCAGGCGGTGAATTCGCCATTGTCGATGCCGGCGAGGATCTCGTCGGCCGTGCGCTTGGTGTTGATGATATCGGCCTGGAGATTGTGATTGAAGAATTCGAAGCGGTTGCGGCCCATGCTCTTGGCGCGGTAGAGTGCGATATCGGCATTGATCAGTACCTTGCGCGCATCGACATGAATGCCGTTGGCAAGCGCCACACCGATCGACACGCCGCAGCGGCAGGAGAAACCCTGAAAATCGATCGGCTGGCGCATCTCCTCGATGATCCGCGTCGAAAGCTCGGCCATCTTCTTATCGCCGACATCGAGTGCGAGGATGACGAACTCGTCGCCGCCGATGCGCGCGACGAGATCGCTGCCGCGGACATTCCTGGCGAGCACCCTCGAGGCATGCACCAGCATCGCATCGCCGGCGGCATGGCCAAGCGTATCGTTGATGTCCTTGAAGCGGTCGAGGTCGATATGCAGGATCGAGAATTTCTGCCGCTGCCGGCGACCGTCATGCGTCAGCTCTTCCAGCGCGATATCGAGCTTGCGGCGATTGGCGAGTGCGGTCAGCGGGTCGTGCAGCGAATTGTGCTCGATCCTGTTCTTGGCAAGCTCGAGCTCGATATTCTTGGCGACCGCCTCGTCCTTGGCCGCCTTCAGCCGGATCGTCATCAGCACGTCTTCGGTGGCATCGAAGGCGATGCCCATGATCTTCATCTCGCCGGTCCCCGTCTGGTGGACCTTGCCGACCGAGCGCACATAGCGCACCGCGCCGTCGTTGCCGATCACCCGGCAGACGAGGGTGTGCGTATCGCCGTTCTTCTTGAAGTAACGCGCGCTTTCCAGCGCCAATGCCCGATCCTCGGGGTGGATGCAGCCAAGCCAGGTCTCCTCGGTCATGAAGCCGTTGCGCGGCGTAAGCCCATAGAGCTCGTGCATGCGCTCGTTCCAGATCGAGCCGCCCCGGTCGGGCCGCGCTTCCCAGATGCCGCATTGATAGGAATTGAGCGCCAGGTCGAGCCGGCTCGACAGCTCGGCGAGCTGTCCCTCGCGGCTGGAAAGCTCTTCAAGCGCCAGCTCCAGCTCGGCATTCTTGACCTCGCTCATATCCCTGGCCTTGCGCAGCGTATCGGTCGTTTCCGCATCGGCGGTCACGTCCCAGACGATGCCGATCGTCTTGCTGACGCCGCCGGCATCGGTATAGAAGGCGCCGACCGAGCGCAGGTGGCGGATGCCGCCGCCGGCAAGCAGGATGCGGTACTGCGCCGTGCAGGCAGCCCCGGCGATGCTGCAGCTGAAGAAATGCACTTCGGCGATATCGCGGTCCTCGGGCAGGATCGCCGCCAGCCATTCGTCGAGCGCCCGGCTTCCCTCCTGAGCCGGCTTGCCGTGCAGGGCCGCGGCGCGCGCGTCCCAAAACAGGCTGTTCGTATGATCCTGCAGCTCCCAGATGCCGATATTCGAGGACTCCAGCGCCAGATCGAGGCGCTGCGACAGTTCCTTGAGTTTCGCCTCGCGTGTCTCCAACTCGGTGATGTTGCGATTGCGCTCGCCGAGCAGGAGTGTGGCGAAGAAAATCGGGATGATGATGATGCAGCCGGCGGCGGCGACGATCAGGCGCAGCTCGGTTCGGTTTTCCGGTATCGCGTCCCAGCCGCTGTTCGGAACGACCGAGAGTTCCCACTTGCCGCCGGCAAAGCCGATCTTCTGGCGCATCGGCTCCTTGTCGTCGATATCGGACGATCCGAAGAAGGGTGCCATCGCGGCCCTTGCCGGCGAGCCGATATCCCGGATGGCGATCGAGAGATGGTCGAGATGCGGATAACGTTCCCGGTTCTCGCGGTCGCGCGCCGGCATCAGCCCGGTCGCCTCGTAGAACATCTGCTGGTCGATGACCAGTTCGACCGCTCCCCAAACCCGCCGCTGGCCGTTCTCCTTGACAAAAACCGGGAAGAATATGGCAAAGCCGTCCCGGCCGTCGGTGCTGACCGGGCCATAGAAGCGTGCCGACTGATCGCCGGCCGCTGGCGTCATTGTCTGGCGTGAAAACAGCGTTGCGCGTACGTCGCGGCCGATCTGCTCATTGCCGGGTAGCCTGGGATAGACGTTGTCGATAATGAAATCCGGTGCGACCGCGATGTGAATGAAGGACGGATTCTGGATCAGCAGCCAGTTGATCTGCCGCTCCATCTCCTCTCCGTTTGCGGCGCTGACGGAGATCAGATTGGCAAGGTCGCGGACCATGCTGAGGTCCATATTGATCTCAGCCATGACCCGGGCGCGGATGAGATTCGCCTCGCTTTCGGTGCGGATATGCAGTTCGCGCACATAAGATTGAGTATTGGCCCGGTCGAGGCCGAAGCCGACCATGATGACGACAAGGGCGGCGAGCGAAGAAACCAGAAACGAGACGCGGGTATTCTTCAACACGCGCCGCAACTGCTTGTTGTCGCTCACCCTGGATAGCAAAATGAAACTCCCATCTTCCGGGCAACTGTAGGGCGAGGGGGTTAATTTACGATTGCCCGCAGGCGATGCCAAAAATCATGGAAAGGAAAAAACAGCGGTTAACACGGCGTCTTGATTATATTTAAAATCCTATTCATCAATTGGGCGGGAAAAGCCATTCTTCCGGGCAATTTTCGCCATATTCAGGAGGCTATCTGTGGCCAGTCATGTTCTCGTGCAGCGGTTCAAAAGGATTGTCGCCATGCGTTTCGTCGTCGCCACGCTTTTGGCAACAGCAAGTTTCCTGTCCCCGATGAGCGGTTTTGCCGAGAGCGCCGATGTCGAGGCGACGATTAAGAAGGTCGACACCGCCAATCTGGTGCTGACGCTTGATGACGGTAAAACCTATCAGGCGCCCGAGGAATTCAATTTCGACGGCCTCGAAGCCGGCGTGAAGGTGATCGTCTTCTATACCGAGGTCGACGGCAAACGCGTCATCAACGATCTCGATATCGTCAAATAGGCAGGCTTAACGCCAATGGCTTCGCCATCGGATTCGAGCGCGAATCAAAGACCAGATCGCTCCGTTAGAAATTCACTTCCGTTCCGCGATATATGTACACTATGACGCCGTGCGCAGTGCCAACATGCAGTGCGCAGCCGCGTAGGGCAATCGCGTCCGCTACGGAGAACGATCGTATGAAGCACGCCTCGATCATAGTGCGCGCAGATTGGGATGAAGAGGCGAGCGTTTGGGTCGCCAGCAGCAGCGATGTCGAAGGACTGGCCATCGAGGCCGATACCCTCGAAGCCCTTGAGCCTAAAGTTGTGGCCGCCATAACCGATCTTTTCGAGCTCAACGGTTTTACTTCGAACCTGCCGGAAGTCCCAATCCACATCCTGGCCGAACAGCTCGTCCGCATCCCCAATCCGACCTATTGAGCGCATGGCCGGCTATCTGCGCGAGCTCAAAGAGTACTGCTGAAAGCCGGCTGCGAATATGTGCGACCGGGGAAGGGCGATCATGAAATCTGGTACAGTCCGATTTCCAGCCGCCATTTCACGGTCGACCATGGCGTAAAGTCCCGCCATACAGCGAATGAAACGCTGAAACAGGCCGGACTCCCGAAGGCATTCTGACCAGAAGCACTGAAATGCTTACAGCCAGACGATCGTCCGCTCGGCGGTGTCGATCCTGGCGATCCGGTCCTGCGGGATTGCGCCTTCCGCAGCGCTGATCTTCGGCAAGTCGGAAATCGTCTGGAAAAGCGTGCGGATGACGCCGCCATGCGTGACGCAGACCGTCGAACGGTCGACGGAGTTCAGCCAAGAGCCGGTGCGCCAGGAGAGGATCTCGTAGCTTTCCGCGTCATCGCCGGGCGGAATGAAATCCCATTTCGAGGCGTTGCGCTCCGCCACCCGCTCGCGCTGCGTCGCCTTCAGCTCCTTGAGCGTCGAGCCCTCCCAGTCGCCGAAGGATATCTCGACCAGCCTGCGATCGGTGCGATAGGCAAGCGGCGGCAAGCCCATGGCGGCGCGGACGATTTCCATGGTCGCGCGCGTGCGCTGCAGCGGGCTTGCGACGAAATCGAATTCATCGACGGTGTCGCCGAGAATTTCGCCGAGCGCCAGCCCGTTCTGCCGGGCCTGCTCCAGGCCCGTGGCATTCATCGGAATGTCCTTCTGGCCCTGCAGGCGACGCTCGGCATTCCAGTCGGTCTGACCGTGTCTGATCACGTAGATAAGCACGGTCTAGGCTCCGGGAATGCTTCAGTCCTTGACGACCGAAATGTCGGGGGCGTCGACCGCCTTCATTCCGATGACATGATAGCCGCTGTCGGCATGGTGCACTTCGCCGGTGACGGAGCGCGACAGGTCCGACAGCAGATAGAGGCCGACATCGCCGACTTCCTCGATGGTGACGGTACGGCGCAGCGGCGCGTTATATTCGTTCCACTTCAGAATATAGCGGAAATCGCCGATGCCGGAGGCGGCAAGTGTCTTGATCGGGCCGGCCGAGACGGCGTTGACGCGAATGTTCTGCGGTCCGAGGTCGACGGCCAGATATTTGACGCTCGCCTCGAGTGCCGCCTTGGCGACACCCATAACATTATAGTTCGGCATCACCTTTTCGGCGCCGTAATAGGTCAGCGTGAGCATGGCGCCGCCATCCGTCATCAGCTTCTCGGCGCGGCGTGCGACCGAGGTGAAGGAATAGACGGAGATTTGCATCGTCTTGGCGAAGTTGTCGGCCGATGTGTCGACGTAACGGCCGGTCAGCTCGTCCTTATCGGAGAAGCCGATCGCATGCACCAGGAAATCGATCTTGCCCCAGAGCTTCTCGACGTTTTCGAAAACG
>Ga0123341_1000465_pt1 | contig 24617 bp, 15 predicted proteins | sample Turbeapinknodule_FD_89959 | JGI IMG/M metagenome (GOLD analysis project Ga0123341, IMG submission 89959) | Root nodule microbial communities of legume samples collected from Mexico - Turtle bean Mexico pink nodule | ecosystem: Host-associated > Plants > Roots > Nodule | place: Mexico: Nepantla...
ATGTTTGAAAAAAAAATGTTATTGTTATACTTTCTATAGTTTATTTTAATAAATACGAATACAAATATAGTAATAATAAAAAAAATGTGAATATACATGCGCTCGTATTAGTATTTATAAGATATAATTATCTTTTTATTCATACATTAAAGGTTAATAATCAATTTGACCTAATAGTTTTAAAAAAAAATAATTTTGTCATAAGTTTTTTTAAAATGTAAGCAAGTTGGTTCCTTATGTTAATTTTGCATGAACGACATTAAATAATTATGATGAGACACACAAGATAGCAGAGGTGAGGTGAATTTCACGTGTAATCAAATACCATTTTCTTTTCCTATTCATCCTTCCACATCAAACCTTGTCTTCACCCTCACCTAAATGTCATTCTTTTCCCTCCATCTGACAAATGATTTCGTATCTGGTATGGAAGATGAGATCCTTGATGGAGAGAAGAGAAGGAGATTTGAATGAAAGTGAAAATAAGGTTTGATGAGGAAAAACAGATAAGAAAAAAAGAAAGGTATCGATTACTCATACTTATGGATAGAAATGACATTATGTATGTCATATCATCACCAATGTTATTAATGTAAATTTAACATAAAAAATCAAATTACATATTTAAAAAAAATAATTGAGGATAAAATTAATTTTTTTAAAATCAGACCTTTATGTTGAGGTCAACAAATAATTATGACTATTTATAATTAGTATTCATTTTATATATTTTTTTTTTATTGTGCACTACCACAGATGCGTGTTCAAACTTGTAATCATGAAAAAAAATAAAAATTAATGTGTATTAAAAATAGTGAATGAAGCATATTGGATGGTTGGTGGTTAGTATTTTGGCACGTTGAAAGGTGAAATGAAACAGCCGAAAAGCGGGAAAAAAAGGAAAGCACCTTACGCGGCTCAAAGAACATGACTTTCTTTTTCTTCAAAGGATAAAGCTGAGTTCAGATACTCTACTTCAAATAACATATGTTCAAATTTTATATTCTATATTTTAACTACATTTAACAAAACAAAAACATTATAATATATAATATATAAGTGACTTAAATTTATTTTACAAATAAGTTTATAAGATTCTATTGAAATTAAGATGATAAAAAAATATTTAGACTTATTCTAATGAGAATTTATATTGGAACTATCATGTCACCAAATACAATTTTACGAGATGGATTTTGTTTCGACTTTAAGTCTAAAGATAGTATCGTTAGGATTAATCCCCGATCTAAGGTATTGTCTGTTTTATAGATCTTTATAGGTCGATGTTTTATCACTGTTTTGTTCTTAAAAAGCGTTTCAATAAATAAATGTGTATTTAAACTGTTTTTTACCTCGATTACTAAATAGTGTGATGAGCGTAATAAAATAGTTTAAAGAAAAAATATAATAAAAATTAAATTTATAATTAAATAATATAAAAAGGGATAAAGAGAATAATAGTAGGAAAAAGTGATTTTGAATGTATGATGGTTGATTAGCGTTTGAAGTCCACTCTTTTAAAAGAGAGAGAAAAAGGAAGAAGTGATGTTGACTATAAAGTGATAATTGACGGCTGAAAGGCGTTGCTTAAAATTCTGCTGAAAATCACTTTTTTCGCTTTTCACTTTCTCACGCAGCCAACTCTCATTCCCTCCCAAATACAATTCTGATCAAAACAACCTTAATTTCACACTGTTGCAGAACTCAGTTTTGTTCTGTTCTCAACTATGATGTTGAATTTTGGTAGGCTTTGGACTCCACACACGCTCATTGGTCTGGGTTTGGGGCAATTTCTTTCTCTTCTCATCACTTCCACAGCCTTCACTTCTTCTGAATTGGCTAAAAAAGGTTTCCTTCATCTCTTATTTTTCTACCTTAACAATGTTCCGTTTTTCTTCTTCTAATGTTTCCTCGTCGTCGTAGGAATCAATGCTCCCACTTCACAGTCCTTCCTCAACTATGTGTTCTTGACGTTTGTCTATGGAACCATTCTCCTATATCGAAGGAAACCACTCAAGGTTATAATACTATATTCTTACTTCACAAATTTGTTCTTAATCTGGAATGAATATCAGTTGATTGAGATTGCTATACTCTTCTGCAAAACACAAATTGTATTCTTTATTTGTGCTTTTCCTCTGCTTCTCTGAACTGAAACATTTTATCACAACTTCACTGACTTCACATGCCTCTGACGCAGGCAAAATGGTACTATTATGTAATTCTCGGATTGGTTGATGTGGAAGCTAATTTTCTTGGTAAGTGTGTGACCCTCCTTTCTATTTATATTATTAAGAAGTGTATTTTAAGTTGGTTTATGAACCCCTCACGTCAAGAGTACCGTTCATGTGTGGGACAATATAATATGGGTGATGCGATAACGATATGATAGGCGTGGTCTGATAAGACCAACAAACACTCGGTTTATGATATCATATTAAAAAGTGAATTTTAAGCCTAACTCGGTTTATGAGGTGATGTTTGCACTCACTTATATAATATAAAGACTCTAATCGTCGATGTAAGATCTCCAAATATGTTATGAGACTCTTCCTATGTATTAAAACGAAGCAAGTCACATGTTGAATTGGATGATCTTATTACTTGCAATTGTGTCTAAACTAATTCTCATGTATCTACCGAACAGTTGTGAAGGCATACCAATACACCTCACTGACGAGTGTGATGCTACTTGACTGCTGGTCAATTCCGTCCGTCATGCTTCTTACATGGCTTTTCTTAAAGACTAAATATAGATTCAAAAAGATTACCGGTGTAGTTGTTTGTGTTGCTGGCCTTGTCCTGGTTGTGTTTTCTGATGTTCATGCTGGTGACCGTGCAGGTGGGTGAGATTTTTATGTACTGTTACTTCCATGTCTCTATGCTTAGAAATCTTGCAAAACTAGCAAATTTTTATCTTGTATTTAATATCATCAGTAACATGCAGAATTCCACTTAAAGTAGTTCTCTGATGTCTCACTCACCTGTTATAGGTGGAAGCAATCCTCGTAAAGGGGACCTTCTTGTTATTGCTGGTGCTACACTGTATGCAATCAGTAATGTCAGCGAGGTGAGCTGGTTCTACTTCTGCTTTAAAGCATTTTTCAACTCTCTTGCAGCTGATAGGCTATTTCTTGAGATGCACCCGCACCATATTCCTACTTGGTTGATTATATTAATTGTGTTTTTGTGCTACTATTTCTTTTGTTTTGCAGGAATTTCTTGTGAAAAATGCTGATAGAGTTGAGCTTATGGCAATGTTAGGTCTCTCTGGTGGCATTGTTAGTGCCATTCAAATGTATCCTTCAAATTGTCTATATTCAGAACTATGGGATCTTTCTGTTCTGACTTTCAATACATGGCTGTTCTGCTGCATAATTTATGCCAAATAATATTGGTTTGCTCAATGATTTAACAAATTGTTGTGTGTCATAATTATATTGATTGAGGATTGTGATTTGGGAATGAACATTGAAATGTTGAATTGATCAAGTTGTCACAGTTGAATGAAATGCAATTTTAATTAAGTTCCAACTTCAAGTTTTTAAAATTAATGACTTGTTTTTCTAGGAGTCTGGTGAGATTTTTTTGTCAGTTGAAGTAATGGCGATTCTGATATGTAATTTAATAAAGGAAAACTAAGACTTTTATCCACTACTAGAAGTCTATAATTATTTACATTTCTTTTTCCTGTTGTATCCTTCACTGTTATTACAGAAGCATACTTGAGCGCAATGAACTTAAATCTATTCATTGGTCAGCTGAGGCAGTAAGCTCTCTTCACCACCCTCTCACTACGATTGAGTAAATGACATAATTTCTCTTTAACTAGGATGTCTGATTAAGTTATGTTGAAAATTCCAATCGACTAAACATCAGGATATTTCATTCTTTATAAATGGGTGCAAACCTCATCTTATAAACCGGTTTTATAAAGTTGAGTTAGGCTTAAATCCACTTCTTATCAAGTTATTATGTTGTTGTCAGAGCATGTCAACCAGTGTGATGTCTTCAAGCATTATTATTTACATTCATTCCTTTCAATTTTGATTTCAGGCGCTTCCTTTTGTTGGATTTGCAGTGGCCATGTTTATGTTTTACTCTTTAGTCCCTGTTCTGCTTAAGGTATGGATTCAAACCATAGCTATTCTGATTATATTCTTTTCAGAAATTATATTTGTATTGTGACACTGGATAAAATGATTGAATAAAGGTTCCAAAACTAAATAGATTGAACTAATCAAAACAATTGATTAAAAGGAAACTCTAGGATGCAGTTATTTGGTTTTGTTCTCTCTAAATGTTTCTCTATCATTTCTGACACTCATGTTTAATGCTGAACCAAAATACTTTAATAGTAATGTACTACTTTGAAAAATTTATCACCCATCAAAATTCTTGAAATTATTTCCTAGCACTGGAGAAATTTAACCTGATTCCTTAGTCTATTAACATCTAACTGCAATAGCATCTTTCTCGTGCCATTTTTCCCTATCAGCATTTGATTGAGATGTAGTATTTAAATATGCTCTCTCTTGGTTTGTCACAGATCAATGGTTCTACCATGCTAAATCTGTCCCTGTTGACCTCAGACATGTGGGCTGTGTTAATTCGCATTTTTGCTTATCATGAGAAGGTCTGATAATAATGTTGCAGCCATTTTTTGTCCTAAAAGTGTGCCACATTTTAACGTGCTAACTTCTCTAGAGCTAAATTATACTTTCCAGGTTGATTGGATGTACTTTGTGGCATTTGGTGCTGTTACCATTGGGCTTGTCATCTATTCAGGGTAAGTATCATTGCACACACTTTCTTATTGTATAGTTTCTGTTGGGACAAATCACACATTTAGATCAGAAATGAGGGGCGGTTTATGTTGATTTAGATGTGTGCCTAGTAAGGGAATTTGAGTTATGCATTGTAGCTATTATTATTGTTCTTGCAATGTATCCGAGACCAAATATCTCCTACCAAATCACTTCTTCTCTTCTCTTCCGGTTATTCTTCTTGGATGTCCGAGAGGGTGAGATACATACAAAGATATTCCGACGCTCAAGTTAGATGAGGTCAATTTAGGTGATTCAGTTCAGAGTTCAAAATAACATTATCTTTTACCATGAGGGTTCCTTCTTATTTATACTGTTCTATGGATTTTGTTCTGTCATAATGGCTTAAACCAGACCCAATAGACATTAACCCTACTTTATAATCTCTAGTTAAGATTAACGTTCTTAACCTGTGATATGATGTGGATGTTTGTTTTTATCGAAAGACCGTTAGACCGTCTAGGGTGTCTGGCCATCCAAGTTTCCGATTTTGTGATATAACAATTATTTTATTAAGTTTTTAGCTGTGGTGTTTCATATTATTGCAGTGGAGACAGAGACGAGGATCAGCAGCCTCCAAATTCTGGCGATGAACTTCGGCCAGCAGTGAAACTGGATGAGGAAGCCAATTTAGGAAATGGGAGCAAAGGAAGTAGGGCTGGAAGCTCAAAGACCTGGGTAGCTTAGTATAGAGCTGCACATTATTCATACATTGTGGGGTAAAGTATCCTCAAGGGAATGGGATTTATTTTGTACTGCAACCAGCTCCTGCAAGATTGCAATCCAATGAGAGAATGTTTCTTGTAATTTAAAGGATGCTTTGATTTTTGTTATATGGAATTTTGAGAAACTCTTAATCATCTCCTTATCAATATCCATGTTTTAGTTGTATGTTGATAATTATTGTTAAGAGAGTAACTTTTAGTCTAATTTGATTTTAAAAGATTGGTTATAAGACGAATTTTGCATTTACTTAAGAATTATATAATAATTTTTTAGTCGATGTAGAATATTTAATGTATTTTTTTTTTGAATTTATGAAGTAATATATTATAGATAGTCCGATAGTAGTTAGTGACAAATATCTTAAGATAAACAATAAATTCTTCTCGTTCAGATAAATTTTAAATGTTTCTGATATCATATTAAAAATATAAACTTTATATTTAATAACTCAACTCATCCTAATCAAAAACACTTATAATACTACTATGTTTACATCTACTTCTATATTATTAAATTTCTATATTATTAAATTTCTATATTATTAAATGCTCAAATATCTATTATTTCCAACAATAAAATAATGCGAAGAAATGCAAAACTTTTGGTAGCACTTAACAATAATAATAGTATAAAGCATGATCCTCTTGTGAGCATGGTGGTGGATAGAATGGCGAAGGCAAAGGTGCTTAGGGAGCTTCTGCAAACACCGGGCGTTCACCAGGGCCCGGCCTGCTTCGACGCTCTCGGAGCAAAGCTCATCGAATCCGCCGGTTTCCCCTACGGCATCACCAGTGGCTTCTCCATCGCCGCTTCTCGGCTCGCTTTACCCGACACCGGCTTAATCTCTTACGGCGAAATGCTCGATCAGGGCCAACTCATCGCCCAAGCCGTCTCCATTCCCATCATCGTCGACGCCGACAACGGTTACGGCAACGCCATGAACCTCAAGAGAACCGTCAAGGGTTTTATCGCCGCCGGTTTCGCAGGAATCCTTCTCGAAGATCAGGTCACTCACTCACTCCTCTTTCTCTTCTCCTACCTTCCATTTCTTCGTTGCACTTCTTCTTATTGCCCTAATTGGATTGTACAGGTTGCGCCGAAAGCGTGTGGCCACACGCGCGGCAGGAAGGTGTTGCCCAGGGAGGAGGCGGTGATGAAGATTAGAGCCGCCGTGGATGCTCGAACAGAGAGCGGCTCCGACATTGTGATTGTGGCGCGCACCGATGCTCGGCAAGCCGTGTCCTTGGAGGAAGCGCTCATCAGATGCAGGGCGTTTGCCGATGCTGGGGCCGATGTTCTTTTCATAGACGCTCTCGCTTCCGTTGAGGAAATGAGAGCTCTTTGTCAAGTTTCTCCGAATGTTCCTAAACTGGTATCTTCATCTCTTTCCTCCTAATGCATGCCTTGCCTCTTCATAGCGACACAAATTGTTCCCCACACTGCATCTATACAATATACAATGCTCCTTGCAAGATTTCCGCATGCCTGATTTCCTCTGTTTCACATTTAAGTCCTGATTTGACTAAATCAACTTCATAATTGATTTTCATTTAGCAGATTAGTTTAATTTCTTTTCTATTGAGTTTTTACCTCGTAGACACTTGTTAGACACTCGCAAAAAATATTTGTTGGATTTCTGTGCACAATTTTAACATAATTTTAAAAATGAGAAATACATTAATTTTCTAAAAACTTAAACTTAGCATAAATTTATATTATAATCATAAAAATAAATTTATATTATAATCATAAAAATAAGGAAAAAATCTTCTTGAACCAACCATGAAATTTTTTTTCTAAAAAAACAGAAACATATTTGGATACATAAGTCTTTATTGTCAATTTATAAAATTCATAATTATATAATATATAGATATGTGTCTCCGTATTTTACCTTTTAAATATTATACGTATATCTGTATCTGTATCCGGATCGTATCAGTGTTTGTGTCATTGTTTATGCTACATAGGTTTTTATAGAGAAAGTTTTCCACACAGAATCTAATACGGTATCAAAATCTGTTCACTTTTCGTGTTTTACCATTTCCTTGTATCTAGTTTTATAATTTTGGACAATCCCCCTCAGTTAACTTGGCTTTTGAGAATGAATTAGTTCCATTGGTTTCTAGTGAGTGGTGACTATGTTGCTGACCACTTCAATAATTCCATTATTACTGACCATTTGTTATTACAACTGAAGATATGAAGTATAAACGCATTCATATTGTTAGCCCCTACTCTCGTGTTGTGTAGGCCAATATGCTCGAAGGAGGAGGCAAAACGCCTATACTTAGTCCTAAGGAACTTGAAGACGTTGGTTTTAAACTTGCTATTTATCCACTTTCCTTGATTGGGGTTTGCATACGAGCAATGCAGGTAACACTTCTTTCCCATTTGTTGTTTTATTACGTTTATGATGCCAAGTTCAGGCTTTAGATCAGATATGCAGAGATACTTTTGGTGCTTGCCTCTGAATATGTTTGATGCATTATTCTTTTGACCTCTTTCACCTCTGTTTTGATGTTTTAATTTCAGACAATAAATATATATATCTGACTGAATTTGTAGGATGCACTCACTGCAATTAAAGGAGGCAATGTTCCTCCTCCAGGAAGCATGCCTTCTTTTGAAGAAATTAAGGACATTGTAGGTTTCAACACTTACTATAAAGAAGAAGAGCGCTATTCTAACCAGCAGCCATAAAGAAATGAGTAAACAGCAAGATTTCTAGTTGATGATGTACTTGTATTCTCAGCCATGTCTTTGGGGAGTTACTTTTATTCTTAAATGTCTTTGGGGTATGTTCGAGACTGAATCTCCATCTGGTTAGTAATTTATCAAAAATAAATAGAACCCGTTTAATTAGTTGTTGATAATTTTGACAAATCTTATTAAGTTTCCTGCTCTAACAAAGTTCAAGTAACTTTCATGGATGATGATGGAAAAAACTGGTTTTCATCGGAATAAGGACTAGTTTTGTGTTTAAAATCATTAGCTCTTAAAACATCGACAGTATATTGTTCTTCCAAAGATAGAAAGTTGTGATACACTAAGCTAGAACTGAAATGTGTTTAATGGGATGTCTTTATTGATGAAGAACTATACAAAGATTAGTCACCTATCTCACTCCCTGGTTTATAGAGCAAAATATTCAACTAAATCTTCGTTCTTTTTTAATTTTTAGGATACTTTTTCATTCGAAATTTTAGTTATTTTTTTGACAGTAATTGGGTTTAGTTGGTTGAACTCTTTTTTCTAAATATACACGCTTTTACTCGGTTGTGGACGGATGTATTTATGGCAAGCATTCTTACCTCTAGAGACATCAGTTCTAACAGAGTAGAAAGTCCATTTTGTAAATGCTAAAACATGAACGTGTTATATCAGAATTTAAAACCAATAACTCGATAATGATAATGTTCCCGGTACCAATATACGTCGAAAAGATTCCTTAACCCTAATTGAGGGGACCAATCCTCCGTTTGGACTTCTATTAGGGGTTTCGATATCAATATACTTTTTCATATTCTAAAATCGTAATGAAACATTAACTTTCAAAATGGTACAATATTTTCAATACGACAGTTAACATTTGGAACAATATTTTCAATACGACAATTATTATCTATAGCGATACTATTTTTCAAACTTGAGATTGAAAAATATATTATAATGAATTTCTTTGGACAAAATCTCATACTCTAGGAGACATTATTGTATTAAATCACTTAGAAGATAAAAGATGATAACATAAGACTAGAACTTACAAGCTAAGAGTGATTTTGGTATCATCTAGTTTAAAAATGAGAATTAAAATTAAATTATATTTATTTTGAAAAAGTTTGTGATTAGATTGGACAAAAAATAAAGTGGACTTAAATTGAATTGGTTGGAGAAAGCAAGGAGAGTGAGTAGTGAGAGTAGAGAGAGAGCGATGAAGGTTTCAGCGGTTAGCAATACCTCTGTGACGGTTGGTCTTACTTTTGGTGGTGCCGGTGGTGCCCTCCCATTCCACTCTTCTTCCGTTTCGTTCCTCCGAACATCCAAATCCTCAGTTGTCACGGCTTCTTCTCTTTCTGGCAACGATGCTTCTTCTCCTTCTTCACCCGCCAAGCTCCTTCGACGAATCCTCGACTCCCCGGGGGTTCACCAAGGCCCTGCATGTTTCGACGCTCTCAGCGCCAAGCTCGTTCAGACCGCCGGCTTCCAGTTCTGCTTCACCAGCGGCTTCTCCATCTCCGCTTCCAGGCTCGCCTTGCCCGATACCGGTCTCATCTCTTACGGTGAGATTCTCGATCAAGGCCACCTCATCACCCAGGCCGTCTCCATTCCCGTCATCGGCGACGCCGACAACGGCTACGGCAACGCCATGAATCTCAAGAGAACTCTCAAAGGATACGTCGCCGCCGGTTTCGCTGGAATCATTCTCGAAGATCAGGTCAGTTAGGTTTCATCAATGGATCTCGGTATTTCGAGAAATTAGTATCGGATACACAATTCCAACGTTTCGTTGGTTACTTAGTTAGGTTTGTTTGTTATGGACTCAGCTTATCGGTGTGATTGAGTTGATTATGGCGTTGGTTAGGTAGCGCCGAAAGCGTGTGGACACACGCGCGGGAGGAGAGTGGTGTCGAGAGAAGAAGCGGTGATGAAGATTAAGGCGGCCGTGGATGCGAGAAGAGAGAGCGGTTGCGATATTGTCATTGTGGCGCGTACGGATTCTCGCCAAGCTGTGTCGTTGGATGAAGCGCTTGTTAGGTCGAGGGCGTTCGCGGATGCCGGAGCTGATGTTCTTTTCATAGACGCGCTTGCTTCCAGAGAAGAGATGAAGGCTTTCTGCGAAGTTTCTCCGCTTGTTCCCAAAATGGTACGATTCTGTTAATCGAAGAGATGAATGAATGCATTGGTGCTTCGAATGATTTGTTGGGTTGTGCTCTTGTGTAGGCCAATATGCTTGAAGGTGGTGGCAAGACGCCGATACTTAATCCTATGGAGCTTGAAGAGATTGGTTTTAAGATTGTTGCATATCCCCTTTCCTTGATCGGGGTTTCTATACGAGCAATGCAGGTCATTCGTCTTCCTTCTTTTTCCTTTTTGAACTGATTGATTCATATTATTATATCTGCATAAGTTCAGGTTTTGAATGAGACATGCTAACCAAGTACTTGTTTGTAAATTTTTAACATTCACCACCAAATCCCCGCTCGTGATTGCACTGCAGCTCGTGCTAAGTAACCAAAATGCCTGACTAATGCCCAATACCATCTGTTATATTTATGTTTATCCAAATGATATACCAAAACAAGTTGTACTTTCAAATATAATATGCCTAAAGGTCCTGAGCAAATAAAAGAAAGCAACCTATATAATGGAGCTCGGCCAAAGACATAGCTACTAGGAAAGAGTTGATCTCTTGATAGTTTGCTACCCAAGTGCCTTTTGATTTGGATGACATAGAGGGGGGTGAGTTGCACTAACCGAGTGTGGTTGTTGGAAGAATTATACCTTTATCTTTTCAACTCCTTTATTATAACAAGCCATAGTTATATCACTATTTTCTGATGTTTCTTTTGCAGTATCGTTTAGAATTTTTTTATTTGCTGATAAATAATATCTATGATTGCATTTTGTAGGATTCACTTATAGCCATTAAAGGAGGTCGTATTCCTCCTCCAGGAAGCATGCCTTCTTTTGAAGAAATTAAGGATATCTTAGGGTTCAATGCTTACTACGAAGAAGAGAAGCGTTATGCTACAAGTACCAATCCGCAGCTTTCCAAGGGAGGTAGGATAGACAGAACTTAACAAAAAAATAATTTTTAATCTTTCTTCTATAAAGGGACATTGTAGTGTAATGGCAGTAGGCTTCTGAGGGTCATAAACAATTTGTTAGCCGGCAATCAATATCTATCAAATTATTACTTAATGGTTTCAGCACTTTACTTTCATAAACATGTGTTGGGCTTAGGAGGATTCGATGATGAATAAACCTTATGAATTCATCTGTGTGTGGAGAGAAGCATTTGAACTTTATCAAGGTCTATTATGTGAAATGGACATGTTCATTGCAGAATATCATATTAAATATTTGATTAGTATTTTATCAAAATAAATAAAATCCATTTAATTAATCATAGATAGTCGTGACTTGAGAGAAAATTAGACCTCCATCTTTTGTAAGCAAATCTCTTTTGTTTCAGCTCTAGGGAGAGTCAAAGGCAGAGGTAAAGGTCTCGTGCTGATTTTCACGTTGTAAATATATATTGTGCATTTCGGTCTTGCATTCTCATGGTAATTAGTTATTTGTCAGAGAGCAGTAGCCTATACAGTATACGACGGAGAGATCAAGTTGATTCTGAGCAGACAAGTCAAAGTTTCAAAGATCCCATTGTGGAAGTTATAACACCTGATGATGTGTACAATAAATATGGTGCAGATAGTTCAAGGAACCCTTTTTCTGGTATCTGGTCTCGAACTCTCAGAGTAAAAATAACGGGCAGAGATGGATTTGAGAGACTTGATGTTAGGATTCCTGTAAGTGATCATACCTTCCTGATGCACTAAAAAAAGAATAATGATTTATTCATATTAGTTGTTCAGAAGACTCGGAATTAGTTAAGGATGGGGCGTACTGGTTTCCAGTTTTGATATGAATGATTTTACCATAAGTTGATGTGCATCTGTCTCTATAATTCCAATTACACGATTTCCTTTTTATATTCTATCACAATTTCTAACATACGTAAAAATCCACGTGTATTTCTATTTATTCTAACTTTTTATGCTTGTTCCTTATGTTATCTCACCATTCTCCGCCATCATTGAAACCTCATGAACTATCATCTATTTTCCATTCAAGTTAATATCTGAATTTATCTATTTGGAATCGTAATAGTGATGTAAATAGTATAATTGGATGTCCGAATTTCCCAAATTAATCATCTTTCTTCCACCACTTTATGCTTGCCCTTCTCCTTCCCCACTATTTGGAAGAAGAGAAAGAGAAATGGAATATAGTACACAACATTAGTTTTATAAATGCCTATCTGCAACTATTTTGTTCTGTACTGCATCATGCCAAGGCTTTATCTCCCTATGTTGTGGTTATGCATAGTTTCTGGGTAACTCCTCTGTGTCATTCAGTTCTTCATCTTTAAATGATGTGCATGTTCAATTCAATGTTGCTCCAATTAAGATTTCCTGTTCCCTTTTCTCATGATACACATAATTTGCTATATGCAGGCTGGATTTCTGGATGGAATCACAAACATAGTTCCTGGTACTACTACTATTTAGAAATTATTAATTAGTATATAAATAGACGTCTTTTCCAAATTTGCAACTCAGTGCTTCTTTTCACAATTTCTGTTGATTGAATTTTCATAACTTTTTACAGCTTTGGGTGGCGTAAACATCAAAGAACTGTTGGACGATGCGGCTGAGGAAGTTGGGGGAAAACTCTTGATAGATTTTAAAGACAGGATGGGGGACAGGATTCAAGTATTTTTGGAGTGATTCCACATTTCTTTTCTCAAGTTCAACGGTAATTTGTTCTCCACCATTCTTGTTTTATTAGAGATAAAAAAAGAAAGAAATTAAAGCGAGATAAAAATGTATTACGTGAATAAGAGATTCTCCTTATGAAGAAATCAAACTAGAGATTCAAAAAAATCAGTTAAGAAAAGATATCCAATCCTTAAACACAGATATCTGTTAAGGGAAACCCTGAAATTGTGAGATTACAGCGAATAGAACAAAGTGCTATATCTCGCAGAAGCTGCTAATTCAGAGAGCTTTCTTTAAAGACACGACGACAATCACACTAGGCAGCACATCGCCACAAAATTTTTGCTTTTTTTTAATGTTATTCTTGGCTCCCCCACTATTATTCATCATGATCCAGATTTTATAAATGTTTGTTCTTTTTTTTTTCTGGTGATGGTGGTGGTTGCTGGGTGTGGGTCTGGCAGCTCCTTGGATGTCTATCCAACAACTTCCCTTTCCATAATTTGTTACATTCACCTAAAAAGGGTCCTCCGATATTTTACATTAATATAATGCTTGTAAAAGCATAATCCAACAAGAAGACTATGTCTATCTATGCTTCATGGCATTTTCAAAATTTTAAATTCTTTCCGCTCTTTCAGCATGTTACCTTACCGAGTTAAAATTTATTTGTTCCCTAAAGAAATAGAAGACTTAATGTTCCCTAAATCTATGTGTGCATTTGCTTCTTTTTTTGTAACAGAATTCAACAATTGGAAAGGCTCTGGATTGTCTTGTCTTTCATTTTGTTTATGTAATTCCGGATTTATGAATTGTACTATATTTGAGTACAAAATTAGAATTGGTTGACTTGTTTAGTTGCAATTCTGAACATAATACCGTAATTTAAAGTAGGGGAGTCTGAGGGCAGTAATGATGAGATGAAGCAAATCCCTGCAATATTGAACATTTGGATGACAAAGTCTTGTTTGTTATATTCGTTGATAATGATCTTCCAGGACATTGATGGTTTATACTGATGAAGGTGGTAATCGGAAGGCAAGGCACGAATGAGCTTGGTCGTTGATGGGGGCACAAACATGGTCCTTTCTGCTCGTGTCATCGGGACTGAACCAATAGTTTCAAATATCACATGAAAAAAGTAAAGTTTTGTTACCACTATAGTCGGTTATGCAAACTATTTGAATATAATAAGACTGGTGCAATTTTACCGTTAATATATTAACCCAATTTTCCTTGTTCTGGTAAGGAGAAAAATGTTCATGTCCTATCAGTTCTGAGGTTTAGTTACTTTACATCGATTATTTTGAGTTGAACTGAATTATTTTTTAGCAACTTCGACTAGTATTTGGATAATTGTGAAACTGATTCTGGACGCTGAATAATTTTGAAAAAGGTGATTAAAGTTCGTATAATTTGTAAAACGAAATATCGGACGCAAGATTTTGTTGACAAGATGAAAAGTATGGCATCGGATATCAGAAGCAATTAAAGAACGGTGCCAAAAACATGGTGTCAGCACTATTCGCCTAAAGTAATAAGAATCAGATAACTTTAAACGAAAGTGGGAAAGCATACAACTCCAATAGCATTTTTACGTGACTTTTTTATGCTTTCTTTTGGTAATGCCCCGTGTCTTTTAGTAACTGTAGAGAAAATAAATAATTTGTAAGCCAGAACAACACTCACTATCAGTTGCATGATCATTTTGGGCAAGAAATTAAAAAACTTATAAGAAAAAAAGCCTTTGAATTCCAATTCTTTAATTTGACACATGAAAAAAATATATCGATATCAAACCACCTGTTGGTGTTCAAAAAATGTGGAACAAGCAAAGAAAGTAATAACCCAAGTAAGGTTATTGTATCCAGTCACTGGTACACAACAGTGATGCTGAAAGCACCTACAGAAGGGTGACCCGAAAAAGAATGGTAACAGCATATTTATAACAAGAATACACATAACTGGGTCACTTTACAGAAAATTGCAGCATTAACTGCTATAAATCCAAATGTCACGATGTAGTCTACTAGTAAGTAGCAGCACTTCTTTTTCTCAACTTGCAGCAAAACAATCAGAGTAATACTTGCACTTACTATCTCATCTATAGCCGCCATATGGCTGTTGACCATAGCCACCATATGGCTGCTGACCATTGCCACCATACGGCTGCTGACCATTGCCACCATATGGCTGTTGACCATTACCACCATATGGCTGTTGACCATAACCACCTGGACCCATCATGGAGTTATTATAATTAGGAGGCATTCCAGTTGGGGGTTGCATTTGGTACCCTTGTCCCATACCCATACCCATCCCCCCTCCCATTCCCATACCCATTGATGGATTCATGCCTCCATAGCCTCCTCCCATACCCATACCAACACCAGGAGGGCCATTACCCATGCCCATGCCCATACCCATGCCAGAGCCCATCATTTGGTTTGAAGGCCTGAGAGCACCAGCACCAGCACGGCCCATACCTGAACCTGATCCCATAGCTTTACCCATAGTTATAGTTGATGTTACAGCTGCCGTAGTGGGCTTCTCCATTCTCTTCTCCTTTCTGTTAATGGCTTCAAAGTCGACCCCAATATCTGCTAACGGGTTTGTTTTAGCTGCATGATAAGAAAAACATTTTAGTTAACAATGTCCCACATAAGATCAACATTCTAACAAGTATGATGTGGAAACTGAAATGTTAACAGATGGGTTTGGGGAGGAAGGTCTAAGCACTTACGTCCAGATATATTCAAATTAACCAATCCCCTGCTTAGTGTATCAGCCCACACTGTTGATTTTGTCTCAAACTTGGCATTGGATGGTTGAGAAACTAATGCAGTTGATTGCGAAGCATGCGGAACAAGTGATTGATTGGTAATTGGTGAACTAAAGGGTCCTGCATTCCCTTGTTGTCCAATAAAATGATTGTTAAACTGTGATGCCTGATGAGTTGGAGAGTGGGAAAAGTTGGTGCGTGGTGACAACTGTCCTGTTGTAGTATGGGGAGTCATATGTGAAGGAAAAGCTGCTGTAGATCCCGGTGGCAGGAAGTTCCCACTGTTCATATGCCCATTATATCCATTTTGGGAATGAGGAGATCCATCTTGGGAGTGCAATCCACCGTACATACCACCTGATTGTGCAGGTTGTCCACCTTGAGAAGCAAAAGGTGGCTGAATATGTTGACCAGCGTGAGATGAAAAGGGTTGTTGCGCATATTGACTGGAGGGAGATGAAAAGGATGATTGTACTTGTCCTGGTTGGCTATTAGGAGCAGAAAAGGGTTGTTGCGCATATTGACTGGAGGGAGATGAAAAGGATGATTGTACTTGTCCTGGTTGGCTATTAGGAGCAGAAAAGGGTTGTTGAGAAAATTGATCTGTAGGAACTGGAAAGGTTTGTGCAGGTTGACTGGTAGCAGCTGAGAAACCTTTCTGGTTAAATTGGCCAGTTGGCTCAGAAAATGGTTGTGATGCCATTTGACCGGATGAAGCTGGAAGGGAAGGTGAAGAAGGATGGCCGAAACCAGGTGCTGAAATGTTCTGTTGAGAACTCATCTCAGGTAACGGTGCAGGAGGAAGAATGTCTGCAAGAATATCGGTTTCTGGCTGTGCAGATGACAAATCTTGAGACAAAAAGTGAGAGTTTGCAGAAAAAGGTTGACTGTCAGAGGCAGGTGCAGAATATGGTACAACAGAAAATGAATCCCCAAACCCAAAGTTAGAGTTTGTTTCTGCATTAAGACCATTTGATTGGGATGGTTCAATATTCTGATATGTCAGGGGTTGAGATGGAGCAGTTTCAGTGGAAGTAAAAGCTTTGAATGGCCCGTCACCAAATGGATCTTCAAAAGACTGTAAGAAGTCAAACCAACAAATATATTATTTCAACAAAAAATAACGAACAGAGGGGGGACTGATTTAAACTACAAAGATTATTCAAAGCTATGTACAAGATAAATATGCCATGCATGCTAAATCAAAAAGGAAAAGATGACATAAAGTAGACAAGTTCACAACTATAAGAATTCCAAGTCCGGTACAAATCCATTATTTTTAGTACACGCCTGATTGCTTTTACTAAAAAAGTTGAAGAAATGGAACAAAGCCATGCCTGATCGAAATTATTTGACCCAGATGATGGTGCTGCAAAGGAAGCTGTTGATCCCACATTTGCATCAGGGGCTGCAGTTGCTGATTCAGATGGTACAATAGACAAAGCATTTGAAGAGAACGAGTCTGAGAGGGAACCAAGCAAGTCCATTTCAACATTATTAGTGGTGGCAGGGGCAGCTGGGCCGGCTGGAGCAGCTGAGAATGCTGAGAAGAAATGTAAAGATATCATGAGTACAAGACCTAGTAAATGGTATTTTTCAAAGACCATTAATTAGGCTTGTTTAAACATACTTTTAAAGAAATGATAACTTTTTTGGAAGCTCTCTCGAGAAGCAGGCAAGAAAAATAATTATTTCTCCAAAATAAGCAAACACAAACAAGCACACTTATATTAACATTGAACTCCCAAATATTGCCAATGAAAATTCATCAAATGTCAATTACAGTCGAGCCACTGGTTTCACAAGTATATCAGACCAAAGTCTGACCGGAGTTTTTACATCTTGACCACAAATCATGACATACAGCTGTCTCATACCACTCAAAATATGTATAAATGAAAAGATTTTTAATTATGAGCCACATCAGTGAATGGCCAACTTTTTCCCACTAAAGGATGCCAGAAAATTGTTCTCATTAATTGGTCTTAGAATTCGGTTTCAAAATTTTATGCCTGGAACAGTGTGTATGTACCAATCCAAAGTCTGTACAATACTAAGTTGTCAAAGGATAAAAATCTAAAAACACAGACAAATCATCAATAAAAAGGTAGCCAGCACCTATTTCACAGTCCTGGTTACCAGAAGAACACGTGGGCAGCTGGAAATTCTGTGAAAATTTTCACATTGCCAAACAATTTTCTGCGTTTAGGACAAAAATTATATTTTTTAGGACTTGGATTGGGAGTATAACATATATACTCAGAAATGTCTAAGGGATGATCCAAAGAAAACAATATGAGTAATGCAGATGCATATGCAACTCAAATTATAGATGAGATGTGTATTCCAAACTTTCAACCCAAACATTTAACATACAAGCCTGCCCCTTCACCTATGAAACTAATAGGATCTATTGAATAATAATTTGACAAGAACAAATTCAACTAAAACATGTATGAACTTTTCAAAACAAGAAACAAGCGTCGTTACAGGAATACTGATTATAGAAGACCGACCAACATAATACTGTAATAAACACCTGATGTAGGACCACGTGGATCAAAAAAATCATCAGTTGCTTCAGGTTCCTGGGCTCCAGATGCAGCAGTAGTTGCTTCAGTTGTGCTATTGTTTACAGGAGAGGATCCTGTAGGAGCAGATGTTTGAATAGGATTATCATTTACATGAGGAGGGGAATCTCTTGGAACAGATGCTGCTGAAGTTTCCACATCTCTGAAATCAAAATAATATAAGTAACAGATTCTGTTGGGAATAAGTGTTGTCTGTAGTGTAACAGTTCTTACCTTTCACTGTGTACAGGGCTGCGAGATTCACCAACAGCTTCCTCATAGCTAGGAGGAGCAGCACCCATATTTTGTTCAGAAATTTTCCGCTCAAGCCTGCCATATTTTTGTATTGTACATTATAAACATTAAAAATGCCTTGCAGCAATATGCATACATGACAGAAAAGGTATATTTTAAAGACAATTTACCTTGCTTCCAGAGATTGGTCTTCAGGTTTAGCGTTGCTTCCACTGAGAGATCATTGCATAAAAAGATGAAGTTAGAATCAAAATGATTGACATTAAAAAGCAATAACATCACATCAATCCTCATGTTCTCATAATAAATGGGAAGAAAATGAGAAGAAAAGAACTTGCACCTTCAAGCAGACTGCTACCGAAAGATATCAAGACCAAGTAAAAGTTCAGTTCACAACTCTATCTTTCTAGCATCTTGAGTACAAGAAGGATAGAACTAAAGCCATATTCATTTTCTGATAATTAAATGGCTGACAAGCAACACAAGACCCCACTCTAATTTGGTACAAAGTAAACCTTTTCTATAGATTATCATGCATAGATAAGACTTTGTTCCACTAATTATGTTAACAGGTTAAAAACCACATGCCCTTTTTTACCACTAGGTCTATAGTACTCCTTCTATACAGCTCTTATTTTGTAAGTTACTCTATACAGTAAAGACCAAAACCATATAGGTGGTGAATAGTCTGGGTTCTCCACACCACCTGTTAAATTTTCAAACTGAAAAGCTTGATATTGTATCCTGTTTTCCCAAAATGAAAGCTACAAAGTCACTAATGAAGAAAAATGAATACAATATAATTCTGCCAGAACTCAACAAAAAAAAAAATCTCCTGAACTAAATGCTAAAGCTTAGAACAAGGTTCAAAGCATAGGTACATACCGAGATGAGTTTTGTCCTTCGTCATCATAACGATCTCTATCCGAGCTCCTGCTTCTTGATTCGTATTGGTTGTCAACACTTTGACTTCTTCCCCTGTAGTCATCATCTCTATAACTATCCCTGCCATAACGATCCTCATAATCTCTGCCATAACGATCTCCATCACGACTATTTCGATCATCATCTTTATAGCCCCATTCTCTTTCTTTTCCATAACCATAGCCATTTCGATCTTCCTCCCTGCTTCCATAACGATCATCATCATATCTGTCACCATAGGCTCCACTGCTTGAATGTGAACCCGGTCTGTACATTCCACCAGCTGCATGGTTGCGAAACCTGGTGAATCATATAAAACAGTTAATATCTCCAGGAAATTGCGATACTCAGACACACATACGTTCACAAAAATTTCACATACCCAACTGTGTATTTTAGCGAAACCTGATGAATCATATAAAACAGTTAATATCTCCTAGAAACTGTGATACTCACAGACACACATACGTTCACACAAATTTCACATACCCACCTGTGTATTTTAGATCTATAATCAGGAAATCCAGAGGACATACGGAGTATCATATTCTACAACTCAGAGAAGTCAAGAAACAAAATATCTACTAATGCAATCCCTTGTGCAAGGGGGTATATATAAAATTTACATTTCAACTGCAAAATATCAATGGAATTAACGAGAGGAGACTTACTTGTCCCTGTTAGCAGCAGCCTTCTGCCTCACTTCTACAATTCTTTCTTTATCATTCACAAGGACAACAAGACTTTGAGATTTCTTCCTGACATTGTTTCCTTGATCCCTTCCGCTGGAGTCAACGTATTGAAACTCGGACAATGTCTGTTCATACGATGAAATGTTATCAGGTCACATTATAAATTTTAGATCACCTTACAAAACTTGGGACCTGCTTGGCAATAAGTATATAAATTTTAAGTAGAATTGACAAAATGGGAATTACTGATATTTGATAAGCATGTTCTCTGATCTCATCTATGACTCGCTCTGACCCATGAGCCACCAAGTACTCTAGTACTGTCAAAGCCTGGAGTTGAACAAAGAGTGGTTAATACAGAAACACATAATTTAAGGTGGTGAGATCAACAGTAAATGCAGTACATAAAAAACATTATTGTTAATGTGCAACAACAACCCATCATTATTGCAGAGGATGGAAAGAAGTATCAAAACAGATTTCACAAACTGGTGGATACATTGTAGTGTTGATGGTGGTAAAAAGAAAAGCAAGATCAGCAGCACCTGCTAGCAATTGCATCTAAAACTTAAAATAATTTATCAAAACCTTGTAGACATGCCGCCAATTCTTCCCAGTGTCATTAATTCGCTTCCAGATTACTGACATGATCATCTGGTATTCATGACTGCAAGGGGTGTTTAAGAATGAGATTCAATGTACTCAAATACATAATATGTCAAACATGCAATTAAGAGTCCAAGCTTACGGGTTTCTGGTTGCCTGAGCAATATCTGCAAGAAGTGATCCATGAGGACCCCATGGTTCGTTGCTGGTAGCATCAAGAACCTAGAAGAGGATAGAGAATATAATGAATGATGAATCTGCTTCAGGTTTTGCAAAATGGGATCATATATCATAATGCATAAATATAAGGATATTAAACATCTATTTCATTTGTAAGAATACCACAAAAACATGTCATTATCGTTGCAGCCATAATTCCATGACGAACTTCAAAAAAGAATTACCTTCTGCTCAATTCCAGGAACTTTCAGCACTTTCTTATTTACTTCTCTTTTACTGCAACAATACAATGAAGAGCATGACATTTATATACAATACATCGAATCATACATATATCAACGAATAATAAACAGATATACTTACAGGTCCCTGACAGTTTGACCAATAGCCTTCTTCATTGTAGCTGGTATTCAGCACAGGCTACAAACCAGCACCGAGGGCCCCAACTGCAACGTACAAACAATGCTCACGTAAAAAATAAATTCACTCAACGGGTCAACAAAATGATTCAAGAAAAAGGTTACTTCAATTACAGAACGACATTTCCAAGCATTATTACCCGTTTCTTGCAGCTCAACAGAGCAATTCACAACACAATTTTCTTAAAAAATGGCTGTTAGCCAGAGACCAGGTAGGGACGCAACAGCAATAAGCAAAATTCATTGTCGGTACGCTTTACAATGCGAGAAAAAGAAAAGAAAATCCAGAGACGCAACCTCAAAATTCACATACAGCTATAGAAGATCGAGCATAAAACTAAACGAATCCAGAAACAAGTCGAAGAAACATTTTCCGAGAAGAATAAAAAATCTGAAAAGCTAATAAGACGATCACCCTCCCGTTCCACATCTGAAATCTGGCCCCGTGATCTATCATAGACAAGTGCACCGCAACACATTGAATGAAATCCTTAAATGAAATCAGCGAAAAACAAAGGAGAAGATCCAAACACCATTGAAGGAACAACAACATCAACAACAACAAGATAAAGCAACACATGAATAGCATGTAGAAAAGCAAAACGAAAGAGGAAATCTAAGAATTGGAATGAAGAAAGAAAGAAAGAAGGAATGAAGGAAATCCAGATCTGAGAGAGACGGAACCTGATCCACAGAGAGAAGCAAGATCGTCGGCAGAAAGGGGGAAACGAAAGGGCAACAACGTTAGAGAGAGGTTGCGAAATGCAAGAACTCTCTGAGTTGTTATGTCCCAAACTCACAATAATAATAATATTACGTTGCGACAGAGAAACACACACACACAAAACAAACGCACACTCTCTCTCTTTCTCTCTCTCTCTCTCTACAATTTCGGAGTTCTCAAACGGAAGCATATAGGACGAGCAAGACAGCGCAACTTACACGCGGGGAACAATTAAGAACATTTACCTTTTTCTCTCTCTTTTTTTATTTTTTTATTTTTGCAAATTAATAATGAATCTAATAAGTTAATTATTTTACGTATTTTTATTTGGCATTAAAAAAATTTAGTATTGGCATCTACTTTTGAAAAAAGCAATGGCAATAATGAGGGTTGATGGGTGGATGGTGAATGGCTTCAACTTCCTCTCTGTTGACACCAATGTGCCAACTTATTCTTACCTCTTTTTCTTCCTTTTTTTTTATTATTTTCCTATGCTTTTCTCGTATTAATTACTTTTGGTTCACACCATAGCCAAAAACAAACTCTGTTTTTACTTTTGGTTCTCACATTTTGAAGCATAATAATACCATTGCTCTCTCTTCGACTATTCTTTTGACTTCTTCTGTGAACATCTCACCACCCACCATATAACCTTCGTACGTTTTTTCCTCCTTTATCTTCATGTAACATTCCTTATTTCTCCATCTCTTATTTTTTTAGTTGTAAGGTCAAAACCGAACGAGTTTTATAAGTTTCGGTATTCAATTTTGACCGACCGATAAAATTACATCGAAATTAAAAGAAGAATAACAAGATTAAATCGTTTGGAAAATTAGATAATATATTTTTAATTATTATTTATACGTCAATCCTGGTTCAAAAGTGAGTTCATTATAAACATATAAGTATGCATAACTTTCATGAAAAAGATACATCATTATTATGCATTTATTGTACTGAGCATTGAATACTTACATCATTTTAAAACATCTCTTGCAAGTGTTATCTCAACCGAGAATCTATAAAGGAATGAGAGTTTGACTGGAGTAGAGGAGCGAAAGTGGAAAAAGGAAGATTAAGTTGAACAAGTTCGAAAAGTGGAAGAAACAACACATTACGACTGATCGAAGTGAAAAAGTGAATTGTTCAATCGATAGAAATTCTATCAGTCCATTTTACACAAAAATATTACGTATACAAACAAAACAAAATAGGTAATCTAATAAAATAAATTTGCACATTATTATAAAACTTTGAATTATTTAGCTTATGAACTATTGTGAAACTCATCTCGTACCATTGCATTGCTTTATCATGGCAAGAATTTATGTTTTCTTATTTATAGGATGAATTACCATTTTTTTTTATTTTTCACGGATATATTTTTAAAAATAGTTTTTTTTAGTTACGCTGAAATGTTAAATGTGAGTTTCTAAACTTAGGTTAGTGAAAGATAACATCTTGGTATTTTAGCAAACCCTTCGAGAAGGCTTATTTCACATTCACTTCTTGAAATAGCTTTACAAAATATACTTTAACAAGATTGCAAATTTAGAAATTTGATAATTTGTTGTTATTTGTGGTGGATTTTTATTGAAATAATTTTATTATGTAAAATGAAAATGATGTTTTATCGATACATTGGTATTGATGTTTTTTTTATTGAAGATATGAAAATAGAGTTGAGAATTTTCTAGTATGCTTACGATATGGTAAAAGATTTGTTTCCATTGAAATGGGAGTCATACACATAGATGGAAGTTGTTCATCAAATGAGAGGTTGTTTTTTAAATGAATAAAAAAATGTGGTTTACTTGTTTTTAATCGAACAAGAAAGTGTTGAAAAATACAAGGAAAGTTGAAATTGTTTATTGAATTTGTTTTGTCATAATCACACAAATAATGGAAATTTGACAAGTGTATGACAGGTATCATGTAATAATTATTATAAATAACTGAATAATTGTCTTAGTATAATCTCTATTATAATTTTATCTGTGATTATGGAGTGAAAAAGTTACCATGGACAAAAACTTTGTAAAAGTGTCAAACATGGAAATGACAAAAGAGAGCATTAACATTGATGTTCTTGCTCACCAAATTTCATGAGTTCCTTAAGAAAAAAATTATTTTATCCTTTGTAATTCTCTTTGCTTTGTTCATTGTTTTTTCTTGTTCATTTAATTTCTTTACTTTTCAATCTTGTTTTGTGATTATGTCCTAAAAGTTTTATCTTTTTTTCTGGTTGATTTCTATTTATTATTTTATTATCTTTTATTTTATTTAAGTTTTATACAAAAATAGCTTTAGAATTTAGTTCATGTTTTTTCTTCATAAATCTAGATTATAATCTTTCTTATCTTTTGATTCTAGTCATTATGAATTTTATGCTTTTCTGTTTTTTAAAG
>Ga0123341_1000466_pt1 | contig 24607 bp, 26 predicted proteins | sample Turbeapinknodule_FD_89959 | JGI IMG/M metagenome (GOLD analysis project Ga0123341, IMG submission 89959) | Root nodule microbial communities of legume samples collected from Mexico - Turtle bean Mexico pink nodule | ecosystem: Host-associated > Plants > Roots > Nodule | place: Mexico: Nepantla...
GAGGGGAGGGAGGGAGGCGGTGCCGGCACAGCGTGGCGGTGAAGAAGGTGGCGGTGGTGGAGGGGATGGATTTGGATTGGGTTCAGGGAAAGTTGGAGGATTTGCGTAGGGCTTCGATGTGGTGTAGGAATGTGTGCACTTTCCATGGGACAATGAGGGTGGAGGACAGTTTGTGCCTCGTGATGGATAAGTGCTATGGATCGGTTCAGTCAGTGATGCAGCGCAATGAGGGGAGGCTCACTTTGGAACAAGTGCTAAGGTTTTGGTTTTTATTTTTTTATTTGTGTTCTCTTTGTTTATTCTTCTGGTTAATCTTGTTGCCAGAAGTTTGATTAGTTTGGTTTGTTTGATGAGTAACCATGGTTTTAAATTGCGGTTGTGTGATTATTGTGGTTTTAAGTTGAAGTTGCAGCTATAGTTGGGTTGTTTGTTCAATTTGTGGCTGCAGCTTCAAGTGATGTGGTCTGCGTTTTGAAACACTATCAGTATTGTCACAGTTTCAATGATAACATTGATAAGCAGGAATCATTTTGGTTCAAATTTGGGGATAATGTGTTAATATCTTAGTAGGCTGGACTAAATTATATGCATTCTTATTGTCCTCATCTTTTCGGTTAAAATTTGGAGAAAATGAGATGTTATTATGTCCCTGCCAGTCGTTGACTAATCAGTGTTTGGAGGGAGACGCTATCTATGTGTTTTTCTTGGCTGCCTGTGCACTTTTGTGTTTATTAAGCAACCAGAGAAATAGTTGAATAATATGTTTATGAAATTGTTTCAGAAAGAATTGGTCAGGCTGATTTAGACCTTTGATTTTTTTTGCTTAATATGGACTGGGTAGTGTTAAAATCATTTTACTGGAGTGAATATTACCATATTGCATTTCAATTTCCCTTGGCACTACGATTAAAATGACATTACAATTTTCCAAATGTAGATACGGGGCTGACATTGCCCGAGGGGTTGTTGAGCTTCATGCTGCTGGCGTTGTTTGCATGAATTTAAAACCATCCAATCTTCTTCTTGACGCAAATGGTCACGCTGTGGTTTCTGATTATGGACTTGCTACAATTCTGAAGAAGCCTTCCTGTTGGAAGGCACGACCAGAGTGTGATTCCGCAAAGATCCATTCCTGTATGGAATGTATAATGCTCAGCCCACATTATACGGCACCGGAGGCTTGGGAACCTGTGAAGAAATCGTTAAATTTGTTTTGGGATGATGGAATAGGTATATCTTCGGAATCAGATGCCTGGAGTTTTGGTTGTACATTGGTGGAGATGTGCACGGGTTCCATTCCGTACGTGGAGCAACTCATTCTTTAATCAACTTTATTTCTTCTGTTCTTCCTTCTTTTTCAAAATTTCTTAGTGCAAAATCTATATGCAGTTGGGCAGGTTTAAGTGCAGAGGAAATTTATCGAGCTGTTGTTAAAGCTAAGAAACTACCTCCACAGTATGCTAGTGTGGTTGGAGGTGGAATCCCAAGGGAATTGTGGAAGATGATTGGAGAGTGCTTGCAATTCAAGCCATCTAAAAGGCCTACTTTTAGTGCAATGCTGGCAATATTTCTCCGTCATTTGCAGGAAATACCACGCAGCCCTCCTGCAAGCCCTGATAAGTAAGTCTGTTAAGCTATTATAACCATGATTGCATCTTTTTGTGTTGGTTTTGACAGATTGGGAAGTTAAGGCTAGTTATGATTTTTAGTTTGGAAATGTGAGCTTCATTGAAATGAGCCAAATGGAAAGTTTTCATTGATGTTCGACTAGCAGCATTGTCTTATTCAATGTTTATACATTTGTGTGAATACAGTGGCTTAGATAATAAGGGCTCTGTATCAACTGTGATGGAGCCTTCACCAGTACCTGAATTGGAAGTTCCTCAGGAAAACCCTAACCAACTTCATCGACTTGTGTCTGAAGGAGATACTCCAGGTGTTAGGTTAGTTGATGTCACAGCACTTCTTGTCTGAGCTAATTTATCTTTAAGCTTTATCATTTAATTCATTTGCTATGTATTCCTTGCACAGAGATCTTCTTGCAAAGGCTGGATTAGAAAATGGCAGCAACTACCTATCTTCATTATTGGAAGCTCAAAATGCCGATGGACAAACAGCTCTCCACTTAGCTTGTAGACGGGGCAGTGCAGAACTTGTCGAGACAATTTTGGAGTATAGAGAAGCAAATGTTGATGTATTGGACAAAGATGGAGATCCTCCTCTTGTTTTTGCATTAGCAGCTGGGTCCCCAGAATGTGTTCGCAGCCTTATCAAAAGAAATGCTAATGTGCAGTCAAGATTGAGAGATGGTTTTGGTCCATCTGTAGCTCACGTTTGTGCCTATCATGGCCAGCCAGATTGTATGCGAGTATGTTTTACATAAATTGTACTTAGATGTTTCTTCTTCTTCCTTAGAACTATATTCATCTAGATTTTTGGTGGAGTAATAACAGGAATTACTATTAGCTGGAGCTGATCCTAATGCAGTGGATGATGAAGGTGAATCTGTTCTGCATAGAGCAATTTCCAAGAAGTACACAGACTGTGCACTTGTAATATTGGAGAATGGAGGATGTAAATCAATGGCCATCGTGAATTCAAAGAACTTGACGTGAGTAATGACATATTTCTTTACAATTAGATTGTTTTCCTAGTTTGTCAATCAGTATATATAGGTATGATATTCTGATCTTAATTAACCATTGTGAAATGAAGCCGCAGTTTATTTATTATTATTTATTACACAGAGAAAATAAACAATTTTGCTGAAGTTGTCATTTTGTTATCATTTTTAATTTTACATTTATTGTTGTCTTCATGACCTGTTCACACCTTAACTTGGGGTATCACTTTCATGTTTAAAGATGCAGCTCAGCTGTTGAGCAGCTTTGAAGTATGATTTACTGTATTATTATTTTTTCTTATTCTTAGACACTTATATAGTTGTAAACATTTAAGGATAGGAATAGGAAAATGGCATTTGTTGTATGTCTATTATACGTCTAATCTGCATCTTTAGTTCAATAGCGATTTGAAGCTGACTAAGTGAAGCTTGCTTGTTACGTAAAATGCTGTTGGATTTTGTGAATGTGTTTTTTGGATTTTACTTGGGCTTTTATGCATGCATTTTGGATTTGACATTGCATCTTTGGATGATAGCTTTTTCCTTTCACTTTACAGTACAATTTTTTTAAACTATCATTAATTGCCAATGGACCATTATGGGAAAACCAAAAATGAGAGAAAGTGAGTCATTCCTGTTTTGAGCTTGAACCTGATAGTATAAATATCTCAGCCTGTTGAGTTGCTATGAAGTATGAATTACTGTATTATTATTTTTTCTTATTCTTTGACACTTCTTTAGTTGTAAACATTTTAAGGATGGGAACAGGATATGGCAATTTTTGCACGTCTATTCTATATCTAATCTGCATCTTTAGTTCAATTAATGATTTGAAGCTGACTGAGTGAAGCTTGCTTGTTACGTAACATGCTGTTGGATTTTATGCATGTGTTTTTGGATTTTACTTGTGCTTTTATGAATGCATTGTTGGATTTTATATTGTATCTTTGGATGATAGCTTTTTCCTTTCACTTTACAGTACACCATTTCTAAACTATCATTAATTGCCCATGGGCCATTATGGGAAAACCAAAATTCAGAGAAAGTGAGTCATTCCTGTTTTGAGCATGAACCTGATAGTATAAATACTTCATAGCAGCTCAGCCTGTTGAGTTGCTATGAAGAATGAATTACTGTATTATTATTTTTTCTTATTCTTAGACACTTCTATAGTTGTAAACTTTAAGGATGGAAACATGATATGGCAATTTTTGTACATCTATTCTACGTCTAATCTAAATCTTTAGTTCAATTAATGATTTGAAGCTTGCTTGTACGAAAAATGATGTTGGATTTTATGCATGTGTTTTTGGATTTCACTTGGGCTTTTATGCATGCATTGTTGGATTTTATATTGCATCTTTGGATGATAGCTTTTTCCTTTTACTTTAAAGTACAATATTTCTGAACTATCATTAATTTCCAATGGACCATTATGGGAAAATCAAAATTGAGAGAAAGTGAATCATTCCTGTTTTTGAGCTTGAACCTGATAGTATAAATATGTCATAGCAACTCAGCCTGTTGTGTTACTATGAAGTATGAATGACTGTATTATTTGTTTTTTATTCTTAGGAACTTCTATAGTTGTAAACATTTTAGAGGGGAACAGGATAATGACATTTTTTGTATGTCTTTTCTACGTTTAATCTGCATCTTTAGTTCAATTTATGCTTTGAAGCCGACCGTGTGAAGCTTGCTTGTTGGATTTATGCATGTTTTTTTGGATTTTACATGGGCTCTTATGCATGCATTGTTGGAGTTAACATTTCATCTTTGGATGATAGCTTTTTTCCTTTCACTTTACAGTACAATATTTCTAAACTATCATTAATTTCTAATGGACCATTATGGGAAAACCAGAAGTGAGAGAAAGTGAGTCATTCCTGTTTGGAGCTTGAATCTGATAGTATAAATACTGCCTGTATTGGTTCATTATGTAAAAATGCTTTATACTCTAGTTAACTTCCTAGCGCTGCATAGTTAGTTACTGTGAGCTATTGTTTCTGTTAAGAATTGCAACAGACCATTGTACAAAAAATCCTGACCCTTTAGAGATTCAGAAATTTAACAACTAACTTTTCAGTTTTCTCTCAAATCATCTCTCAGAATTTTCTAGAACCAATTCTTGGTCCTGATTTGAGTTGTAAAGGAAGTTCATGAAAAGTTTTCGTTTTTGAGTGATAGTTTCTATTCCTTAATCCTTACAATGGTTACTGGGAAATTCCTTGCAAAATCTGCTAAAAAATCAATATTATATATAATCAAGTAAAATACCACTGGATTCAGTACTGTTTTTCTTGCAAAGGACCAATTTAACTTTATCTGATGATAACGACACTCAGAATTTGAGAATCACATTGCTTAATTTCTCATCATATTTTCTTGGAATTTCAGATTTAAAATTTAGGTTGGGTCTGTTCTAAAGTTATAATAGTAGAAAGGAAAATTCTTTTAATGTCTCATCTTCTAGATAATTGAACCCCACATATTGTTAACTGTATCATTTATGTTAAATTGATATTTTGTCTCACATGCATATATGATACTCAATTAATCAAACAGTCCTACTCTGGTGTTGCAGACCACTGCACTTGTGTGTGGCAACATGGAATGTTGCTGTTGTGAAGAGATGGGCGAAAGTTGCAACTTCTGATGAGATTGCTGAAGCAATTGACATACCAAGTCCTATTGGCACTGCATTGTGCATGGCAGCTGCTTCTAAGAAAGATCATGAGAATGGTATCTAAAACTTCATTGCTTGATAATGATTTCAAAATTTGACTATTTTTTCAACTTGTTTATTTTATTTAGTGCATCTAGAAATGCTTCAATGATGGATATTATCAATTTCAAAGGGTTTAGATAGAAAGCAAGGAGTGTTGAAATTATGGGTTTAGGCATAGAGGAAGAGTGGAAAAAAAGAATTTAACACATGTATGGCAATGTATTAATGTTATTAAAACCTAGAGCACCAACCCTTATTAACACTAATTATGATCCTAACTATTTAGGGAAACAAATCATGATTTATGATCATAACTAATTGGGGAAACAAATCATGATGGTAATTTAAAATATGATAAAATACTTTCATATATTCTAACCAAGAGAATCACAACTGTAGGAAGATAAGGCCTAACAGATCCGAGAAAACTTTAAGTAGATATATCGGTCTGTTTTACATTAGCTGTGGAAGACCTAAAAGATCTGAAATAACTTAGAAAAAAAAATCGAAAAAGTTTGTAAAATATTAGCAAACCTGCCCCCATCTTCAGTGACAAAGGGACACAACCTTAAAGTAGCCACTGGCTAAGCCTCAAAGGGACACGACAAAGATATTCTATTCCACAAGAAGTCCAGAAGGTGAGGGACTGATGCATGCATTCTACTCCAATGATCAATACACCAAAGAACTTCATAAACTGCTAATGCCACATAATTTATACTTATTATTCACAAAGTCTTGATCAGCAGAAATTATTCCAGAGCAAAGGTCAGGACCAATGCTCTCCAATAAACCCTAGACTATTATTCCGTGCAATGTTGTTAAATAATCATTATAGTTCAACCTTAAGGCTATAATGTGGTGTCTTTTGTCCCCTCTGCCATTGGTAATTTGTGAAGAGAGGCCTGCTACGGGAACATCATAGGTCACAAACACAATGGTGTGTTTATATTGTGGAATTTTGGCCATTTGGAATTTATCACCTTGATTCCCTATAGTGCAATTGTTTTATTGAACGTGAACTACAACATCAGATGCCGCAGCTATGTGAGGCCGAACTAGTACAAAACGCCATCTCTATACATTGTCCAATAGAAATTAAGCTTGTTTTGATTTTGACCCATATTGCTACCCAAAATCATATCTTCTTATTTTTAAAACTGCCTACACTGTTCTGCTAAATTGCATGATTTTCCGAAGATTGGATAGTTTTCAACAGCCCTGTTGATCGGATGTTGGAGTCATTATTTAAGTAGCTATCTTGAGTAGATATCCAAATCTTTACCTTCCGCACACTCATTTTCATTGAAGAGTTCCAACAGACATAAAGTGTTTATTTAGAGTATTATAATAATATGTTGTGAAATCTATCAATCTGCTAATCAATGATCACCAAAAGGGTTTGTTTCCTAATTTCATTTGGTATCTTTATTTAATTAGGGGATAGATAGGAGTCTTGTTGTATTTGTGAGATTTGGTCTTTAGTTGTAGTATCACTAATGTGCTTTCTCTAACTCTGCATAAACCAATGTTAATTCTTTGTATGTCCACATTATATCAAATCATTATCATTTTATATAAAAAATAAATAAAAACCTATAAAAGTTCAATTTTTTTTTTTCTAATTTAAAAGGTGTAGTAGCCATGGCAGTAACGGTGAAGACAATGACGAAAAAGGAGAGATGAGTAAATAAAAAAGATAAGATGCGTTTTGGTGTGTCTACCTGACTCAAATGACTCTTAAAATAAATCTAAAACCTGACCCAGACCCAAATTTAGAATACCCTAGAATCCAACTCATGCCCCAGCCCAAACATTAAAATATGTCAGCCCACCCTAAATATCCAAAATGGTTGTCTTTTCTCAAATACTGAGCAAAAACTGCTATCATTGACTTGTCCTGTCTCCTCCAGTGTTTTCTTCTGGTGATCAGCCAGCGATGTGACTCGAGATGGTTATCTTGGGTGTCTACCCTTCTCCATCACCCTCAGTCTTGCAATTTCTCACGGTTTCTCTGGCTCAGCCTTGTACTTGTCCCACAGCCTCTCTTTCTGACTAAACCAGCCTATGCCTTTTTTTTTCCCAACCTCTGACTTTTTTGAAAATACCTCTTCCCTTTAAATCTATCTGTGCAATTAAATATACACACATGCATGTTCTCTGTATTTCTCCCATTGGCTGGATTACCAGTTGCCATATTTATATGGTGGATCTTTGGCTGGCTGCCATGGACTGCTATCTGCCACTGACAACAACACCTCGTCAAATTAATTCTTCAAATTTTGGAGTTAATACATGGGTATTTTTAATATCATTTATGCTATTTGTTCTCTTTATTGACATAGTTGAATTCTCTGATCTTGTTTGTTCGTGCCAAATATAGAGGGCAGAGAACTGGTGCAGATACTGCTTGCAGCCGGAGCTGATCCATCTGCTCAAGATTCACAAAATGGGAGGACAGCGTTGCATACAGCTGCTATGACTAATGATGTGGACTTGGTTAAGGTAAGCCAATGAGCTTCTTGATTAAAAAGATTGAGCCTCTTGGTTAAAATGATTTAGTGTCCATAACTATATATTTTGGTGCTAAAATATGCACATTTTGTACTTCATGTTAATATGTTTTGGGTGTTTTGAGTAGGCTATTCTGGCTGCTGGGGTTGATGTGAACATTCGCAATGTGCACAACAGTATACCTCTTCACTTGGCCTTAGCTAGGGGTGCAAAGGCATGTGTTGGACTGCTTCTAGCTGCTGGAGCGAATTATAATTTGCAGGTTTTCATTCTAGTTCTCATTTTTCTGTTTGATCACGTATATAAACTAGGTATTATTATACTTGTATTGTATGTTAGCTTTTTTTGTAAGATGAGGAGAATGAAAGCTCACCATTTTAACATAGCTCTTGTCCAGAAGAAAAGTCTACGTTAAAAGTTGGTATCACCTTTCTATATTGTTATGGATGCTGTAGAAATTTCAATAGCTGGCAGCACATTGAATATGTTATTTTGCCTTGTGATTTTCTTCTCCGCCCTGATTTCTCATACAGTTTATAAAACTTTCTATTTTCTACTTTATCACATGATATATAATTTGCTGAGTTCAGTATGTGATGTAGCCATTCTTTATTATTGAGTAATACAAGCTTAATGATAGTTGATACCTGTAAAGACAGCTGAGAGGCTAACAAATCTAAGGAACATGATTCCTATTAAAATTCAATATATTAAGTACACTGGAGAAGACATAATGTAATTGACTTTTATTCTTGGGCATGTACACTGGATTTTGTGATGAACCATAGTGTGTGTGTGCGACTTATGTTTAGCTTATATCAAAAGCACTAATTATTGGCTTTAATTTTGTTTACTTAGCAGAAATAATTGGAAGTTGTCATGTTCCCTGTATTTTGGAAGGAAGCTTTGCCATTATGTCATTGTCATTTAATGCTCTTATATAACTGTGTCAGGATGACGATGGTGACAATGCTTTCCATATAGCAGCTGAGACAGCAAAAATGATTCGTGAAAATATGAACTGGCTTATTATTATGCTAACGAACCCTGATGCTGACATTGAAGTCAGAAACCACAGGTAAAGGCACTCCATAAACTTGTAATCATTATTTTCTTGAACATGGTAAAAACTTATCTAAAATGTTACTGTCATAACTTTAAAACTACATCTACCTGTTTCATGTTAGTCCTATTTAATCGATTATCCCATGACTGATGGGGTTATGTTTTTATGACAGCGGCAAGACGCCACGTGACATTTTGGAGGCTCTCCCCCGAGAATGGTTATCTGAAGATCTGGTGGAAGCACTTGCAAATAGGGGAGTTCATTTGTCTCCTACATCGTGAGTGAAAGACATTACTATATGCTAGCTTTTAGTTTATGATATTTATTGTCTTCCCATATGTGAGTAATATGTTTAAAAATTTGTTTATTGATGACTACATAGATTTGAAGTGGGAGACTGGGTGAAGTTTAAAAAATCTGTCACAACTCCAACACATGGATGGCAAGGTGCTAATATACACAGTGTTGGTTTTGTGCAAAGGGTCCCTGACAAAGATAATCTCATTGTTTCATTTTGTTCTGGAGAGGTCCATCTTCTGGTAAATGAAGTTATAAAAGTCATTCCATTGGACAGGGGACAACATGTGCAACTGAAAGAAGATGTAAAAGAGCCTAGGTATAATTTTACATAACTGTGTCACTTTCTTTTCTTCCTTTTTTGTATGCAAGGGCTTCGTTACATTTTATGTCTGTTAGATACATTTGGTATATGGGTTTGGGCCCAGTCCTATGTAATGCTTTATATGTATATATGGTCCTTAGCTGTGCTAATTGGAAATACAAGAGGATTATTATATCACATAAATGTATACTGTTTCTCTCTTCATGGTATCTAGAGCCTAATCCTCTGTATGGTGTCTTCTCGGTAAACCCACTGTTAGTTGGGGGGGATCATGCTACTTGTGAAATCTTACCCTTTGGTGGATTTATCATACCGTTTTATTTATTATCTATTCAAGGTTTTTGTTTAAAAGAAAGTATACAACAAAGGAAATGATAGTGTAGAAAACCTTGTGCATGGCATGATTGCAATCCATGATGATTTTGCATTAGTGTTTAATATCTATCACTGTTTGTCTATTTTAGATTTGGTTGGCGTGGGCAGTCACGGGACAGCATTGGGACAGTATTATGTGTTGACGATGATGGAATCCTCCGTGTTGGGTTTCCTGGAGCATCGAGAGGATGGAAAGCTGACCCAGCAGAGATGGAACGTGTTGAAGAATTCAAGGTTGGAGACTGGGTTCGCATTCGTCCAACTCTTACATCTGCAAAGCATGGACTAGGATCTGTGACTCCAGGAAGCATTGGCATTGTATATTGTATACGTCCAGACAGTAGTCTGTTAATAGAACTGAGTTATCTTCCAAATCCATGGCATTGTGAGCCAGAGGAGGTGGAGCATGTTGCTCCTTTTACGGTAAGAAAAATGCAGATAGCTTTCATTTCTATGGTGTTTATTTCTCCTGTCTTCATTATATGAATTTATTAACAAATTTATTTTACAGATTGGTGATCGGGTATGCGTGAAACGATCTGTTGCAGAACCTAGATATGCTTGGGGTGGTGAGACACATCATAGTGTTGGAAGAATAAGTGAGATCGAGAATGATGGTCTCTTAATAATAGAAATACCAAATCGACCCATACCATGGCAAGCTGATCCATCGGATATGGAGAAGGTGGAAGATTTCAAGGTAATCCTTTCTGTTGAAGTTGATTAAAAAAATACTTTTTGTTTGTTCTTTCTATACATTTAATGTGAGATGTCTTATTGGGTAGTCCTATTTAATTATCCATTTGGCCAAAGCAGGTTGGAGATTGGGTAAGAGTGAAAGCTTCAGTGTCTTCCCCAAAATATGGATGGGAAGATATTACAAGGAATAGTATTGGTGTAATTCATGGATTGGAGGAGGATGGCGATATGGGTGTTGCTTTTTGCTTCAGAAGTAAGCCTTTTTCTTGCTCAGTCACTGATGTGGAGAAAGTTCCTCCGTTTGAGGTGGGACAAGAAATTCATCTGATGGCATCAGTTACTCAGCCGCGTCTTGGGTGGTCAAATGAATCAGCAGCTACTGTTGGAAAAGTAGTGAGAATTGACATGGATGGTGCTCTCAACGTAAGTTTAATTTGTATTTTCTAGATATTATGCATGATTCTACAACTTCAATGACTTTAAGCTAACTATAACATCTGAAGTGTCTTCCATAACTATATTGCTACACCGGACCTAATACTGTTTTCGGTTACACTGTCAAGTAGTGATAGTGTTAGTTAGATAAGTAAAGTTTATAATGCTGTATAAATATGCATAGAAAGTAGCCTTCATCTGGGGGGAATTTTGCTGTCCTTATGGCAGAAATTAAAGTTTACAGCAAAGCTTTGAACAAGCCCAGTTGTAACATGAAATTTCTATCTTTTCTATCAGTATCTGTATGGCTGGTTTGAACTTTAGAAGTGATGCCAACAAATTTGAGTAATGGGTTACAATTATTACAATATTATAATATTAAATCAGTTAGTAACTATTAATTGTCCAAGTTTATCCACCTAGTAGGGTGCACTGGGTATAAGAATTTGCCCGTCATCATGGCAGTAGTTTCTGCAAAAATGGTGAGATGGTGTATGACAAATAACAAGTGTGCAAATGTCATTTTAAGAAAACCACCTTATATTGAGCTTTGCTCGAGTCCCTGCCTAAATTATGAGAAAATTAGACAAATATTGACCAATGACTAAGGAATTAAACAAACTAAATATAAAATATTTAGTCAACACTGGTATTAGTGATTTCATCCTGAGAATATGTGTATATATATATATATATATATATATATATATATAATATGAGAGCTGATTTACTGGTTTCTCTGTAGGTGAGGGTCACTGGTAGGCAGAGCCTGTGGAAAGTTTCTCCTGGAGATGCAGAGCGGCTTCCAGGATTTGAAGTTGGGGATTGGGTTCGCTCAAAACCAAGCCTGGGAACCAGACCAAGCTATGACTGGAATAGTGTTGGGAGAGAAAGTTTAGCTGTTGTGCATAGTATACAGGATTCTGGATACTTGGAGTTGGCTTGCTGTTTTCGCAAAGGGAAGTGGATCACTCATTTTACAGATGTTGAAAGGGTTCCTAGCTTTAAAGTTGGGCAGTATGTTAGGTTCCGAATTGGTTTGGTTGAACCAAGATGGGGCTGGAGAGGAGCTCAGCCTGAATCTCAAGGGGTTATAACCAGTATTCATGCCGATGGAGAAGTCAGGGTCGCATTTTTTGGTCTTCCAGGACTGTGGAGAGGAGATCCTTCAGACCTTGAGATTGAACAGATGTGTGAAGTTGGAGAGTGGGTGAGGCTGACAGACAATGCAAATGATTGGAAATCAATTGGGCCAGGTAGTGTTGGTGTGGTTCAAGGAATAGGCTATGAAGGAGATGAATTGGACAGAAGCATTTTTGTTGGATTTTGTGGGGAGCAAGAAAAGTGGGTAGGACCTAGTTCACATCTTGAAAGATTTGACAAACTCTTTGTTGGGCAGAAGGTGAGAGTGAAACAAGATGTGAAGCAACCAAGATTTGGATGGTCAGGGCATACCCATGCTAGTCTTGGGACCATACAGGCTATTGATGCTGATGGAAAGCTTCGAATATACACTCCAGCAGGATCCAGAACATGGATGTTGGACCCATCAGAAGTGGAGGTGGTAGAAGAGAAGGAGCTGTGTATTGGTGAGTGGGTAAGGGTTAAAGCATCGGTTTCAACCCCAACACACCATTGGGGGGAAGTGAGCCATTCAAGCATTGGAGTTGTGCATCGAATGGAAGATGAGGATCTTTGGGTGGCTTTCTGTTTTACAGAGAGGCTATGGCTTTGTAAGGCATGGGAAATGGAACGGGTTAGGGCATTTAAAGTGGGTGACAAGGTAAGGATCAGAGATGGACTGGTGAACCCTCGTTGGGGTTGGGGAATGGAGACCCATGCGAGCAAGGGAGAGGTTGTAGGGGTAGATGCAAATGGAAAACTAAGAATAAAATTCCGGTGGAGGGAAGGGAGGCCTTGGATAGGAGATCCTGCTGATCTTGCCCTTGATGAGGAGGACTGATAAGATAATGGTATTTTAGGAAAATATCAAAGGTTGGTTGTACCATAACTAAATATATTCTGATTCAGCTCTTTAGCCTATGTTTTTCTGGGCTGAGCTTGTGGAAAGTGGAAAGCTTTTATGCGGTCTGAACCATAACACTCCTTTCTGCACATATATTGATGTTAATAAATAGAGTGAAAGAATTGAAGGTGTGGAGTGGAGATAGGGAAAATTTGGTTGGTTGTTGACCCCAGTATAAAGCCAGTAAGTTTGTAGTCCCAGATTTTGAGGTGTATATCATATCATCATCATCAATCATATGTATGTTTATTGCATATTGTACAAATTGTACTCAAACACTCAACTTAATGCATTTTTTTGACTCACCATTATGCAGTTGCATAATTCTTAAATATAATTCATTCCATTATACATCTTATGTACTGTTTCTTATGGTTATGCTTGTGTTCTCACCATTTTTGCCTCACTTCAATCTCTGCTCCAATTCTCTTGTAAATGGACATGCCATCTCTTACCTCCTGCACACAAGTTAGTTTTTACTTCCTGCACCCTTATAATTACTGTCTACGCCCCATAATTACTATAAGCAGTCCATATATTTTAAAATGATCATTCTACCCTTCATATGTTATATTTCAATGATGACTTCTGGATTATCCATTTTGTTGGAATAAGTTTATCAGAATTTTTTTGGAAGAACAATTTTGTTTTAAGAAAGAAAATAAAAACAACTTTATAAATTTTGTACGGAGCTGCAGCGAATAAGCATTGACCCGTTGCAAGGTCATGTGGTATTCCACATCTCCTCAAGCAAAGAAAATTTTGATTACGTAAGCATGTACAATTCAATTCATCTACTTTTCTTTCATAGTGTCCTCTAATTATAAATTCTAGAATGAAGTTTTGCAAAAGTTGTTTTAATTCATAATATAATTTTCATTCAGTTACTGTGAAAATAGTTCTTATTTTGACATTTTTTTTAATGTTATGATGGAGACTGGTTGGGGTTGCCAGTGTGAACCTAGTTCATAACTCTTTCTCTATTCTGATACCTTATGTCGTTGTTTTTACAAAACAAAAGGATTAACTTATTTGAATGTCAAATAGTTTCAACGAAAATAGTTTTAAAAACAAGAAAACAATATCTCTTGTCTACATCAGTGGCAACTTGTAATCATATATTTGAATTCCTACTTCCAACCCCTCGTATATAAATAATAACTCATCTTTCTTACGATGGCCACCAGAGAAACAAGTTCCATGGTCCAAGTCATGGTTGCAAGAGGTGAGATGGCAATCCATCTTCGAATAAAAGCAAAATTAAGATGTTTGCAATGCCTGAGAATTTTAGAATCCAGAGTCCTCCTTTTTCCTCCTCAACCTTTCACTTCATCATACCAGCATCAACAATACCTCACAATATAAGTATTGTGGTTGGGGATCCATTGTCAAACCCTTCATTCTTTTAAAACACTTCCCCAAAATTTCACCATCAAACATTTCTTCTCCTTTCGAATAAAAGGTGTTCAAATTTACTTTCTAGAATAGTTTTGAAAAACAAAAGCCAAAAAGACAACCAACCACACCCCACATATGTCATCCTGATAGGAAATATCTCAAACAAATGTCCCTAATTTTTGCATCATTGCTCCCCTAGTGCAGTCTTGATCCTCCATTGCACTCCTCATGCCATTTACAGAAGCATTGCAGGGCATCCCTCATCCATGCATGCCGGCAGCTTCCCAGCGCCTCAGATACAGCTAACCAACTCCTTTTTCTGGTGCTTTGCTCCGGCCATGACTCAAGTTCCTCCTTCACAAACAACGCAAACATTGCTGCTTTACATAAACCTTCTGGACTGCATTCATCTTGGAGGGTCTTACTCCTGAATTCATAGTACCCAAGAAAATCCTGACACCAGTAGCCACGATATCAATCATCAATTTGCAATAATCCATCTAAATACTACAAAATACAAAATATAAACACCCAGCAGACTTATTTTCAATTAAATCAGAAGACTAGGGGATTCAAGGAACAGTAAGTTAGGAATGAGAGGTTTCAGATCCCGCCAAACTCATCATATATTTTTGCTCAAAACTGAAAGAGGAGTAGCATATGAGATTCAATGATATGATAATATTTTCATTATTGTTTTAGGTACAAATTTTGCTAACTTATTTCCTAATTCTTACTCCTTACATGTAAATGTGACCTCAACTTGTTTCACAGAGATGCAGCAAATTACGCAAATTATTTTTCTTTTTGCAACCTTTTTTTGTCATCATCTGCTAGTGATGAGTGAAGAGAAAGATGAAAAATACTCAATATGGAGGAAAAGGTAGGAATATTTGGTGGGGCTGAGTGAAGAAGCTGGCTCTTCCTTAGAAAAGGGTTTCTATAATTTCTGTTATTTGTTTGGATTGTTTTCTATTGTTCATCTCTTAGAAGGTTTTTATAACTTGGATATATTTCTAATTCGGTTATCACTATTACTTTTGTTTTACCATTTCTATTCCGGTTCCTATCAGAACATTAATTAATTCATATATGTAGAGAAGCCTTGCACCATTAAGTCTCCTCGAACTCCAGCTTCTTCAATAGCTTCTCTTACAGCAGCCTCCTCAACAGTTTCATCATTCTCCCAACCTCCCTTCAATAGCAAAGCAAAATCACATTAATCAGAAAACGAGATCTCAACTAAGGAGCCATTCGAAAAAGAATTTACAGCTTATGTGAATGACATTAATTTAGAGAAACAGATCCTTGCTATAAATTTGCATGAAATTTATTAAGCACTAAAATCATCATTAAAGCGCATATTAAGCAAATGAATAAAACTGTCTCATCAATATGTTCATTATATGTTGTTACAACAGATTATACTAGTGTCTTGAATTATTCAAATGCCTAAAGATTGCCCTTTAAAGTGTGTGCAATATAAGGTACCTAAATTATGTTTTGGTTAAATTAGGATGACAGAAACTTCAGAACCTTATTCAGTTTGTAATCTTCTTTCAGATAAGTGGAGGAAAATTCATTTGTTTCTGTTTTGTATTAAAAAAAATCTATCCAAAAAAGCCAAATTACTAATTTTCAATTAGTGATTAATGAGTCATCATCATCCCCATTGGACATGTACGGTTTTTTTTTATAAGTATGTTGAAAAAGAGAACAGGATCCTTCCATCAACTTATCCTTTTAAAACAAGTACCTAGTGAAAAATCACAGGATAAAGCTACAGGCACGTCAAGGTTCTCCTAAAGATAGGCCAGATACCCAAGGTTCAAGCAGGGTGGGACCCCTCTTGAGAACATGCAAACTGGTTATAACAGCTACATGTATGCACCAGGTGACCTAAAACCTTTCATGCGCATAACAAAAACTGTCTATATTGCATGTTAAATATGTGAAATAGCAAGCCCCAAGGCTATGAACTTTCTTTCTTTCTTTCTTCCAAGAAGCCATTATGATTATATCAAAGGCACAAAAACAACCAATGAAAATTTCCATGTACCAAAAGAGCATGAATGATTGAAAGGAAACAAACTACATCTGTTTTTGTTTATATAGTTTTAATGAGAATCTTTACATCACCATTGCTGTTGACACAATAAACCATATGGATTGGCATCCTCTTGTGCTGCAAGACCATCCTGTTAGAGGGATAGACACAAATTTCATTGTATGGAGACCCACCATGATAGGTTATTGGGTCCACTAGTAAAGGGAAAAAACCACTTGTGTCTGTATTTTTCTGACAGGATCCTGTTAGTTTATGAACAAGGATCCAATCCAAATTTATTGTACCTTTCATCCCAAATAAGTTTGAAATCTTTTGTGTGAGAACTGTAAAACTACATGAACATGAAATTGATGCAAAAGAAAAGCCAGGATGAGTGCTGTAGCATCCTTAGCAACGAAAGGCTTTTTGTTTCAGATAGTTAATCAATGCATCAGAAAATTCTTGGTGAATATTATAGAAACTATAAGTGTAAGTTGCAAGTGCAGGGCACTTAATAATAACTCAATAAAAAATTACAAACGTAAGTATATCTCATTCCAAAATCATACCTTTGGAAACAAAAGACCTGGTCCACCAGTTGAATTAATCATAAGCACTTCAATAATCTTTGCAGAAGAATCCCCACAGTCATCACCATCCCTATATCTAAATGGCACACACCTGCAATACAATTATCATCTACAGATCAGTTCAAACAAGAAACATATCCATATTCTTTTCTTTTGGCTACAAATCTTCGAGTCGATTTTAGTTGGATTGAATAATATTTTCTTAATGTAAGAAATTATCTTCCATCACAAATATTAACGGTATATACAACAATATAATGCAACAAACTAAAACTACTACTTACAGTCTGATTTCAAAATCATCCACATTCATTAAAATCTGATAAGTCGTGTTTTCCAGGTCATTTACTATTCACTCTCCATAAAATTCTGAAGTCTTAGAAAAGAAGTCTTAAAAGCACAAACTCCTACACACAAGCCAAGATGAAGATTATAAACTACATTCAAGTCACTAGAGTGCCTTTGCAGAGGGATGAAAAGACCATTTAGCTGAGGAAAATAATAAACAAGCACTAGTAAAAGATGCCAAGGCATCAAAGAATCTTAACAAAAAGGCAGATGTTTGCAGCATGCCACTGTCAATTTCTATAATTCAAAATTCAAGTCCCAATAGACACGGAAGCCAATGCACCAACACATACCATTTCATACAAGACACTACTCTATCGTTTAACTAAAACAATACATTTTCATATCACAGCCACAGAGCACAAAAATATCTGAAATCCATATCTTTCATCACCGGCAACTAGTTTCCTGTGACCTTAAAGCTTGAGACCAAACAATGGTAATTAAGTCAAAATAGGACCTACGACAATAATTGTTCCCTTATGCAAACCCATAAATATGCAAATTAAAAATTCCAATTTCGATAGTAAATTTTTTAATAAAAAAAGAACTCAAAATGCTCATCAAGAAACAACCAATGACATCACGTGAAACAGTCAGAAGTCCAGAACCACCCCCAAGGAAAAAACAGAACCTTGGCTCAACACATTGGTTTCACAAAAAGCCCCTACAGAATCCTAAGTTCATGAAATATAACCAACAAGACCAAAACTTATTATTTCAAAACTTGGGACCAAACTAAATATAACCCATCTTTGATTTTAGCCACCACTTCTAAAATCATAAATTCCGTATCTATACTTCTTAAATACTCAAAATCTAGTCCTCAAATCCAGAAGTCAGGATCAAATCTTATAATTTCAAAAACCGGAACTAAAATTAAATGTGGCATTTTGCCAGCAGCACACTGTTTACTCTTTTCTGGGACACTTTCTTCTGTGTTAAAACGCTAACCAGCATCCACATATCCTCTCAAGGAATTATCAAAGTGAAAAAAAAAAACATACTATCAGCATGCAAGAAACTATTTTTTAAAAGTGGAAACACAAGCTGGGATTTTGTCCACATTTATGTAAAGTAATAATAAAGTAAAAAATCAGGTACTACAATAAAATAACAATTATCATGAAAAATAAAAGTTAACAAAATAACAAAGATATAATTATACACTAAAAACCGTTATTAAAATTGATACCCTATATCCTATTCATACATTAGTATAGGATAGTATAGATGCACCTACACTATTTCTAATTTCTAACAAAAAAAATTCTTTATAATACACTCTAGCCAACAATCAACAAGACCCTTTTCTACCAATGAAAATCTATCAAAAAAAAAAAACACAAAACTAAAAAAAAATATTTGTCAGTATGTAAAAAACATATTTTTTTTGTGATTTTTAATAATTTCAAACACCCCACACACCAAGTGCGTTCAAAATAGTGTGATATGTGTAAGAAATAAGTAAACCATGTTAATTTCAGGTTTGTAATGTAGGTGTGGAACAAACCACATTTTCATCAATATTAAGTAGAAAAAAAAAAGGAAGAAGAAAATGACGAACCCGGCGATTAGGCGATACCCATGTTCGTATCGCTGCTGATGCCGACCCGTTCGGGCCACCAATTCAGCCATCATAACAACTCAACAACAACTCTTTCTCTCTCTCTCTCTCTCTCTGGATTTGAATCACAAAACGAAAGAACGATCACAGTTCCCCATTGCAGAATCCCAATGCAGTCGCCAGCACCAGATTCCCACCCAACGCCATTGTCGTTCTGAGAGTGAGAAAGAGAAAGAGAAAATGAGTGAGTAGAAAATCACGAAAAAGAGAGCGTTGTGATGTGTGTTGTTTGGAGAGAGAAACGGAAGAAAGAACATGAACCGATTGTAACGGATCGGATCGGAACTGTCCACGCCACGTGGATCCTCGTGAGCGTCTGGGTCACACTTGACACTGTCGTTAACGTCTCTCTGCTTCGTGGACCACTCTGTCTCGCTGCATCCGCCTGTTAGATATTGACACGTGGAAGACAAGGGTTTTGAAGGGTTCGATGTGGGGAGGGCAGCACCTCGCTGGTTGGGGCGAAGCAGGGAATTGCGTTGGGGCTTTGATTGATTTGGTGGGATCACGGAATATCATGATTTTGTGGGACCCTCCTCTTCATTTGCTTAGCTTCATTCCTAATTTTTTTTGGCTTTTGCTTGTGCATCCCCTTGTTTCCTAAACGCACGCCATAAGTTTTAAAATACACTTTTATCCCTTGCCATTTATTTCAATTCAAGTCTTTGGTGATTTTGCACAAACAATGAAATAGAAGAATGAGAGGAAACATTCGTATGAAAGCTGAAAATCTATTATTTTATTGATAAAAAAGAGTAAAGTTGCTTGATACATGGGGTGCAGAGACAAAAAAAACTAACTGGGCTATGAGTAAAAACAGATTACATATAGGCCCAACAGAAAATAAAATAATATTTAATACTTTATCAGTCTTCCTCAAGCTGGGAGTGTATGTTTCTGATTCCCAACTTGAAAACAAAGTGTTGAACTGGGTTGTAGGAAGAGGTTTAGTGAAGAAATCAACAACTTGAAGAGAGGATAATATTGGAAGAAGTTTAAGAAGTTCGGGATTGAGTTTCTCCCTCACCACGTGACAGTCGATTTCGATACGCTTTGTCCTTTCGTGGAACACTTGGTTGGTTGTAATCTGAATTGCAGCTTGATTGTCACACTAAAGCAAAACTGGTTGCAGATGTGAAGATCAACTAACATGTATATGATACACTAGATCACACAGGTAGTGGCAGCTAGGGCGTGATACTCGACTTCAAATGAACTTCTTGATATTGTTTGTTGTTTGGTTCTCCCAAATAACAGAAAAACCAGTTATAGATTTTTTAGTTTCAGAACAAGTTGTCCAATCAGAATTACTATAGGCTTTTAATTGAATGGAAGTTTGACTATAAAAGAATATACATGTTCCAAGAGCATTCTTCATATATCGAAGAACATGCATGGCTTCCTGATGATGCTCATTTGTGGGTTTGGAGACAAACTGGATGAGGTGATTTACCGAGAAAGCTATATCTGGTCGGCTATTGGTTAGATAGATGAGACATCCAATGCAGCGACTTCCTTATCATCAAGAAGAACACCTTTGGTTGCTGATAATTTTGATGTGTGGAGCATAAGTGTAGGCATAAGAGCACAACCAAGCATTCTAGTCTTTGAGTAAATCTAGGACCTACTTTCTTTGACTTAAGTGGATGCCAGTGTCACTGCGTGCTACTTCAATGCCCAAAAAATAGGTTCAGTCACTTAGATTTTTTATGTGGAAGAAACTGTTTAACAGACTCGTTATATTGGATATCTCCATGGGGTTGTTTTCGGTAAGGATAATGTCATCCACATAAACCAAGATTACCGTAGTGTATTTTGACTAAGATAAAATTTTGAATAAAATAAATAGTTCTAGAATAATTAGTTGAAATATTTTGACCATTACGTAAATTTATGAAAATAATTTTAGTAAGAATAAAAATAAAATATAGAGAAACAAACATGATAAGTTGCATCAGAATCCAAAATCCATATAATGATATTGGAGTTATGTAAATGTTGGATGTTACCTATAGAAGAAGAATTTAAAGATTATTAGAATTATTAGAAGTTATGATACTAAAATCAAATTTAAACCTAACATATATCCTATTATGGACTATTTTTAAACATATATCCTATTATGGACTATTTTTATTTCCAAGTTCCTAAATATTTAATTAACATGATACCTATACCACTTTTATCCACTTTATACCAAAAAAAATATTATTTTATTATTATAATGTAATATTTTATTTAAAAAACGGATTGTGGTGTAAAAAGAAACTTTATTCGTATTCATTTCCACTGTTCCAGTTGCCAACATCCTTAACTACAGTCACACAATACAGTTTCACAAACCCGCCTCACGCAGCACACTTCGCGCGCTCCCTGAAAACCCTAATCTTTGCGTTCAAGCTTTTCAATTTCCAATGGTTAGCTTCATCTCTTCACCAAAGGAAATGGGTGAAGCTATGGAAGCTGAAGAAAGGCCCAAATTCAGAGATATCAGACGCTATTTCTGCGAGTTCTGCGGTATCTGCAGGTCCAAGAAAACCCTCATCACCTCTCACATGAATTCACACCACAAGGTGGTATCCCTTTTTCCTTATTTCACTTTTGGTATTGCAAAATCTAATCTTTTGCAAGAAACCTCGTTTAAATTTCAACTGGGTGAATGTGTGTCATTAATCATACATGGTTTTGATTTTACCTTTGATATGTCTTAGGAGGAGGTGGAAAAGGCAAGAGCTGAAAGAGAAAGAGAACCCGAATCTGAGGCTGTGACATCCAACACGTGCGGGGAATGTGGTGCCAGTTTCAAAAAACGTGCTTATTTGTTGCAGCACATGCAAAGTCATTCGCTTGAGGTAATGCTAATAACACATTTTCTATTTCTCATTGGGAATGTTATATAGATTCTGTAATTCTATAAATTTTAGTTAATAGCAAACTGTGTGTTTGAAAGAATGTAAGAGATCTCAAATGCAATAACTCTATTTTGGTGAGTCCGTTGTTGTTACATTTAAGATCACTCACTGATATTTGAATCCAGCTTCCATGCAATGGATCTTTACTTACATTCAGCATTTCAGAACCGTTGAATGAAGATTGAAGTCATCGAAACTATTTTATTTTGGTCAAATTAAGTTAAAACACATGTTCATAAAATCAGATGTCTGATCTATATGTCACAGTTATTAATGCGTGAAATAGCAACTTTGTTGAATCTGGCTTCCTAATTTTCACTCCAATTATAATTTATTTTATTGGCCAAGTGATCTTGCTTGTAGTTGCTTTTATAAGCAACTCTTATAAGGACTCTATGAAAACTAATTTTCTCCAATGGTATTCAAGTTTCTGAACCTTAAGAACCAACATAAGTAACTAATTTGGAGTTGCTTTTAGAGAGTGTGTCGTTGACAGTTGTTCTTGCCTAATGATAAAGATGACGTTGTTTATATTCATTCTTTTATTGTATTTTTTCATTATGTTTTATCCAGTACTACATTCCTTGAAAATTGTTTTGTGGGAGGTATAGGTTTATGTTGTATTGTGTTAGTTGTAACATGGACTGAAGATGAATATTTTTGCAGGATAGTAATTTATGACTCTAGAATCATTGGATAAATTATGGATGTTATAGTGTGAAGCATTGGATCCCAGAGAAAGAACTCCAAAATGCATGAGGCAACATGTTTAGACTTGATGGATCAGTATCAGGTTGGGAGACCTCCTGTGAAGCTCCATCAAGGATGCCTCATTCACGCAAAATTGAGGTTGGCAGTTTTGTATTTTGTTCTTGTCAAGGCATGATGGTAATTGTGTTTTTTGGTTTTTGGATTTTGGCTTTGACATGCTGTGTGTGTGCACGCTTGGTGGTTCCAGAGGCCGTATGTGTGTGTTGTGGATGATTGTCAGGCAAGTTACCGAAGGAAGGATCACCTGAGTCGTCACCTTTTACAGCATCAAGGGAAGACTTTTAAATGCCCTGTTGAGAATTGCAGCACTGAATTCTCTTTGCAAAGCAATGTGAAACGACATGTTGAGGAGATCCATGATGACAGTTCTACCTCTACATGTGACAAAACTCACAAGCAGCACACATGTCCAGAAATTGGTTGTGGAAAGGTTTTCAAATTTGCATCACAGCTACGAAAACATGAAGATTCTCATGGTAGGCTTAGCTCCTTTTAATTTTCTGTATGAATTAGCGAATTTCCATGGGTTATTTGTAAGGCACTTTATTGTGAAAGATGTTGGCACAATTTTGAAGAAAGCCTTTATCTTACAGTTAAGCTGGAGTCAGTAGATGTGGTGTGTTTAGAGCCTGGTTGCATGAAGCATTTCACTAATGTCCAGTGCCTTCAAGCCCATGTAAAGTCCACCCATCAATACATGACCTGTGAAACTTGTGGTACTAAGCAACTAAAGAAGAATATTAAGCGTCACCTTCGGACGCACGAACCTATCAGTTCACCAGAGACCTTTCGATGTGACTTCAAGGGTTGCAGCTGCACATTTTCAAGAGTAAGACTTCTCATTCTTAAACATATTTCCTGTAAGTTCCAACTGAATTCCCAATGTGGTTACATGTTGAACTTTCTTTTAAAGTTTTCATGGTTATGTCTCAACAGAAATCTAATCTTGATAAGCATAAGAAGGTTGTTCACTTCAAGGAAAAACCTTTTGTGTGTGGGTATGCTGATTGTGGCATGAGATTTGCTTACAAACACGTGCGAGATAACCATGAGAAAACCACAAAACATGTTTTTACCCTTGTAAGTTCTTTTGCCTTACTATTCTAGTTCTTGTGTATAGAGTCATCTGAAAAATAGATACTTTGTTTGGCCCTTTTGGTAATATACTCACACAAGATTTCCATGGTACAGGGTGATTTTGAAAAGGCTGATGAAGAGTTCAGGTCAAGATCTAGGGGAGGGAGGAAGAGGAAATGTCCTTCTGTTGAAATGCTACTCAGGAACAGGGTTACTTCACCAAGTCAATTGGAGAGTTGGTTATTCATGGGGGATAGTGAGTAAGTTGCATTCAGCATTGCCTACTCTTGATAAAAGTAGGCAAAATGTAAATTTAATGTGATGAAATGAGCATAAATAACAAGTAAATTAGGTACATTTAGGATTAATTTTAATGTTACAGATAGGATTTAGGACTACAATGATGCATAATGTGATAGATATGGCATCTTGGGCATTTGATTTTGTCTCTTTGGGTTGTTGTTTGAATAGAAAAGCTTTCTAATTGTAAACTATGTTTGAATTGGTGAAGTAGATGAAAGCTTTTTCTGTTGTTGATATGGGGTGCAAGGGATAATTATGGAAGTGCAGAAAACAAAAACCTTGTTTGTATTTAGGATTTGGGCTAAGCCCGAATCCATTTTGCATTACCAGTAAGCCCAAATCAACAACCGCAGTGAAAACGGATTCTTCCCAATAAAAAAAATAATTTCCTTTATTTTATAAAATTTATAAATTAAAGCGAAGTTGATTTTAGAGTGAATTTATTA
>Ga0123341_1000469_pt1 | contig 24545 bp, 15 predicted proteins | sample Turbeapinknodule_FD_89959 | JGI IMG/M metagenome (GOLD analysis project Ga0123341, IMG submission 89959) | Root nodule microbial communities of legume samples collected from Mexico - Turtle bean Mexico pink nodule | ecosystem: Host-associated > Plants > Roots > Nodule | place: Mexico: Nepantla...
AAATCTTATAATATACACAATTCAATCAAAAGAGCAAACCAAATTAAATTGATAAATTTCTCAATTATTCAATATTTTTCAAATCACAACACAAACACAATCACATAAATCTCACATGGATATACACATCTAGGATGTTCAAAGAATAAAATAACGATTGATACTTTTTGAAAAATCCGTATTAAGTAAGTCCTACCAGAGAGTAACACTTTATCCAATACCTGAGAGTTAGATTACCAACGAATCAAAAGATAAATGATTAGGGTAAGTTTAATACAACTCAAATCGTGCATCTCATATGTCACAGTGTGCATGAACTCCCCATCAACTTCTCACCACCTCATATCTTAGTCTATGTCACTTATAAATCATCAATGAAACTAAAAGATTTTTTTACCACACAGACATCAATACTTAATAAATAAACAAATATCAGTTCATACATTATCTCAAATGTATGATTTCAATTTCATACAATTTTCATCATAGAGTATCATTCAAAACGCGATTCACAACCTTCAAAAGTCTATTTGACATAAAAAACAGTATAATAAACCACCAGAATATAATATTTACACATAAATTTTAAATAATATATAAACAAACAACATTATTGCAAGAAAAATTGAATATTGAAACTATGTCCCTCCATATTTATAGTTGATTTTGAAGTATTTATTGTAGATTTTGAATGAAACAAATATTCTAAAATTATATTATGTCATATTAAATTATTTTACAATTCATAAATATTAATGTGTATCACCAATCAATACATTAGTTATCAATTATCTTGGGACTGAAATAGGAAACAACATACATTTCACAACCAATTAAAAAATACAATAATATTTTAAATTAAAAAATAAAATAATATAATTAAAATAATAATTTATCAGGGTGTAAAGTAGATATATTTTACAGTGTGTGGGTGTTAAAAGTATTATCACCCTTTAGATTACTACTTGTCAAATAATTCACAATAATTTAACTTGGTAATATAATATGCTTTTGTTTAACCATAAAAAAAAAGAGAAAGATAATAAAGGGGCCATGAAGGATTTACTTGAGAGGCCTACAAGTAGGCGCGCTTGTAAAACACGTACAAATTAACTAGTTGTAGTTGTAGGTCAGGTCCTCAATCTGATCCAATACCAAACCTCCGCGCGTGCTACAATCGTTCGCTTTTCTGCCATTGTAGCTTCCTATACAAGCCCGAACACAACAAAAAAACCCTAACCCTAACTTCTCATCCAATCATGGCTACCGATGCCCGTGAATCGCGTCACAAGCATCGCCGATCGTCCTCACCGGAGGACGCGGACAGATCCTCGAAGCGCCACAAGCATCGCCACCACCGCCATCGACACCGCCACCGCCACGGCAGCAAAAAGCGCGACGAAGATATTGAATTCGATGATCGAACCATTGCTGCTGTTCCTTCTCCAACTCCGCATAGACATCTCCCGGAGGACGATGTGGAGGAAGGAGAGATCCTCGATGACGAAGCTCTCGATAGCGAGGTTGGAAAGAAAGAGACGGAATCTGACGTCGAACCTGGTGAAATCAAGGCGACTGGAGATCGAGATGTTCAATCTGATGATCGAAATTCGGTATGTTGCGATTGATTTCTTTTATTTTGTCTTAGTTCGCTTGTTTACATTTTGTGTATTACTAAACGTGATATCTGTTTGGTCTCGGAGAAAGTAGAGGCCATTGGAGTAGATTTGAAAGAAATTTCCGTTTTCGTAATTGTGTTTTTTGGTTGCGAAATTGGTTTTTATTTCTCAGTATTTTAGGTTTTTCGGTGTATCTCACTTCCTCCCGATGACCAAACAGAGCACTGCGATTCTTTGTTTTTGGACGTATAATGAGTTTTTTTTTAATTCCTGAGAGCTTTGGTATAGTACCCCGTCAGTGTCTCATAGATATGTAAGAACCTGGTTGCACTACACGAACTTGAGTGAATTGCAAAAGAAGTCTCTCTAGGCGTTTCAGTGAAGACTGGTGGCTTACAGTTGATTTGTAAGAGCTGGTTATGAGTTTTGTAAATTTAATTTCGCTCATGGACTGATTTTAACGCACTGTTTATTTCATTTGGCATCACCTCTAGCACTTGGTTTTCTGCATGTGCACTCAATTTTTCGTTTGTGCTGAACAGGGACACCTCACTATAAATTCAGAAACTAATGAGGACATCGGTGTCGATAAATTTATTAGTCCTGCAACCAATGCAGATGATGTTGTATCTCTTAATCGTTCAATTGCTGAGACTCAAGATGGAAAGCATGCTACAGATGATCTGGACAATGGTTATTTGAATTCTAAATCTTCCAGGGGGGATAAATGGCGGAATGGGGAACTTGGACATTTTAAAGGGAATGAGAAACTAAAAGGTGACTTTGATAATGAAACACTGGAGGCTAATGTTAGAAAAACATATTTCCATAGGAATTCATCATCCGAAAGTGGAGGAGACAAGGGTAGAATATCAGGAAGTTCTCCTTCTCATGGCAGATATAGAAGTCGATCAAGGTCAATTGGTCATACAAGAGACAGGTCTCGTTCTCGTAGTGTCTTGGATGAATATGTTCATTCCAAGAGAAGGCGCTCTGACTATGACTATGATGAGGAAAGAGTGAGGTCACGTGGAAGGGAACATGGTCATGGAAGTGTGGTAGATGATAGAAGGGAATACAGTAGCGGATATCACAATCGCGAGGCCCAGGATAGAGATAGGAGTAGGGATAGGGACTTGTACAGAGAAAAGAAACAAGAGGAAACAAGCAGGGGTAAGGACATTGAGTGGGACCGCAAAAGGGTTAAAGAACGCGAAAGGAGCCGTGAGAGGTATAGAAGGGATGTAGAAAAAGGTAGGAGCAGGGAAAGGGAGGATAGGGACAGGAGGCAAGAAAAGGAAAGAGATAGGAGCTGGGAGACAGTGTTTGAGAGGGATACGAGAAGGGACAGGGAAAGAGATAGAAGTAGGGACAGAACAAGGGACTCTAAGAGAGATAGAGACCTGGAAAATGAAAGGGATGACAGGAATCGAGAGAGGGATAATATTAAGGAGAGGGAAAGACGAGATGATAGAGATGATAGATATAGGCACAAAGATAGAGACACTGCAAATGGTAAAGATAGGCGTGTGCGTCATGAAGATGGTAATGACAATGGTGATAGATATAGAAAACATTCGAGACATGAAGAAAATGATTACCATTGGGATAGAAAAAAAAATTATGGTAATCCAGTAAAGGTTCATACCTTGAGGGGAAGTACTGCAGAAGTGGATGAAAGCAAACCAATAGGGTATGTTTCATCGACTAAAAAGCTTTCTTCAAAATCCCATTTTCTTCTATAAATATTTTTTTCTCTTTTCAATCACCGTTAGTGTTTTTTCAAACAATGCACTGAACCTTTCATTTTTTTTATATTTATGTATTTTTATTTTTATGTACATTGACCGTTGCAGTGAGGTTGAACCAGATGACTTAGAGGAAGATACATTGGATATACCTGAGCAAGAAGAGGAAGATCTCAACAGGATCAAAGAAGAGAGTAGAAGAAGGAGGGAAGCAATAATGGAGAAATACAAGAGGCAGCATCAGGAAGTAGAAGTGGTTGGAAATGAACGAAATGGTATTGTTTTCCTCGTTTCTTTATTGATCTGTGTGTGGGCTGATAGTACCAGTTAAATTACCTTTAGTTACAAGTTTTAATTATCTGTCTTCACCTATAGTCTTCTTGTTGTCATTTTGATTTTTAAATGATTACTTGGTATCTTAATTCTTGCATAAGGAACTAACCTTTTTCAACAACACAAGTATGGATGAATCAACAGGGGACCCACACCCCTAAATCTTTTGAGTTTTTTTTGAAAACATTTTTCATGAAAAATGTTTTTTGAGTATTTGTCTCAAACTCTCTCATAAAAGAAGCTTGTATGGAGTATTAAATATTAGCATTGCATGTTTGGGTCGCACCTGAAGTACACCATTCAAGATTCATGTCACCATTTTTCTATATTTAGATAATAATTGATATTTTTATTATATTATTGCCATTATATTGAATTCTGAAATTAAAAGATTTTTTGAAGAGAAGATATGTTAAAAGTGCTGATCATTATTCCATTTCCCCCTTGTTATCTTCCTACTTGGACTTCTTTTAGTAACTTTAATGCACTCTTATTAGACAAGGATACAGACACTCCAACTGAAATCTCTGAAGCGCATGACGGTAAGAATGATGATGCTGATTATGTGGAGCCGTCATTTGCTGTTGGGAAATCTCCTGAAAATGTGAATGCTGCTTCTCAGAAGATATTTCTTGCCGGAGGCCTGGGAGAGGGTACTCCAAAGGTCTGCCCTTCTTTTGAAGTAAAAATTACTCAATATATATATATATATATCTGTGTGTGTGTGTGTGTATTTATATCTGTTGGATTTTTTAATCTCATTTATTATAATTACAGAGTGAAAGATCAGAGGACAAGTATTGTGATGATATATTTGGGGAGACACCAACTGGAGTTCGAAGATCAGTATGTGTTTTGGTCATACTATTCTAATTTGAAGTATATGTGTGTACTTGAATTTGCAATTGCTTCATATTATAGTGTTATGATACAGAGTGTAGTATGCTGTGGTATCGTTTCTGATTATGGATGGATCTAATACAGCTGGTTTATGTATGTGACAATTCCCAAAACCTTTCTGTATGAACCTAATTTGCCTTTAGGGTAATAGGGGATTTTTTGTTTGTTTCTCATTTGACATAACCACACTTATTGCAGTTACTTGCTTCTGCAATTATGACAGTATTTTTTTGCTTGACTTGAATAGTTAAACCTTTAATTGTTTATTTATTTTTTTGCTCTTATTTTAACTATTAAGATTTACTACCTTTATTTTTAGGGAAAAGGAGATGGTTTAATGATTGAAAGGGTTGGCCTACATGACAATTGGGATGATGCAGAGGGTTATTACAGTAAGTAATTCATTCGATTGTGTCTATCTGTTTCGATAACTTTCTTTTGATTTGTTGTATTGAAGCCTGAGAGTTTGACGAATATTTTTGGCCTGTCTTTGCCAGAAACATTATTAGTTGTTCACATAACTTGTTTATTGGTTGACCATTGTTAACATTTCTTTATATTTGTTCTTTCAAATGTAACGACATGGATTTTTTTAATCAAAGATGTTACATTAATTTTGTTGTTTTAGGAAGGATTGACTGGAAATAATCAATACATGAATGCAAGTTCCCCCCAATTGACATTCCCTGAACTTTCATTTTTAGTTTTTTACTTAAATGATGGCATTTAAGATCCAAAGTGGTACGTTTTGACAATAGCATGTTTTACACATCTTTATTTACCTGAGACATTTACAGTGGATCTGTCTGCTAAACCTGTTAACATGTAGTAGAATCTTTAGGGGGTATAAGATTTTTTGCAATTGTTGGAATTTCTCTGATATATTTGTTTTCCTGTTCATTGTGTTACGCGGTGACGTTGTTATGCAGGCTACCGTATTGGTGAAATACTTGATGGCCGATATGAAGTCACTGCTGCACATGGGAGAGGTGTCTTTTCAACAGTTGTTCGGGCAAAGAATCTAAAGATGGGAAATGGTGAGCCAGAGGAAGTAGCAATAAAAATAATTCGTAATAATGACACCATGTAAGTGATGTTTGCTTTTTGAGAATCATCAGTGAACTTTTTTTTTCTTTTGGGTAGTTTAATTTTTGCTCACTGTTCTACATATCTAATGTGCATAGGTACAAGGCTGGTATGGATGAATTGGTCATATTGAAGAAACTAGTAGGTGCAGATCCAGATGATAAACGTCATTGTGTTCGTTTCCTTTCAAGTTTTAGATACAGGAATCATCTTTGTTTAGTTTTTGAATCTCTTAATATGAATCTCCGTGAGGTTTTAAAGAAGTTTGGTCGCAATATTGGCCTTAGGCTAACAGCTGTGAGAGCATACGCAAAACAGCTTTTTATTGCCTTGAAGCATCTCCGGAATTGTGGTGTTCTTCATTGTGATATAAAGCCAGATAATATGTTGGTATGCCTTAAATACTATTGTTTTTATATTTTTTTCCTAGTTTTGTGCGGTAATTTCAAGGAAAAAATCTATAAATCTAAACTAACTTTTATATCATCAATTTTCTCTTCTGACAAGGTAAACGAGGCTAAAAATGTTTTGAAGCTTTGTGACTTTGGTAATGCCATGTTTGCTGGTAAAAATGAAGTTACACCATATCTTGTGAGTCGTTTTTATCGTGCCCCAGAAATAAGTAAGTTCCATTCATTGTATTTATTTATGATTTTGTTATCCCTGATTTATTTCTTTCTTGTTGAATGTCTGATGGTTGGTAACTATTTGGGCTTTTTGAATGTTTGTATGCAGTACTTGGCTTGTCATATGATCATCCGTTGGATATTTGGTCTGTGGGCTGTTGTTTGTATGAGTTATATGTAGGTAAGGTTCTTTTCCCTGGGCTTACTAACAATGACATGCTACGACTTCACATGGAACTTAAGGGCCCTTTTCCAAAGAAGATGCTACGTAAGGTATACATTTATTGTTTTGTTTATTTTTTCATTTGTGTCGAGCTACTGTTTGATTGTTGAGTATTGTTGGAGATCTTACATCGACTAGATATATGGTCAATTCATCATAATATATAAGTGAGTGCAAATCTCACCTTACAAGCCGGTTTTGTAAATTAAGTTAGGCTTAAAATCCACTTTTTAGGAAGTATGAATTATTTCAACTTTGATACAAGTTTGTTGTGTATCTATTTTGACTTTAGTTCCTAAATTACTAGTTTTATGTTGGCTGTACCTTCAATTCAATTTTCGGTGTACATAAATTTGTTGTGTTATTAATGATATCTACTTGTTTTTTTACTATCTTCCGTGTAGGGAGCATTTACTGAACAACATTTTGATCAGGACCTGAATTTTCTTGCAACTGAGGAAGATCCTGTGACAAAAAAGGTAATCTAGACTTTAGATTGTATTTCAAGCATGTCTGTTATCAGTGATGAATGGATTTTTTTGACGAGTTTGAATAATGTTGCTATCATTACTCCTTAATAGGCCATAAAGCGGCTGATTCTCAACATAAAGCCAAAAGATATTGGGACACTCATCACTGGCTCTCCCGGGGAGGATCCGAAAATGTTGGCCAACTTTAAGGATCTTCTGGAAAAAGTTTTTGTCTTGGATCCAGACAAGAGGTTGACAGTGTCACAAGCTCTGAACCACCCATTCATCACTGGCAAGTGAACAATGTTGCTGAATTTGACTCCCAAAATGATATTTGTACATAATGATCCAATTGATATTGAGGTTCTAATTTTATTTGGCACTATCTATCTTCTGTGTATGGCCCAAGGAGTGTCATCACAGTTGTCGGCATGTTGAAGTGAAAAAGGGTGATGTCTCTCTACAGGCGTACACTTTACTGGCGGTTCTTTCAGTGGAATGTACTGTTTCTATTGTAAGACAACTTGCCAATGGCAGTTTCCTTTAGTGTAGCTGTATTTGTACTTCAAACGTTGCTCTTCCAATTCAATTCTCGGAAAGTTTAATTTTGTTATTTTTGATAGGCTGGTTTATTCTTTCTTCACTCTTTCTATTTTGGGTAATTTTTATTTTTTTGGCTAATAGTATTTGCATAGATTTTATTCTTGTCACCCTTGGTTTTCATTGTTACTGTCAATTCATAAATATTCCTTGGATTCTGGAGATTCTAATTTAATTTCTCATTCAGGACACATATCACTGGTTTGAGGCATCCCTTCATCCTTATATGCTTAAAAGGAACCCGGGAGAAGGTACCTTGGCTCGTTTATTGGGAGATTAATTTCACCGTGCTGGAATGAGTTATGATTTCCATTTTCATTAACAGTGTAAATTTTTTTTTCATGAGCGGAATCTATGGTTGTTGGTGCTGTTTGAGCACGTTCTCACGTTAATTGTTGGTGTTGTTAGCTGGTACATGAGTTAGGGGGAGGGAGGGAAGTGGTCAATGTTGAACCTGCTTCCTCTTCCAACGTCTAGTTGTTGCTGCCTTTTAAATGGTTTCTGTATAAATAATGGTCGAATTCCCAAGCAATAGGCCTTTTCTGCATGTTTCTTTTTATTTTCTGTTATGGCTTAGGTGTGTCGATATCTTATTTCTTGAATTGTACTTGAGCATGCCTTTCCATCTGTTGTGTTGTATTATTTTTTAATATTTTTTTCTTAAATTTACACATACACATATCCTAATAAACTTGTGTTGCATCTTATCCATGGCGGGTCATTTTGGAGGCAATTCCACTGGATGTCTTTGGCTATGTTCTTGAAGCAAATTCATTTCACGGTGAGCAATTCAAATTCAGAAACTATTATTCTGTTAAGCTCTTGGTATGGATTAAAATTGCAAAATGAATCTGATTCTTATTTCATTTTTAAATCTTAGGTATTACATCTTGGTCCTGCAATTTTTGTAAGTATATTCAAGTCCTAGTCCTTTCTCATCTTTGTGGGTGTTGAAGGCATTGATGGTCCTTTGCATCCAGTTTCTTACAATGTGAACCTAATATTCATTCCTGTTTCTAAATTTGAGGAATATCCAATTTGCAATTTGCGTTAAAACTTTCCTGCTGCGTGTTTCTTATGTTAAATGTAGATGGCGTTTAGGTTTGATTGTCGGGCTATGTGCCTTACTTCCTGAGTTGTTTCCTCTGATTAAACATTGTTTTGGGCTATGCTCCTGTTTCATGCAGTCCTAAACACCTAATATTGTTTGGTATTGGCCAATCTTGTTCTTTTCTTTGAGATTCATTGACGAACATGTTGATTTAATGTTTTATTTGTTTTTGAGGATGGAATTGAGTTTTATTTTTTGGGAGAATTCATTTCTTGTAGAATGCAATACGCATACGTACTTATTTACACTTCCCCTTAATACCTGGGCTTTGGGTATTTTAAAATTTAGTGGGAGAGGATGGTCGCGAATAGGGTTGGGATGCCCCACCATAAGGGAACTAAAAAATAACTCAATGCTGTTAAATTACCGTTATGGTGCTGCGATGATGCTATTATAACGTGTCATTTTTTCCCTTGCTTATTCTTCATCTCTTTTTCACTCATGTTCTCAATGTATCTGTTTTTGTTCTTCATCTATTCAATGATCATGTGCTGATTTTTTTTTTGAATTTCGGGATTTGGTTCTGTATTTTTAGAACTTCTGAATCACGTTGCATGTTTTTTTTTTGTTTTTAACTAAACCCGTGTTTCCAAATAATTCAGTTCAAAGACAATGTGAAGAACTCTATCAAATTCTTTCAAGATTTGAGTCCAGATCTTGTCGTTTTAAATTTATTTTTGCAGTCTCTTTTTGTTATTATGCGTCTACCTCCACCATAGGCTGCCATCCGCTTTTGATAACCTGAAAATAACCCACCTCCAGATTCAAACTCATTTGCAATGTTTATCATGCACAGAAAAGGTTTTGGCCAATTCTTTTACAATTTAACCTGTCAGTTTACCTTTTTTATATTTTAATTTATGATGGATAGAAAATAAAATGGCCTTGCAATTTAAGTAAATAATCATCAGCCATTGTTTACGCATTACGATAGAGTAAATAGTCATATAGTCAACCTCATCCAGAGGGAAGAGGTTTACCTGACTACCGTCGGAAACATGCGACTAGCATTTTTCCGTAGATGATTGGAGAACAAAACAGACCTGCCTCATATGTAGTCATGCTAATGTTGTTGTACCTTGGGTGTGGAAAGTTTCTACCTCACCCAGTGAGAAAAAAGGTTTACTTGATTGGTATAGCTTTACTAATTTAGGAGTTCTGAAATTTGAAACAACTACTTGTTGACTTTCCTATATTTTTGGATAAATATTTATCATGGAGAAACGTAAGACCTATCTCAAATATTGACATACTAATGTTGATATGTACCTTGGCTGTGCAAATCAATGGTAAGTCTTCGAAACGGGATTGTTTTATGTGGGTGGATTGTACCTGTTTATACCTACAGAAAACTCTCTTTTGCTTGATGTCTGTGAGCCGTTTATTCATTTAATAAATATCCTTATCTCTTGATGTGTAGCTTAAATAGCATGTTCCACCAACCATTTTTGTGAAGTATATACCTAAAAGGAAAGCAGATTCTGTCGAGTCATTTTAAAATGTTCATATTCCATTTATGTGGACCCCATGGTGCCGATTTTTTCAGGTAAGAAATACTGCAAAACTGGTATTTTGGGGGGAATATTAAGCCAGCTAACAGATATATTAGCATAGTTTGCAATTGCATGTTATGTGAGAGATGCTAGGCATATGAAGTTATCTGAGCAGAATTCCCTGTCCTTGTTGGTCCAGCTCTACCCATAAATTTTTCCACCCCTACTACCTACTCCCTATTCCCTGCCGCTACCTGTCAAATCTGTTTGTCTCAACCCTAGTAGAAGGCAAGCCTCATTATTTGTTACTAGTATTTCTCCAAGTTTTTTGTGGAGATTGTTGTACTAAATTTATGTAGAATTTTTTTAAATAACCGAGCGAAAGCACTAAGATCTCGTTCAATCCGAATGCAAAACTTGATGTTGAATGGTTTTCTTCCACTGGGAAAGAACTTCTGCCTCGGTTTGCATAAGGATGTGGCCTTTTGTCCTCAGTGAAGCCCACGTTGACTTGTCTCTAATTCCCCACATTTTATGGGTAGAGCCAGTACAGTAATGATTATTATTCCACTTTTTCGAAAAACTAGTTTGGGGAGGTCAGTACTCAAAAATGTTCGTGAGTTAGATCTAGATATGGAAATGAAAATACTATCTGGTGGAATTGGTGTGTATCTGTAATAAATGATTTCTTCAGCAGTGTAGCGGTGATGTAAGTTGTAGTAACAATGGCACATGCTTATTGTGGGGTATTTTTCGGTTGTAGAAATTCATTTTGTTTCGTGCTTGCCTTATTCATGAAGACTCAATATCCACTTTTCAATCGAGTCTTCTCTGCCTTTTTTTCTGTGCACGTTTTTGGTAAGTAAGCTATGGCCCGCACGTTACCACGCGGACTTCTGGTTAAACTGACAGCTAAATATACATCGATTTATTTGTGTTTTACCCAAATTTCTCAGTAGTCTTTAGTTCTAAAACAATGTATTTAATCATTTATAATAATGATGTTTAGAATTATGTAGTATTTCATTACCAATTTCTCAATAAATTAATTTTTAATAAGAAATTTAATCCTGAAAAAATTTAGTCATGAAAGTTTGGCATGCACCGTAGATATTTCGGATTGTCGAATAATTTTTTCTCTGTATTATATAATATAGTTTCTCTTTAATATTATGTTTTTTCATTATTTATGAATGGAAGGAGTATATTTTGAATAATTACCACCAAAGAAAGAACTAATGTCATGAAAGCCAAGACATAGAATAGATGCTGTATGCTTTTACAAATAAATTAATGATGCCTACGTGGGACCTTTTCTACTATTTATTAGGTGAGACAATAATTGAAGCTGCTGTACATTAAATGTCCATACTAAATTTATTTTCAACCTTGGATTAAAAGAAACAAATAAATTCAAAATAATTAACATTAATATAAAAATGAAAATGTTATAATTTCCATGTCAGATATTAAAATTAAATTATAATAATTCTCTATTACTACAAATAAAATTTAAAATTTTCAGTACTATTATTTTTACTTTAATTTAATGCTGGATACTAACATTAAATTATAGTAATTCTCTAATTTCACAAATAATTACTACCGGTCAAACATTTTAGAAGCATTATTTTTATGTGATTTTAATAATGTAAAAAATGTACGAAGTATTCAAATTTTATAATAAAGCTATAATACGTTATAACTAAAGGAAAATATAGCAATTTTTAGTTTTGTTTTGTTTCAAATATTATCTAGTAAAAGGTTAAACACTTGAAAATAAGATAAATAAGTTTTACTACTCAGATCCTCTAATGTATTATTTGTAACCATAAATAAGATGTGCACTGACATTTTTGAAATTAAGTATAACTCATATTATTTCTTTTAAAATAATGTAAATTTTGATCTATTAAAACAAAAATACTCATCTGTCACAGCTTATTCTTATTTAATTAATGTTTTGGAAATCACAATTAATTTGGCAACACTTAGGTGCAGGAGAAGGAGATTCAGTTCAGTGTGGTTAACAAGGTCGATGAGTTCACACAAAAAAAATAAAATAAGAATCAATCCTATCGAATTTACAAACACTATTATCATTCCATTAGGCTTTTGATAGCTTAACCAGTCAATTTTATCAAAATTGGAAATACATAATTAAAAAATACATTATGCAAATAAAATTCTGTAATTGAATTGAAAAATCAAAATCTTATATTTGGAAGAAATTAGGGCTTTTTTTATTTGTAAACTTGATGAAATAATTTGTTGTTTGAGTAAAAATTAGGCAAATGAAATGGAGGTAGTGAGTAATACAATTGTAAAATAAAAGTATAAGATAAGTTAACAAAAAAATCATGTATTTGTATTTATACTTTTGATCCAAGGGGTATAATGAATTATAAAAAATAGATGCACTAGAATATTATTTCATCTAATTAAAGATGTTGACTAGGATGCAATTAACAGAAATAATTCACTAAAAAAAATAATTTGGCTCATCACTGACATTTTAACACTCAAATGAGTCAAATCTGAAATTAAGGTTAACTGAGATACATATTCATCAAAATAATTCTATTCCTCTAAAATAAACAGACCTAAAAATCACTTTGAAATGTCCATGCTTCAAATCAGAAGGCAATTTACAAAAGAAATTCAATGAGAAAATCAAATTCAATGTCAATGTGCTGTACACGGGGAAATCAAATTGCAAAATCTTATGCTCCTGTGGGTCTCTTGTAAGGTATACTAAACTCGTTAAAAACGAAATATCCTTTTAATAATTGCAACTTTAGGAACAGTAGCAGGGAGAGGAGTAATTTGTTGAGAGATTACTTTACCAATAGTTGTTAATCTAAAAGTAAGTACCACCTTTTTTTCCAACACATTCACCACCACTGACTCTGTTTCTGCTGAAAAATCACAACATCTCTCCATTACAATTACATCACATAAATGTCAAAAACAAAAACTCTTCAAATTTTTAAACTCACTTGTTTATTGTACAAATGAAAAATAAGTGCAATTCTAATTTAAAAACAAACTATAACAAATATAATACTTAAATAGCATTCTTTATTGTCAAATTAGTGCAATTATGAACATTGCTCTTTTATGTTTTCTGTGGGGAAGAGGCTAAGAAAGTTAGGTGTGAGCTAACAGAAGAACATACATTTCATACCACCTAAAAGATTAAAAAGTAGAGAAATACATTAAAATGGTACAAATTTTCTTGAAATTATTGAATAAAAGTAGTTTTTTTTTTCATCTTTTTAGATTTCGTTTTCTAATCTTTCCTTTAATTGTAATCCTCTCATTGCTTTTTATAACTTTGATTATTCTACTTAGCATTCAATATGTAACAAAAATATTGATGTAATATTCTAGTACACTCTCATGTCAATATTTTCGGGTATTAGGTTCATCGATGGGTCACAATTTTATAACTGCAATAATAAAAAAACAAATGTAGGGAAAAAGAAGAAGAAATTATCTAAATAAACATTAAAGTTAATGAAACATAAGTGAGAAAAAAGTTAATGAAACTTTAAAGTTGTTGAACTTGCATAATGTTTGGGGCAAAACGCCAACACATACAAGAAGGTAACAAAGTTGCAAAAAGAAAAAGACCAAAAACAGAAGAAATAACAGTTGTTAGTTTAGTGCAGAGTACAGACATAAATAACAGTGTTCCCCAGCCTTGCAGCCAAAACACATGCTACCCTAATCAAATGTGACAACAAAAACAGTATGGGCCAATCAACTTTTTCTCTATAATCACTTCTTATGGTAGAAAATAGTTAGTTAGTAATTCTGACAGTCATATGCAATACCAAACACTCAATTCTCTGCAAGATCCCTCATTTCTCTATAGAGCTTCAAAGCCAATCATATAACAATGGGTTGAAGATCCTAAATTGACTAAAGATCAGAGCATTTCATTATAAGTCAGTTTTATAAGGTTGAGATAGACTTAAAGTCCACTTCTTAATATAGTATCAGAGTCATTTCGAGTCTATCCCAATGATGAGTTTGTTAGACTTATCGTGTCACATGCTATCGAGTTGGGACCGGATCACTCATAAATATATAGTCTCACATACGAGTTAGAAAATGTGTATTATGAGATTCAGTTAGGTTTAAAGTGCAATTTTTTAATATCTTAACTTTGCAATCATGAGCAACACACTAATCCACACTCAATGTAAAGTAGAGGCTTACCATTCATTTTAGCAATAATATCAGCCACCCTCTTCTGGCACTTCTCACATTGCATATCTGCAGAAAGAACAACTTCCTGAACCTGTTTTCAGCACAAGAACAAAACTAAAATCAGAAACAAATTCATGATCAATTTCAGAGCTGAAAAATAGGGTAAGGAAGGAGTTTACAGTACCACTGGCAGGGACAAAGACTCCATAGATGCCAGAGTAGTCCTTGCAAGGGGAAAGCCGTTGGAGATTTCTAGACCTACTTTCTGCAACTCCTTTTTGGAACCATCTTCAAAAGCCATAACGGCATTAATTTTAGCAGAGCCTATGTATGTCTAGTAACCTTGCAGGCTCAGTACCATCCTACATAAGAGAGAAGCATGTGCAGAAATTGATGTATGAGTATGAAAATCACTTTGTAGGGTGATAGAAGAATTTCACCACCTGGGATGCTTGTTTATGGTGGGAGGAAAATGGAGAAAGCATGATGGAAATGAATGGGAAAGAAAGTGAAAAAGGTTAGGTTTTAAGGCTACTTTAACGGAGATTATTGATTATTGTTTCACTTATGTACTGGAGCATGTCCCACATAGTGCTTGGTTGTTTTTTTCTACTCACAAATAAATTAATTGAACTGTTCTGCAACACTGTTATGCGCTTAGTTGACTCTGCAAGGCTTAAGCCAATACAATTATAGAAGGCTTGTATGAGTAGAATTTAGTCTAAATTTTGGTAGATGTTTGAGTACTTATTATTGGTTAAGTAATGATGGTAGATAGTTGAGTATGGAGAAGATGAGAAGCATTGGATTCATTATGGTGTAGGTCCTCTGTGTAACTAAAGTCAAACAGTTAGTTCCAGCAGGGTCCATTTCAGGGATACCATTCTGCTATTCTCATTTCAAAACTCTCTGTCATCAAACTAAACACGCCAAACAACCCTAACTCTTATCAACTATCAAACTTAAGGACTGAATTAATAAATAATGTCACGTCTTTAACTTATTCTACATTGCTGGAATATTTAATTCTTCATTAAAAGTTTTATTTTGTTTTATTAAATATGTATCTAGGAAGTACGTCTGATATCACGTTTCGGTCAATACATTCATAATTCTGAGTTTTATGTTATTCAGTCTAAAAGACATGTTAAATTTAGGACATCCCAATTAAATGAAATGACAGTTTTTCATCATTGGGCTGACCAAGGTAAAGGCCCACATCCATAGGACCGATCCAAAATACAAGTTCAATTACGTTCAACCAAGGTTAGCGAAACTAATTTGTGATTAAGAGCTAGGTAATACAGTCCTAAATGGAGTCTAACTTCTTAAGCTGAGCCAATAAGAAAAACTCACCAAAAGTAATATAAATAGCACATATTCCAAAAATCAAGTACGTCATCCTATACAGTGTTCTGAGAACTAAGTACCGAACGTCTTTTTTCGATAGTTCTCTAAACCCCAACTTTCATACAAGAATAATCACTTAATCCTTAGCAAAATATTTATCGATGGCATGTGTTTATGAGAAATTTGTTAATCTTTATTTCATTTTTTTAAACTATAATATTTTATTTTTTATCACTAAAATATATTATTTAACTCTCGTGTTAATGTGGCTCAACGAGACCTTAATATATAAATATATATATGTATATATATAATTAAAAATGTAGTTGGAAACATACAAAGAATATATATTGTTAGGGCTAGAGAGAAAACCTACAAAGAATCTATCCTAATATTATTGGAATGTGCATAGTAATAATATGTCGGATTTTAGGTGATATTTGTATGTTCGTTCGTCTTATAACCGATGTGCTAAAAGCTTAATATAGTATTTGCCATAAAACTATCAATAAATCTTTGAGGAAAACCCAGAAATATAGCCACGAATATAGGAAAATAGCTTAACTAACTAAACAATTAAAACAAACTACTTAAATTTAAGAAAAGTAACTATAATTTCTTTTAAAAATAGTAATTTAAATTTTACAAAGACAAAAACAAGAATTTCTTTTACAGGAATCATAAATTAAAATGATTTACAATTTTTTTAAAATTACATCGTTTGTGCAAGAACATATCATCACCATCATGATGTACTACATAATACTTTTTTAGACTTATTTTGTTATTTTTTTTGGATATGATAAGAAAAATGGCCAAAGGATCCAAACAAAAGCAACTACAGGCAGCAGACTCGTGGGCTCAAAAGCTAATCATGAAAGCTTGGGGAGAGAATTTCCTTCTGCACCCATGCTTCCCTTTTTCTACCCCATAAATGTTAAATTCCTTACCTACTTTGCTATTCTTACATTAAGGTCTAGTGGGAAAGTCTTATTGCCTTTATTCTTAAAGGAAAAGTTGGTCAACAATCTTTGACAGTTTGCTTTAATACAAAAATAAAAAATATTAAATTCTAAACTCTAAATTTCTAAAATAATTTATTTTTTAATTGTGTAATTTGAAATTTTTTAAATTATTTAATACAAGTAGATTTTTGGAATAATTTTTGGATTATGCAATCTAATGATGACTTACAATTTTAGAAATATATTCTACATGACACAATTTAGAAATTACTTTTTAAAAAAAATATTTTTACATTGTATAATCTATAAGTCATTCTTAAATAGTTGGAGAAATTCTTATATCAGGTAATTCAGAATATGTGCATAACTTATAAAAATGAAAACATAAACGTAGATTTTGCACACATTTCACACTTATAACGATGATACAGTTGACACGGTTAATAATGAAGCAACAAAGGTGTGAGAATGATAAAAATGATAGCATTAACAATTATACATAATAAGAGATAACATCTAATATGAATAAAAAAATAACTACATTTAAGAGTAGTCAAGATTAATTTTATCTTTTATACGTCTTTATAAGGATTAAAAAAAAATCATTAAACAAAAAATATTATTATTAAAACATTTGATATAATTCTATAATTTTCAAAATATACAATATCCACTTTCACATTAAATTATGCAACAATTATATTGTTTTTCTCGTAGCAATTGCATCACCAATATTGTTCTTTGTCCAAACACTTTGCATTATTGAAAGAGTCGCATTACACTTATTTTAATAATTACAAACATATATTGAAATCTGAATATTTTCAGAAATTTTGTTGTCGTGGTAGTATGAAAGAATTTGTGCACATTACTAGTGGTACATATAATTAGAATTGTAATGAAAAAGACTATGTGATTAAAGATGAATATCTATGTGAAAAGCATTTGAAAAAATACATATGAAAAAAAATCATTGTCTTAGTTACAATACTAGAACATGAATGAATCATCTACATTTTTTTTCGTAAGTTACTGTCTTTTAAAGAGGTGCTAACTTAATCCTTCAATTTTTATTTATTTATTTTACAGGTAATTATTACAAAATTGTAAATATGAATGTTTTTTTAAATTATAATTTATAAGTTTTATGTTAAATTATACTAATCAACCACTTAAGTTATTTAACAATAATTTTAATTTCAAGTGCTATACTCAATAATACTCAAAATCAAATTAAAATACATGAATAATATATTTTTAATAGCGTGTTAAATTATAGTTGATCATAAATGAGAAATTCATAGTTTTTTATATATAACATTAGCAGTTCTCATATAACGATGATGTTGTTTAATGATATTGATAATGTATGGTTGTTGTTTTTGTTGGTCGATAAGAACTAAGTTAGCAACAGTTAAACGAAATAGAAATTCCAAGTGTGATCGATATTTGAGGAAGCGAACTAAGAACACAAAGAAGAGAGTGAACCAACCAACAAACACTTCATAGGTATCTCCGTCTTCTCTTCACTTTTCTTCACTTCTCTTCGCAAAGCGTTTCTGTTCAGAGCAAGTAGTGATCACAAATGGCATCTCTCCCCAATACCCTTTCCTTCTCCTCTTCTCTCTCCACCACCGCCACTCTCCTCCCATGCCGCCGCTTCACTGCATTCCCCCGCCGCCGCGTCTCCGTCCAAGCCAAGATCCGCGAAATCTTCATGCCCGCCCTCAGCTCCACCATGACCGAAGGCAAAATTGTCTCCTGGATCAAATCCGAGGGCGACAAGCTCTCCAAGGGCGAAAGCGTCGTCGTCGTTGAATCCGACAAGGCCGACATGGACGTCGAGACCTTCTACGATGGTATACTCGCCGCCATCGTCGTTTCGGACGGCGAAACCGCCCCCGTCGGAGCCGCCATTGGCCTTCTCGTCGATTCTCCCGAAGAAGTCGCCGAAGCCAAAGCCAAAGCTGCCAAATCTGCTCCTTCTCCCGCCGCTCCAGTCGCTCCAGCCGCTGCTGCTCCGGCAACTCCTCCACCACCTCCTCCTCCTGCCAAGTCCGTTTCCGAAGGGCCAAGGAAGACCGTGGCCACGCCTCAGGCTAAGAAGCTCGCGAAGCAGCACAAGGTGGACATTGCGACGGTCGTCGGATCCGGCCCGTTTGGTAGGATTACTCCTGAGGATGTGGAGGCTGCTGCCGGAATTGCTCCCTCGAAGAGCAAAGTGTCTCCGCCGGTGAGCCCTGCTCCGGCGACGCCAGCTCCTGCACCGAAATCTGCTGCTGGTTCTGCTGCACCAGCTCCGATTCCGGGTTCGAGTGTTGTTCCTTTCACTACGATGCAATCTGCGGTGGCGAAGAACATGGTGGAGAGTCTATCTGTGCCTACGTTCAGGGTTGGGTACCCTGTGACTACTGATGCATTGGATGTTTTTTATGAGAAGGTATGGATATGCTTATGAGGGAAGTGTTTGGTTTATGTGAATTGTGATTATTGGAAAATGTGTTTTTAATTACTTGTTTATGTTATGTTCTTTCTGCTTGTTAGGTGAAAAAGAAGGGTGTGACTATGACGGCTATTTTGGCCAAGGCTGCTGCAATGGCACTTGTTCAGCACCCTGTTGTCAATTCCACCTGCAAAGACGGTAAGAATTTCGTATATAACAGTAACATTAATGTTGCTGTTGCTGTGGCAATTAATGGTGGTTTGATCACTCCTGTTCTCCAGGATGCAGATAAGGTGTGTGGCTTCTCTATCCCAAATGAAAATTATTGTGTTTCTTGTATAATTTTGTGTCCTGTGACCGGAGAATTTGATCAATCTTTACCGGAGTAGCTAACCTCACCTAGGAAGATAGGGCTGTTATTGTTTGTCTAATTTGATTGGGTACTTGTTTTTGGCCGTGGCAGTTGGACTTGTATCTGTTGTCCCAAAAATGGAAGGAGCTAGTGGAAAAAGCTCGTGCAAAGCAATTGCAACCTCATGAGTATAATTCAGGTTTCTTCTTAGTTATTGTCGATGAGGGCAATTTGTTATCATTATGTGGAACTTTAGTATTTTAATTCTGACTAAAATTTAATCGGGAATGCCACAGGAACTTTCACACTTTCCAATTTGGGTATGTTTGGAGTTGACAGGTTTGATGCCATACTCCCACCAGGCCAGGTTAGTGATGACATTTGGGATTTTTGAAGCCTTGATTTTGGGAGATGCTGTGGCTCATTTTGTGGCAATTTGAACGTTTTATTTGGCGGTTAAACTTTGCCTTGCTCTTTATTTCCAGGGCGCTATCATGGCTGTTGGGGCATCTAAGCCTACTGTTCTGGCTGATAAAGACGGATTCTTCAGCGTGAAGAATAAAATGCTGGTGAGTTACTTGTTATAACTTTGTTTTGTTTGTTTATGCATTTATGCTTAGTACAATGGACACAGTCCAGGTGAACACAGACAATTTTTTACGGAAATAGAGCCTTTTTGGCAATGCACCAGAATCTTCATGTGTAGGCAATTAGGCATAAGCCTTATACTGTATTTGCATGGTGTTATACTGCATAATGATACTTTTCTGAAAGTTCAATTGTTGGCGCATACCCTAAATTTTGGACATCTGAATGGAGCTGTGCTACATGATTATATGTTTTGGAAGAGTTAATCAATGGGTTTAAGATTTGATTTTAGATTACATCTGTGCGGTGTTATGCTTCAAAATATATTTTTCTTAAGATTTAATACAATTGGTTGTCTCAAATCTTGACCATTTTTATTATTATCTTTAAAAATATTTGCTGGATTACGGTCATTAAGAGAAAAACCAGAGTCCATCCTCTGAAGTCTCCATTTCTTGAACTTTTGACTGCTGCTACTTTTACCCTGTGAACCGGATTTTTGTCCTTTCAAAGACTTCACTCTTATCTGGCTTGGAATGTGTAGTTCTTCTCTCTTGAAGAAAGTGTTATCCAGACTTTCCCTCCTGGTCTTGAATTCTTAATTTGTTTAAGTCTTGACCTCTTATATTAAAAGAATTTATTTTTCCGATTAAAATAATCATCGATATTGTTACAAAGAGATCATTTATATATAGTAGAAGGTAAAGGTCTGAATCAGAAATAGTTAGATACATTAGGTGTTGACTTGGCACTACATGTATCATTGCCAACTGCAACAGTTACTAAACAGATAGGCAAGCTACAACGCCGGTTTCTAAACTACGTACTGAGTATTTTATTCTTAATAGCTTAATGTTAAAAATGGCTACTTATTAGTGTAACCATTAATAGTGTGTATAAACAGTTGGACATTCATATAATTACACCACCACAAGACAGAAGGATCGTAAACATGAGAGAGCCCACCATGAGTGAGAGGTTAGGCCATAAGAAGAGTTAGATACCATGTTAGAAAAATAACCTAAGCATGGAGAAAGAGAACTTGAGCAGAGTGAACTTGAAATCTACCTTCTGTTATTGTTATCATTAGTATAATTCAATGGATCTATATTGTTATGTTACTCTATGATAGACGAAAGGTAAAGGTCAATTAGAAACAGATATATACAAAAAGCACTCATGCATGACTGCTAACTGTCAAAAGTTGACAGGCAAGCTACAAAACCAGTACTAAACTAATAGTGACTCTGTACTGTACTCTGAGACTCTGTTACATTCATTCCTTGACCCATTAAATGACCGGACTTTTTTTTATCTTTCTTGTCGAAAAAGAGGAAGTTCCAACCTTTAATATGAATATCCATGTAGAGGGCATGCCTTTAAATATATAACCACTATAACTGTCACTTAGGCTTTGGCCAATTGATAATGAAACAATCCTACCCAGGCCCTAGTTTTTATCCTGTTTTGAAATAGCCTATGTAAAACAGCATGCTACTACGCAAGGTTCTCAGACAGGGGTCAAGGTATGTAATAATAGAAGTTAAGCATAAAATCTTCAAGGAAATTGTCATCATGCCCTTGCACATCATTCGTAAAGGTTTATGTTTTCATTAATCTCTCTGCCTTTATTCCGTCCTCTCACTAGATGAATACAGCTAATAATTTTCTTAAAATTTTCTTCAGTATAAGGGAGAGCTGCCGTGATGACTTTTTTAATTGTTAAATTTTCCCAATTTATACAAAAGTATAATCTATCATCTGAAAGTTGGAGAATTGTTTCATATGCCCCGGAGAAGTATATCATTTTTCTTTCAAGCTTAAGTTTTTCCTATGATTCTATGAATGTGAACTTGGGAATGCAACATTCCGACGATTGTTACCTAGTTTTTTTTTTTAAAAAAAATCCGAGGCGTTGTTGGTCCCGAACAATGTATTATCCTCATATTTTACCTGCTTTTATTCTCACACGAATATTGGAAATTTCAATATAACTCAAGTACTCAACAATGTTTCCTTTCTGCTCTTTACCATTAAGATGCATGGTTGCTCTGCCATATTTAGTGTATTTTTTGTTTAAGTTGGGTAGAGTTGAATTTGAACCACTACATGTGATTAGAATTGATTTTAAACTTCATTTTCAGGTGAATGTAACTGCTGATCATCGAATAATTTATGGTGCTGACTTGGCTGCCTTCCTCCAGACGTTCTCAAAAATCGTTGAAAACCCAGAAAGCCTGACATTATAGTCATTATGCACTTCCAACATAAAATTATGACCAACACCGGATCACGGCTTGACACTTTGTTGAGAAGCTGTTTGGCTCAATGCTGAACATTTTCTGATTTTTTCCCCTCAACTTTCATCATGTTTTATCTTTTAGGAGCTATCCTGAGGACCATTTACTAGATTTTTTGATAGGGAGAAACAGCTTTAATATTGTTTACAGTGGGGGATGTTGTAAGGCAATTATGTTGAGAATCTACTTGTAAGCAGTAAGCAGCTTTAAAGGTTCGATTTTTCAATAAAAATTTCTTTTACTTTTTACTTCTGGATTTTTGGTATTGATTCTCACAAGTCCGTTGGCACCCACATCATATCTCAATTGTTTTCTTCACCTTCGACAAGGGCCATTACCAAAATAATGTCCCAAATAAGGGCACGTGGAATGTCATTGTGAATTTCTTTCCCGCCAAGAATACATTGCAGCTAATGCTTTCTTTTCCTGCGTGGTAACTTCGTAAGGAAGAATGTCAGTAGTGATGCACTCTTCCTTTCTCCAACTGATATCATTGTCTTACTCTTGTATCTTATCCTATTTTGATTGCCAAATATGTTTTTAAAATGTTTAGATCAGTTGGTTCAACTAAATCCACGGGAACATCATAATCATCCATTACTTAGAGGGATGATTATGGGTTTTTGGTTTTGTTTTTGGTAGCTCAGCAACATACCTATGATTTTTGGTCAGGTAGGGAAGGTTGGTGACATTTACGACCTTATGGGGGCGGTGAAGGCGAATGAGTTGTTGGCTTTTGCAATCTGCCCCTAATTAATTTGAAACTACACCTTGATATGAAATGTCCTCTTTAATTTTTAATAGGTGTGGAGGTGCATGTCAGAATGTCTTCAAAATTTGTTATTCTGAAATAAAATTCCAGATTCAGATTTTCAGAACACTTTTCCATATTAGGTTAGATTTTCTACAACAGTCTTCCAAAATTGTTTTAGGTTTTGTTTTCAAAAATCCATTTTATCAAATATATGGTTTGTATTCCGAACTTGTCTTTCCATATTAGGTTAGATTTTCTACAACAGTTTTCCAAAATATGTTTTTAGGTTTTGTTTTCTAGAATCCATTTTATCAAATATATGGTTTGTATTCCGAAATTGTCTTTATATGAGATTTTGATTTTTCAATTTTATTCAGAATGCAAAACAACTATTCCAGAATGTATTTTTTAATTATTTTTTTTTAATTACAGAATGCACATAAAGTACAGGGGTCGAATTTCAGGAATTGATAGGTGAAAAAGGTAAAAGCCTAAGTTGTTATGGTTCCAACAGGTAACAATCACTAGTTCCAACAACACTGGGATCCATGGTCATATTTGGGTCACGACGAGTTCATCAGATATAAATTTAGGCAATTACTTCCTACACCCAATGAATTGTGAACTACACTCATTGACATAAAATTTCCTTAAATAAGAGCATGGTCATATTCGGATCACAAGTTCAGCAAATCAAAATTTAAGCAATTACTTCGTGCACCTGATCAATAGTGTGACCTACACTCTGATACTTATATGAAATAATAAAAAATACTCTTAAATAATAATGGAGTACTGATCAAAATACAGAATTTATTTTCAAAAATACATTTTCAGAATATATTTTTCTGAATTTTCTTTTATAGTTGATTTGATTTTTAATATATTCTTAACATTTTAATTAATTCCAACATCTATTCAACTTAAATTTGTTTATGATAAATTTCCAACAAGATAATTATTTTAAGTTATCTCAATGTACTCCAAACACGACTAATTTGGCATCTGTCAACTAGCGACTGAAAAAAAACATGCACAACCATAAATGTTGTTAAAACTAAAAAGGATGCAGAAAAAACCAATAAGGCAGGGCAAACATCTATGTATATGAATACTAAGAAACCCTCAACGAACAGGGAGGAAATAATAACTACAAAGGAGAGGCTAAAACTTATCCACTTGAGATTGTCAGTATCAAACTTTAACCCATTAAACATCGAATGTAACAAAGACCCATCAAGAGAAAAAGTTGAAAAGAAATAATTTGGCAAATTGGAAAGGAGATCTATTGTTCATCAAACTCGTGAATGTGATCTAAAAGGTAGTTCGCAGCCAATTCCTCATTTTTGTTACACGCGAAGTAGAC
>Ga0123341_1000471_pt1 | contig 24414 bp, 10 predicted proteins | sample Turbeapinknodule_FD_89959 | JGI IMG/M metagenome (GOLD analysis project Ga0123341, IMG submission 89959) | Root nodule microbial communities of legume samples collected from Mexico - Turtle bean Mexico pink nodule | ecosystem: Host-associated > Plants > Roots > Nodule | place: Mexico: Nepantla...
AAATTATGAACTTTTATAAATTAATTTCATGTATAAGTAAGTAATTAATAATACAGTATACAGTAATATTTTATTTAAAATGTTAATTTATTAAAGATTTGACAAATATTTACATAATGTGTTTTTTTAATATATATACATATATATTATTTTTTTTTAAAAAAATTAAAAGAAAAACTCATCTCTGACTGTCTTTGACTATAGGTGGCCTAGAGAGAGGAGAGAACAAATCAGATGAATTGACCATTGACCATTTTGTTATCTTCACCCCCATTGAACATTGGACAATTTTTAAAAACAGAGAATTAGAAAATAGACTGAATCAAAATTAATTATAAATTAAAATACTATTTTTTCTAAAGAAATGACAAATAAAAAAGTGTGATAAACCTCAAATAACCTTTTGGACCGGGTTTGGCTATAGTTACCCAGATTTGAAGTCACGGGCTTCACTTCAACCGCGGGCCTCAGAAAAGCCCGCGAGTATTTCCCGCCACCAACACCACAGAAAGTAGAAACGCTTCCACTCCCTCACTCATGTACAAACACGCGCCTTCTCACAGTTCGTACCACCACTTCACAAATCCCAGCACAGGTTCAGACACAGTTTCTCTCTGAAACTAAACCTCTTTCAGCAATGGCTGAAAACTTCCACGACCTAACCAATAAACTCCCCGACCTCAAATTAGGTATCCTGTAATGTAATTCGCCATTTTAAAGAAGAGAAAACTTTCCAATATCTTAACTTTATTTATATGCCAATACTTTTTTTGTTATTGGTGATTATTTGAAGTTTGCTAACCGCATTCCTCGTTTTCTTTCCTCGCTGTTGCTAGATCCTAAGCAAGCGCAAGGGTTTTTATCATTTTTCAAAACCCTACCTGATGTAAGTATTTTAACATTTTTCCTTTCTCGTTTCGTTCCATGGTCTTTCTCGGAATCGGACTTGGCTCTGTTGCTAGAGTGTTATTAGCATTACAAGACTGCGTCATTTACTGTTGTTTTTTCTCGCATTAAAGAGACTACAGATGTAATGCATGATTTATACACTTCTGAAAGAAGTTAAATATCAACTAATTCGTCATATACTTTTTATTGTTTGTTTTTTTTCTAAATTTAGAGAAGCAGCTACCGTATTTTGTCAGAAGATGTTTAGACCCATCACAATAATTTTCTACACCAAGTTATTTATAGTTTATGAAATTTTACAGTGGTGTCAATCCTTCCCTAACTTATTTCGTAGTAGTGCAAACTTAACATTTGTTGTTTTCAACAACTATTATTTGACACGTTGTTTAGCTTTTTTTTTTGTTTTCTCATTCTTAAAACCGATTATGTGGGTGTGTATCTATGCAATTCATTTTTTGTCCCTTTAATTGATGCTGGTTTGACACGTTGTAAATTGGTATGGTTACATTTCCATGTTTAGGTTTATTCACATTTTTTTTTCTGTAACAGGATCCAAGGGCTGTACGGCTTTTTGATCGCAGGGTAAGTTTTATAGATGAAATTGGTCTTTTTCGTTATTAAGTTTTGAATTACTCTGCTCCATAGATGCCAAGTGGTACAATTTCCATACAGGCATGTCCTGTTGATATTTTGAGAAGCAGCTCATGATCTCTGAAATGTCATAATCTCTTTAGTTTTCACATTTTCTCTTATATAGGTTTCTCAAAGAAGAATAATATTATATAAAAGGACTTTGTTCATCTCAGCAATATTTTAGAAGATTTTTATAATTTTTAATCCTGAAGTACTTTGTGTAGATATAGGTCTTAAGTTTTAAGGCTCACGTAGTCCTGTTAATTACTGTTTAATATGTGCTAGAATATAAAGATATATTGGTTAGATATTGTTTGTGGATTGTTTAAATAAGATGCTTAAAGCTCATTAACCCAAAACTACTTCTTCTAGGGAAATTAATATCTATTTTTTCTGGTTTACCAACCATCTTGCTGCAACTTATTTTCATCTTTTGAAGAGTTTCTTCAATTTTTGTTATAAAGTTTTAAAATGGTTTCTTGTTAAATATAATTTTCTTATATCAACAAGTTTCTTTAGCTTTATTTTCTTCTTTTTATGCATTATGATGATCATAATTGGATTAAATGTGCTTTTAAAATTATTCAGGACTATTATACTGCCCATGGCGACAATGCAACTTTTATTGCAAAGACCTACTACCACACTACTACTGCCATGAGACAACTGGGCAATGGATCAAATGCTCTTTCCAGTGTTAGTGTCAGCAAGAACATGTTTGAAACAATTGCTCGGGATCTCCTTTTGGATAGAACAGTCCACTCTCTTGAGCTCTATGAAGGTAGTGGTTCTAATTGGAGGCTGGTCAAAAGTGGAACGCCTGGTAATATTGGTAGTTTTGAAGAAGTTCTGTTTGCTAACAGTGAAATGCAAGATTCCCCTGTTATTGTTGCTTTGTCACTTAACTTCCGTGAAAATGGTTGCACCATTGGGTTAGGATTTGTTGATCTAACTAAGAGAGTACTTGGTATGGCTGATTTCCTTGATGACAGTCACTTCACAAATGTGGAGTCAGCATTGGTTGCACTTGGCTGTAAAGAGTGTCTTCTGCCCATAGAGTGTGCCAAATCTACTGAAAACAGAATGTTGCGTGATATGTTGACTAAATGTGGTGTAATGTTAACTGAGAAAAAGAAATCTGAATTTAAAGCCAGGGATCTGGTGCAGGATCTTGGCAGGCTTGTTAAAGGTCCTATTGAACCAGTTCGAGATTTCGTGTCTGGATTTGAATTTGCAACTGGTGCTCTGGGGGCATTACTATCTTATGCAGAGTTACTGGCAGATGAAAGCAATTATGAAAACTATACCCTTCGTAGGTACAATCTTGACAGCTATATGAGGTTAGATTCTGCAGCCATGAGAGCACTTAATGTCCTAGAAAGCAAAACTGATGCAAACAAAAATTTCAGTTTGTTTGGTCTTCTGAATAGGACTTGTACTGCTGGAATGGGAAAACGGTTATTGCACATCTGGCTTAAACAGCCGTTAGTAGATGTGGCAGAAATTAACACTAGACTGGACATAGTACAAGCTTTTGTAGAGGACACTGTGCTTCGCCATGATCTGAGGCAGCATCTGAAAAGAATATCAGACATTGAGCGACTGATACACAATCTGCAGAAGCGACGAGCTGGTCTGCAACATATTGTTAAACTTTATCAGGTAGAGTATTGTCTATATTTACTGTTAGGTTTTGATAAAGTGTGGAATTTTACATATGTTATGACTATCTTACTATTGGACTTGTACTTGTTTTGTGACTCAAGAATTTTGGTTCTTACCCTTTTGGTAAATTTATTTTTATTTTTGTCATTGTTGTTGTCATTTAACTACATAGAAATTACATCCACCTAACCATATTGTTGATTATATAGAACTGTTTGCATGGCAAATGATACGGCCTGTTGTTAACTCCATTATTATCTTGTGATTGCAGTCAAGTATTAGACTACCTTACATTAAAAGTGCTTTGGAAATATATGATGGGCAATTTTCTTCAGTGATGAGGAGTAGGTATTTGGAACCTCTTGAGTTATGGACTGATGATGAGCACCTGAACAAATTCACTGGGCTTGTAGAAGCTTCTGTTGACCTTGATCAACTGGAGAACAGGGAATACATGATTTCTGCAAGCTATGACTCTACACTAGCTAACCTAAAGGCACAGCAAGAATTACTAGAGTTCCAAATACAAAACTTGCATAGACAAACTGCTGATGATCTTGATCTGCCTATAGATAAGGCATTAAAATTAGACAAGGGCACACAATTTGGACATGTTTTCAGAATCACAAAGAAGGAAGAGCCAAAGATAAGGAAGAAGCTCAATACCCAGTTTATTGTACTGGAAACCCGTAAAGATGGGGTGAAATTTACCAACACGAAGCTCAAAAAACTAGGGGATAAATATCTGCAAATTCTTGAGGAGTACAAAAGTTGTCAAAAGAAGTTAGTTGATAAGGTAGTTCAAACTGCGACAACTTTTTCTGAGGTGAGTATATATGTAAAACCAAATAGTTTTGTTGTGTTTGAGACTACTTCAATAAGCTTTCAATAAAGCTGTATTAAATACAATATAAGCTAATTCAAACACACTTGTTATGTCTTAAGAGTATTTGTTTCTTCTGCTCTAAATTGAAGAAATTTTTGTTTTGCAGGTGTTTGAGTCTTTAGCGGAAATAATTTCTGAATTGGATGTATTACTAAGCTTTGCTGATTTGGCTTCTAGTTCGCCTACTCCCTACACAAGGCCTGATATCACTACATCGGTACTTAATTTTGTTTTCACAATAATCACATTCTTTTTTTCTTGCATTTGCCTCCCTTCTCTATTTATCCCCTGTTTAGGTTGGAGATATCATTTTCGGAATGACAATCACTGTTTTCATTTTGACTTTAATAGGACGAAGGAGATATAATTTTAGAAGGCTGTAGACACCCTTGTGTGGAAGCCCAAGACTGGGTGAATTTTATACCAAATGACTGTAAGCTTGTAAGTGTTAATGAGATCCATGGAAAGCCATACGCATTTCTTCATTTAAATTAGGAACTTGTAAGTGTATTCTTTTTATTTTGCTTTTTGTAACAATCCAGGTCAGAGGAAAAACTTGGTTTCAAATAATAACGGGACCTAACATGGGTGGTAAATCAACATTCATCCGGCAGGTGCTTATCTTCTATACCATTTTAATCATTTTAATGGAAAATTTAATCACCATTTAATTGTCATGTGGATTTTATTGTTGGACCTCATCCTTCTACTTTTGCACTGGTGTTTGTGTAGACATCCTAATTCAGAATGACTCATGAGCATTCTTGCTACCACCCACAGTTTGAGATTTTATTAACAAAGTTTTTTTCTCTATATAGGTGGGTGTGAATATTTTGATGGCACAAGTTGGTTCATTTGTTCCTTGTGACAAAGCTAGCATATCTGTTCGTGATTGTATTTTTGCCCGTGTGGGTGCTGGTGACTGCCAAGTGAGTCCTATAGTGCATTATTTGCCCTTGTTAGTTGCATATCTCCAACACCTATCTCTGAAACTGTATGAAGCTTATACTAAACTTAAACCTTTTTTCTGTTGCTTTTAATTTCTGTTATTAGAATAAGTAACATCTTTAATGGGATTTGGAGTTGCCTAAACATGGTAAAAATTGTAGGTGTCTGTAAGGGCACATTACCAACTGCCAAAAATCATCACTTTTTTCAGTGCCCATCTAGAATGGCATTCTGTTATTTTTTAGGCTTATATATAAAACTACAATTTTTAAGTTACTGTTTGATGCTTAGTAAATCTATTGTACTGTTATCCCTAATTTGAATTCTGAGTTCTTTTAATTCTCCCCAGCTACGTGGTGTTTCTACCTTCATGCAAGAAATGCTTGAAACTGCGTCAATATTAAAAGGAGCCACTGAAAAGTCCTTGATAATCATTGATGAGTTGGGGCGTGGGACATCAACTAATGATGGATTTGGTTTGTCTTACTCTTTCTTATTTATGTTGGTGTTGCAATATCTTTAAATGTCAATCGTAATTTCAAATATATGTTGAACAAACAGGTTACTCATGTTGTGCTTTCTTAGTGACCTGTTCTATGGCTTCTTATATCTGAGATGAAAAATAAAATTAAAAAAGTTGTAAATCTCATCTTCTATCTTAATTCTTAATATTGCTTTTTCCTGTCTTAAGTCGCTTAGTAATGTATATAGTTAAACCATTTTTTTGAAATTTATTGGCGTTGGAATTCTCTGCTGCCATAGAGTCCTTGTCTTTTATGTGCTTGTCCGTGCTTACTACTAAGTTAATAGCTATAGCTGATGGCAAGGATACTCTGATACAACTTGTTAGCTGAAGCTTGACTAGACCAAAAAGTATATTTGATAGCATGGTTGCAACTTTGTTTTCTCGAGGATTCTCGGAGTTGCATTTAAATTAAGGAACTGCACCCTTTATATGGTCTGAGATATTAAGCTCATTAAATCTTTGCTATGTTAATTCTGCCTTTTTACAAAGTGACTATTCATGTGTTCTATGCTGTTCAAATGTTGAAGGTTAATCAGAGTTGTATATGTAATCAAATATAGAATAAAAGTACAGCTTAAAGGTTAAAAAATGGATTTAGTATTTTTTTATGACACTTTCTATGTATGGCTTAGCCACGTTAGATATTCGAGTAAACCAATCATTTTTACATTGTAACAAAATCCTTTTTGTTTTATTTATGATTTTAGTCTCTGAAATTTTGGGTAAATCCAATTTTGGTCCCCCAATTTAGAGAAGTTAATTTTAATCCCTCAATTTTGAAAAATATGATTTGAGTCCCTCAATACTAAATTTCAAGGACTAAAAACAATTTCTTAAAAGATCATTTTAGTTATCAAATTGAGTGTCTAGGGACTAAAACTATATTTTTAAAATTTGAGAGACTAAAAATATACTTATTTAAATTGGGGGGTCAAAATTAGATTTATCCTAGATTTTGGGGATTAAAAACGTAATTAAGTGTTGAAAATCTCACATCGACTAGGAATAAGGTCATATTATAATATATAAGTAGGGTGCAATTCTTACCGTACAAGTTGCTTTTATGAGGTTAAGTTAGAAATAAATCCATTTACGAAGATAGTATTAAAGCCTATCATTATCAAGTTCTTTGGGGCTATTATCTCCCCGTTATTGGGCTCCTGATAGAATACAGTGTTGCATTAAAAGCTTCTATCCAATGAAGTATCCTCTCCTCAACATTTCATGTGGATTTGAAACGAATTCATACATTGGTATTGGTATACGCTTGTTAAATATAATGATAAAAAATAGTTATGGATTGATGAGAATTTCATTCTGCAAAAGGATTCAGTGGTGTGTGCATTAGTGTAATAAACAGTGGTTTAACCCAGGATGGTAATTCAAAGCCCTTAAACTTTTCAGTATATTGAAAGTTTAAACAAGTTTTTTTTATATACAGGTCTAGCTTGGGCCATTTGTGAGCATATTGTTGAAGTTATCAAAGCACCTACTTTGTTTGCCACCCACTTTCACGAACTGACTGCTTTAGCCCTTGAAAATGTAAACAACAATCCAGAGAAGCAAATTGTTGGCGTGGCAAACTATCATGTTAGTGCTCTTATTGACTCGTCAACTCGAAAGCTAACTATGCTATACAAGGTAAATACATTCCAAACATTCTTTTCACATAACAAGTTACCCTTTTCCTGTCAGCTTTATGACTAGTGTTCCTCATAGGGGGGAAGCACTTTTATGAAAGCCTATTTGGAGTTTTTTCTCCCCAGAAGTAAAGAACTAAAACTGTTTTTTTCTTTCTTTCTTTCACGGTATATTTGCTTTTCTTGTGACAAACTTATCCAAAAAGTAATCATGATTAGTTTAAAAGTGCTTGTTCTTTAATAAAAAGGTATAAGCAACAAAAACCTTAATATTTTAATTTTTCAACTATTTCTAATAATTCAGGAGATGTTATTTAAGTAAGTAGTAGAGCTTCTATTTTAGTTATAAATCATCACAAATTGAAAAGAAAAAACCAATGACATTAGAGGCTTCAAGCAAATCTCACAGGGTTCATCTTGCACTTTTTTTCTGGATTGAAATGTGTTATTTTTCTTTGAAGAACTATGCCTACGTAATGCTATCATCTGAAGACCATAATCACCTTTTCATTGTTTTATCCTGCTTTAGTAGGTTGAGGAAAGCAAGTTTTTTATGAAAATTCGATAATTAAACGCTAAAACATGAAATAAAGACTGTTGATATAATCATACCTTCACGGTTTGATTTTCAGATTTCTCAAATTTCTATTGAAAATTAAGTCAAGAATTCTTACAAGAGATATTCTTGCTACAATTATTTTAATTTCTAGATTTCACCGATCTTTTCATGAGGTTTCATTTATACTTTGCTTTACAAGGTGATATTACTAAGAAATTAAGGATATAAGAAGCTTTAAAGGCGCAAACTAAAAATATTGAAATAAGGAACATTAAACTATAAGTAGACTTAGGGTTATAATGAAAAAAATCCTCTTATCCCTTGCCAGTGATACATTTCTTCGCACAAACAATTGACCATTATTCTGGAATCAGAATAATCAATCAACAACCAGCCAGAGTCATGTTTTCATTAGCCCTGAACTTCTGGAAAGGAAAAAATAGACCTACCCAGTTTTCTAAAAAGGTAGTGTGAAGAAATTAAATGTCACACCATTTACCTATGTTTTCTGTTACCAGGAAAAGCCTTGGTATTGTTTATTATGGAACTCTATCCCAAATGCAACATCCATTCATAAATCTTGCAGGATTCTTGTTCTTGTTGATTATTAACCAATTTTTGGATTACATTTTTGTGGCAATGAGCTTACAACATTCCTTCTCAACATGTCTGGCCATCAAGTTTGGAAACTGTAGTCAAATAGGAATCTGCATTTACATCAACTCATTTTTTTCACACGTTTGTACTTCTTAGGTTGAACCTGGAGCTTGTGATCAGAGTTTTGGTATTCATGTTGCCGAGTTTGCTAACTTCCCTGAAAGTGTTGTTACCCTAGCTAGGGAGAAGGCGGCAGAATTAGAAGATTTTTCTCTCCCTGGAGCGTCCTTAACTGATACTACACAGGAGGTATAGCTTATTGCAATTTTTTCTTTTTTCTGTGATATGAACATATTATTTCTCAGAATAAATAGATTGGAAAATAAGGATTTATCTTAAATTCCATGGAGGGAACATATCACTTGCACATGCACTTAACTCTAACCCTCTTCTTCGAGGATATCACTGTCTCGTGCGTGCCTCTGTTTGCTGAGCCACTTTTAATTTCTTGCTGTATTTTATTCTTAACATGTTGGAAACGTTTTTTCACACTTGTCTGAATTTGAAAAAAGAAAATCAGAAATAGTAGCCTCGGTATTGGCAACAGTAAACCTGCGGCATTGGAATCCAGCATTAAAAATATGCAATTATAATTTGCAGGTGGGTTCTAAACGTAAGAGAGTTTTTGAATCCGATGACATGGCTCGAGGGTCTGCAAGGGCTCGGCAATTTCTCGAAGCATTTGTTGCTTTGCCACTAGAGACCATGGACAAAATGCAAGCGTTGCAAGAAGTAAGGAAGTTAACAGATACTTTGGAGAAGGATGCCGAAAACTGTAATTGGCTGCAACAATTCTTGTAGTTCGAGAAAAGTAGTTGGTACCCATGCATCTTGTGAATTTTGAAGAGCTTCTTGCTGTGTACATGTGTTGAATGGGTTAGGTAAAAACCAGAAGAGTGCCAGGGTGTTTTGTAAATTTATATACTGACTGTAGGGAAGGTTAAATTTTCTGGCATAGCCCTGCCGGAAAGGAGAGCTGTATATTCTAATCTAGTTTGCTTTTAATGGTAGTTTTCAAAAAAATTGAAGACCATATGGACTTGCTTCTTGGGAGCCTATATATTTAAAAGCTATTTGATCGTATTCAATGCTTGTTTGCTATGTCTCTAATTTTGCCATTTGCGGTTGAAAAAGAAGTCAGAAATAAGGTGAGTGCAGCTTTTGAAATTCCAACTTGACAAAAATATCTCTTGTCCGGTCCAAAAAAATCTGCTACTTGTTTTCGAGGTATTATTATATTGATTTTTAAAGCAAATAATCTGCTTGTTGTTGTCAAGATATTCATTTTGGAAGCAAAATAACCAAAGAAAGAATGGCTGGCGATAAAAAGCTTTTGAGCAGGTATGTCTTTTTCATGGTGGCCTAATAATATATGTTCCTACTTATATGCCACTGCGGTAAGACGTGGTGGATATTTATTTGTGATTTTCCATAGAAGTGCCTCTTATCTTGATCTACACTCAAATCATTACTCACTTGTCACTATTCTTGGTTGTTCAAAGGGACAGGGGAGTGATTGCGATTTGTTAATTTTCAACAATAATAAATCTTGATCTTCGTCATCACATGACCAAACGCTACAATCATTTAGGTACTTGTTTATTGTGCTAAACCAATTAATTACTGTTAAACGCATTTCCCATTGAGGGACTAAATCCTTCCCTATGGTTTCCTGTTGTATTTCTATATGCATTAATATTTTATTACATCGCCGCACTCACGTCTTGTTTGACTTTAAAATAAACATATTTTTAGTAAATTATTATCACTCATTTTTAATAAAATAATATTCACTTTCTTTATGTTATTTAATTTTTTTCGCTAAAACTTAAATAAAAAATAGAAAAAATAAAAGTTAAAGTTTTAAAAAATAAAAATTAAAGATTTCTTAGCATTTTGATTAATTGAGCTCATCACATCAAGGAACCCATGATAAAATGCATCAAGGAACCCATGATAAAATGCAAGGATAATAAGGTGTTTCTTCCATATATTATTCTTATTACATGCATCATGACTCACTATGGTGTATACTTAACTATACATCTATCCACTTAGGTTGGTCACATTTTTCTAATGAAAAAACCTTGAAAAAATTGAATGTGGTTAATGTCAATGATGTTTGGAAACATAGTATGTGAAATAATATGAACAATATTCTAATAATAAAGACCCACTAATATATTGCAGATATTATACTAGAGCCCCAATCTACCACAGTGCTTAAATGCTTTTAAGAAGGAATTACAATTTTAAAGAGTGAATTCAACATTTCTAAGAAGGAATTAAAAAGTTTGAACATTAATGTCAAAAGAAGTTTCACGAAGATACATCCAAATTATGACTTATAATAAAAAAATTATGATTTCCAAGAGTTTCTTAAATAAAGGAATTCATTTTATTTTTATTTCAATTAGTTCAATTCGACTATATTTTTACATGTATTAGTGATGTTTGGTAATTTGTAATTATTTGAATTTTTATATCATAACATGAATCATACATTAATCAAGTGTAGATAAATATTTATAAATAATTTATTAACATTCATTTTAATTTTGTTTTTAACGCAAAGACAAAATAACAATATTAAAATTTCATCAATTAAAAATTTAATTTTAATTTATTACATCAAATCACTCACAATCTTTTCCTTTATTCCTTTAGTTCACTTTAAGTTTTATTCTCTTTCCCTTAATTTAAATAACTTCAATTTTCACTTTTGTTTTCTTTCATTTTCTTTTCTTTTCACTCTGTTAAATGAACTCGTAATCTAAACACACTCAATAAACATAATTTTCATTTCCATTATTAATATTTGGTTGAAGAACTTTGATAAACTAAATTGTTTTTTAGAAAATTAAAATAATTTATGCTAAAATATATTATTTGCAAAGAAAAATTTAAAATAAAAAATCTATAAATGTGTATATTTTAATTATTTAACATATTTCAAACTCTTTCTTAAAAAAAAAAATTATATTCTGCCTCTTATTTTTTACTCTTCTTTGTCTATTTTTCTTTTCTCTCAATTATCTGCTACCTCCTTTTTATGTCCTCTGAGTGTCTTTTCTAGTCATCCTTTTTCCCTTTTTTCTTCTTCTTCTCTATCCTCTATCTTTAGTCTTATTCTTTCTCATTTTATTAATTTTTTTTTTTATCGCAATTCACTATGTTAACATTAAAAAATGTTAAAGTATTTTATACACAAACCTAATTTTGGTATACGAAATTTTCTTTACCTTAAATAATCACAAATTATGTAAATTGGTCTGTCCTTTTCTCTTTAAATTAATTATAATTCAACACTTTATATTTTAGGAGTTGTTCACATTATATAGAATACGTTAATTCCTACTTTTATTTCTAATTTGAGTTGTGTGATACCATTTCACTATTATAATATCCAACATAAAAGGTAGTTGTATTTTAATATTTTTTGTTAATATAACAACTTGAATAGAAAGTTCTTTCTTAATGTAATAAATATTAAAGTTAATACTCTTGTCTTGCACTTCCTTACTCTTTTTTTCCTTTACCAATTTATTAAAAAACCCAGGACAAGTAAATTTTGTGTTGTTTAATTCATATTTTTTTAACAAAATAATATTTTATTGTTCTTGAATTTAAAAAATGCAACTTCGTGAGTACTACATGTTTTTTTGAAGGAATTTTTAATCATGTTTTAAATATAATATTAAACAAACAGATTATCTAAATGTAACTAGAATATGTAGACTTATGATTTGAAAAAAAATATAGAAGAATAGACTTTTTTTTTCAAACCATAATTTGAACGAACTTTAAAATACTATAATAAAGAAAATTACAAAATATATATGATCTTAAGGGGTTAGTCAAAGGCATTTTATACCCTATTTCCAATGACATTAGGTATAAAGTAACTACAATAAAACATGTTATTATATGTACGAGAGAAGCCACACAAGAATAAAAAAATACACTTTATATAAAAGAGTTAAAAAACAGATAATTTTAAAATAAAAATATACAAAATTAAAAACAAAAACTATTTGAAACAGAGTGAACAAATTCCTATTAGTATCTTAACAATGATTATGAATGGATTAATTAAGAAAAAATAAAAAAGAAGAACATTAGAAGGAAAGGTTGTGGGTCATGAAATTGTGACATTGTTGATATCATGAATTTTTGTCTCATTTGACCTCTTCCATTGCATTTCCAACCATTTTGTCTCATTTGACCTCTTCCATTGCATTTTCAACCACTCTGTCAGATATAATATTTTATCATGTTTTTGGATGGATAGAACAGAACCTGCTTTTGTCTTTTGCATCATAATTATTGAAAATTACAAAACCTAAGCATTTCTTATAATAATATACTTTACTTAGCGTGTCCTTCTGGAATTACAGAATACTCATTGCTTCACACTCACCTCCTCTCATATTTTCTTCCCAATTCAAATATGTTTTTACATTCCTATCATACTTTTGATACAAAATTTATTAAAATAAATCAATCAACAATCATTATATTTAAGATATTACATTTTAAATAATTAAAAAATAAGAATATATATAAAAAATATCAGGAAATACTAATGGAAGAAATGGAAGAAAAGAAGCGCAAAATGAAAAGAAGGAAGAGAGAGAGTGAGTGGTTTTTGCTTTATGTTCATTAATTCATTATAGTCATCATAGTATTAATGACGATTTATTTAAATAAGGTAAATATTATTATAATATTATATATGGAATGTAATGTGTGCAGATATTAAAGAAAAAGGTTATAATGAATGAATATTGAATCGAAGATGAAGAGTTGCTTTACTATTGTAATCGTGAGCCAAAGGAAGAAGGGTTGGTTTTTTGGTTTTCATCTTCCAACTTAGAAATTCAACCTTTTAGTGTACTGTGCCTCACTCACTCACGAAATTCCTTTCATCGCAAACAAAGCTAGGGCTCTTTCTTTTCTTTGTTACAAGTGCTTGCATAAATTCTGTGAGGTTTGTTTTGTTTGTTGTTGGTTTTGGGATTGGGATTTGGTTTTTGTTTTAAGATATCAACCGATCAAAAAGGAAAGGGAAGGAGTTTGGGAAGATGAGCTGGCGCAGGGTGTTGAACTCAGTACAGGCCCTGGCTGCGCACACCTTCCTCTTGTGTTTCACTCTCTTCCTCGTTCTCAAGCTCGATCACAATCTCCCTTGTTCTTGGTGGTTAGTTTTTCTCCCCTTCTATTCTACCCTTTCAATTCTCGCTTCAATTTCGATTTTCCAACTTATATTATTATTATTATTGTTATTATTATTATGATTACTGTTATTATTGTTATTATGATTACTGTTGTAATTATTATTATTCCTTTTGGAGATTTGAGGTTTGGGCTCTAATGCAATAATGCCTTGTATGTTTGTTCTGAGATAATCATTACTAAATTGTGGTTTTGCCTTCAGATAATCGACCTAAAATTTGCATGGTTGAATGTTTTGTTAAGAGTATAGGGTGGTAGTATTACTATTAACTGATTTGGAGAAAAGATGTGGTTTTACACATGGGAGGAAGTTCTGTAGTGTAAAGTTTTTTCTAGTTTTTTTAACGATTGAATGTGTTTGCAAGATTTATGCTAAGAATTAGCGCTGTAGAACCCGTTTTTGTAATGGTATAATTGCTATCTGAAAGGTGGTGCTTGGGGGTTATTGGCAGTGTTAGTTTGTTTCCTTTCTCCATATTTATTTTGGTGTAGAATGTGTTTAAGCAGGTAGAATGGAGATTGGGTGAAGATGATTGTGAACTAAAGTAATGGCCTAGACTGGAAATAAGTAGTTTTCAGTATTGTGAAATAACAATTGGTAGATCAAGATAATCAGGGAGTGTGCAAGCTTCTGCTTCAATTGGTGTTGGGATGATGCCTGCATGTTAGTTAGTAAGTTGCCAAAACGAGTACCTGGCAAATGAAAGTGGTGCCCCACCGTTAGGTTGAGTGGTTAGAAGACTCCATAGGTTGTGAAACGTAAAGTGGCTTCATATCATGGGGTTATTTTGTGCTTCACAAAATTAATAATATCTGGAAAGTATTATGGAATTCCATTAAAATGATTACTGTGTAATACCAAAATTATTAAATGTGGTGTAAGAACATATTATGTTGTTGGTTTGGTGCAAGTCCATTAAAACTCATCATATTTTAGCAAAAATATAAATAAAAGAATAAAAATGGTTAGGGTGTCCTGAAATGTATGCCATGGTGTGCTGGGAAGTTTATTAATATGGAAATTTTATGATTGTAAAGATGTGGTGTATATAAGGTTCTGAGAAGATGGTGACTGTTGATGACTGATTTACCTTTAATATACAGGGTAATATTTTTACCTCTTTGGATGTTCCATGGTGTTGTGGCTCGAGGAAGGTTTTCATTACCTGCACCATCTGCTCCACGTAATCGAAATGTATGCCATCGCCATTTTTAACTGAAATTTAAGTCAGTTCTTGTTTCAGTTTTAGTTTACTCATAGTAGGTGAGTATTCAGCCATTTGACTTTGAAACCATGAATATTGTATTATTCTTTTGCTATCAAAGATATAAACTCAAACTAAGGTGCTCCTTGTTTTCCTTTTCTTGTCTACTATTATTGTTTTCTTTCCATGACAATGTTAACATGAGTATATGCTATACTGAATTTTTATTTGTGACAGTGGGCACCGTGCCATGCCGTCGTTGCAACGCCATTGCTTATTGCATTTGAATTGCTCCTTTGTATATATCTTGAGAGCTTATATGGTATGCTTTCATTGTTGCTTAACTAGAATTTCCAATTATTTTCATGTATTCAATAAATATGTATTTCAGTTACAATTTGTTCATACAGTTAGTTTGGAGCTCACAAGTTCCAACTATAGGAATGTGGGCATTTCACCGTCTGTAAATGAAAGAATTTTGTTGCAATAGAGAACTTAAATTTCTGTGGTGACATTTATGCAAAATCTTCAATTATACTTATGTATTTGTTCTTGCACAGATCTTGGCTATGCAGCAGTTGATCTAAAGATAGTGTTTCTTCCCTTGCTAACATTTGAAATCATTATTCTCATTGACAATTTCAGGTAACTTTTTTAGGGTAGCTCCAATAGACCATAGTCTCTTTTTGGGTCGTTCTCTAAAGTTTAGACTTATCAATGGTTACATGAGTAATTTTCTTAAATCTTTACATCTGGTAGACTAGTTACTTAAATGAATTTCTTTATATTATTTTACTTTGGAATTTTTAAATCTTAATTATTGATGTGCACATTTGGGTTTGTTATTATGTGGTATGCTTTGTTCTGGTGAGATTAATGTGAACCCCTTCAGCATAATTCGTTCATTGTGGGGTCTCATATTCATCAATTATTCATCTGTCCTTTGTAACCAACTATGTTGTATTTTATGTGCAGGATGTGTAAGGCTCTAATGCCAGGGGATGAAGAAAACATGAGTGACGAGGCAATATGGGAAACTCTTCCTGTAAGGATTTAAATAAATTTTTCGTAGAAAAAATAGGCATAAGCTGCAGTGTTTTCTTCTTCTAAATGACCAAAATATCAGTATATTTTTCATGTGCTTTGTTGGGTTCTCTAATGTAGCTAACTACTAAAAAAAATACAAATCAAAGGAATCTTAAGTTGTGTTTGATGTTTTTTTGTTTAAAACAGTTAACACCACAATTTCAGAAACTATTTTTATACAGTAGAAGTGGGGGAAGAAGAGGGAACAGTGCAAGGAAGAACACGAGTAATAGATAACTGAAAACAGAAAACTAAAACAACTTAAAAATATTTTGTTTTTTATTTTATTTAAAAAACTGAAAAGAGTTCTATTTTTTTAAAATAATTTTCAACAACTACTCTTGCTAAACATTTTTTTTATAAAAAAAATAGAAAAAGAGTTTTCAAAAAATAGGAAACAAAGAGTTTCCTACTTAACGTGCTCATGCCTTCAAGGTTCCTTCTTAATGTTGCTCAAGCTTTCAACAGTTTGTCATTGACTATGTGATAATTTATATGGGGGAAAGTGACAGTATTTCTGATTCATCTAAGTATACATGCTACAGTAAAAATGCACCAGGAAAGGATTCAGGAAACTATGTGTGAAAGTTGTGGGTTTTCAAATTATTGTCTGAAGAGTGAAATTGAGGTGAATTTAGCATCAATTCCATCACCGTTTAACCCTGTATTCATGCTCTTCCCTATTAATATTTGATTTTATTGTGCTGTGGAGAAACTGCTATTGCCTTTTTGAAAAACTTCTTATTTGTAGTTGAGTGTTATAAATTGTTGCAGTTATCCTACTTTTTAGCACTCTAAATTTGTTTAGCAGAAAGGGTTTTGTTATGTTTTAGTTTACATGTGGGGATATCTTTGTCATGCCACAAAAATTCAGTGGAGTACTCTAATTGCGACATGCACCAAATAGTTAAGGAATACTAAAATTAGGAAATATTTTCATTGCAATTTATGCTTGAGTCAAGGCGAAATCTTGTAATGTTTGTTATGTCACTTCAATTGTGATCTTTAATTGTCTCTTTTATCATTAAAATATTTTATAACCTGAAATTGCTAAAGCCTTGTTACACTTTTGTTATTGTTTTGGTAGCACTTTTGGGTTGCAATTTCTATGGTGTTCTTCATTGCTGCTACAGTCTTCACACTCCTAAAACTGAGTGGTAACTATTTTTCCTCTAAATGTTGTTATATGCTAGCCCCCTTTACTTATTGTTTATAAATTGTCACTATTATTTTTTTCATCTCATGATATCAATGTTTAATCTCATGATTCCTTTTGGAATTTGTCTTATACTTATTCTGCTGTATATGGCACAGTATGTTTCGTTATTTTCTTCTTCAATGCTTTCCATGGCGATATAGACTCTAGTTATACAAATAAATAATATGGCTTCATTTTTTCTTGTCTAATACAGGTGATGTAGGTGCTCTGGGCTGGTGGGACCTGTTTATTAATTTTGCGTGAGTTTTTTTGTCTTGAGTGCTAACAAATGCATTTTGATAATTAAGTTGGTGTTTGTTAGAATGCTGCTATGAATGTTTTGTATAAGGTTTTATGATCTCTTGTTTTGCAGTATTGCCGAATGCTTTTCTTTCCTTGTATGTACAAAGTGGTCCAATCCTGTAATTCATAGAAATTCAAGAGAAGCCAGTAGTTCATCTTCAACTACTATTAGATATCTTGACTGGAACAGTGGTTTAGTGGTTTCTACAGATGAAAATCTACTCCAGGGGAGAATCTGTAGCGTGCAAGACATAGGGGGGCATTTCATGAAAGTACCACTTATTGTGTTCCAGATTCTTCTCTGTATGCATCTAGAGGTATATGATACTGAATTGTGTGCTTGGTCAGCCTTAGGAATATTTTTCGGAGTTCTGAGCTGTTTTCCATTTCAGGGAACACCTGCTTCTGCTGCATATATACCACTTCCAGTTCTTTTCTCTCCCCTTTTCCTACTTCAAGGAGCTGGAGTACTGTTATCTGGATCTAAATTAGCGGAGAAACTTGTGCTTCTCCTACGAAGTGGAGCTGGTGGAGGAATTTATTTTAGATTTTCTTCAAGAGTTCATGATTGCTTTGGGTTCTTGCATCATGGTTCCAGGTAATTGATTTTCTTTTATTGCTATCATTGTTAGGGAAACATTAGATTAAAACTCTGTTGTTTCTGATTTCATTTTTGTCATTCTGTTCCCCTGAGCTTTATTCTGTTATCACTTAATTCTGAGCTCTTTCCAATTTATAACTAATTTTAACAATCAATGTACTGCACATGTGATACAAAATTCCTTAATCCCCTGCTTTTTCTCAAATTAAACAAATACTTGATTACCACGTCTTATCCCTGAGCTATTTCAGTTAAATTTGGATCAAAGAAGCTTAGTTATATGTTAACAATAAGAAATTCAAAGAGTGATTCTTTAAGCACTTTGAGTCCAAGGTTGTGCAAAGTGATAACAGAAAATTAGTTAAGTAGAGCTGTCACAAGATAAGAACAGCTGTCACATCTGTTATAACAAAACAATAAAAGGATAAAGCTATACTACTGCTGGACATAATAGAAACAGTAAAAAATACAGATAGAGTAAAAATACTCTAATAGGTAGATACAATATTGCATGCGCTGAACCAATAGAAGCAACATATTGTTCTACACTTCCTAATTTGGGACATTTCATGTGGAATTTGCAAACCAACTAGATGTTCTTATTGGTTTGGTTCACAGATTGAATGTATGCCTTTCATCTATTATTATTTTTGCCGAATCCAATATATATTGGGCTCAAATATTTCATAAAGATGCTCTGGTTAGTTCAGTGAACAAACTGAGCATAATATCTCAAACCTCAAGGGAGTAATCTGAATACGTATCATTATTTTTACCACTATTTTGGTAAGAGGTAAGAAATCTAATTTGGAGTCAGTTTTTAAAAGGGAAGCTGTGATCTTGTTGAATTACCATTTGTGTGTACTGTACTGGTACTTCATCTAAATTCTGACAATTGATGCAATCAGATTATTAGGTTGGTGGTCAATTGACGAAGGGAGTCGGGAAGAACAAGCACGAATATACCATGAGGGAGCATCTGGGTAAGCATCATTCATTTTATACAACCTTGGTGTGTACCATCAAAGAATGTTATATGCTGTCTCATACATATTCCCTGCAATGTCTCTTCACAATACACGCGGCTTGCTTTTTTTGAATGTTTAATTTTCAGAAAGATGTCATTTTGGTCTTTCAATGATACGCACATACCCATTTTCTCAATTTCCATTGAAGTATTATTGGTCAGAGTTTGTTCTTGTTTTAATTCATTTTTTTTAAGTTCTGGCATTCATTTTCAGGGTGTATGGAATTCTAATGGAAAGACCAGATTTTTAAAAAGGAATAAATTAAGTGCTCAAGTGATTCAATTAACATAAGGGAATCAAATTGAGCTGATGTTTTATCTTTAAGTACCAAAATAGTAGGTTTCTGTTTGACATTATAGCTTGTTTACAATACAAAAGTACTATATGAAGACATCCTTTTTACCTCTTCTCGTGATTATCAATTTTATTGCTATATGTTCATCTTGTAGTTGTTTCTAATGATCTTTCTACATTTGGCTTCATACTGAAACAGGTACAATACGTTTTGTGGTTATCCTCCTGAGATTGTTAAGAAAATGCCAAGAAAGGAACTTGCTGAGGAGGTGATGACAATTCTGTAGATATAAATTTATAGTGGAGTATATTCAGGTCTACGTTTATAGACGAATATGACCTTGTGTATAATGATTGAAATAATCTGCTTTGGTCTCACTTCCTTATGTTCAATGTTCAATATTAGGCACATAAATTCTCAATAAGTCAGTAACTCTGATTTCCTTCATTTGGAGGCTTATAGTTTTCGAATGACAGGTTTGGAGACTCCAGGCAGCTCTTGGTGAACAGACTGAAATTACAAAATTCAGCCAACAGGAGTATGAAAGACTTCAAAATGTAAAAGCACTAACCTTAAATGAGTAATATAGTTAGTCATGCACTTATGCTGTGTATTTCCCAAAGTTCCTTATATGATGTATGTAAAGGCCATCCACAAGGGCAATGATAAATGGGGTATCATTTGGTTAGAATATTGTTTATGCATGGACCCTGTTCTGACTTCTGATGTTGTAAATCAATGTCTGTTAGTCTATTAAATACAGTGGAACTATGAATAGCCTGTGATCGTAATAATCCAATATACTGTCATTACTATGTCATAAAAGTGGAGCAGCTATTATGTGGTTGTATTAGTCGCACCAATATGATAGCTAAGCTCGCACATTGTTTTGCTTTGGTGACAACAATTATCAATATGGGTTATAGTCCATTCAACTGGTTAAAACGAAGTTTCCAATTGCTATGACATGGTTAAATTAATTGAAGTTTCATTTAACCAATTTTATGTTCATATCGTGTGCAACAGGAGAAAGTGTTATGCAGAATTTGTTTTGAGGGAGAGATTAACGTTGTCTTGCTCCCATGTAGGCATCGCGTCCTTTGCAGGTGAGATCAAATATGTGATGGTCAATGAGACCACTTAATGCATCATTACATTATAGTTTATTTATCTATTATTTTCTTGGTCAAAATAGTTTTGTCCTTATGCTTGATTTCCATGTATTGCAGCACTTGCTCAGAGAAGTGTAAGAAGTGCCCGATTTGCCGTGACTCAATTGCTGAGCGTCTGCCTGTATATGATGTTTAGAGTTAACTTGATCAAGTTTTTGTGTTATGAGACCACAGAGAAAGGGGCTAGAGAACATGTTTTAACAGAGTGAATACTTAGTACAGTTTTGGCGGTGATAATATTCGACGCCAATTTGTTGACTGTCTAATACAACATCAAAAGGCTAGGAAGAAGAATAGAGCATCACACTTTTTAATTTGATTTGTTTTGCCTTCACCCCTTCTGTAATTTGTATATATATACTGTAGCTTTTTACAGGTTTTACAAATTAGTGTGATCCTTGTCGAATTATAGTCTCTTCGGCTCCTTGGTCTGTCAGCGTGTTAAAGCTGACCACCTACCTATTCTTTCCTTTTAAATCATTTTCTAAGCTCAAATTCGTGCCTCAAAACGTTTCAAAATAGAAATAAAGGTAATATGATAACTATTATGAAACAATATATTGATATCTCCAAATGATTGTAACTTTAATTCGCAGAAGCTAAAAGAATTGTAATGATGTAGAAAGTTATATATTTCATCATCAATCTTCTTTTCTTAGTTGCTTCAATCAGAAAAGAAACTTCTTCCTGTTCTGTTTTTGAGAACCAAATTAAAAGTGTGGCTTGGAATTTTTAATAACTTCACAAGAAAACATCTTTGGTTATGGGCATTTTTCTGGATGTAGTAAGTAGTAAGTGAAATACATTGAAGAGTTTTGGATTTGTCTTGAGTAAAAACATTGAGAATCTTATACTCACTATTCGCATAATAGTAATTGATGAATCTTATATTAACAACGAGAGAAACTATAATATCAAAAGCTAATGAAATATTTGAAAAAGAATATAAGTATAATGTTAGATATAATTTAAAATATAAAATTAGAAGAAAATTAATGATTTAAAATGTTATTAAGTTTAGTTTGGAGAAATTTCTCCATAAACGCTTTTAAAAGAAAATAAATTATTTCATAAATTGAAATTAATTAGAGATATATTAATTTGCAATACTTTTTTTATTAGTTTATTCAAAATTTGATTTTTAGTTCTATATAAGTTTATTTTATTTTAATTTAATTTTTCACTTTTGGAAGCCCTCAAGGATATTTGTTTTAAATTTGTCAGTGTTTAAAAATTTAACCTACAGGATCCCATGCAGTGACACAATTTATTTTCTGAGGAGTTATTTGATATGTTAGTCGAACAATTTAAACTTCTACCAACCCATTCCCATTATATTAACATCCTAAAAACATACATTTCACATATTGATAAATTAATATTTTATTTATTTTTATTATATTTTTTAATTTAAAAATATTATTATATTATTATAAATAGTGTCAAATATTTGTTATTTACTGTTGTGTTAACAAAACTTTTCTGTTCCCTATATTATTAACAAATTCCAACTATTTTTTTTCTGTAAAAGAAACTATCACATGAGATTTATTTAAATAAAAAAGTTAATTACAATTTTGAAAACTAAAACCAAGCAAAAAACTAATAGTATATATAATAATAATAATTAAAAAATATGATATGATGAAATAATTAAATATTATAAAATATTAGTTGATGTAAAATATTTAGAAATAAATTTATTTATTGTTTAAATTCAAATATCCGAAGAGATCTTAATAATTGATAGTGAACACATCATAAAATTTTCAGATTCTAATAAAACCAATAACATAATTTATAAATGAGTAATAATAATAATAATTAAAAAAAACATGATAGAATAAAACAATAAAATACTTTAAAAGGACAATTGAAGAAAAAATGTTTAAAATTAAAAATTTTATTTTTTTAAATTCAAATATAAGAGAATAGATATGATATTTTGGTAAGGTTACAAATTATTATTTATTAATCTAAAAAAAATCTAATAAAATCAAAAGCATAATTTGTAAATGAACAATAATAATAACCTATGTAGCATAGACATTGACATGGATATTGATATGACAAACACGGACACTGAAATACGTATAATCTTTAAAATGTAGGACATGAATCTATATATTATATAATTATGAATTATATAAATTGACAATAAAGATTTATGTGCACAAGTATGTTTCATTCTTTTTTTTAGCAGAAACATGTTTTTCATGGCTGGTTCAAAATGATTTATTTTTTATTTTTATAATCATAATAAAAATTTATACAATAACTTTGAGTTTTTAGAAAATTAATAGATTTTTATTTTTTAAAATTTGTTAGACTCGTGCTAGAATTGTTAGAAATATAACAAATATTTTTAAATTGGACACTTCACTGATACGTGTCCTACAAGTGTCATACGAGTATCGGTGTTCGATACGTGTCCAGCACGGACACACCATTAAAGAGGAGTGTTCGAACCTCGTAAATAATAACACTAATTAAAAAAATGATACAATGAAAAAATAAATACTATAAAAGAGTAATTGATGAAAAATATCTAAAAAAAAATTATTATTTGTTAAATTTAAATATTGAAACAAATTTATAATGTTAATAATAAATATATTAAGTTAAAAATAACATGACGTATACATATAACTTCTTTATTTGTTATTTAAAAGTTTTTGAGTATTCAGTACAAAATTGATTAATGTTTATTATTTTACAATAAGATATCAAACTCGTAATGAAGAAAATATTTGAATTTGGGAAAAACTAAATGATGTTTAGAAGTTGAATAAATTGGTTCATTTAATTGAAGAAAAAGAGAAAATTTAAGGAACTTTTGTTTGAAGTATATCCGTTTATGATTTAAATTTCAAATTCAAACCTATTGTTTAAATATGTATTGAAATTAGTAGTCTAAAAAAGCTTTTACGATTAATTTAAACTTCTACTATTATATTATTAACCAATTCCAATTATTTTTTTTAGAAGCAGATGATTTTGCTTATATTTCTTCGTGCATCTCCGCAATATTGTAAAAGACGAAAATGTTATTCTTTTTCATCTTCTTTTAATGTTAGCTCTTTAGTTGTAATTGCTGTTAAAAAAAATCTCTTCACTTATAATTTCTTTTAGTTTTACCTTTTTTACTTTTCATACTTTTTCTGCTTAGAAAAAATCAATGTATTTTAATGAAGATCCTTCTGATCCTTAACAATACAAAAAAAATCAATGTATTTTAATGAAAATCCTTCCGATCCTTAACAATTACTTTCAGATTATACAATTCAAAAAATAATTTTCTAAGTCTAAAAATATTTTTTAATAAAAGAAATAACTTTCAAATTAAATAATTTGAAAAACACTTCTAATCACACATTCTAAAAGTTTTTTTATAAACAAATCTTCTAAATTATTGAATCCAATTTTTTTTCACGTAAAAATGACTTTTAAATTATATAATTTAAAAATTAAAAATATTTTATAAATTACACAATTTAAAAACTTTTTTAATATAAAAAGTATAATCTAAAAAGACAGATTTTAACTTTCGAACTTTTCCATGCGACAAGTTTTAAGATTGGAAAATGAAAATTTTATATTGATGGAAGTGAGAAAAAAAAAACTCTTAGACTTAACTATTGTACAAGTCTTTGTAAGTGTTATGTCATTACCATCTTGAATCAACTATTAATTATCTACCTAGCTTATGGATGAATGGGATATTTAATTTTACAAATTAATGTTCTTATTATTAGGTTTTCTTAAATCTTAAACGAGACTTTTTAACCGGAACAAATTTAACTTAGTAAATTCTTCAATTAGTTTTTAATTATATTTTTAAACAAAAATGTAAAGATTAATTTGTAGC
>Ga0123341_1000477_pt1 | contig 24341 bp, 9 predicted proteins | sample Turbeapinknodule_FD_89959 | JGI IMG/M metagenome (GOLD analysis project Ga0123341, IMG submission 89959) | Root nodule microbial communities of legume samples collected from Mexico - Turtle bean Mexico pink nodule | ecosystem: Host-associated > Plants > Roots > Nodule | place: Mexico: Nepantla...
ATAATATTTTTTTTAAGTAAAAAAATATTTCAAATTATAGAAACTGAAAGTATTTATGGTTTAGAAATACCTTAACAATTTTGCAATCTGAAAAATATAAATGAAAAAGAAATACATTTTTAAATTATATTAGTTTTATATTAGTTCATATTCTGCAACAAGTGGCATGCAGCCAGTATATCTAAACAAAATATATAAAAAAAAAAATTACATACAACAATAATGTTGTTTAACTATTTTACATTTTTTATATCCTATAAATTTATAATTGACAATAAAATTTAAACAAAATAAATAAACATAAAATTAACATCTTCATTAAATAAACATGTTAAAGTTAATGTTTATAAAAGTAATATTATCTAAATTAGTACAAATTTATAATGATTAATTATCATTATATCTTCACTTTAAAAATATAATTGTTACATTTTAATAATATTAAAATATAATAATATTTTTTTATAAGAATCAATCGATCCACCCTGTCTTTGAGTCGATTACGTTTAATTGAGAATATATACACTACCTAGAATATCAAATATTGACACATTAATTAGGCGTTAGCAATATTCACTTCAATTATATTTCTTCAATTAACTCATTAGATATATATTTTACTACAGTCTTTGCCCAAGTGAGGTTAGAGAACTATGAAGTCAGACTTCAATCATAATATTATTATTAAGTTGAAAATGATTAATCTATATTTGGAAATATAGATTTTTTTTAATAAAGAATGCTAATATTGTTATAGTTCATCAATTATTAACTTTTTCCATGGTTAAAGAGGTAAGTAAAACTTTATTAAAAATTATTTTCCCCAAAAATTAAACTCATCTTCATTACTTCAATAACTCAATATTATTATCTATAAAAAATTGATATAATTATTGTGATCGGAATCAAATTGAAGTCATACTTGTACTGTTAGGAACCGACAGACGAGTAACTGAATGATAATGTTTCGGTAAGATCAACTACGTTCTAATTTGAAGATTAGGAGATAAAATTTACTTAAGCACTAAAAATGTGATTAAGAGAATGTTGGGCTTACGCTAATTTTAGTAGAGAAAAAAGCCCATTAGAAAAGTACAAAACAAGAGGAAAGCACAAGATAAAATGTAGTGACTATTTTAATTCTAAATATGCAAACTAAATATCTCAACTCACTTAATTTTGAAGTGTTTTTGAAGGTACAAGTATTTTACCATTCACGAAAATAAACAAAAAGAGAAAATTAAAATATTGAAGCACTAAAAGAGTTTGATAAGAGATATTCGACCTTATATAAATGATAAGAAAACTACTTTTAAAAGAAATAATCATGATAAGTTAACACTTAATTGCTTATTGAGTTCACTATAATTATATACATAATTTTATTGTAATACAATATTTTATTAAAAAACCATTTGTAAAGTAGACATATGTATTTAATGAATAGTAGTGTCAAAATATATTTTTCCTAAGAGAAATCAAAGACATACGTATTTTTAGTTTATATAATAAATTACCTTTTCAACTCAATAAACAAATGATATTTTAACCTAAGAAGTTATATTAAAGAATACACTGTTGAATACTTTATTAATTCCATCTGTTAGTTGAAACACATGGTCGTTTTTTTTTAACTACATCTTTTTTAATTGTAATTTACATGTAACAAAGTCTGGTTTAAATATTGTTAAATATATATAACACGATTTAGTTTGAACTAGTTTATTCTTAATTTTATCATTGGTTTGTTAACTTTATTTGAATGAAGACCATCAAATGATGGTAACAAAATTCAGTACAAATTTTTACTCTCTATCTGTTACACATGAAGGATTTCATAAATTTCACAGTGCAAACTTACCAAAGTCAAAACTCTTTAAAAAAAAGAAAAACTATAAATACAAACAATTATAAAAAATACTAAAGAGCAATTATAAGAAAAACTACTCTTGGACAAAAATAACACATTATGAAACCAAAAAATTAAATATTGAGACAAGTCAAAGACAATATTTCAAGAGATGGTATTTGATATTGAGTAAAAATATAAGGTGGGAACACGCAAAACACATCACAACTCTAAAGATGAGAAATGAAAAAAAATGAAAATTAATTTTAAAAAATCAAATAGGACAAAACAAAAACAAATACCAAATATAATAAAAATAGGAAAAAATGGAGCTTTAATTAGAAGAAAAAAAGTTAAGATAGTTTTCTAGAACTGAACTAAGTTTAGTGTCTAAAAAAGTAAGACAGAATAATGAAAAAGTTGAACATGGTTTTATAAAACTAAACAAAGCTTAATCTGAAAAAAAACAAAATGTGAAAAAGATTGTGCCTTTCATAAAAAAAACAGAAAAATAAAAAATAAGACACGTAATCTATTAATTTGGTGCAGTTTGTTTAAAAACTGTGAAGACTTATATTATGTGTGAATCTTAGTGAAGGTTTTCATAACCTTTTCTAAGAAATCTTTGGTAATTTTTTTTAGTAATTTAAGTTATTTTTTTTATATTTATTCTAATAAAATAGTTATTTAACTTTTTATTTATTTATTTTTATTTTCCTGTTTTCAATTTTATTTCTGTTTTGTTTGCTTTGTTGCAACAATAACGAAACAATTTTGATGTTCGTGTTGAATGTGTTCTTTCACGTCTTGTCACAACTCTTTGTTTTTATGTTTATTCTTTTGAGTGACTTTGCTTTGCTTTGATTGATGAAACAGAAAAAGTTGGAATCAAATAATAATAATAGTAATAATAATATGTATAAAAAAAAACCTTGAAGAGAGAGAGATAGGTGGGTGGCAAACTGTCGATTTGGGCTAGTGGTTGAAGGTTCCTCTCATTTGAAAGACTTACATCACTTCTTCAGTTATCTCTATTAATTTTGAAAATCCCAAAATTATTTTTCACTGAAAAGATAAAAATATAAGTAATATTTTACTTAACTATATAATCTGAAACTAAAAAATTATCATTTATGATTACTTAATCAGAAATTCAAATATTACCACTTCCAAATTACGTAATTTTATTTTTAAAATAAGTTATAGATAACATAGTCTGATATTGTTAGTTTTTAAATAGATTTCGAATCATGTATTATGAAAATCGTAATTTTTGAATTTTAGATGGTGTAATTTGATAGGTTTATTATATTATTAATTGTTAAATAGGTTTCGTATTACACAATTTAAAAATGGTAATTTTTTATTTTTGGATTACATAATTGGGTAGATTTATTTTCTTAAATTTATTTTCTTAAATTTGTAATGTAAAACATTATTTTTATTTTTATTTTTTTATATTAAAAGATAATTTTTTTGAAATTTTAAAATTTATGGAGGTGACTAAGAAGTGATGTAGGAGCAGGAAGAAGCAGAGTTCATTTGAAATTTCTAGTTTGGAGGTTTTGTTTATGAATTTTTTTCCAAAAAAATATTATTGGACATGCAATCAAATATGTTTCCAACTCCTAAGATATTCCTATAATTTTTGTGTGACATGTGAATAATTTGTTTAGTTATTTTCAATTCCTTCAAAAACCAATTTAAAATTAACAAAATATTATAAAAGCTAAACGCAAAACTGAATATATTAGAGAGATTACAATAATTAATTATATTGACTTCATTGACAACACAAATTGTGACTTATTACTTCAAGGATTAAAAAAAAAAAAAAAAACCCCAAATATAATCTCATTTAAAAATAATTTTGTTTATGATTTCAATAATTATCTCATCTCAAGGGACTTTAGGGAGTATTAATCTCATACTCAATTGTGGTTGTCTTGGTATTTGTTGGTGTCTTTCGTATGTATTTTCATTGTCTCTATACAGCCCAGGTATCACATATTCTCCTATCTGTTTAACAAACTCTTTTCACACACACAAATTAATAACTTTATATGTAGCAGCTTTCTAAAGTACCTGTGAATAAGCACAAAGTGGCTTATTTTTTTGTTTCTGCAGCAAATGGAATTTTGATTTATGTGGTGGAATCCCAAATCGATTAGATATTAGAGTTTTTCATCGTATATATGGAATTGAGTTAGGTTTAAACTCCACTTTCTGATATGATATCAGAGCCATCTCGAGCCTATTCTAGCGAGTATTTGTTCAGATCATCCGCCATCGACCACTCATAATATATAGTCTCACGCACGAGTTGGCAGTCTCGACGTGAGGGGAGTGTGTTGGAGATCACACATCGACTAGAGATTAGAGCGGTTGAGTTAGACTTAAAATCCGCTTCCTAATAATATAAAGGTAATTAAGAATGTGGAAATGGAGATTGAAAAACGCACTGCATAAAGAAAGAACAACACAATTTGAGACAAGTTCTGATATTAATTTTGAGGATGACTTTATGCCAAGGCAGTGAAAGAAAACCAAAAATATCAGGGTGGTTGGCTTCTTCTCATCTTGTCCACATCTCTCTTTCAACAAATCAATTCCAATAAAAACTATGACAACGCAAATTAAAAGCACCCAATCTTCATACTTTTCACGATGCATGTCCACCTCACAATAACCCTACGTAATAAACCACTCTCCACCAAGACCTAAATCTCCAAAAATCTTTCTTCTATTACTTAGCTACGTACATTAGGACAAAACCACACGATCCATTTCCAGATAACAAACATACAACCATCCACGCCATACACAAACGTGTACTATAAAACACCACCCAATGCCATTCACTGCTCACTTTATCGTTCTTTCTCTCAGCTTTTCAATACCTGCAACAACTCTTCACTTTCTCAATGGAAGGAAGCAGTTTCTCCCACAACATGCCTGCATGTTGTTCAACAAAACTCATCATTTCCCCAAGCTCTACTTCATCTTCCCTTGCACCAAACGAGATGCTCAAGAATAACACTCAGGAGTGCAAGCCTTCAGATGCTGGAGACAACGATGATAAGGTCAAGGACCAAGAAGGGCACAGTGAGAATATTGGTAGGGTTGGTGTAGAGGAAACGGGGCGTGAGAAGCTGAAGAGACTCCGGGAAGAGGTGATGATGGAGAAGATTAGCATACCTGAAGATTGGGGCCAAGAGCAAAAGCTGAAGGATTGGATCGACTATACTGTGTTTGATGCATTCCTTGCTCCTCATAGCTTGATTGTGTCTGCTCGTGATGCCCTATGCATGCAAAGCAAAGTCACCAAGATAAAGTAGTTGCTGATGTTTACTTTTTACTAGTTAGTTGTTCTTAATATTCCCATGTTATTGCAGGAATAATGTGTTTTTCAGATTTCCATATGCTTAGATATTCTTTCTTGTTCTGGTTAGTTAAAAGATCTACATGCTCAGAGTAGCTAATTATAATTTATAACATGATTTTTTAATATTGCACCTGTTGTATGAACTCTTAAACCATCACAAATAAACCTTTCAAGGTGAAAAGATATCTAATCAAACTAGCAAATTTATATTTTAGTTTTTTTATACATGTTTATTTAGTCCATTTTTAGGAGCTGCGTGTGAGCTATCCATATTTGATTTGGTTTTTTAGGTCCCCCTTCTTGTCATTTTAAGGGTTTTTAGAAGTGGAAATTTAAAGGGAATTTCATAGATTTTTCACAAGTGGAATTTCAATAATGTATTTGCGAAGAACATATAATCAAGGATTCAAAAGTTAAAGAAATATATCTTAGATTTCATTACATATCATTTTTAATTTGATTGATATCATTCTTAATTTGATTTTCTTGATCTCACATCAACTAAATATAAGATGTGAGTATAAATCTGAATCTAACATTGAATTAATTTTAAAGTCTAACTTCTTAATTTCTTAATAAATAATATATATATATATATAAATTTTGTGTTCACATTAAGTCTCAAATCCCTCTTTTTATATTGAGAATGGAATCACAAATTTTCTATTCCTTGTATATTTCTTGTACTCACTTCTTATGTTTAGCCTTGATTAAAAAACTTTGCGTTCAAATTAACTACGAAATTTAATAATAATGTTGGATCTAATTAATGGGGTTATAATAGTATATGAATGGAGTGAGGTTTTGACTCTTTTGAAGAAGTACGCAAACATGATTGCCTAAAAAAATACGTGGAGAATAAAAGTCATCTGATTAGATACATAAAAAAAATAAAATTCAATCATGTACAAAAATAGATAGTGAAAAAACGATGTAAAATAGTATAATTTGCGCATTTTCTTATAACTTGAGTTGTATGCAACATTTAAGTTGCATTATATGTGAATTAATGATGGTATAATTTGTTTAAATTCATACTTTTCCTATAAAGCATAAAAATAGTTAAACTACCACTACAAGAAAATCATTCAATAGAAACTAATTTTAGAGACAAAAAAATGATTAGTTACTATATTAACAAAATTAGATACTATTTAAGAGGCTAACAAATTATTGGTATTTAAATTAGTTTCTATTATTGATATATAATTTCTAAATTGGTATATAATTAGATACCAAACTTTTAAATATCAACTTTAGAATCTAAATAATTGGTTGTTAAAACTTAGGTAGCTAATTAAATACCAATTTAAAAACTATTTATCAATAATAGAATCTAATTTAGATACCAATAATTTTTTTAGTCTCTAAAATAGTACCTAATTTAGTTACTATAGAAACTAATAATTTTTTGTCTCTAAAATTGATTTTTATTTAATGATTTTCTAGTACTGTACATAGAATATTTCACCGCACTTCTTTGCCTCATATACATAGTAGGAAATAAAGGCAGTAAGCTTATTTGAATAGGGCAAAAAAAACCTTAAGAAATTTGTGTGAGATTGTAAAAAATAAGATTAAATTTAATCTTCAAGCAATAATCTAGTCAGTTGATTGTATTTCTTGTTGTTTGTATCAGGAAGAAGAAGAGACTACAAGACACTTGTTTTTTGAATGCAAAATAACTTGGTTAGTTTGAAATCAGTATTATGCTTGGCTCGGGGTGGCGTGGGTAGATCAAATTGATTCAGGTTCACATTTCCTACATTTTAATTTGTATAATGTTCTAGGCTATATAAACGTCGCTTGGGGAAGTGTTTGGGTTGCAATCATCAATGAGATTTCGAGGCATAGGAATAAACACATTTTTAAAGGAGGAACAATTGATCACTGTGAAATATTTTCTCTTACTCAATTAAAGGCTTGGTCTTGGATTACTTCTTATTTTGCTTATGCTTGTTTTTTTCCTTTTTTGATTGGTGTCTTGATGCGTTGCCTTGTTTGCTTTTGATCTAAAGTCTCTGTTAGTTTTCAGTTTGCATATGAAGGTTGTGGTGTTATTTTTAGGTGCCTTCGTTGGTTTCGAGTTGGTAGGTTTTACCAAGGTTATTGGGTCTTTCTTTTGAGTGGAACAGTTGGTATGTATACGGGTTGGATCACCCTTTAAGTGGTTCATATTTATTTATTCTTTTTTCTGGTAAATTTTTTTTACTACGCTTGTATTAACTATTTTATCAAGTGTTTAGTTTGCAACCTTGAAGGGTGATAAGTCCAATGCAGAGGCGGTTGTGGTTGCGGTTCCATGGGCTCCTATGGTGTATCATATTGTTTGAAAACAATTTTTAACTTCAATATAAACATATCTTTGCCGCTATTTTACATGTCCTTCTTTTGTATGTCGGCTACTGTGGTGAAGGAAGTGAAAAAGATACAAAAGAGTTTTTTGTGGGATTGGGGCTCAGAGAATAGAAAAATTGTCTGGGTGATGTGTGACAAGGTTTGTGAGTCGAAAGATAAAGGTGGCTTAGGGGTTATTGATGTAAGAAAGTTTAACTTGGCTATTTTGGGGAAATGGATTTGGAGACTTAAGTCTAAAGAGAGAAGTTTATGGAAGGATATCCTAGATTCTAAGTATGGTGGGCGAAGGGTCTTAAGGTCCCAAGTTCATAATTGTATGGAGTCGATGTGGTGGAGGGACATAAGGAAAGTTTGGAATCTAGCGGAATGGGATAATGACTTTGATGACAGAGGAAGGTGGAAAGTAGGAGATGGAGAAGGAATTAAGTTATGGGAGGATAAGTGGGTGGACAATATTCCTTTAATGGAAAAAGTTCTTAGACTATTTTCGATCTCCTTAGATATTGGTCGTACTTTGTCACAAGTTGGGATTTGGAATAATAATAGATGGGTGTGGAAGTTGAGTTGGAAAAGGGATTTTTTTGTGTGGGAATCTAGTCAGGCTAAACTTCTATCGCAGGTGTTGGATAACAAGAGGTTATTAAGAAAATGTGAAGGTACGATTGATAAATGGTTTTGGAGTAATGTAGAATTTACAAACTTCTCTGTTCAGGTAGCCTATAATATTCTTTTGGGGGAGGAGTTTGCAAGGTATGGAGACTTATTCGTGGAGTTATGGAATCTAAAGATCTTACCCTCAGCAAAAATTACGGCTTTGAGGGTGTTATCTAAAGCAATTGCCACTAAGGACAATATTTTGAGGCATGGTATTTATCCGATGTGTGACTGTTGTCCCTTATGTGGTGTGGAAGAAGAGACGGTAAGTCATTTTTTGTGTAGGGTCTCTTGGAGAATTTGGGGACTGTGTTTCGAGTGGCTGGGGATTTTTTTGGTATTACATTGTTATTACAAATGCACTTTAAGATGTTTAAATCTGTAGGTTTGAAACATGTTATTGCTAGGTGCTGGAGGGGATTTGGGTAGGCTTTTTATAGGTGAAATTTGGAATCATAGGAATATGGTGGTTTTTAAGAATGAGTGAGTTGATCTAGTTGAGGTTTTTATTGTGGTACAAAGGAAGAATTGGTCTTGGATTACGGTAAAGGAAAGATTGACTTATTTCTCTTACTCGGATTGGTGTTTGTAACCCCTTTATTGTATGAAATATTTGAGAGTTTGATGTTTGGTAATTTATGTTTAACGTTTTATCCAGGTTTAACAGTTGTGGTGTGTTTTGTGCATGTTTTCTTGGCTTTTGTTTCTTCCTGGCAGGGTCGGTTTGAATATTTTGGTCTTGGGTTACGATAAAGGAAAGATTGATTGATTTATCCTACTCGAATTGGTGTTTTGATCCTTTATGTTATATGAGATATTTGAGAGACTGATGTTGGTGGTTCTTATTTAATGATTTGTTCAGATTTGGAAGACATGGTGTGTTTTGTGCAGGTTTTTTTGGTTTCTATATCCTCATCGCAAGGTCGACTTGATGGGTTTGACACTTGGGTGTTTGGTTTACTTCTGTTTGCTGGAAAAGATTGAGTTTAGTTGTTGGACTTGTGTGTCTTGTCTTGAGAATGTGTTCCTTTGGAAGGTTGATGTAATTGTATATTGATGTGCTCTCGTATCCTGTTATGGTATGTTAATGTGGTTGATGTGTTGTAATGTCTATGGGATCCTTAGTTGGTTGGGGGATAAGAAGTTTGTGTTGAGATTATTTGTATAAGGGTTTGGGCACCACTGAAGTGGCTCAATTTATTTTATTTATTCTTTGTTGATAAAAAAAGCTTCAATATAAACATGTTGATATTGTTAAAAGTAAAAGGCATGAATATGAATTAACTTACATCATCGTCAGGCGACGATTCCTAAGTCGATATGCAACGGATAGTATGACTAATGTACCATTGCATGTATATTGTGGAATCATGCAAATGAACATTACCATTAAATTGAATGCCTTTTATTAGACAATTATGTCTATCAATCCACATTACTATCCACCACTGATGGTATTCCGACCAATATCTTTTTGTTTGCCCTTCATATCTTCTTTGTGCAACTCATCTAATGGAATACCTTGTCGAAAACCAAATTGTCACATAACTCGATCAACTTGGTGAAATTCAATGATGGCAAAACAAATAAGAGGAACAATTGTCCTACTAACTGGAGAAACTTCATCAGTAATAAATACAACGGTCTTCCATGTCAAACTAACTGTCCTCGTAAGTGGGTGGTACCAATAGTACAAAATATCAAAACCACGACTCCATATAAAGATGGTTAGTAGAAAACTATTTTAAAAAAGAGCAATGACAATTTCATAATTATATTGTGTTTTTAATGATGGTTCCCCAGAACCGTCGTTAAAAATTGTTTTGAGAAAGATATAAAGACGGTTTTGGAAAGAACCGTCATTATAAACTATTTTAAGAGAGATATAAAGACAATTCTGGAAGGAATTGTCGTTAAAAATTATTTTAAGAGAGATATAAAGATAGTTAGTTCTCAGAGGAACTGTCGTTAAAAAGTGTAAAAAATATTTGAAAAATGTTGAGTCCTGCGCATCTCCCTCTTTTTTGTCCCGTGCTCATTCTTCTCAATTCACTCACTTCTCTCACTCTCACTCTTACTCTTACACACTCCTCTCTCTACCACATTCCAACCGCGACCTCCACTACATCACGAAATTGTCACTGTGTAACCTCCATCACACAGTGAAACTGTAGCCGCGTAACCCTTATCACACCACGCAACCTCCATCACTCCAGTCGCGCGACCCCACCCTAGTTGCACCGCTCCAGAAAAGTGGAAGCTCCCGCGACACCGCAACCTTTGCCCTTAGCCCCATCTGCACCACATTGAAAACACGTCAGCTCCGCGTTCTAGCTTTACGTGACACCGCCCCAACTGTGATCTCCAAGCCCAACCACGACCTCCGCACCCGACCCTCCCGCACCTGAGTTTCAGGCCACTGAACACCTCATCCATTTCAAATTTTTATTCTTTTATCTATTATTTGTTGAATTAACGACGGGTTTTAGAAGTGTCGTAAATATTCATTTATAACGGTTCTAAAATCGTTGTTATAAACTGTTGATTTATAACGACACCCAAATTAACTATGGCTTTAGAACTGTCTTTCAATGCTTTTTTTAACCGTTGTTAAAGATGTTTTCTGCAGTAGTGTACTTTTGTGACGGTGCACAAGATCACCTTGTATAAACAACAAATCTATTAACATTGGACATCAAAGTTCATTTGTATACATGAACTCATAAATCAAAATATATCTTTTTGCTAGTCGAAAACCATGTCTGGCGGTAATGTCCTCAGGAGTTGATGGCTCAATATTGGAAAAAAGGTTTTAATCCATTCCCAAGCCCAATACTATAATAGTAGCATACAACCTCCTATGTTGTCTTGGTGATAGTCAATTCCGTGATCTAATGCACGATAAAGACACACCAAGACAGTTAAACTCCAACTATAAGTAGCGACATGGGTCAAGTCAACTAATAATAACATATACTCTGCTTGTTGATGTGTCTGCCATCAACAAACTCCCAATTAATGAAAGAATATGTGCTCTAGCATGCTGAGCGATGACACCATTTGTAGCATCAACCGACAATTGCTGAATGTTGTTGTTCAACCATGATAAGTTTATGGTATTCCTTTTAATTACATTTAGGGAAGGGATGGACATTAACAAGTATTGACACACAACCATGTCCCCACTTGTGAATCCAATGATAGGTTCACCATCGATGGAAATATCTAATTGCAGAGCCACATCTTATAATGTGATTGTGGACTCTACATGTGGAAAACGAAAGTATGAGTCTTTGTTCTCCACCTCTCAATTAGTGCAGTTATCAAGTGATGGTTAATATCGATGGAGGGGGGTTGTTAATAGATGTCCAAACCCAGCTACATTTATCATATGGACAACTCAAGGATCTACAAATTAGAGGTGGGTTATAACCCAGATGGCATGTCGTATTGATCGTAGTAATTGATCGTTTCCCAAATGAACTTAGTCACATGCTTATTTTGAGGGCACAATAGAGACATATTGTGAGGGAGATGATGTTTGGATGCCATAAAAAAAGGTTCCATAATTATTGTAATTATTTTTAAATAATTGTAATTATATATATTATCAATAAGTTAAATAATATAAAGTTTACAGTATTGTAATTAATCATAAATGGTTGAATTTTTTTGTCTCAACCAATAAAGAAAAATTGTATCACAGACCAAGTAATGGATTTTTTTAAACCTATATTTGCTTTATTTTTTTAAATCTCATTTATATTAAAGTATGAAAAGGTATAATTATTATAATTATTTTGAAATAATTAGTTAATCGTAAAATAATTATATATATATATATATTATGAATAAGTTAAATCATATAAACCATTGCAATTCTGTAATGAATTACAAATAGTTAAATTATAAACAATTGCACTACTGTAATGGATTTTTTTTAAATCTATTTGCTTTATTTTTTAAAATCTTATTTAACTGAAAGTATACAAAAGGTACATATCCATCACCCTCCACGACCAATTTATATTAAAGTATACAAAAAAAAAAGAGTACTTTATATTAATGTTTCTAAAACTTATTTTAATTTTTTAAAATTTATTAAACACAAAATTTTTAAAATTATGATACACTAATATCTTTAAGCAATCCAAAAGAAGTACGTGTAAATTCTCACATGTTGATGTGAACTTACAAGATGTACTATGGAAACTATGAATCACTATGAGTTAGCAGAACTTAGCTGGAATGAAGAACTCTACAAGTTGAAGTGGAAGATGGGTTCCTTCAACATTGTGGACACTAGTAGGTTAGAAGTGTAATTGTAATAGGATTTCTCTTTTCCAGTGTGGTTTGACAAACGAATGTAGGTTGCTATTTAACTGCATTTGAGCCTCATTCACGCCAACAAATGTGTTGACATTTTTTCCTCCATTCAATGGGTCAAAGTTGGTCAAGAGAAGTACTATGTTGCAACACTGTTTTCAAGCTCGCCTTGTGAGTGAGCAATGAACAATCTGCTTTAAAGCTGCCATGACCCGATGCACTTTGAAAATTGAAGCTCTCCCATTGATTGTACATGAATGAAGAACAAAGTTTCAAGTTGCCAACCCGTGACCAATTACATGTGAAAAAGAATCAATTAGTGTGTTGATTAAAGTTGGTGAGGCTCCATATATTTTATTTCAATACATGTCATTAATTGGTGCAGAGAAATTGTGTCAAATTTTACAAAATTATAATAATAAAATATTTTGTTTTTTTGTACGATCCATGCATATATATTTAGGTACATAAATAATGTTATTTCCCAATTATTTTTTTATTTTCCACATATAGGAAAAGTTTAAAAAGTTAAAAAAATAATTTTTGGCACATCATGTTGGGTTGTGCACGTCAACTCTTGATTTTTGAAATGACATCAGTGCATATTGAATTCAACACTGGAAACCTATGCTAGAAAATCATATAGGGAATAATAAATGAATCCTGAAGTAAGCATCGTTTGTTTGAAATATATACATTGCACTACTAGGTGGAGTAGCATTGCATACATTCTTCCATACACTACTTTGAAAGTGTCTTTAAGAACTCCCTTCCATATTTTTTTCTTCTATAGTTATGGTATATATGTATTCCTGGTATTCTGGTGGAATTTCTTCTAACACTGTGAAAGAACCTATCATCAGAGATATGGTTTATGAATTCATTGAAGATGATGAACAAAAATAGTACATTCCAGAGAAAATTTGTTTTAGTTTATCACAAAAATTTAGACTCAAGCCAAATAGCTTCCTTTGTGGTCAACTCCGTCAAAGAAAATCCATCCATTCCGATAAAAACTCTAATTGCGAAAATAAAGAATGGACTTGGTTATTCAGTGACGTATAAAAAAGCATGGGTAGCCAAACGAAAAGCGATTGCAATGGAGTTTGGTGATTGGGACGAATCATATAATCTTCCAAGATGGTTTTAAGTTGTACAAGACCGTGCTCCTAGAACTGTAATGCAATATTTTACTCATTCGTATGTTGTTGATTGTGTTGAAGACCAATCTAGTTACATCTTAGAATGTGTGTTCTAGTCGTTCAAGCCATGCATTGAAGGGTTCAAATATTGCAAGCCAATACTTTAAGTTGATGGCACATTCTTGAATGGAAAATATCACGACACTTTGTTGACTTCCATCAGTCAAGATGGGAATTGAAACATTTTTCCGTTAACTTTCGCCATTATTGAGGGTGAAACAAAGGAAGCCCTTATATGGTTTTTCCAATTGTTACAAGCATATGTGACACCTCAATGAAATCTATGCATGATTAGGGATGAAGGAACAACAATATTATCAACATTACAATCTCCTAAAGTTGTTTTGGAAGAAGATGGTTTAACCTCAGTGTATTGCATATGCCATATAGCATCCAATTTCAACAAGAGGTTTAAAAATGTTGAGTTAAAGCGGAAACTAATTAACATGGGTAAACATTTCTTAACTTCAATCACACGCTTCAAACAATTCACAACCTTTTCCATTAATACGTTTTTTGATATTCTCACAGGTTTTGAAATGAAGTAGCCAACTCTACAAGCAAAGTTATCGGCTATGCGAGCATAATTTCCACAACCAGTCTCTTGGATTGATCAAATACCATTGGAAAAATGGATGCATGCATATGACAGGGGCAAGAGGTACAAACACATGACAACAAATCTTGCTGAAAGCATCAACTCCGTTTTGAAAGGGGCTTGATCCTTATTGATTTGTGTTCTGGTTAAGATCATATTTGAAAGAACAAATGCTTGGTTTGTTGAACGAGCGACCAAAACACAATGCATATTGTGAGCCGGACATTAATTCCCATAAGATATAGTCGATTCTCTATAAAAGAATGAAGCACAATTTGCTATGTGTCATGTGCAAATATATGACCGAGAAAATTCAGTCTTTGACGTGCAAGACATGGTGACTACCAAACTTTGACGCTACCCAACGACATGCACAATTAAATTAAATGAATTGTGGCGTGATTGTGGTGAGTTTCAAGCTATACATCGGCCTTGTCCACACGTAAGTATTGTTTGTTTATTTTGTCACAACTACTAACATTTGTAGCCCCAATGTAGTCTCCAAAATATTTTCAAGGCTTATGAGATCCAATTTAATTCACTTCGAAATTAGGATTATTGGTCTACTTACACGAGACCAAATTTGTTACCTGACCCCATAACGCTTCGACATCCATCAGAAAGACCTAGCACTCAACGTTCCGGAACGAAATGGATGATTCAATTCCAAATAAGCCAAAGAAATGTTCGTACAGTAGAATTGAAGGTCATAAGAAAAACATTTGAATACACAGACAAGTTTGATAAATAAATTCAATCTCAACTTTGATTATTAATTTTCTTATTTTCTTTATCTATGTATTTATGCCTTCATTTATTTTATTTTACGAACAACCTAAATTAACCAACAACAAATATTCCTCCATAAAAAAGTTATTTATCAAGTTAATTTCAAATATTACATAACTTACTACTCAATTTTAATTAATTTTAATTATAACTAAATAATTAATAATATATATTTATTTAAAAATAAGAAAAATTTAACTAAAAAAAATAAAAATTTATAACATGGACAAAGTTGTGTCAACTTAGTACGATTTTAGGTTGATGTGGTCAAAATCGTGCTAAGTGAACATGACTTCTTCATATGAAGTAGTGTTATGTTGACACGATTTTGCCAAAGTCTATAATTTTTTTAAAAATAGTCCCACTTTAGTAAAAAAAAAAATTCATGATAAAAAAAAATCGAATTATTGTTTGGTAGGTCTACGTGCATACATAAACAATTTTTTACACGAGAAACACTTAAATTTAAACAAAATTTAACTATTTTCATAAGTATTAACTATGTGAATAGCGTTTAACTACCATTATATAGCAAGGGAGGGTATATTAGTCTCTTACTGTTAGTATGGGGTGTACGTAATAATCATTAAGGTGCAGGAAGAATAAGCATAATAGTTTACCAATGTTTACCAACATTTTTTAATAAACATTCATGGGAATTTCTTCCTGCACCTGTACATTTTTCTTCCTGCATCTTACATTCTTTTAAATACTAAAGTTACCCTTTTACAGTTTTGGGTAATTCTGGAATAAAGGTTTCGTAAGAAAAAAATGTTATTCCAGAGTATCCTTGAACAATTTTTTTTGATTTCTGGATTGATAAATTCAGAATTAATAAAATATGTTCTGAAAAATATGTTCCAGAATATGGAAAAAACAATCCAGAAATCATTTTTAAAAGGAGTAAAACAGTTTTCTTTTAAAATGATGGGTGCAGGAAGACATTTCTTTAAGGTTGAAACGGCAGACATTCATTAGTCGAAGTGCAGAGCCCATTTCATTTTTTTATAAATTAGGCCCAGCCCAATCCATATCCATCAATGGCTGGCTGTTATATACTTCTTTCTCTGCCCGCACCAAACCCTAGCTAGGGTTTCGCCTCCGGTACTTTCTCTATTCAGAAGACTTTGCTATTACATTTCCTTCTGCTTTCTTCACTCATTCCAATTCTCACTTTCTTCTTCTCTGCAATTTTTTCGCAGCTCTGAGATCTGTAGCCGCCTAGCCGTTAAGTTGGAAAAGCCCAAGTTTCAAAATGAGGTATACATTTTCATGTTTTCTAATTGTCAATGTTCAAAATTCTTTGCATGTTCATCCATTTTATCGTTAATGTAATGCTCCTGATCGTTTTTCATTGATAACTGATGTGTACTATGTGCGGTGACACTGTTAATTGAAATCCTTTGGCGAAATTTGTGCATTTTGAATAGCCTAGGCTTTTTGGTCTCTAATATGTTATGGATATGTGCTGTGCAGTAAGCTTCAGAGTGATGCTCTAAGGGAAGCTATCTCTGGTATCATGGGTGATTCCAAAGAGAAGAACCGGAATTTTGTGGAGACTATTGAACTCCAAATTGGGCTGAAAAACTATGATCCCCAAAAGGACAAGCGTTTCAGTGGCTCTGTTAAGTTGCCTCATATTCCTCGCCCCAAGATGAAGATTTGCATGCTTGGAGATGCCCAACACGTTGAGGAGGTAACTAGTTGCTCTAATTTGCAAACACTTTTGTGAGATTTCGAATAGGTGCAATATTTTGCTGTAGCATATCTGGAAATTCAGTCGTGTCTTATTGAAACATTATTTGTCACCATAGCCGAATGTTTTTTGAAACATTAATTGTGCTACTTATTCTATTGCTTTACAGACCGTGTTGGTTTCGTTTCTATTTTTTGGTGCTAGTTTTTATAATTATTCTCTTTAATGACTGCTCTTATATTACCTTGCAATGGCACCATTTTGTAACTTAGTAACTACAACTCATGAAGAGGACTTTTGTTCTGCTGCCTGGTCTGTTTTATTAATGTCTGTTATTCAAATTTGCAGGCAGAGAAGATAGGATTGGACTACATGGATGTTGAGGCGTTGAAGAAGCTTAACAAAAATAAGAAATTGGTGAAAAAGTTAGCTAAAAAGTATCATGCGTTTTTAGCCTCTGAAGCCGTTATTAAGCAGATTCCTCGTCTCCTAGGACCTGGTCTCAACAAGGCAGGCAAGTTTGATTATTTTTTTAGAGTACTTGTTGATTTGCTTCTGTTTTGCTCACTTGATATCAGAAATTGCTCTGCATCTGTTAATCTCTGGTTTAATTGTGCTTTGTACTTAACGTTTCTAATAACTAATAGTGTAAAAATCTTTGAACTGATTATATATCCTCTTAAGCAAGTTCTTACACTCCCTTTCTAAGTTGATTTACTTTTTAACTAATTCTTATATTTTGGTTTCCTTGTCAATATTGCTCAAGCTTATTACAATATTTTGCCTGACTTTGCAGGGAAGTTCCCGACCCTTGTGACTCACCAAGAATCTCTAGAGTCAAAGGTTAATGAGACTAAGGCTATGGTCAAATTCCAGCTTAAGAAGGTGCTATGTATGGGAGTAGCTGTGGGGAATGTTAGCATGGATGAAAAACAAATCTTTCAAAATGTACAACTGAGCGTTAACTTCCTTGTCTCACTGCTGAAAAAGAACTGGCAGAATGTGAGTAGTCCACTCTTAAATTGAGTAAAACTGTTGCATTGTTAACTTTTACTTGCTATATTTGGTCTAACCTTTCAATCGTCTGAATGTAATCTGTTCTTGATTTCAGGTTAGGTGCTTGTATCTGAAGAGCACCATGGGGAAATCGTACCGTGTCTTTTAAGTGTTTGTTCTTAAATTCAGTGAATTTCTGATCACTTAATATATTGTCGTAATAGGTTGGACAGAATCTTTCATTGTTCTACAGTTTTGTTGGATGAGTATTTTTTGGTTAGTATTTCATGTTATTGACATGTGTTTCAAGTGCTTTGCAACATCGGATATTTTAAGCGGTGCTAATTTTAAGGTACCCTTGTTTTTTATTTCTTTATATACAACATGCGCAATGCTCCTTCGATGCACGTATCCTATGAATCAGCTTTTAGATCCCATAGTTTTGAAGTCAGAATGATAGATTTTAATTATGGTTTTCTTGTTACGATCTTAATTATAGATTTTACAGTAGAATGTCGTAGTAGGTGAAATTGATAGATTTTATAGATCTTGCAAATACAATCATGGATCGTGCGTATAGTAGAAAGTGTGGGTCGGTCTAGTTGGCCCATAAATAATTTTTGGTTTTATTCTTTTAGGACTCTAGGTTCGTAACCAAGTACAAGCATATGGTTGGGCCTGTTTCTTCCTGCACCCTCCATATATTCTTCTTTCACCTCCATAAATATTCATATTTCCAAAAATGACCCTATATAATATTTTGGATTACTTTGGATGGATTACCTAATTTGTAAGTTTTTTTTGGATACATGATCAGTTTCTGAATTGCCTATAATTTTGGAAGTCTTTTTTCAAATTTGTTTTGGGTTACATAATTTGGAAACTACTTTCAAGTCTAGAGTTTTAGATTATATAATTATATGATCAAAAATATTATTATTGAATTATGTAATTTTAAATATGGGGTTGGCACAAGAATATAAAAAAGCATTTTTATATTTTGTATGGGGTGCAACATATCGAGGTTGGTTGTATTTGTTCACTACTTTTTTTGACTAAAAAATTGTCTATCAATAAATAGCATAGTACTTTTTTTTAATTTTCCCTATCAGCAAACATCGAATTTAAATAATGCATAGAAGAAATCGTTTTTCATAAGCTCATTCCTATTCAACCCCAATTAAATGGACCATTTTAATCAATGCTTATATCTAATCTAGCTGCCTGCCTGATAATCTAGAACTAAATCATGGTTATAGGTTTGTCGATACTTTCAACATTTATTTAGCTTTTTACCCTACAGAAATTGATTGTTTCGCAAGTAATCAATGCAAGTAATCAATAGGCATTCTCACCCAATCCATTTAAGCAAAATTAGTTATCTATTTTGTATAGTGTTCAGAAGGACTTTCATCTTGGCTAACAGGTGCAGCAAATCTTCTTCTCTTCTTTCTCCTTAATTATTTATGCCAGACAGTGTCGAACATCTTAGCCTATGGTAATGGACTTTTGCCAAATAAAATGAAATGTGTACTCGAGTGTATCAACGTGTTGCTATCAAACTTTCCACAAGCACACACGTCAAGCTGACGTTGAAAACAGCGTAACCGTGTCTGTGGCGAGTTTACGGAACGCACGTCCTCAGAAACAAGTTTTAGTTAACACGTGCTCATGTCTGTGGTCAAAATCATGTCGTAAATAACAACTATAACTATTTGTATAATGACACAATTATAATGACATAACTTCTTTAAAAGGTAAATTAATCAATTATTTTAATGCTTACATACACCAAGTAATAATCGTTAATATGAACAAAAAATGATGCGCATGAAACATGTTAGGTGTTTGAGGGATGTGGACATATATGGCGTGGAATTGTTCTCCTTTCTATGTCCAAGAGTGGGCCTGACTCATCGTATTTTGATTGGAGTTGGTGTAGGGTGGTGCCGTTTTGTCCTTACAATTGATACATAGATAGTAGTTGTTGTGCATCAACATGCTTAGTTTATGGCCCACTTCTTTCTTGAGTTGCTCATAGATTTTACTTTTTTCCTCTCATTTTTGGGTCCAGATCTATGAAATTCGGACACTCTTCTTAAATGGCGTGTCGGTGTCCGATACTCGTATCGGACACCGACACTCGTATGACACCTGTAAGACACGTATCCAAGAAGTGTCTAATTCAAAAAATATTTGTTAGATTTCTAACAATTCTAGTACGGTTCTAACACAATTTTAAAAAAGAAAAAATACATTAATTTTCTCAAAATTCAAATTTTATTGTATAAATTGTTATTATGATTATAAAAATAAGAAATAAATCCTTGTGAACCAGTCATGAAAAACATCTTTATGCTCTAAAAAATAATCTAGAACATACTTGTGCACATAAATCTTCATTGTCAATTTATATAATTCATAATTATATAATATATAGATCGGTGTTCCGTGTCCTACATTTTAGAGATTTTACGTATTTCCGTATCTGTATTCGTGTCGTATCAGTGTCCGTGTCAGTATTTATGCTACCTAGGTCTAGATAAAAACTATATGTTAAACACGATTAAATACGATTCTCAAACTTTAAAAAAAAATATGAAGTAGACTTTTTTAAATTATTCAGACTGCTACAAAATATTAAACACTTATTAAGAAATATAAATAAATTCTACACTAATTTTTCACTACTAACATATAGATTATAGTCTAATTTATATACTTTAAATATTATATTAAATAAATGATTATTGGTCTGAATATATTTTACAGTAATTGAGTGTATGTACAAATGTAGAAATAATAAAAATTTATATTTTTTAATTTTAAATAAAATTCATTAATAGATGAATTTAAGTGTCATTATTTGAAATTGAATGATTTTTTTGTCGAGCTTCTAATGATATATAATTATGATTTTTTGATATATGAATGATTTGTGGATATCAATGAGGAATGAATACAAAATTAGATGAAGATTCACCTCCTAATGATGTTCTTTCTAGGTGAGTATGTCCTCCTACTGATGTGTTTTCTAAGTCAGTATGTGAATAAGAGATTGTCAATAAGAAACTAAATATGAGTACTCAAAAATGAGTTGAAGTAAATTTTTCTATTTTGAAGATGTTTTTATATATGTTTTCATGGCCTTATTGATTTTGTAACCAAATATTGGAAATAGTCAAATTGTTAAGTAATATTTTAAGTGATTATTAATCAATTTGTTAATAATAATTTTGTAAGATGTGTGAGTTATATTTGACTATATCAAATGCATGTAGGTATAGAAAATCTTGAAAACCTGGAATTCAGACAAAAAAATAGTTACCCAGATAATTTGCCTAAATTAGTACTTTTGATAAGGATGAAAGATTTTTGAATAGCCTTTAAGTGATTGGTATATTTTTATAACTCATGGTATATTTTTATAACTCATTATAATGTTCGAGTTTGTGTGAAGCTAGTAATTGTTTTTAATATGTCAATGTGTTTTGAAAAAACCTTTTTATCCTATCTCAATATGTTATTAATATTATATCTTAATATGTTATTAATATTATGAGTAGTAATTTGTGTTGTCATGTGACAACAAAATTATAAATTATTTTCTTCTTAAATAGTTTATGCATTAATCATCCAAAATATATGCAAGAGTTGAGAGCATGAATCACAAAATACACATCTTTATTGATTTGATTAAAATATTGAACATATAACTAAGTAAAGTATCGTAGTCGAAGATCTTATCAAATATCTCATATGATTTAAAATTTCAACCTATTTTGTTGGTCAAGATCGATGAGCCAACAAAGGTTAGGTTGAAAGAGACTATCAAGATAAAGGATATGGTAATTAACATGAGGGTGAACCTTGAAAAAAAATTACATTAAAATCAACATACTTAACTATAAAATGATTGGAAAAAAATACAAAGAGTTATTGTCATGTAGCAGCATGAGACTTCATTTACGATAACAATATAAATTTTGTCAAAAAATTATCATTTTTATGACAATTCATAATACAAATTTCACTTCACCACAAATCTCGTATGTTTCTAATCTTATTTGAACTTTAAAAATTTCAAAAAAATAAAATAATGAATTCATGGATTGTATTTTTAATCAAACTTGTTTAACATATACTATAGTCATTGTTATCACACAATAACACGTATCAATTTATTTACGAAGTTGCCATTGTATTTATTTTTATAATTTTTCTTGTCAATCAAAATTATTTTAAGCATTGGTGTTTGTTCATAATTTACCATGAATATTGTTGGAAGTTATCAAATTAATTACTATGTTAGTTGTTTCTGATTTTGCTTTGAACTTTGAAAATTTCAAACAATAATAGATTTATTTGTTTCTTTTAATCAAACTTTTTAACATATGCTATATTCAATATACACTATTAACATATTTTTGCTACAATTTTTGTGTTTAATTGAGGAAAATAGTTTTTATACCTGGTTCGAAAAGAAAAGGAGGATGAATAATTTAATATTTAAAATTTCATATACGTATTTTTGTTAACGTTATATACTAGAATTAAAAATAAAAATTAATGACAAATATATCTTTGGAAAATCTTAGGGATAATTTCAGTCTTTTAAGGATTGAATGACTAAGCTTTTAGGATTAAAATATTTGTTTTTTTTTATTAATTTGGGAGATGGTGATAGATGTCCTTAACCAATCAAAGCATGGTTTTTCTTGACTTTTCTATGTCTCAAGTTTGGTTCGTGTGGACAAAAATAGAAATTGAAAACTTAGTTCTATGTGCCTCAATTTACATACATGATGAACAAAATTAAGAATTGAAAACTTAATATTATATTCCTCAATAGACCATGAAAATCATTAAGGATTCCCACTTGAAACATTAGATGTATAAGTGTTAGTTACGTGACAAACTCATCATGGGTTTAATATAGAATTTGCAAAAAACTAAGGTAATGTTTTTGGTGGAGACTAAATTTTTGTTTTCACACCTAATTTTTGTTGGTTATTAATTCTGATTTTATTATCCTTAAATTATTATATTGTTATCATTGTATTAATGGTCAGTTTATAAAGTTTATAGGACTGATTGTATTTCTATTTTATAACTTCTAGTAATTGTAATTTTATTATATATATTAATGAAGATCAAAATGAATAAGATCAGCAGTTTTGCAATGATGCAATTACCTTCAATCAGTTTGTCTTATCTTATTTCCTTCAATTTGTTTCTACAATTTTTAAAACAAAATGCTTTTAAAAATAAACTAAAATAATTTTTCCACAATTTTAAAACATTATTATATTTATTTTGTTACTTAAAAAATATATTAATTTCTAATTTAAAAAAAACACACACTGTCGTTATTTTTCTATAATGAATTTTGACAACTATTATTGTAAATATGTTGTAATTATGGTTGTTATTATTAAGTCATAGTTACAATTGACTCTAATATTACTACTATCATTATCATCTCATAAACGCATTTCTAAATTAATTTTAACATGATAGAAATGTTTAAATTAGTTTATTTCAAAACTAAAAACAATGTTTAAAAACTAAATTGTAGATATAATTTTGTTTGACTTACAACTAAAAATCATCTTCAAGGAGAAATTTTGTGTAGTTGGTTATAACTGTAAGAAAGTTGGAATAATTGGCTTCTAATAATTTGTTTTGGAAAACTTTAGTTAAGAATGCACATAAAACATAATAGAATGATTGATTTTTTTGTAGGGTTGGAGAATGAATCCACTGAATTATGTGGAAAGTGGAGGGTTGCTTTATGCAGAAGGGTGGTTTGGATTATTTTTTTTATAGTTGAATATTCATCAAACACTATAATTAATAAATGGAATCGAATCATAGTAGCTTATCATATTCCTTTCTTTTCACGACTTGTTTTGCTATTACAATATATAAAATATATATAATTGGAAAGAATGAGTTCAAAACTCTTTTCTAGAAGCCCTAATGGGATAATGCTGGAACACTCACCAACTTCCTTGTATATACATTTGCATATATATTTTCATTTTGTATGTGATTTTTTTTTTAATTTAAACTTTAGAATTATAGAATACAAAAGAAAATTATTAATAAATTAATAAATTTGTTACTAAGTGATCTTTAAGTCTAACTCAATCCCATAAAATCGTCTAATGAGGTTGAGGTTTGCACCCACTTCTCGTGCGTGTATATTATGGGTTGTCCAATAGCGGTCCGATAGCAGGTGGCACGATAGGTCCACAAACACTCGTTAGGATAAGTTCAAAATGGCTTTGATACTATATTACGAAGTAGACTTTAAGCCTAACTCAACCTCATAAAAGTGACTCATGAGGTTGAGGTTTGCACCTACTTATATACAATGAAAGATTCTAATATCTAGTCGATGTGAGATCTCCAACAAAATTTGTAATATTTTTTTTTACATAATAAAATTTTAATATATATACATATATATTACAATATTATAA
>Ga0123341_1000478_pt1 | contig 24334 bp, 15 predicted proteins | sample Turbeapinknodule_FD_89959 | JGI IMG/M metagenome (GOLD analysis project Ga0123341, IMG submission 89959) | Root nodule microbial communities of legume samples collected from Mexico - Turtle bean Mexico pink nodule | ecosystem: Host-associated > Plants > Roots > Nodule | place: Mexico: Nepantla...
CATAAATAATATTTAACATACTTAATATCTAACCTACTTTAATTCAAATACTTTTTTTCTTGTATTTTCACATATTCATTCCTTTACATTCTCATATTTTTCATTCCTTATATAATGATACATAAACTCTAATTTCTAATCGTTTATACAATCACGTTACAATGATAATATTATTATTTTAATACTTTTTATGTTATTTAATTACAAATTTATCTTTATTATATATATTTATTTCTAAACATCATTTTTATTCCAAAACACAGCGTTAGAGGGTAAAGGGCACTACTAATAATGATGCTTACTATTGAAGTGAAATGAAATTAAGGTCAAACATATAATTCATCAAAATAGTAGTAAGGACGAAATAGAGATATAGATAACTTTAAGTAGGAATCATAGCTCTTCGTTTTTCCCGAAATATTGCAGTCCTTTGCACTGTCATTTTGTGGTTGTTCCTCACTGTCTTTATATACATACATATATACGTATGCTCTTCTACGCGCATGAGAATTCTTTTTAACATCTTATTTCTGTTTCAAGAGAAGACTCTTTCACCATGGCTTCCACTTTTGAGGTTGAGGGTGGCTCAGACTCAGAGAGCGAGAGCATAAAGAATGAAGAGTGTCCAGTGAAACAAGTGGAACTCACTGTGCCTAAAACTGATGACCCCAACATGCAGATTCTCACGTTTAGAATGTGGGTTCTGGGGGTTGTTTCATGCGTGCTGTTGTCCTTTGTGAACCAGTTTTTTTGGTACAGAACACAGCCTTTGATTGTTACCTCAGTTTCTGCTCAGATTGCTGTGGTTCCTATTGGCCACTTCATGGCAAGGACTTTGCCAACGCGTGTGTTCTTCAAGGGTACGAGGTTTGAGTTCTCACTCAACCGGGGACCTTTCAACATCAAAGAGCATGTTCTGATAACCATCTTTGCCAATTCTGGTGCTGGAACTGTGTATGCAACTCATATTTTGAGTGCAGTGAAGCTCATGTATAAAAGAAAGCTTGATTTCCTTCCTGCCTTACTAGTCATGTTAACTACTCAGGTTCTCTTCCCTCCAATACTATCCTCTCTCTCTCTCTCTCTCTCTCTCTCTCTTTCTTGTTTATGACACTCTTTCATCTTTGTTCCTCTTTCTAGAACAGATAAAAATTATATTAGTTCTATGTTCAATCTGTAATACTTATTTATTAATTATTTTAAATAAAAATAACTGTAATTAATATCAGTGAAAAATTGTATTAACAAACATTTCACAAAGAAGAGTAAGATCGATGAAGGAATTTTGGACAGATTTTGTTATAGAGCTAAATTAATTACTTCTTTAGTCTTGACAAATTAGGTGATTAAGTATAATTAATATTTTTTATACTTATTAACTTGATGTTGAGAAACTCAGAATCCACTGGACACGACTCTGTATGCAGTCTTGTTAGAGTTATGACAATTTAGGGAACACGGTATTAAAGTCCACTCTTGTATCATTTTGTCAACAAAAACATGTATACTTTGTATGAAGTCAATTACAAGGTCAACTTTTAACTTATAAGGATTTTATTACCATATAACTTGTTTGTATTGTATTTTTGGGACACTGAAAAATTCTTCAGGAGCCCTACCATGTGAGAGAGGATGAAAAGTGAAAGGAATATTTTGAGATTTGAATCCTCAGGCTCTCTGAAAGTTGTACAATAAAATTGAAAGGCCTTAAAGAAATCATTTACCTTTTACTAGCATGCTGGTCATATTAGTTTCTTACAACTTTGATAAAGACCATTAAATGAGATTACATGATTCTAGATACAAATATTTGAAGTTTTAATCAATATTCAGTTCTGTGACATGTCCCAACAAATCTGTTGTTTCATTTTTGACCTGGTATTATTTAGGAGAGTAATAATTCTCCTACATCCCAAATTGCATGCTTGGAAACTAGTGTAAATGTCGTTATTTCTGGACAGTCTTAGTTGCTGTCTTTTCTATTATCTTAGTTGTAATCTCAAGGGACCTGGTTTTAGTCACAGGTTCACTGGTGATATCACTAAAATAGATTAGATAATAGATAAGTGAATTCACCTCACAAAATATTTATGAGATTAACTTAGATCTAAATCTTTATTTTAAGAGAATGGATAAAAAAGGAAGACAGAAAAATAAATAAAGGAAAAGAATTAAATGGATAGATGTGACAAAGGAATGTGATGAAAAATATAGATAGCCATAGAAAGAAAACTGAGATGGAAGTGAAATAAAAGGAAGGCTACGATTATGCACAGTATTTTTCTATTTAGTTAATCAATAAAAATTAAAGATAGATACTTCATAATATATAAATGAGTACTTTATAAATTGGTTTTGAAAGTTAGGAATACTGAATAATGTTGGTAACATTATGAGTCCTGGTATATGTTAATGGTATGAACTCGTGTGAAGTATTGTCACAAGTTATGCTTTGTTATTCAAATTTAGGTGCTGGGGTTCGGTTGGGCAGGACTATTCCGGAAATTTCTAGTTGAGCCAGGGGAAATGTGGTGGCCTTCTAATCTGGTTCAAGTTTCATTATTCAGGTGAATTTTCTTTGGAATGTTAGCAGCACACTTAAATATAACCTTTCTATTCTTCAAAAACTGAAATTTTCAATTAACTTCAATCATTAATATAAAATGTGTCTAAATGAGTGTGCTGCTAGCATTTTTTATCTAGTTAGTTTGTTAATTAGTAGCCTTTTTAAAGAATGCAACTATGCTGATTCAGTACATTAATACAGTGCTCTACATGAGAAAGGCAAGAGGCCAAAAGGAGGCACAACACGAACCCAATTTTTCCTCCTTGTCTTGGTCTCAGGCTTGGCTTACTATGTGTTTCCTGGCTATATGTTTTCAATGTTGACATCTTTCTCTTGGATGTGTTGGGTTGCCCCCAAGTCTATTCTAGTTCAACAACTTGGTTCTGGCTTGAGGGGTCTTGGAATTGCAGCATTTGGATTTGATTGGTCTACCATTTCTTCTTACCTTGGAAGTCCACTAGCCAGCCCTTGGTTTGCTACTGCTAATATTGCTGTTGGGTTTTTTCTTGTAATGTATGTTATGACACCAATTTCTTACTGGTTCAATGCCTATAATGCCAAGACTTTTCCAATATTTTCAAGTAAGCTGTTCAGGGGAAACGGTTCCCTCTATGACATTTCAACTATTGTCAACTCCGATTTCCATCTTGATCGGCATGCCTATTCAATCAACGGGCCTGTGCATCTCAGCACTTTCTTTGCAATGACATATGGCCTTGGATTTGCAGCACTTTCTGCTACAGTTGTGCATGTTCTGCTCTTTCATGGAAGGTGGCCACTTTCTGGATCTTCATCTGATTTTATCATCAATTTGACATGTGTTGGGATGTTATTATTGTTAGATGTTAGACTTAATTGCACTTTGTATCCATTTGAAATTAAATATTATCATAGAGTATCACTTGTGCATTTCAGTTAAAGATTACATGTCCAGGTAACTGATAGATAAAAATTGTACAATTAAAACAGTGAAGATCGAATTTTTGAGAAAAATAAATAGAGGGACAGAATATGTGAGATGGTGATAGTAGCATAACAAAAAAGTGCAATTAAACCTAGGTATTTTATCCCCCTCACTGCTCTTAAAAAATATCTATGAAGCTCTTGAATCCTTCTGAACTTATTACATTAAACACCCTGAACTTCCAAGTTTGTTTTTGTCCAGAAACATGTTATATGTTCCCTTTACACAAACTTGTTCTGTTCTAAACTAAAATTCCATGTGCTTACTATCAATTACTTTAACGAGTTATGTTTGCAGTGCAAATGTAAGTATAAATCAAGTATCACTTAATATGAAAGTCGCACAGGACCCCACCCTGTTACAATTTATTTTCATTTGTGAAATATGTTGTGTCTTTCGAAATCTCAATTTCATAAACAGTTATCATATGCGTCCTACACAGGGAAATATGGAACCAAAGTAGAAGGGCCTTTGGAAACAGTAAAAAAATGGACATACACACAAGACTCATGAAAAGATACAAATCAGTCCCAACGTGGTGGTTTTACATCATTCTAGTAGTGAACATCGCTCTTATTATATTTATTTGTGAGCACTACGAAGAATCACTCCAGTTGCCTTGGTGGGGTGTATTACTAGCTTGTGCAATATCCATTTTCTTTACTCTTCCAATTGGAATAATAAATGCTACTACAAATCAGGTATCTCAACAATTCACTTACTGAGCTTACTAATTTTACAATGGTGCTAAGGAGAATTTTCTAAGGCCTCATCTCTTTGTTCCTTAACAGCAACCCGGTTTAAACATCATAACAGAATACATAATTGGTTACATGTATCCAGAGCGCCCTGTGGCTAACATGTGCTTTAAGGTGTATGGCTACATCAGCATGACTCAAGCACTAACCTTTTTGCAAGACTTCAAACTTGGACACTATATGAAGATTCCTCCAAGAACAATGTTCATGGCACAGGTAAGTTGCGATTCCTCTATCATTTTGAATGTGAGCCTTTAAGAGTATATAAAGCACATATTAGGAGTTCTTATTTGAAGAAACTAAATCTGGTTGCAAATTGCACTGTAGGTGGCAGGAACAATTTTATCAGTATTTGTATACACAATAACAGCATGGTGGTTAATGGGAACAATCCCTAACCTTTGTGACACCACCATCTTGCCTCCTGATAGCCCTTGGACTTGCCCAATGGACAATGTGTTCTTTGATGCATCAGTTATATGGGGTCTTCTTGGACCACGCAGAATCTTTGGAAACCTTGGTGAATATGCCAAAGTAAACTTCTTCTTCCTTGGTGGAGCTATTGCTCCCTTTCTGGTTTGGCTTGCTCACAAGGCATTTCCAGGGCAAAAGTGGATAACTCTGATTCACATGCCTGTGTTGTTGGGTGCCACATCAATTATGCCCCCTGCAACCGCTGTCAACTTCACTAGTTGGATACTACTTGCCTTTCTCTCAGGGTACGTTGTATATAGATATAAACAACAATGGTGGAAACGCTGCAATTATGTACTGTCTGGTGGTCTTGATGCTGGAACTGCTTTTATGACAATCCTACTGTTTCTTGCTTTGAACAATAACAACATTTTGCTTAACTGGTGGGGAAATAATCCTGAAGGCTGCCCCTTGGCTACTTGTCCCACTGAGAAAGGTATTGTAATTAAAGGTTGCCCTGTTCACTGATTATTATTGTATGAGTAGTGCTACCAGTATACTTGGATTATAGCAGCAACCTTTCAACAAACTTTTTTTTATTGGTTAAAAGTTGTTAAAAACAATAAAATTAGAAGTGAAAATCTTAGATTTTATTGTTTGGCTGCCTAGAGTTGGTGGGTTTAAATTTATGTAAAACTTATCTCTTATGATAATTTCCCTTTGTCGTCTATTTGCATAGCAATTTGATCAAGGAGGGTCTTCCGAATTTAGTTTTCGAAAAGGCTAAAATTTTAACAGTTCATCCACATGAAAAAAGGATGATGCTTTACGATACGCACTAAACCCTTAACCCACATGAAAACAAAAAAGGTGATAATAACTGTGGTCCATTAAACTGATGTCATTTACTACCCTTGACCAAAGAAACAGCTGAAAAAAACAATGGATGGCACATCCGCTGAAAATTGGGACTAAATTCCACCCCGTTCGACAAAATGTGGTCAATCTTCATATCTCTACTAGATTCTCGGTGTGCAATTAGACTTGGGTCGCATTATTGGTGAGGTTAAGACACAAACCTTGATAACGCAATTAACAAAATTTCCATGTCTTGTTAATCACTAATCGTGTTAAACGAGCCACATTTTGATGACCTGTAATTTTCACTCCATGTTGGCATCCACGTAAATAGATAGCAATATCAAACGACAATGTAAATCGAGCCTTAATAATGCAATAAATAAACTATACTTTTTTCAACATCCAATTTTCTCTCCAATCAGACACTTTACATCAGTTGCGATTGTTTAATAAATTGTGGTAATGCAACAAATGTCAAATGGCATCAAGTTTGAATTAACTTTCCGTGCATGATTGCAGTGTTCATTTGGAGTCCGAAAATAAACAAAAATTCGTATTTGTCAACACGCAGATTGTATTCCATGTTACATGAAATCTACATAGTACTAAGAGCACTGTGTAAAACAAATTCATTTCTTTACTGTTTACACGGTATAACAAAACAAACATACAAATCGCATATTATACTAAGATCTAGATCAAGGTCCAGAAAACAGGATATCATCTTAGTAGTAGGCATTGAAGCTCTTACAACATCTTCAATCAAGTCGCTCCATCTACAACGTAGTATAGAAAATAGATAATGAGGATATATTAAAAATCGGAAGAACCAACACCAGAAGAAAAAAAATCAGAAGAAAATATATTATGAAGCCCTGGGTGGAGGGTGCAGAATTCAGGAGGAAAAGAAGTGTTGGTTCAGAAATTGGATTTGATCTTTCAATGTTTAAGGCCAAAAGCTGTTATCGTTCATATGAACAAAAGAAAAAGAAAAGTCATTGTATTTATTGCAGGTACATTAAAGAACAAGAATACGAGACACTACATCTACTGATTTCTTAATAATGATACGAACAAGAAGGAAAGCATATATCGATCATACCTTCCAAAGACCATCATTGAGATAATGCAAGTTGTCAACCCCAATTCCTTTGTTGATTGCTTTTCTGAAACCACAGACATATTTAACTTCTTGAGTACAAGAATCAACTAAGGAAAGTGAAAATAGGCAAATCACAAGTTCTCTTTATTTTGATATCAACGATGAGTTTATATTCTTTAATAATAAAAACCAAATGCTATGGCATTGATGCAGGCAACATTATTGATATTATTGGCAGTAATATGATGTTCCAGCTTTAAGCCTTTAAAATAAAATGTTGAATTTTCAGTTGAAATGGTGCTAATTTGATAGTAGATCCATCATGATCAAGCTTGGTTTGTGTTAGAAGATGGGGGATAGGCCTGCAGCTGATTGGGGGCCATTAAGGTTTAATTATATATTGTAGTCTGTAGACCAGTAAAGCATAAAAATACAGTAAATGGTTTGAGGGGTTGTGATTGAGAAATCACGTACTGCTTCCAGATCCATGAAATAGTGTACTGCTTCCAAGGAGCTTCTCCTCAGTTTCATTCAATAAACTAAAATAAAAATAAAAAACTGGTCTTTCTCACTGTTTTGCTAGCAGTCCTATCATAGTTACACACTACAAATTTCATGTCTTAATATTCCATCCGAAGATCATTAATGGGAGAGTTGTGTAAAATGCAAAACAAATACCAGAGTCACCAATTAAAGTAAGTAATAAGTATTTCACTCTGTAAATGACAAGCCAATGGTATTTTCATCAATGCACACTTATGAAACTGAAAAAGAATTAGGTGAGGGAGCTAAATACATATTCACGCAAACACTGTCAGAGGGGACTGGCATAGAAATGTGTTCATAGAAGCCAAGGAAAAAATTGTTTGGGGAGGTGAAGTAGGTCCACCCTAGATTGCACACGAGAAATCATAGGCTCTTAATGAGATATGGCAAAAAAAAATTATTTAGATCTTAATTTTTCTCTTAATGTATAGTAGAAGAAGCAGGTTCCAATTGACTGATGAACTCACATGACCCAAACCAAAAGTGAAACGGATTGAATTGGGAGATAAATTAGTGGACAAGAATATAAATTTAAGTCAAGTCAACTAAAGAACTTGAAACTCATCAAACCCAACCCAATGTATATCAATATATGCCTTACGAAAATAAAAATTCACTCCCATATGAATCAAAGATAAAAATTTATTCAATATTCTCCTCCCTTCCCATCAGTGACCTCTCGCGGGCCACCCATCACAATGCAATCATCATAGCTCATACTTCAAATTGTTCACGTGTGATTCATTTGGATGAACCAGGGATTGAGTAGAATGTTGGAATAAATGGTTGCCATTAGTTGCAGAGAGCAGCATTGCTGAGTTGATTTTGCAAGGTGACAAGCTTGATGGTGCTGGGTGTGGGGAGCTTGAGAAGCACCCATCTCAGGCTTGAGATCAAATGGATCTAATAGGTGAGTAGTTTTGGTTGTATGGCACAGTTGATGAAAGTGCAAGAGGTGCAGAAATGTGGGATGTTAGTTGGTGTTGGTCTACAGCAGACGAGGGTATTTTGCTGAGAGTTGACTTTGCTGTGCTACAATCTTGTTTCTTTCCTAACTTTATCTTTACAAAATTTGTCTAAAAAAATATTGAAAATAACCGCATGACCATACATGACCCAACTTGAATTTGATTGTGTCAGTTTGATTCGGTTCACCCTTAAAAAATTTCCAAGCCCAAACTGACACAAACTAAAGCTTTTTAATCAGTTTTGTCTCATTATGTAGTAAACCGAACCCAACCCAACCACAAACCTACTTGCATGTTTATAAATGTTAGCAGAGAATAAAATTAACAGTAAAAAGAGAATATCTAACAGAGTATCCATTTATTTATAGTGAAAGAATTCATACTTAAATCAGTCAACATTCCTCCAATCATAGGACGGGATAAGAAAAGTTCCTTACATGTCTTTTGCTGACATTTTTGTAAAGCCAATAGCAAGAGCATGCTGTTTTCCTTCAGCCATGATCGCCTAAAATCAGATAAATACATGGTGTGATTGTGGTTAATATAAATTCACTAGAAAATACTTTGTGCATTATAATCAATATATTTATAGATTACAATGGCAGTACCACAGGAAATTCTGCTCCTACATCCTCATCCAAGACACCCCCAGGAGATGTTAGACCGGGACACATTATGTTTGCCCCCGCCAAGACAAATCTAATTGCGCCACGATCAACTTGTAACTTCTTCATTATATTTGGATCTAAAAGGAAAATATTTAACCAACTATAATTTTTTCATTTCAATATCTTTTCGTCATATCAGCTGAACTCAAACTCAGCTGCATCCTCAATAGTTTATTATGTAACATTGAACATTTGGGACGTAAAAGACATGCACTATGCAGTAAAAATACAGCTTAAAAACCAGCGAAATATTTATAATTAGCACTAGACAAGTTAAAAAATGCATGAACTATAAACTTTACATTGATGGAGAAGTCGCAAGGTGGGCATGTACGGTCCATCACGGACACTGAAAAACAAAGGTACGTTGTTCACAAGAACCAGGTTGAGATGGTTCTGGCTACAAGACCAAGGGAAAAAGCAATAACCAGTTAGCAATAACCAGTTAGCAACCATAAAAGATATGACACAGCAAAATGGACAACAAAAAGAACCACAATCAAACCATTTAGCAACTATAAGAGGGGACTTCTTGGGAAGTATATCATCCAACACAGGTTCAAGGCCTGGATACTGCAGCGAAGTTATTATAGTTAATATACAGGCCTCAAAAAACTAATGAGTACCAAAAACGAATGTTGTTATACAAGGTTAAACCTCTTCTGCAATACTTTGCCGTATTTTTCGTTGAACAGAGGCCTTCACTTGGTTCTGTGCAGACACATCTTCGCCTGAAAATCTGGAAAAAAATAAATATAAATCTGAAGATAAATACTGGAAAATCAACGTTATAGTAAACAATTGTTGGGGGGAACAATAGGATCATGTTCATGGACATGAAGTAGAGAACATGCAACACATTTTATTGGAATTATCGACTGGTTGGGGGAAGGTGATACAAGGAAAAGAGGGCATTGGGGTTCCAATACAAAATTAATAATGTTTTAGGGTTTATGGCACCATCACCACTATCAATGGTGCAATTGGAAAGAAACCCCCGAAAAAGATCCATAGGAAAAACCAATAATGAAAAGAAATATAGAAACAGGTTTTGAATCACATCAAAATCTAGGAAGAGAGATTTAGCAGTTATGTTCGTAGAGCGAGTAAGCATACTTTTTGAACATTTTCTGCAGCGTTTAGCTTCGAAGTGGATCTCTCTGACAGGGAAATGGTAGAAAGGGAGAGTGAAAAGATATGCAAACGCAACCGCGCATTTCTGTATTTGGATCATTCACGCTCAGGCCCAATACGTTTTGGGCTTTTTGGTCCATAACAAGCATTTACATGCTAAGTCTTAGGAGGCAAATTCTTCCTGCACCCCATACTTCCCAAAATATCAAAAATACCCTTCTGAAAATGAATTTAGGTATTGGTGTGTATTGGAGTTGTTAGTTTGGCTGTGTTGGTTTTGTTTCTGGTTATTTTTTCATTTACATCTTTTTTTCAATTGGAATGGATTATCCAAAGACTTTCTCTAAATTATAAAATCTGGAAGTTAATATTTGAAATCAGTATTTTGGATTGTATAATTCAATATACAAATAATATATTTTGAATTGTGCAATTCATTATACAATTTTTTTCATATATTTTAGCATTTATTTCGTTGGTGTAGTTACATAGTGATTGTTGAATGTGGAGATGAAATCTCAATTTTGGAGTTGAATATTCAATGAAGTAGATAAGATACTAGATATAGATGAGTTAGATTTAATGAAGTTTGTGGGCAATGAAGGTGAATTTTTCGGAGGAGAGTGTGTTAGGGATTTTTACAATGAATAAGGTAAATAAAATTTCATTCATTTGTGTAAAAAGTTCCACAACTCATGTAACTATATTGTAATGTATTTATGTAGGCATTTGGTATGTGAGATGACTTACATTAATGGGTGTGTAAGGTAGCTTATGGAGTTGGTTTTGTGATTGTGATAATTAGATCTGACAAAACAAATGGATAACATGGAACATATGTTGTTATGTTTGTGAAAAAGTGATAAGTATAGAAAATACAAACACGATTTGGGGGTGATAGTAACTAGTAAAATACAATTTATTGTCCTTTTAAATTATAGGGTAAACTTGATCGCAATGGAGAAGGTTGGGTATTGAAGATAATATGTGAAAGTCATAATCTTAAATGGTTGAGACATCAGTTGGTCACCCCAATATTGGCAAATTAAAACAAATGGATATTTCATGATTGATGACATGACATAACTAAGTCTAATGAAGCTGACAAACATATTACTTACTTTGTAAAAAAACAATAAGAATAATTTCAAAATAATAAAGCAAGTGTACAATGTTAGATATGCATATATTGTTGTATATTAATTGGAATGTGTTACTTTATTGACTATATTAGTTATTACTACCACAAATGTTGTCATGTATCATTTAAATTTTTACATAAATTTATATGCAATGAAAATAATCATCGATAAAAAAACAAAAACAAGTTTGAATAAAATAAAAAGATAACATAGTTGTCAGATTCAATTAAAATTTATTATAAAAATAAGTACAATTAATCCACAAATTCAAAGAGGGAATATAAACAATATATAATATAAAAATATAACTATTATGTCTCTGATGCTTTCTAAGCAGATTAAGAACGTCTAATATAAACAACCCCCTCATTTGTCACACCACAGACTAACTAGAGTGCAATATGTGTTTCCTCCCATGTTGGAGTGCCTTTAGTGACATGACCATAATCAATCGTTCTCCCACGAGTATCCATTGTATATTCATAGATTGCTAAATAACAACAAGTACGACATAAAGATTGATGTTGCACTCTTGTTAACAAATATCGTGCATCCCACTAAATGCAACAAATGAGGCCTTGCAGTGCACTCCAAACTCTAGCTCACACAATACTCCTCATATACCTCTTAGAGCCAACTAAGTCAATGTCTCATCTCTAAGGTGGCATAACCCCAAGTCAACCCCTAGCAACTCCATCTAAAATTGTTGAAGTTATAGTGAATTCCATTTGGATGGACGTAGGAAATTGTCCCACAATGGGGATATGGAGCAACGACAACACATCATCCAACATTATTGTCATCTCATCAACCGAAAGGAGAAAAGTGTCAATGTCTCGGTGTCACCTCTCCACAAAGGCTGAAATCAACTCCTTATTGACCACCTCATAACTTTTATTGCACAATTCCACCTTAAGCACAAGTGCCTCAATTTGAGGACGAGGCACCCTAAATTTACTTAATTTTCGACTATGGGAGACCAATTTTAATTCTCCACTATCCTAAAAATAATGTGAGTGTTTATAGCTAAAAATAAAGTCATGATGACAAATACACCAATTAACTACAACTTTTTATTCTTACCTTACCTTCACACAATCTCAAAGCAACATGATTAGTGAAAATTACTAATAGAGAACAATTTGAAGGTCCTCAAGGGAATCCTTCATGTTGATCATGTCCTCCTACAGGTGGATTCATCACATCACCAACACTAGCATGACAATTTTGTTCATGATCTCCTATAAAGACTAATGTCGTAGGTCTTTTGCCTACCTCGTCTAGAGATGCACCACATGTTGTCTTAGTCACAACTTTATTTACAACACAATTCTTATATTAAAAAAACACCAAAATTGAATAAACTTTACAAATAACATTTATAACAACAAACACATTTCAGATACACTTCGAATTACATAATCTATAACATTTTACATTTTTAAAATACACATCGGATTGCACAATCTAAAACGTATTTTTGAATCCAGAAGTTTATTTGGAAAAAATAACATTCCAGAATACACAATCCAAAACATATTATGGATCCTGGAGTACCTTCCACAATGCACAATCGAGAGTGTTTTTGGAAAAAGTTACATATTCTGGATTGCACAATCCATAATGTATTTTTGGATCTAAAAATACCTTGTGAAATGCATAATCTGAAATATGAGATTTTTTACTAATAAACTTTGGATTGTACAATCCATAAGGTACTTTTGGATCTGGAAATACATTAAGGATTGTGAAATCCAAAGAGTCTTTTAACAAATGTAATATTTTTCAAATTGTACAGTATGGAAACTTTTAGAATTATCCAATCCAGAATACAACAAGACGGAAACAAAAATGTCAAAAGTATGTTTAACTAACCTTTGCAACCGGCACAACGAGGTAATGCAACATCAATCTTTGGGGAAGCAGTGCGGAAGTGCCCTCCAACATAAAAACGAAGCAAAAGAAGGGGACAGAAGGGTGTGTGCCTGAGAAGATGAAGAAGGGGTGTTGCAAGGTTTATTTTTTTTCATTAAGGGTAAAACAATATTTTCACCAACCCCATTGGGCACAGAGTGAAACCATAGGGTACAAAAAGAATTTGACAACCTGGGATTTTGCATACTGTGGATAATTTTCTAGCTACTGCTTCCTGCAACCCCCTTTTTTCGACCTGTACCCCGTATCAGATACGGTCCGGATTATGTAATCTGAAATATATTATGTTTTTAAAATACACACCAGATTTCATAATCTGAAAAGTATTTTCAAATCTAGAAGTATATTCTAGATTATGCAATCCAAAGTGTCTTGAGAAAGAATAACATATTCTAGATTGCACAATCTAGAACGTATTTCAAGATCCCAAAGTACCTTCTGGATTGCAATTCATATTGTATTTTTGGATCTGGAAGTACCTTTTGAATCTCACAATCCAAAATATGAGATTTTTTACTAATACACTTTAAATTGCACAATCCAGAAGGTACTTTTGGATCCGTAAATATATTCTAGATTATGCAATTCATACTATATTTTAAAAATGTAATATGTTCCAAGTTGTTCAATATGAAAACTTTATGGATTGCCTAGTCCATAATACAACAAGACAGAAGAGAAAATGTTGAAATTATGTTTAACCAACCTTTGGAAGTGTTTTACAACACAAAAATGAAGCAAAAGAAGAGATATGAGTGATATGACCCAACTTTACGAGAAGACGACCAAGAGTATAAAGGATTATTTGAGGCTAGGTCAATCATCTCAGCCTGAGTCACATGGCCCCACCATCCATTAGAGGATCGTCATGAGAAGACACCCGGGCATGGACCAGAGTATCAATTGTTTTTCTTTATAGTATTTTTAAGACAAGATTGAATTGTAATCAATTAGGCTAACTTTTTCCAATTAGAAGAAATAAGCTAGCTTAAGGCTTCTAGAAAACCTAGTTTCTAGAAGATATGCATGTGCCGCCCATCCACCCCATGTGTTTCATTTTTTACCTAGTTTCTAGAAGGATCCTAAGCATGTGCAACACCTTAGCTTACCCTAGATTCTATAGTTTTCCTTACATGTGTCGCCCCTCCCTCCTAACTCTCTTAGTCACCAAAGGTTATAAATAGAGTGCATTTCCTCTTGTAATAAACCTTGAATTTTGAGTAAAAAACTCTGTTAGAGAAAATTTCTGAGTGTTTCCTTTTTTCTCTGAGTCATATCTTGAGTAGAGATTGCTTCAAGTGGCAACTCATCCCTCACTCATCTTGGAGCTCCCTTCCCTAAGTGGCATGATTCAATACCATTCTCTCCACTCCATAAGCTTCTTCATCCCTTCTCTTTTCCTTTCATTATTCCACCCATTTTCTTTCACTATTGTTCATTTATTTTCTTTTCAATTTGGTATTCTCTTTCCATTTGTATTGCTTTAATTCTGTATTCATCATCCTCATCATAGTAATTGTATTTTTCTCTTTCCTCTTTTGAAGAAAACCTTCACACTTACTTAACCACTTGGTGGTTAAGTTCGTGTCTAGTGGCAATTTCACTGAGTTTCACCATATCATGTTAAATAAAAAATCATAATCTAAGTAAAAGCCTCTAAAAATGTGCAATTCTAAAATCAACTCACATCATGTGGTATCAGAACATAGTTATTTTGTGCTTAAATTTTTTTGAGTTGATTTCTGCTTTACAATTTCAGCTTCTTTCAATTTTGTCTTTATTTTTTTCTAGCACTTTACATTCCTTGTCATTTCAATTCAACATTTAATTTCCTTGTCATTTACAATTCCTCCTTTATATTCATTAAACGATTTAAATTTCGCTTTTGAATTCTTTTGTCATTTAAATTTGCCATTGCTTTTTGCTTGAGTCATATTGTTTAGTATTCTAGGAAGTATTTTTCCATTCGGCTTATTTTGATTTTAATTGTGAAGAACTAAAAACAAATTAGAGGTTGTTTGAGTAGTGGTTGATTTAATTCCAAACATAGAATTGCATGAAATGTGCTCTCTAACACAAACCTTTGGAAGTGTTCTCCAACACAAAAAAAAATGAAGCAAAATAAAAAGATATGGGTGCGACCGAGAAGATGAAGAAGATGAAGAGGGATTGTTGCAGGATTTATTTGGTTTTTTCATTATGAGTAAAAAGATATTTTCACCACCCCGTGGAGGTGCAGGGTTATCCAGTGTCTTGTGCAAATTTGTGCAGAAAAGTTAGCTTAAAGAAGTTTTATACCAATTATCTCATGTATTTGATTATCTCTATTGTCTAGCTAGATATCTATTGAGATTTTCTTGTGTTGTTTTCCACCTTCCTGGTGAAGAAAATATTTTTTTGTTGATCCTTGGGTGGTGTACCATTAGTTATTATTAGTGGAAGTTTTTTATTGAACCAGGTCCCATTTGTTTTTTCTTCATATTGAGGTTTTCTTAACAAAAAAAATAGTATATGTTGGTTTCACTCTTTTCTCTTGTGCATTCCATTATTTTGCCTATTATTTATATTGGGAAGAGTTTTTCTTCCCCTTGTTATTTTTGTTATCTTTCCAATAAGATTAAATTGCACAATTGACTAAGCCAAACTGGAAAATCTATGTGAACCCTTTTACTATTTTTAGTTACCAAATTCAACATTTCTACATCTAACAATGGAATGGGGAACAATAGTGGAAAAGTTAAGAAATGTTTTCTTCATTTGTATATGTTGCAGCTAAAGTTGGGAAGGGTGCCAATTGTGATGGAAGCAATATTTTCGGAACAATGATGTGATATAACTCTGAAAGCCTTTTGGATATATTATATTCAATGCAATGCAATATTTCTTTAGAACAGTAGAAAGGGAGCAATGGTTCACCAAGTTCAGGTCTTACATGCCTCCAACATATTAGGACATCAATGACTCTACAATACATAACTACGTATAGATCATGGATAAAGTAGAGAAAGGGAAAAAACAAAGTTTAAAGCATGAACTATGCTTGTGTAAGAATTGTGTTTTCAATTTCTGTGCCTTAAATGAAACAAGTAACCAAACAATAGCGACACAATTTTCTAAAAATAAGAAGACTGTTTATCAAGTATACCCAATTGAGCAAGGCCTCTGCCAGCAAGACTTCTCAAACGACTATCTTTCCCTTGAGTTATGGCTACCAAGGGCATTGTAGCCACATTTTTGTACTTATTTCTCACTTCATCTAGTTGAAAAATTTGTTCTAAAGCTATTAGAATTTTTTCCTGCAACCTGGGAGCTTGAACACTCAACAATTGTATCATTGGTGGAATAGCATTTGAATTTGCAAGTACCTTACTTCCACTCTGCGGTGCTTGGCTATCAACCAAAGTTAGTATCGCATCTAAGGAAGCTTCGCAGGTTCCAATATCTGTCTCATGAAGCAACCGCACAAGGGGCTCCAAGGCATTAGCTTGCAAAATGCAGAATGAAGACTCGATTGAGCAGGTGCCTAAGTGTGCTGGACAACCAGTTTCTTGCGCTACAAAGCAACGTTTGAGAATACATGGCTTCTTTATCGGCTCGCTCAAGCGATAAGAACTTTCTGAAAAATGCTTGATTGAAATGGCTGCATTTTGTTTTGTAAAGGGTGTTCCAGAAAGCAACAACTGCACCAGTACTGGGATTATGCCTTCTAAAGCCACACTCTTCTGCCACTCCAGATTCGTTGGGACAATGAAACGACAAAGAGCTTGAACAGAATTCTCTATGATTTTGTCTAAGGCATGGCTATGTTGATCGGTAAGACAAGTCAAAATAGTTTTAAGTGCCCCAGAATCTAGAAGCCACTGGGTAATTTGAGACTCCGGCGGTAGTTTAGAGATGATACCCATAGCAGTAATCATCTCTTCTGTGTCATCGGAAACCTCAATGATGGTAAGCAAGACTACAATGAATCTTTCAGTTATATGTGATGAGATGTTGTCATAATCATCGTCTTCTGTCAAGCAATAGAAAAGCTTTAAGGCATTGACCCGCACTTTTTGAGTATTAATCTCCAATAAGTTTACCAATAATTTAGCGGCCGATATCTGAAAAAAAATATAACTATGAATTCACCTGTACACATTGGATGATAATAATTATTAATACAGCTACTATTGTTGCCGTTATTAAGGTTGCCAGAACTAATTTGTTCCATAGTTTGATAGTGTTATAAAACTACTTTTATAAATCTAAAACATAGATGTTTGAATAGCGCTCAACCTTAACTAGATTTTTTTTTTAGGGGATAGAATTTAGTGAATCACAATTATTGAAATTATGAGTATAGTTTACTGCTGAAATGCAGTAAAAGAAATTCTTTCGGTACTCGAGAAAGGACTATTTTTTCTCTTCCTATCTCATTCGGCTCTCATCTTTTTCTACTTGTTTTTCCTCTATATTTTCCTAATCATGTAACATTGTGGGCTCAAAATTTGAAACTTCAAAAAAAAGTAGTCACCTGTCTCAACCTCTTCCTGATGCGGAAGCCATAGAAAGATTGACACAACGCCAGGAAAGCTTTGAGAATCTTGTTTTGTATCTCAGGTTCTGTCAAAGAAATTAGAGAGAAGAATTTGAACACGTCTTCCTCGGAATTTAAGAATGAAACCTGTTCTGCCTCAGCTTGTCCGTGATTTGTTGACATCGCAAGATGCATTATTGTGGCAACAACCTGTTCAAGCAGAGTAGGTGACTGTAAACTGTGAGAGTATAGCAGTTCCAACAGTGGTTGAGCAACACCTTCCTTAATCATCTGCAAGCCATTTTCTGGCATGCTTGAGAGCTGTAGTAAAGCTTTGACAGACACCTTCTTGATTTCCAAATCATCATTTAAGAGCAGTTGAAGAAGAGGTTGCAATGCCCCATCTTTGACCAAGGACAATTTATTCTGGTCGATTAATGTAATTTCTGACAAAGTTTCAGTCATGACCCTTTTCATATTTTCTGATCCTGCATGAAGGAATTAAGTAATGACAAACAGTGAGTACATAGAGATGCATGTCAGATTCATATTTCATAAAGGTTAAAACTGAATTTTTAGTCAAAAATTCAATGCCTTGTAGTGCAATTTTCCGTATAAAGTTTTATCAAAAGGTTGACATTCTTTATATTTTCACCTGCACTTCATTGGCTTTGTTACGTGCATACTCTTCAATGTTTTTAGCATATATATGTAGTATACAAATGCGCATCTCTGCAATCAACGCATTTAATTTCTTTTTTAACAGATGGGAGGTAATTTATACGCATTGAGGAAGGAAGAAAAACAAGAAACAAAGTGGAAATATTCTCTATTTTGTGTTGTAGCTATTGTCAATTTCAAAGACTTTTGTCTGCAAGCACCAGCAATTAACGCATATATAATTCTGTTAGGAATTAGATCACTCAAATTAACTGCAGAGTGTCTACCACACGCGGATATACATGGTAGAGAGTAAATGGAAAAAGGAGGAACAAGAAAGAATCATATAAAAAAAATTAATATGGTTTGATTGAAGTATTAACGAACTAGTCCAAGGTAGAATTCACTAAATTCAAAAATTACCAACTTCGCAGTTTCTCTCATCAAACTTTCAATCAAGTACAACTCAGAAAGTTAGCTACTGATGATACAAAGGTCCTATTTATACAACAATACCATTATAATTGACTCGCATGAAACATACCTAAACTAATGAGAAAGACACATGAACAATGCTCCTCACTACTAAACTAGATAGTCACTTCGATGGTTTCATCGGATGATAAGATCTTAGTAGAGTTAAAAGACTAGATGTTCTACTAAGACCACCTACAAAATAATAAAAAGTGCATATCAAATACTAAATGGTCTAGCACGATTAGACAATCTAGGAACTTTTATACAATATTTTATTAAGTAAATTTTTGTATACTTAAATGCATAGAGTTTGGATAAACTTTTGATCGATAAGAAAAATGCACTTACAAGAGAATAATAGAGAAGTAAAACAAATCAAGCATCTCCTATCCAGTAAAAATCAAGTTATACACTCCAACTTTTACATTTTTAGGAAAATTTGATGAGAGACTCTAAAAAATTTAAGAAGTTGACTTTCTGAGAGAAATTTGATTCAGTTTACTTTCTTACTTTTCCTATAAGTGATTGTTGATAGGTTTGTTAAATTGGGTCATAATTTTCCTCAAGTATTTTAATGTGTATTCAAGTCCTACTTCGTAGAGTTGAATAGATATCAATCTCAATTACGAAAAATAAAGTCCCTTCGGCCCTAGCAGAAAAGAATAGCAATAAACACAGAATTTTGAAGTTCTAAGACAAATAACTACAAGTTTAGAGGGTGTGTTTCGTTTATGGAATGAATACCTGTAGAAAGTTTCAGCAGTAAAGGCTTAAGATAATTTGCCTTTGCCATCTCTATAACATTCTGATCAAGGAAAGAGAGGTTCTCCAGCAGCTCACGTGCATTTTTGGCTGCTTGGACATCATCACTATTTAACATTGTTATCAGCAGAAGTATGCTTCCTTGAATGTTTCCTATGCGACTGCACACCATTTTACTTTTAGATAGTTCCAACAGCAACTCCAATGCCAACTTGCGCTCCTCAACTTGTCGTGAAAGTGAGCGAACAATCAATTCTAGTGCATTATCCACTATAGCAATATCTTCCTGCCATAAAGAAATATCACTATCTTTATTTTATGAAAAATCAATATTGGTGGTATCAGTTCTACATTGAGCTGTCTAAAATGAGTATGGTAAATAATGAGAAGGAATGATGAGATACCTTGTTCTCCGCATTATCCTTTACAAGCAAAGACAGGATGAGTAGAACACGCTTCCTTATTTCATGATTTTTAGAACTAAGAAGAGCAATAAGAACTGTAATGTAATTCTCAATTTTTAACCATTCTCGGTGCTCCTCTCTTTCTAAGCATAGGTCCTGTAATTTGTCTAAGGACTGAACCACTACCTCTTCATCATTCTTTTCAAGTTCGGATTTCATGGAAGAAATGGTAATCATAGTGTTCCTGTCCTTCCATTCTTGAATAGACATTTTAAGAGTTTTATTTGGCCTCAGGATTTTAGTATCCAGAGGCAACCTGGTCAAGGGACAGAGATTGTTCCCTTCAGCAAACCATTTCTCTATTTCACTTCTCTCAAATGTTTTCCCGGAGGAAGTCTCAACGGGGTCCACCATGATTTCATGAGAGATTGGGCAGTGAAAGGAATGCAGAGCTGTCAATGGTCTCTCTCCCAAGGAATTTCTCTTCTCAAAATACTTAGTTTTCTTCTCTTGTGATGAAGTTATAAAATCTGCCTTTCCAAGAAGTGCAACAATCTGCTCCATGTGTAGAGCTTCTGCCATGTCCATCCTTGACTTGGCATTTTCCATTTCATTTTGCAGATCTTCGAATTCTCTCTTCAAAGCACCATGCTCCACGGGGACCCCAATGGCATGTGCAGTGCCAGCTAGCAACTGAGTCGCATACGACCGATCAACATTTCCCTCTTGTATTGCTGTATCAAATTTCTTCAAAATCTCCTCATCTGTTGCAGCTGTTTGATACTCGGTATCCAACATTTTCTGACACAACTCACTTATCTGTTGATTTAAACCAGAGTTAATGTTTAAAGAGGACAAAGGTAAAAGGTTTATTGCGCGACCTATATCCTTGGTACAGCAATTCAAGCGTGTGACGATGTTCCTTGAATTGATCAAAAGATAAACCTTACTTCTGCTGTTGCATTCCACAGAAAGCTGCTTAGCAACTTCAACCTCTCGGTTGAGAGAAGCCATAGCCTTTTGCAAGCTCCAGACATTGTGTATGTCTTCCTTTGACAAAGACTTTAATATAAATGAAACATTCTCCAAATGAATAGAGAATCTCTTAAAATTTTCCTTGTGAATGACAACCTCGTTAGCTGCTTTGACAGTGTCAAACACAGCAAATATGGTCCGAGAAAGTAACTCCGATGTTGGGGCAAGTGAGGCACGAGTTAATAATTCGTTTGCCATTTCACACCCTCAGGTTTGTTGGAAAACCAAAACTCATTGACCAAAGCAGTGATGAAATTTACAAATAATACCTAACCATGTCTTCTTACACGTGCTCAATTTTCATTTCAGATCCAAAGCTTTCATAATTACCCGGACTCTTGTGTGAGTGAAACATACATCATAGAGCAGAGAAACATGCCCAATTGAGACAAACGGTTGTCCGGGGTGAGCTGAATGAACAGAACTCACAATAGTAAGTCCAAAGACAAGACAAATAATCTCGACCATAACAACAAAGAATAATACTGATAAACGGTCAATTCCCATCCCAAGCATAAAAATCAGTAACAATTTTGTGTTTGTATGCTTAGAAAATGCAACTTAAGAAACATGAACCATAATAAAAAATTAAAAGAAGAGACACTCTCAAATGAACACTGGACACTCTTCTTAACAAAATCAAAATATATATATATGTGTGTGCATGTTATGCGCTCTACTAATTTCTTCAGATACCAGAGAAATACAGAGCTAACCTGAGACTTCCAGTTTTGGCAGAATTCTCCGAAAAAATAGTTGAAAGAAACAGGAAAATAAGAAAAAAGTAAATCAAATAATGGCAGAGTGTGTGGTGATATAAAATTATTTTCATTATTCATGCAACAAAGAGTGGTGTGAGAAGAGGGATAGAGGAAAAGGGACGAAAGTAAATCATAGGTTTGAACAGTTATGCGTGGGCACTTTTGAGTCTTGGTATTGACTCGGTTTTTTGTTGACTAATTGCATACTTAACATAGTGCTCAGAAGTTGCGACCCAAGAAGCCAAAATTGCCCTTCTACTGCCACTCTATTATATTATTATTATTATTATTATTATTGCATTATCTGACATTGCGACCAACCTATCCGATTTGTCCACGTCACATTACAGAACCTGCTAACAAAAGATGTGATGTCGTGGATGTTTTGAAGTTGCAGTGAGTGGCTTCCGTGAAAGTGGTGCCAACTGCAAGTAAACCTTTCTTTATTTTTTTAACTGTAAATATAAGTAGAGTTTAACGCGCATCAGGGCTAGTTTAACCGATTTTAGCTTCTCAATTAGAAAACAATTACTTTCAAATTTAATATATTAAAAGAGTAATAATAACATTTTTTTACCGCGTTACTCGCCGTTTTTTCCTACATAATTTCTACTGTTGAATAAAATATTAGAATTTGTGAGGACCTATTTTTTTGTGTTCTTATATAGTGTGAAATAAATTAAAACTGATAAATAAAATTATTTTTTTAAACTTTTTATTTAATTGATGATATATATTATGTGGTGTATGTATTTTGTATGGGTATGAATAAAAATTCAGTTTTGAGTTGCTGTACTTTATTAGAATTGGGTTTTTAGTTGTTTGGGGCCTTAAGTGGGTCGGTTATCATGTGGGCTGAGCAATAGATAAATAAAAGGCAATTACTTTCTGCACCATATCAACGTCCCCGATTTCATTGTGAAATAACGAAAATACCCTTCAAAAGTGGAGGTACAAATAAAAATACATTCCAAACCCCCTTCGAGAATATGTTTGCAGATTTTTTTTCCATAACAAATATTTTTATTGCGGAATTGTTTTTCTATAATGGGATTTTGATTTTTGAATTTTTATTTCCATAATATAATAATCTTTTTCATATTTACTTTTACGAAATATTTTCAATTCTGAATTTTTATTTTTTAAATGAAGGGTATCTTTGGAAATTTAAAAATGTGTGGGTTTGCAGGTTCAAAAAGTTGGGTGTAGGAAGAATTTGCCTAAATAAAATCATGGGAAATTCTCCATCTACATCTATATCTTTCTCATGCGCATTCATATTAACTGTAAAAAGTTATTTTTAATCATTTTAAAAAATTTAAATAACCTAAATGAAGTATAATCCAACTTTTTTAAATAACTACATTTGCGCTCCTCCATCCCTATATCTCCCTTTCAACAACATTAATTTCATTCTTCTCCAGCAGCCACGTTTGAGAAAATCTGGGACGGGTTGGTCCAAATAAAACATAGTTATTTAATTGTTTTTTTAAAACAAATATACCACATTTATCTATTATTGGAGTGTGACCTTTATTTTATTTTATTTTAAAAAAAATAATTTAATGTACTAAAATAAGGAATGTTTTATTTTAATAATCTAAAGGAGTTAGTATTAAGAGTGATAGTAGATTTAGTTTTAAGCAAGATCTTATATTTAAAAATTGTTAATTGAAAAATAATATAAAAAAGAGATTTCAATAGGGTAGTTAAAAAAATTAGTCATCTTCATTAAAATATTTTGTAGCAAAACCTTGATAAGATTCTCTTATACATTTACATACATATATAGAAAAAAATAGATGCAGAGCAAAACTTTAATTATTTTTAATCAAGCATTCTAACAACCCCTCATACTTGAATTTATATTTTTATCTTAATTAAATGAATTAAAACACGAATAAAAAATTAATTTTTCAGTAGTAGGAATAAGTTTTTTTATAATTAATGAAATTTTAATTTTTGAAAAAAAATATCTTATGCGGGCTGGCCTGCCGGCCCGCGATGCAGGATAGACCAGTAAAATGAGTCTGCACTCCTAACACGGGGTGAGCCAACCCGACCTGCATTTTGCAAGCCAAACGCGGTGCAGGCCTATGCAGGGCGGGCCAGGCCGCATTGCCACCCATACTCGGGACTTGTCGGCTTCTCAATCTTCTATCTCGTGCTTGGACTTTCAGTTACACTGTTCATTGATTTGGGCTTGAATTCAAACACAAGTTATGGACTCTTACTTGTTGGGCTGGGTCAACTGAAACTCTCAGTCTTTGACTCTGATGATAAAGCCAAAATCGATTTTAATTAATTATGATATAAAATTCACTCTACTTACCTCTTGGGTTGATCACGTATTTATAGTACTTCCTTATGAAACTTTAAACCCAATTAGATTTTTCTCTTCGTACCTTACATTTATTAAATACACTGCACATATTTAGACCTATCTAATAAGTTTTGCTATAATATTTTACTATTTATTTATTTATTTTTATTTTTTTCTATTTTCAGTCTTAGTGTGGATCTTTCGACCATTCGACCATTCTACGTAAAAAGTAGACAATATACATACAACTCATCCATCAGCAAAAACTAGTCTTGTAAATTTGAATTCAATTTTCCAGGCCATCATTCAATAATAAGTTTTAATATATAATCAAA
>Ga0123341_1000479_pt1 | contig 24327 bp, 14 predicted proteins | sample Turbeapinknodule_FD_89959 | JGI IMG/M metagenome (GOLD analysis project Ga0123341, IMG submission 89959) | Root nodule microbial communities of legume samples collected from Mexico - Turtle bean Mexico pink nodule | ecosystem: Host-associated > Plants > Roots > Nodule | place: Mexico: Nepantla...
TCTTTATATTTAAAAAAATAAAAAATTAATAATAAGAGGCAATTTAGGAAGTATAATTAAGTTTAAGAGAAAAAAATAAAGGAAATAATTATATAATTAAAATTAAACATATAAAATGTATTTATCAAGACAACGAATTCCTTTATATATATATATATACACATATACACAGGTATAGATAATTTTATTTATTACTTTAATAAATATTTTTAACATGAATCATCATTTCAAAGTAGAAAGTGATGGGTGAGTCTTTTCATTTTCTTTATATTCCCAGTTCCGTACAATCTAATTAAAACAAATAAGATGGGCCAGCTTTACGCGACAATCGCGTTTGGCTCCTCTTTCCTTCGCGTAGGGACTGGAAGTGATTTCACGGTGAGACAAAAAATGATGTGACGCATGGCCATGGGGCAACGCTTCCTCTTCCTCGCTTCTTTTATGTGCCTACACTGTTCTTCATCTGCATGCTATTTATATTCTTATTTTTTTTAACTCTCAACAGTACATAGACAGGGTTTTTCTTCTATTTTGTTGATATTGATAAATCACTCTTTAACAGTAACAGAAACAGACTCGTACACATTTTGTAGTTTAATGTGGAATATCTGTAGTTAATTAATTTATTTATTTTGCAGTTTGTTTGTTTACTTGGAGGTAGCTGAACAGACTCGTAGTTTATATATACACCAAAAGTTGCTGGTGATCACAGTAAAGTGCGGGTTATTACACAGTAGGGTTTTGGTTCATCTGAAATCACTGTGACCTAAGAGGTAACAAACTGATGTGTAAGAAAACTTGTACGGGAAACTGTTGTAAACTTCCTATTTTATTTTCTTGCTGATAAGCTGTTTTCGTCTTACTAAATTAAGAAAATGAATTTCTAGAAGGTCTCGTGGTTTTGTTTGTTCTAAAGGATGGTACTTTATCGTTGAAGAAATGAAGATTGAAGAACATGGTTTGGGTTTCGGATTATTTTTTCTAAGGTTATAACCCTTTAGAATAAACTTTACCGATTCTTCTCCTTTAATGTTTCAGGTAGTCCGTGATTCCTTGATCCCGTGATCAAATATCTGTGATATCATGAAAGATACTACGACCGAGAACCATACTGCTGTCTATGACATGAGCGATCAGACTCTTGTTATGGATGAAGTAGGTTTTGTGATTCAGTTGGCATTTTGATGATTTCTTTCATCTCATGCGGCACTGTCTTAATTTGTCACTGTTTGAATTAATGCCTAAATGTGCAGACCTTGAGTCAGTGGAGGCTATTTGTTTTAAATAAATAACAAATAATAATAGTAATTATCATGGAATGGAATGAATGTCCGATTGAATAAAATGTGAATTGCAGAGATCTAAAAATGAAATGAATTGTATGGAAAGCAGTTAGCTGGTAAAAGACAATTTGACAATAGTGACAAAATTAGGGAGTATGGATTCAAATATATAAAATTAAGCAGCAAAATACAAACACTTTAGATATATGCTTGTGAAAAGTATCCTTGGGATGACATTGTTAGGGTATAAGGAGAATAAGAAATTAGTTAAGATAGTTATACTATTAATGAATTAGTTGATTGAGGTGTTAGTTTGGTATAAATAAGGGAAGAAAGAAGGATAGGAGAAAGGGGTATACGTGTCTTTGTATACTGACATTTAGTTCTTTGTGAAGGGGAAACCCTGGTAGAAGAGAGTATTCTCTTATTTCTCGTTATTTTCATCCCATTCAATAAAAATCTTTATTTTCTCTCTTTTCAATTCTTGGTTCCTAACAATTAGTCCAACTTTTCGGATCTTCGTGGGGGAGCCAATGTCAAAGATGGAGGAAGCACAAATTTGGGCCAAGGGGAGTTGCCATCATTTGTGTGGGTAGCTCTAATTGGGTGGATTTGTAGGGCTGAAAAATTCTTTGAGGTACAAGAAATTCCTTAAATCCATAAGTTGAAGTATGCATTCATGAGTATGGAGGGTGTGACAATACTTTGGTTTTATTATTGGTGGCAAGAGAGCCCAAATATGGTAGCCGGCCACAACTTTCTTGAAGCAAGACAATAAAGCTTGGATAAAAATTGTTGGAAAGTCTCACATCACTTGCCTCAATTCTTGGAGTGCGGCTTATATATTTTTTGGATAACTTAGCTTAATGCCAATTGGTTTTAAGATGAAATTTGACATGGTATCAAGTTTGTATCTCATTTTAGTAATTGTCTATTTCGGTAGGTTCATCTGGTTTGGCAAGCATATGTGGACGGGGTGTTGGAAAGTCTCACATTGTCTGTCTCAATCCTTAGAGTACATCTTATATATCTGTTGGGTAACACTACTCGATGCCAATTGATTTTAAGATGAAATTTGATAAAACTTGCATCAAAGAAAAGGAGACTCCAATTGTGGAAAGAGAGTACCAACATTTTAGAGCTAAACCACATGCGATACAAGATATTGAATGAAGAGCGTGATCTACATATGGCTGAACAAGGCAAATATAGTGTTGAGGGAACTGGGTTAGAATGCATTGAAGCAAAGATTAGTTCTTGTACAAGCAATCCACCTTTGATGGATTGCAAGATTTTGGGCTACGAAAACATTTTCTTGGTAACCCAATAGTAGAGTTGAAAATGAAGGAAGTTGAAAAGGAAAGATGCAACCAAGCATATTATTTTCAAATTCAGATTTGCATAAAAGTGTTGTTACTCGTTGAACCTAGATTCAATCATGAAGGTGGTTTGAACATAAATGGTATTAGAATCTTGGAATTTTAGCTTGCTTGGTGAACCTTTAGTATTAAACTTCGTTGCGTCTATGGATGATTGCTTGACAATGGAGTAAAGGAGAAAGGAAGGTTCAGAGGCAGGAAAAGTGATTCATGTTATACAAGGTCCATCCTTGTTCCTATCACCACCTTAGCCTTTGGATTTTTGCTTGCATGTAGTGGCTATTGGGTTCCCATTCCTATGGTAGGAAAGCATATAAATGCTTTTAGGAGGACAAATGAAGATCATGGTGATGAAGATGAGGCATAGAATCTAGCTTCCATAATTCTAACATTGAGGACAAGGTTGATTTTAGAAGGGTATATTGTTAGGGTATAAGGAGAAGAAGTTAGTTAAGATAGTTTAGAATGTTAATGAGTTAGTTGGTTGAGTGGTAGTTAAATATAAATGTAGGGGAGAGGGACAAGAGAGAGGTTGATATGTTCATTTGTAGATTGAACTTTAATTCTTTGTAAAAGGAGAAATTTGCTTCATTATACCCAAAAGTCTCATGTCGTTTAGAGTCAAGATCAAGGATATAGTAGAAACACCATCCTCACTCAACCCACTGAAGTGCTTTTTCAGGAAAAACTGGTTATGGAGCCATCGACCACCGAAGGGGATATTAGTTTTTGGATGTGATGACCCTAATGATGTCTATGGGTTTGAGGTCAAAACATTGAAGCTAGAGAGACGACCAATACCACCCTTGTCCTTTAACCTTGATTGTGGGGATTGTTCCACTACACTCAAAAGTCTCATATTGCGTGCTTCGATTCTTGGAGTTCAACTTATATAGGGTAATTTCACTTAATGGCAATTGATTTTAAGAAGAAATTTGACATAGTCTGAGAGCCTATAATTCATCATGGTAAATCGTCTATTCTTCGATTTTTTCAGTGGTCTAAAGGTGAAATCTGACACATATTGCTTAGGAGATGAGGCCAAAGATAATTCATATGACCTTTCTCCCTTAATCTTCTAAGATGCCTTTTGAAGCCAAAATTGTGATGAAACCATCAAACCAAAGTGAACAAATATGGAGGAAGTGCTCTCGATTTCTTGTTCTTTTCATCTTATTCAATAAAGAAGTCTTTTTTCTTTCTCATTTCAATTCTTGGTTGCTAACAATCCCCTCTTTCTATATATATGACAAAAACCTCAACCGACTAACTCATCAATATTCCATCTATTTTAACTAATTTCTTACATCCAAACATATATACAATGACTTTAATTGAACCAAGAATAGCAATCTGTGTTGACATACATAATTACTTAGTGGTTGTATTGATTTGACTCATACATCTTGCTAGGATGGAGGGGATGCCCGTTCTAAGTGCATTGAGGGATTGGCTAAAGAGTATACAAATAATGCACAAGCAAATTCTCATGTGAAAGATAAAAACTGGGGCAAGGACGTTGTATGTTCCAATTGCTTGGGTGGTGGAGTACTTTTGTGAGTTTCCATATTTCACCTTTAAATGGTTTTCACCTTTTTATATTTCTATGGTTCTCTTTTCTGCCTTCACAAATGTTTTGCTATGTAGAAACTCATTTGTTGCATTTTCCTCTGTAACTTCTGCTGTACTTTATTTCTTGGATGGAGTTTATGGTTTAATGACCCAAATTGGTCAGTCTGTTCCAATCTTTTTCTTATACCTGCCCTACTTTTCCATTGGGATTAATAACATTTTGTGGTAAAGATTTTACGAGATTTCAAACTTGTTAGTTACTTTCAGTTTGTAGTAACTGAAAGCATTTTGTTAAGATTTATTTCAATTGCAAATTTACGACAATTTGGACAATTTTGGATTGAATATGTTCTTTTACAAAGGAGTAGGTTCCTATGAATAATAATCAACTTCGAAGGTTTTGGAAAGATTATGTATTAAAATTTGTGGCTTTGACTGTAGTTTTTGTGGTTTTCCATCCCTATATTTTTAAAACCTCTGGGTTCATCTTCCAGTTTTGGAAATTCACTGAAAATAGTCTCAATAATGACTAACTTCATTAATAGTATGGTTGCTTTAGTGTCGAGTAGATAGCCACATGGTAAGTGTTGTTGCATGTGTTCTTTTAAAGAATGTATTTTGCCATAGAGAAAAATAAAATTTGATTTTAGTCCCCTTCAAATTTCAATTTTAGCCCCCCTTTGTTTATTTGATCTTGTTTTAGTCACTTTTGAATCTGTAATATCTTCTCCATTCCCTTTTACCTTCATCTCACCAACAACATTGCGAGATATAGTTCTAACCACTGCTAGGGATTATGACCATAGTAATCTCAAAGTCATGTTGTCTGACACTCTTCTATAGCTAACAAATACTTGGAGCTCTAATTCAACAGCTTCTGCAGCCTTCAAAAAACCTACTGGGTAACTAGATAATACATTTAATAAATTAATATCCTAGTCAACTTTTGATCCTCCACTATAGCACCATGTCAATTATAATAAGGCAAAAGAAATCAACAAATACCACGTCCTTTCAATCCTTTTGGGATTCCTTAGACTGCAACTCTACCTTTATCTTGTTGCAATTGACATTATGCCATAATGAAAAATTGAAAATTTTCTTTGGATAAAAACTTTTTTAAAATAACACTTGCTAAATGGTAGTCATGAAGACGCCATGTGTGACCCTTGTCACACATTGTCACTTGGTTGACACGTGTTGACCAATTTTACTTAGACTAAAAGAGTATTTAACCTCAAGATATCAGCACCAAAACGAGCATATCCTGAAATAATTGCTTTTAACTTCTACTTTTCTTTGTAGCAAGTAAAATTGTTTTTGTGCATCTGTCTTTGTTTAAAATGGACTTAGGCATTATAAATTAAGACATATTTGTTGTTGTCAATTGCTTTTGTTTATCAATGTGGAACTATATTTTAGATGTTGCTCTGGAAAAGGATGCCAGAAGAGGTACCATCCCTCATGTGTGGATCCTCCTCTCAAACACATTCCTTTGAGGTTTTGGCATTGTATCTGGTGCACTAAGAAAAAAATAGAGTTTGGCGTGCATTCGGTTTCTGAAGGAGTGAAATCCATCTTGGATTCTAGAGAAGTGGTTTCAAATAATAAAGGTATGGTCTATAAAATTCCCATGCCTCCTGAAGTTTGCTAATAGGTATACCTCCCATTTTAGTCATTGAGATTGAAAGCGTTGGTCAATTTAATCATTAACTTTAAAGAATATTCACTCTTACGGCTAGCTTTACTAAAAGTAAATTACTTTAATCCTTTTCCACTTTCTATTTGCAAGAGAAAAGACTAGCTGAATGATGTTTTAGAAAGTCAGGGACCAATGTAATGGACACTGCAATTTCAGGGGCTACAATGGGAGTTTACTCTTTTTTTTATTTCATCTACATTTCTTATTCATGGAAGTACATTAGATAATGCACGAGGTGATATTTGATAGTAAATAGCATGTTGCTAGTGATGCAAAGGGAGTACTTTGTCAAGTATCAAGGTCTCGCTCATGCTCACAACCGCTGGATTACAGAATCAATAATGCTTCTTGAGGCTCCTAAACTCTTGGCCAAGTTTAAGAGTAAACTGCAGGTTCAGTTACCCTTCATATTCTTTGGACCACCAATGGTTTGTTGTTTTGTTATTCTGTACTCTCTTTGGAATTATCCATGAAAATAATTTCTTCTTTGGTTGCCAAATTATCAGGTTACCAGGTGGAAAAGATATTGGAGTATACCTCACCGCTTACTGCTTAAAAGAGAAATTGTGCATTTTGATGGCCATGGTGACAATGATTCAGTTTGCTGTTATGAGTGGCTTGTTAAATGGACTGGTCTTGGTTATGATAATGCTACATGGGAGTTACAAGATGCTTCATTTTTGACATCAGCCAAAGGCAGGAAACTTATACATGATTATGAAAGTCGTCGAAAGAGAGTTGATAAACTGTCAAAAAGTCATTTTGAAGACAATGAGGTGCTTCTTTTAGTTTAACTTGATATACAAAATTTAATTTTATTGTATATGTTACAGTGCCATTTTTTACGAGTTTTGACAATCAAATTTTTAACTAACTGCATTTCATACACTTCTAAAAAGACAGAAGAACGATATTAGTGTCCGGAAGTTTTTAATTCTCTATAAATGGGCTTGTAGATAAAATTAAATGGGATAACATAGTTTTGTGACCTATAAAATATGGAACTATCATCTGCTTGGAGTAATGCTTTGTTATGAAAATTTCTGTTGCTTTGTTCAACTGAAGTTACTAGGGCTATTTAAAAAGTTGATTGGTTACCATGTGAATGAAGGAAAAACGTGGGTTGTTTTATACGAGCTATGTCCGTTGTCAAATGGTAGGGATGGTAAAGAGTTGTATCATAAAATTGTTATTTTCACTTGTTTGAGACTGTTTCTTCCTGGTGCCATATTTGAGATTGTTGCTTCAGATAAATAACCACAAGTCAAGTTGGAAAACACCAGTAGTTGGAGATTCGAGTCATTTATGATTAGAATTAAACCCATGACTGAGATGATAGCTCTGATACAAAAAGCAAAATCTCAAATTTTATTAGCCAATTCACAGCCTTTACAAAACATGTCCTGAATGTATGCTAAAAGTATGTTTCTTTAATGAACAGTTTGTTTGACGCTGCAGGAGAGAAAAACTTTCGTTGCTGAATTATCAGTGTTGTCATTTGGATATTCACGAGGACTCTATAACCAGTATTTGAGTTATGTGAACAAGCTTCGCATGAGTTGGCACAAAGGCCAAAATGCTCTTATTGTAGATGATCAAATTGACCAGGTCTATTTTTTCTCCATATACTCTAGTTTTGTTGTTATATGGTAACTTTGTTTCTTAGCTGTTCAGAATTCATCCTTGTTTGTATAAAATATGTGATTTCTCCTGTATTTAGATAGTCAGTTATTAAATGAAAATTGCGGTGTTTGTAGTACTTCATTTAAATAGCATGAACCCAAAAAACTGTGAATCAATCTGTCTGTTTTATTTGAGAAAATGTTCTCTATTTTCACAAGTAATTGTAAAAATGCTACCTTGTTTTAGATTTGTATAAGAAATGGTGAAAACAATGTTTTTGTCAAGAAAATGAAACACAATGAACAAACATCTGTGGAAGATAAGAGGACATGTGATCTGTAGTCTGCATAAAATTTAGTATGCTTCCTAGGGTTTGAAGATATTCTGTATGATATGTGCACAATTATAGTATATTAAAATGGACAAGCTCAACCCAGGGGGAGGGGAAGGAAAAGCGATTCATATTCACTCATCAACCAAACATGGTGGCTATTATTTTCTTTGGTGCTTATAGTAAAAATGGTGTCAGAAAATTGCAATGCCGATGCAAAGACCTTTTATAAGTATAATATTGCACTTGCTTTCAAAATGTCTAGGAAGTGTGTAGGTTTCAATAACTGTCAATTATTACAATGCATATTAGAATGCCTGATGTATTGTCAAACTACATTTGCAGGAGCGCATTATAAAGGTGATTTTGTTTGTATTATCTTTGAATTGTAATAGCAAGAGGCCTTTTCTCATCATCTCAACTTGCACTGCCCTCTCTGTATGGGAAACAGAGTTCTTACATTTGGCACCATCTGCCAATCTCGTAGTTTACAAGGGAAACAGAGATGTACGGAGTGGCATCAGGGCATTAGAGTTTTTTAATGAAGAAAATGGTATATTATTTCAAATACTGTTGTCATCTTCTGATATTGTTGTTAAGGTATTTTCTTATATCTAACAGCTTCATCTGATAAGTGACTTCTGAAATAATTGTAAATTCTACAATTTTGTTTCAAAGTAAAAACTATTAATTTTCTTTTTGTGCTCATTATGTTTTAATACAGGACTTACATGAACTAAGATGCATTCCATGGGAAGCAATAATAATTGATGAATGCCTGCAATCCAGAATTTCAGGACACTTGGACAGTATCAAGATTCTAAAAACTGAAATGAAGCTCCTTCTTGTTAGTGGACAAATAAAGGTAAACCATTTGTGTTTGATATTGATATTTTCCATCCTATTAACTTTTATGCGATGTATTTTCAGGAAGATAGATCTGATTATATCAAACTGCTTTCATTCCTCGAGTCTGCACATCATGGGTCAAGTATTACTCCAATAGAAACTTCTTTCAATGCTAGCATTTCCAATTTGAAGAGCCAATTGGAAAAATATGTTGTATTCAAATGCAAATCTGGCTCTACTAGGTTTGTAGAGTATTGGGTTCCTGCCTGCCTTTCTCATTTGCAGCTTGAGCAGTATTGTTCAATTCTGCTTTCAAACTTAATGTTGTTATGCTCAGGCCAGAAGACTGACTCAGTTGATGCCCTCCATGAGCTTATTATCTCAACAAGGAAGGTAGACACGATAAGAAACAAAATTTCAAATAAGCTAAAATCTCGTGTATCACACATTTTTTGTCGTCAACTTTTAGTTCCAACATTCCTTTCTTCGTATTACTTCAAATTTTATAAAAGCTATAACTAAAAGCATTGTTAATACGACAATATGATCATAGTTATACATGTGATTTGATTTTATAGTGCTGTGATCACCCTTATCTCCTGGAGCCGGCACTGCATAATTCTGTTGTTCAGGGTCTACCTGTTGAAGAACATTTAGATATTGGCATTAAAGCAAGTGGAAAACTGCTACTTCTTGAAAAAATCCTTTTGGAAGCAAAAAGACTTGGGTTAAGGGTGTTAATATTATTTCAGGTAGTTATCTATTGAAATTTCTTGTTTGTTTATTATTTGTTGTATTATGGTGAGTTTATTGACTTGTTACATTGAGAACGCTTTTAATGCTGATTGCTTGATTGTAATATTGTGCATGTTTCCTCATTGATGTAATACTCATCTACCTACTAATATTTTGTTTATATACAAAATTATGAGATGATTTGATAATACAGATATTGCTTGCTATAACATTGTTGTTTTAATCAGTTAACATAGCAGGTCATATATGATCATAATATCGTATACTTATTATTCTATAGATTTTAACTTATACAGTACGTTTTTGTTTTTTATTAATGTTTATGATTATTGTTGTTGTGGTTGGAATTTATATGAGCAGTATCTCAGTTAGCAACCTGTCTTTCAACAGAAAGTAGAGAATATGGTCAAATTTCCCTCCCTTCATAGCATTCAATAGAAAGAGAGCAATAAGTTTTTTTTTTTTTTGCTTTTTGACCAGGATGTGTCTTTCACTTGTAACTAGCAATAAATTCCTACATAGCATACCTTGGGTATTGTTGCAACTAGGACGCCCTTCCAACAATTGCGGTATCCTTTTCCAAATGATCATGGTATCCTTGACCTAGAAACCTTAACCCTATGGATGCGAACCAAGATAAGTAGTTATTCCAGTTGAGTTTTGCTGTGGTAATAGTAGGAGTAGCAGCAAAAAAAGTAGAAATAGTAGAATCCATTCCAGAGACAGAGCCACAAACAAACATATTTGATAGGGAAAAAATCCTAAGCTGTGAGGAGAGAGCCTTGACCGGCTGTCCTAGTGTGTTGAACTAGGAAGACAAGGGCATAAATGTGCCTAGAAGATGCCAACAAGATAAATGACAGTGGTCCGGTCTGATTCCGACACCAGGACGGTGGCGGGTGGGACAAATGCGCCTGGTGAAGGGTTGACAGAGATCTGCACATCGGGAAGTTGTGATCACATGCCCACTGGGTTTAGGTCACACTCCTTGAGGCTCACCTAACTCTGACTGTGTCAGACAAAATGACAGCGGAGGATGATGGCTAGAGACATTGGGAAGTGGTGGTCTGGTGATAGGACTCTTGATACCAACTTGAATTTGGATGTGATAAAATCACTGAGTACTACTCCTTGATGTGCATATATATATATATATATATATGAAAGAGAGAAGATGTATATCCTATAACACTGAACCCTTAGGCTAGGTACATACACTGAAATGGCTGCTTTATGAAAGCTGTATAATACCATAACAATCATAATTTTAACAAATACCATTTAATTTTTGGAGAGGAATTATGAGAGCGAAAGCTTGTATAATTGATTGATCATAATTACAAGAGTTATAAAGGTAGAGCTGCTCAAGAGAGATCCTAACCATCCTGATATTACAAAATAAATATAAAGGTAAGATAGGATGAAAATAAAGTAGAATAAAATAAACTCAGATCTGAATAATTTGACCCTGATCTTTGCTATCTAAATCTTCTAGAATTCTTATTTAAATTTAAAATTTAATGTAAAAGCACAATTATGGTCAACAATTTGATATCGGATTATTGAAGTTGGCCTCTCTCTGTTCTTACTTTAGGCTGTGAACAGTGATTGGAGTCTATTGTCTACTATTTGATGCTGGCTATTGTCAAGCAGATCCACCTTGCATTCTTTTAAGTTTGCCACGAAAATAGGAAGGCCATGTCTGGCATATAAAATTTGTCATCCAATTTTGATTTCTTGATGCTGAAATTTTGAGAGTTCTTTAAAGTAGATTGTCAGATACTTCGTGAGTACGGCATTATCTTTTACAATGATATCAGAATATGATTTCCATGAAATGCAAAAACTTGAAGCAGTGCAAGTACGTTGTCAGTACTGCATCTTTGTTGACTTACTATTGAATATGAAAATAGTCTCTCTTCCTATACATTCTACCTCGTGAATATATGAATTTTCTGGCTTTTTTAGTTATTACTTATACTACATGTCTAGGGTTTAGAAATACGAGAATTGCTGTCAGTACTGCGTCCTTGTTGACTTACTATTGAGTATGACAATAGTCTCTCTTCCTATACATTCTACCTTGTGAATATATGAATTTTGTGTTTTTTTTTTCCAGTTACTATTTATGCTGCATGTATATACGAGAATTGTTGTTCCCATTAAAACAAGGTATTGCATTGTGGTTGTTAATTGTCGTGGTTGTGGTTGTAACCTGATTGTTTAAGATTTTTGAGGATTCAGTTAGCTCTTTTTCATTTTGAAAAACTACAGTCAACTAGTGGTTCTGGATCGATTGGAGATATTTTGGATGATGTTCTCTGTCAGAGATTTGGTAAAGATTGCTATGTGCGATATGGTAGAGCTTATACCCCTAAAACAAAGGAAGCCGCTTTAGACACATTTAATGATAGAGATAGTGGAAAATTTGTCTTCTTGATGGAAAACCGTGCTTGTCTCTCTAGTGTTAAGCTTTCTTCAGTGGACACTGTTATATTGTTTGACAGTGATTTTGACCCACAGAATGACCTAAGAGGCTTACAAAGAATGTCTATCAGCTCGAAGTTGAAACAGTTAACCGTTTTCAGGTTGTACTCATATTACACGGTTGAAGAAAAAATTTTAATGCTTGCGAAGGAGGGTATATCTCTTGACAGTAATGTGCGGTTGATTAGCCAGAGTATTTCTCACACACTTCTAAAATGGGGCACCTCCCATTTGTTCAATAAGCTGGATGATTTGCATGCCAGTGTAACTTCTGTTTCTACTCCAGACATTGCAGATCAATCACTTCTACATGATGTACTCTGTGAATTATCATCCCAATTGGTTTGTGGTGCTGATGATATTGATTGTCATGAATGGTCATTCATATCAACAATACAGCAGAATGGAGGGGATTATGCGAGGAACATTCTATTGCTAGGAGAAAGAATAATGAAGGGACTGGGCAGTGAGCCACGTGCTTTTTCCTGGAGTGATCTCCAAGGAAGGTATCCTCAATGGAAATTTTTGTCTGTTTCATCTCAGAGGATGAGGAGTAGGGCCAAACATTTTGATTACATACTAAACGAATCTGAATGTGAAGATCATACAATTATAGGAAAGAGGACATCATCAAATGCTTCCAAGAAGAGAAAAGTGTCCCGGGATGATGTTGATCATAATTTGAAGAAACTGACCAAGGATAAAGTTGACCCCAATAGGAGGAAAGCGTCCAAGGACGTTGTTGAAACAGAGGGGAGGGAACTGTCAAATCATGCCATTGATCCTAAGACTAGGAAGGTGTTCAATGATATTGTTGATTCTTGGGGCAGGAAAATGTCCAAGAATATTCTACCAAGGTCGAGGAGCAAGAAGAATTCAAGTGTTGCCAATAGAGCAAGTAAATCAAATGGTATGACTAGTTTTTTTCTTCCACTTTTATAGTCTTTTATTTATTCCTTCAACCAACTTTTTACTTGCAAACCATTAGTTTTATTCATGGCAGAGCTATTTTTTAGGGGTGTGGTGGGAATGTTCTGAAAGGTACATGCTACCGCTAATTTATTTTCATACCCTCAGGTAGTTCAAATGGTTTGCCTAGTGTACTTGATTCCACAGGGCATCCTTTGGCCAATGCAACTACAGGAGGAACTGCAGCAAACATGCAACTTTCAGAGAAAAGGAAACTACATGACGGACCAAATAGCATCAAATTCTTGCCAAAGTCGAATGTATCAGGTCTTTGTGACATTCTACATTTTCCGGTAGGGTCTCAATACTTACTTTACTAACCTTTGCTAAACATGCATTCTTTTTATTAAAACTTCAATAGAACCTTCAGGTGGGGGTTATGACTCCCCATCTTGGTACAAGCATACTTTCTCGGGAGTCTTGGTTGAATCACTCTAAACCAGTTTCAGGTCTTTCTCCTTTCAAAAGTATTAGAAATGAAATGGCACAACTTCTCCCCAAAACCTAACAATTTCCCGACCAATGTGAGACATCTTAACATCCACCTTCATCCATCGGATTGAATACTGGAGTGTAAAGTCTGCAGTGGCTTCGCGTGAAGACTGGAGCAAGTATAAAATTGTATTAGAAATGAATCAGGCACAACTTAACACTCAAAGCTTAGTATAGTTGTAGTTGGAACCTAGATATCTTAATAGTTTTAGTATAGCAGTAACCAAAGGTCTATCATACATGTTCAAGTGTGCAGTACACCATTCATGCAAGTATGTGGTACGCAAGGGGTATATATATTCTGTATGCAATGGGTTTGTTACAGATTTTTATACTATGCCTCAAGTTTCTTTTCTTGCATTCTCAAACCCATTAAAACTAAAATAAGAAAACTACAATAATGCTATGAAAAAAGGGAAGATTTATCATCTTAGTTTACAACCATCATCTACAACACAAGTCTTGTTCCATTGGGTGATCGTAGCTACTTGAATCACATGATGCCATTTGTCTCAGTTAAAGATACAATCCTTTGATATATTATTCACTATAAGATTCCTTTTAACAACTTCTTCCAATGACCTTCCTTGTCTCTCTCTCTCCCTTTTCACAGGACAAAAATAACCATGCAATCTACTCCCCTCTGGTGCTGGTGCTTCCATTGACCTTCTCTGTATATGTGTTTAACTAATTTTCTACATCTTTTCCTCAGTTAGTGTTACACCAAAATCTGCTCATATACAATCATTTTGCATCGTGTTCTTTCTTGTGTGGCCACATATCCATCTGAGCATTCTCATTATGCTATTCTCAACTCTTTTGGCCCAATGTAGTTCAACTCGTATAACTGGGTTATTAACAATATGATAAAACTTGGTTTTGAGCTTTGTAGGTCTTTGTTGATCATAATTGACCTTGATGCTTTTCTTCATTTGGTTTCATGTGTAGAAAAATGTCAAGGTTGTTGCCCTGAGGATTCTTGAGGACATATTCAAACATTACAATGTTAATTGCCAAGAAGTTTCTACTGTACAGGCTTTTGAAATATCTGTGGTTAGTATTTACTCTGAATTTTTATAACATTAGTAGATGGTCACTTCGATTATGGACGAATCATTGTGCATCTTTTGAGAAAGAAAGGAGCTACTAGAACTAATATATTTCTTTTTTCTTTTTAATTCTTCTGCAAATAATTTGAATTCTTACTACCTTGTACATGTTTAGTGGTTTAAGCTCCCCAGTTGTTCATAATGCATGTCTACCTCAAACTAGGCATGGCTAGCAACAATTACTTCTAGAGAAATTTTGTTTTAGCTTATACATTTTGTAGCATATTGATAGAGCATTTTTGTGACACCTAGTTTATCAAACAAAACTAAGTTCCCCTTGAAATGTAATATAGGTCAATAATCTAGGTCGAATCCTGAGAACACATCTTGATTGAATCCATTGTTTGGTATTCTTTCTTTCCCAAATTAAAATTGGGGGTTTTGGATGGAGATTAGAATCAAGAAGAAACGAAAATGTAGTAGACCGTCTACCAACAATTAAACTGTAGATACTGAAAAATAAATGAAATTGTGCAAAAGAATTAAATGTAAACTAGAAACGTAAATAAAAAATTGGAATTAAATAGATAGAAACTAAAATTATAGTGAAGAAACAAAAACAAAGTATGTATTAGAAGGTTAAAAGAAAAATTCACTAGACGATTCAAGTAATACATGAATTGAAACTACAAACTAAATTTAAAGCAAAAGGTGAAACACAAATGAATTCGTAAAGTGTAAAAACAAGGCAACTATTAGACCGTCTAGTCAACAACTAGACCGTCTAATAGTCTCAACAACACAAAATGGAGCGCTAATGGAAATGTAAAAGGCAGAAATGTAACGTGCAATAACTGTAAACAACAAAAATTGTAATCAATCCGAAATTGAAAAGAAATGAAAGAATTTCTTAGGACGAGAAACAATGAAACTAATGACTAAAACCAGAAACAGGAAACAGAGCATAACTGGACTTTAAATTGCAATTGTAACAAAGCTGAATTGTAAATGAATTAAGTGCAGAAATTGAAAATTGAAATGCCAAATAGTAAACAAACAGAAATTAAAAGGAATTGTAGTAAAGATAAGAAAAAATTCTTTCGGGAAACGCTCAAGAGTGAATAGAATCCATGGTCAAGTTATCTTCAATCTTGAATGCAAGAAACCCATGTTTGAATTCCTTGTTAAATGAAGAAAATACAGAACCAATTAGTTTGTATATTCAAAGAAAGTAGTTCTCACTCGAGAACTGAATTCTAAACGATTTCAAAGAAGAAAACAACTTGGATAGAACATCGTCTAACACAATTTCAAGTTTGCTGTCACCCATTTTCAGAATTCAATTATCTTCCAAATGTAAAGTTGTAGAATCAATAGCATAAAAGAAGATCAAGCGTAAGGAGTAGAAGAGAAAATTAAGAACTCGAATAGTCAAATCTGAAAACTCAATACACTAGAAGACAGTACAACTGATAACTGTAAAAACTGAAATGGAAATGCTAAGTTGTCTATCTACCGAATTCTCTCCTTTTTCTTAAGTTCTCTATTTATAAGGTTCTGAATCACTACAAATGGATGGGCCCAAGCTAAAACAAAAATCGGGCCCACCGAAAATATATTACAACAAGTCCCTACTGTCTTCCAGCCTTTAGACCGTGTAATGCCTTCTGTGCAGCAGATTTGTGATTTATTCCTTTAAGCTTAGAACTTCCAATCTTCATCATCCTATTTTCTTCATTAAAGCTCCATAAGTCAAAGATCAACTCGAAAATATCCCTACAAAAATCATAAGCAACTAATCAGACTGTCTATGCAAAATTTGAGCGGAAAAAACAGTTTTTATATAAACTTTATTACAACCCTTATTTACTAATGAATATACAAATCTATGCTAAAAATCAGAAAATAAGAAAGATAAAAAAATAAACCTATAAAAACATGAGCACTTAGAGTGTTATCACATATTTCCTACACCTATGACGAATTTTTGGGAAACTGCTGGAATGTTGTGTGAATTTTTATGAATGTTTTGACTGTTAAGTTATGGTAATTTTGTCAGTAGGGTATCCAGGATAAACCATCCACCTTGGAACTGGCATAGCTTCCTTAAAAATAAAATAAAGAATTCGCGATTCACTCTTGCATTTTATCTTTTTCTGTCTCAAATCATGTTTGAGTTCGAATTGTCAGCCACACTTAATATGTTGCAAAAGGTGTTTTGGGTTGCTAAGTTTTGCACTCTGTTGTTTATGTGAATACTTGTTTGGAGAAAACTTTGTTTGTGAAACAAATATTACTAGTCATTAAGCATTATATCATACTTGTGTGATGAAGTCTGTGTATCTTAGTGTTGGCTGGCAGCTTCTTTGTTGAAACATGAGATTGATAGGAAGGATTCACTCACTCTAGCAAAACTGTGCTTGAATTTCAATTGCAATGAAGAGGAAGCCACAGATGTCTACTCAGAACTGTGGAAACATGTGAAGAAATTTTCTAATTATATACCGAATGGACCGTGTGTTGAGAAATATAATACAAATGGTGCTTCAGAAACTACCATGCCTGAGCTGAATAATTTGACGGAGGAGAGGCAGAATGATTTTCTGGATACTTGTGTTACAAAACTTGTGAAATCTGTCAATAATGAACATGATCTTACAATGAAATCTCCCACAACAGGGGTTTCATGTGACCAGACTTTTACTCTTGGAATTTGTTCATTTCCAAATACACCCACTAGTTTTCCTGTGGAAGCAATTTCTCTCTCCTTGGAGTTTGGCTCTGAAGATGACATCATGGAATCTACGCCCTTAATAGCTGCAGAAGATTCAGCTCTTGAGCACGGGGGTAATGATGTCAACCCTCTTACTGATTATTTGGAAAAACAGAGTCCTATTAGAAGTACAGATATTACACAATCTGATGGCAAAGTTTGTGAAGATCCTCAAGTTTTAATGAATGAATTGGTTGCTATTGAGAATGCTATGAATATGTCTACTCATTCTTTGCAGCTTGACAGTGTTGAGGCAAATGCTGTAACTTCCATTGGTTCTGCTGTTCCTGAGGCCAGACTGTGGGGCAGTGTAATGAGTCCTGTATGTAATGAGTCAATTGGTCTGAAGTTTGCTGAGACAACCTTATATACACAACCATCGGATGCTAATTTGTGGCCGTTGCCTCAGGTTAGTAGTTTTTTGTACAAGAAGCCTTCTGGTGTTATTTTTTTTATGTTTATTGATAATCTGTGTTTTAGAAACAAAACAACAAACTGTGGTCACTTTGTGTTGCCTTGTGAGCATGGCAACAAACTTGAAAGTCATTATCTACACCACTTGGGTGGTTAAGATTTTAATTCTTTCTTCTATATGACTCTAGTTTCTTGCCGAACATTTTTTAGTACAATCCAGGCTTTCCTTTTTCTTCCGTTTTCATTTATATTTCTATTGGATTATTATGATGAGCTTGTGGTTTAACTACATGTTTAGCATAATGATCTTGAGCAAATGCGATATAGCTCTTTTAGTTAATATTTCGTAATGTAAAAGCGTCTACTATCAGGTTCTTCAACATGTTAAAGGAAAAAGGATGTATCTCTCACCTAAAATTGTTTAGAGGGATCCTTTTCTTCTACAACGACCACATTAACAGCTCTTTTTGAACATAGTTTTACACTTCCTTTAAACTAAAATGATAATCCAATGCTGTCAAGACTCAAGATCAAGATCCTACTTGGGGTTTAGAGGGGGAAGGATGTGGCAACATCACAAAACACAGGGTGGTAATAAGGATCATAAGATCCTGCCAATGATATAAAAAATTCCACTTGCAGGATTGAGAATCTCACTTGATCCCATGATCTTGCGGCTGCAATTTTGCTTCAATCTCACCCAAGTCCAATTTCAAGTTTAATCTAGCTCGCAATGAGTGTGGGACCATAATATTGTGAGTTTATGATCTATCTCACAATCTCAAAAACATTGCTTTGCTCTAACCACATTGAGCTCTTTATATTTCTTTATTTGAAAAGTCTCTGAACCTAGTATACAATTTAACCTCCATTTACTAGAATGCCTTGGCAGTTTCTATATTTTTTATACATTGGCATTAGATGTGCACTTGACTGATGTGTATTCTGTTTATGAATCACATTGATGAGCCGCTCCCACATGCATTGGATAGGAAAACAGAAAAATGGGCCTAGCAATACTAAGGCATGGTGAATGAGAAGTAAAAAGGGACAAGGAAGGAAATATGATGAAAGAAACAGAGTGGAGGCATGGAGAAATTGGTTGAAAGGGGGAAATCTCTAATATAGTATGCACAGTTGGCTAGAGGAAATTGGGGGATGTAAAATCTATGGTTACTTGAATAAGAGTACAAGCAACTATATTTATACTGTTACTGTGCAGTTTACTATGCAAGCTAAGCCTATACATTATAGGTTACCGCAAAGTCTAACTAACTGTTAGTTAGTTACAACAAAGATTGAACTAGAAAGATCCTAAGAAAGCTACCAGGAAAAACCCATGTATAAATTAACGTTCTTCCTCAAACTTGTGGGTTTATTACAGTTTTACGTTGACAGCAGTGAACATTATTTACTGAACATTAATCACCGATTAGAGATCAGTAGTGAAAAGTAGAGACCATTAACACCCAAGTTTCCTTCTAGGCGAACTTTACAAGAGTTTTGTGATTTGACAAGACAATGAAAGGGGTAAACCCAGCATACAGTTATCAAGTGAAAACTCACTAACACTCACAAGATTTTTGGTCATGACATGACGGGACAAATGGATGAGATTAATTCTAGAATTGATAGAAGATGGAAAAGATGCTGAACTAACAGAGAGAACAGGCAAACTTGGACCATTTCCAAGTATGATTATTTGGTGTGTAGCACCTTTATCAACATACCATGGTTGAGACTGCCGGGGATGACTTGGTTGACCATGGTTAGGGTGAGGAAACTCAATAGGAGTTGAAGAATGATGTAACAAATGCATTTGTTGAGGAAGCGGAGATTGCAGACATGGGCTTCACATCAAATTTGTAGCACCCTTGGCATTAAACTGAACGCCTACCTTTCCACCAGAACAACCTCTCATATGGGTCTGAACGTCTGCCTTTTCACTGTTACTGAGTAGCTTACTAAGCACAGCTAATCCACATTACAGTTACAATCTTACTAAGTCTAACTACGAGTTAGTCAATCACAACTAGCAGGAGAGACCCATATCTACACTAACAGGGGAAGAGAATTGGATAATGTATAGTGTTCATTCCTATTTTGATCTTTAGTTTTCCTTAGTCTATTGTGTCATCAGATTTGGCTGTTTTCTAGTTTAGTAGTTTCCTTTGCTGTAAGGAGGAGCTCTATTCTTTTCTAAATTGAAAATAAGTATAGAAGTTTCTGTCTTGTAACACATTATTATATAGACTGTGGTGGGACTTGATTGATCTGAATTATTCTTCCCGTGCCCCCACTTCATTAGATAATAAGTTAAAGAAAAAGCAAGATAGATTGCTCTGCATACTCTTGTTCAAATAATACCTTGACGTGTCCTAGATTCAATTGCTAAAATAATGTTAAATGTAAGAATATAGACTGCCTATTGAATTGTTTGACTTGAGGTTACCGAAAAGAAAGATTTTCTTTATTATTTTAACAGAAATATAATTATTTTTATTTTATTATAATAAATAAGATAAAAGGGCCATGGGATGTTTATTTGGAGTGCTCTGAAAATATTCTCATCATATGCGTCCACACCTGTTCCTTGTATCTTTCAGATAGCAACGTCTGATATTCCATCTATTCCGGAGCACAATTCAGCTAGTACTGTCACGCCTCTAGATGATATTTTTTATCATAATCGTGAGGATCATTGTTACATTCATGAGGCTGAAGTAATATTGGAAGCACCAAACGACCTTGTGGAACCAGTTAACTCTTCCTTTGGTTCACCTGTGATACTGCAACCATTCACAAGTGTGGCCATGAATGAAAATATGACACATGTACCTGACAGCTTTACTATTCCTGGATATATGAACAGTGGTTATTTTCAACATCACCATGTGGCATCTGAAATATCCCACCTTGCCTACCTAGACTCACTACTGGATGAAATGGAGAGAATAGAAAACACGAATGAAGAAGCCTTCATAGATCCACTACTAATTGAAATGGAGAGAATAGAAAAGGATAATGAAGAAGCCTTCAAGATACATGAGCAGAAGGTACGAGCAGCAATCCATTTCTTTCTTTACCCCACATCTTTCTTAATATTATCTGTGAGTTCCGGTTCCTTCTACTTTCAGCTTACATTTTGTTTCTTTGTGGAGCAGATATCGCTGCTTCGATCTGAATATGAAAAGGAGGTTGAAAAATTGAGTGAAAAGTACAGGATTTTGCTTCAGAATGTTGATACTGAAGGAGCACTCAAAAAAATGGAACTTGAGACACAATGTAAGTTAGTGTTGAGCAGTGAGGTATTAGCTGAAGTTTGGATCCATATGCTTGATGGTTGTGAAAGGGCTGTGGGACAATGCTCAGAACAAGGTATCGAGATCATGGTTTGTATATTTGTTGAGTCTGTTAATTATCCATTTACTGTATAATAGTTATTAGGTAGAATAGAAACAGATTAGGGAAATTAATGGAAAAAATTCTACATTAATTATCCCGTATACCTAGATATTTATAATCTAGACTTATTTACCACGAGTAATCACCCAACTTCCTTCCATTAGAATCCAAGGCAGGAATTCACCAATCCAGATTTAAATGTATTCTAGACTCATTTACTAACTTATGCACCGTGTTTTTGCTAAACACAATTCTTTCAGCTGTATAGCTAACCTGACTTTTTATTTTTTAGTTGTTTGTACCTAAACTGCATAATTATTGATGTGGTGAATGCACCTTTGCGTGCCTATTATTTGTGTTTCATGCATATGCAACTCCTGAATCTACTTGGTAGTCTTCTTCCCTTCTGCAGAGAGGAATGCCTAGTTCTCATGTCACTGCTCCAGTCCACTCATAACCCATCCTTGTTCACTCCTACGGTGATGGTCAAGGTCAATCCTTGGACAGCCATCCAGAAGAAATCAACTCACTTGTGCAATAATTCAGTTGTGCAATAATTTTCCTGATGGCTACAATTTACTTGTCCCCTCTGCAGCCGCTTCATCTTCTTCAGCAATTGCCTTGACATTATATAGAATTGCAACCTTAGTATCCTGAAAAATTATCTGTACACCAAATTCTGAACCAGTGTAGTCGTCAATGTAAATACGTTATATAACTGAACAACTATTAATTTTTTTTGTTATGTGCTCCCGAGTATATGAAACAAGAAAAATATATTATTATTAGAAAAGAAAATATTTATAATGTTGAATAAATGCTTAAACTGTTTTAAATTGTTTAATAAGGTTTAATCAAGGTTATCCAACTTAAGAGTTTACAAAAAGTAAAAAAAGTCGTGGAAGTTCTGGAAACTTGGTCAGGGAACTTGGCTCCTAAACTCTTAAGAGTTTTAGTTCATATGAAAAAAAATATATATACAAATAACATGGTAATTTAACATTTTAATAATATAATTAAGCAAAGTACTTAAAAAAAAGTTCACACTACTAAAATAACTAAAATTACATAATTTCAAATTATCCCGAATAAAGAAGTTCATGCAAATATTATAAAACATAAATTGTTAAAATATAAAGATTAAATAATTAGAAATAGATAAATGTTAAGTTTCAATGTCTAATTCTCAATAATATCATTATTTGCATCATCATTTTCATCATAATGTTGATCACCATTGGTCTCAAAATTATACTATCAAGATCAAAAAGATCTAGTGTATCTAGTGTTGTATCTCATTCTAATTAATATCATCATTTTTTTCATCATCTTCATCATAATGTTGATCACGTAAATTGGCCTCAAAAGTTATACTATCAACATACATCAAGTGTAGAGTTGTATCTCTTATTGCTCCATCTTCTATATTAATCAAATTGAGTTAGCTCAATCGCAACAACATCATCATCTGGTTCAATATCATCGAATGGAATAATAATATTTTTTCTAATTTGTTTATTCTTTAACTTTAATTTATACATCACATAAACCAAATAAGTTATAATTTTTTTTTATCTTTCTTAATATTATTAAAATTACATTTAATCTTTTCTTTTGCACAGTCAATCTCAATCACCTTACATATAAAAAATTTATTGTAGGTTTTATATCTGAGTTTACCAATCTTAGGATCATCATAAGAGTGAGAATAACTTTAAGGCACATGAAGAGACATTCTTCCAAAACTTTCAATACTACATTTTCAACCTTTTTTCCCTGATGTGAAGTTTTAAACTTGATTGTTTTTTACTCTTCAAAGCTAATATATGATCTATAATGATGTTTTCAACACATGAAGACAAGCTAAAATTAAATAAGTCATGACAAATTTAGTTATATTTGGTCTTATCAAGTATTTCTTTTCTAAAGCTAATTAGCATTGTTCTACCATAAATATATGTGATGATTTTTCTTCCTTTCTTGATAATATTTTAATAGACTTTCAAATTCTTGTCAAAATCTTCAAATATCAAATTAATGCAATGGGAAAGGGATCTAATACATCTCTTCCTTATATTTTTTTTGCATTAATAAATCTCTATGTGCCTTGAGATTTGCAGCATTATTAGTAACCACTTGCACTACATTTTCTTCTCCAATATATTCCATATCATTCTACATCTTAAATATTTTATCAGTTGTTTGTCATTTGTATTAGGTATCTTGAATAAAGAAGAATCATCAATTTAAAATTATTCATCAAGAAATGTGTATGAGATATTTTGAATAAAGAAAAATCGTTCCTTTAAGATTATTCACCAAGAAGTTATAAATCAAACACCTTTTTCATTTGTTAACCCATCAAACATAATTGTGTAACTTGTTCTCTTTTAAGAAATTAGGCGGATGAATAGTTAAAAGTCGTGTGCATTAAGTTTATTAGTATTATATTAATCACAAATACTATATGAACCCATAAAAAATGATAATGTCACTTGATACTTCTCTACGACTTTATGGCAAAAAATGATTGAAAACATAAACACAACAACACAAAAAAATTTCGAAAGCAAATATTCAAGTTTACTTGTATTTATAACTAGTTTTTAGAATGTAAGACAATTTTCATATTAGTATTTACATTTCAACTTTATGAATATTTTGACATTTATCCTTTGAAAATAAATGAATTCTGATATTTTGACAATCAACATCAAAATACAACCACAATAAATATTAATATTTATAAAAAAATATAAAATAAAAATACATGTAAAACATAATTTATTTATTTTTTTAAAATTAAAAATATAAATTTATATAAATAATTAAAATATTAATATTTATTAAAATATATGATAGCGTACTGTAATAAACATTAATCAAACTAAATTAAATGTGAAGTTTACAATAAGACTCTGTTTGTATCTAGGAGTGAAAAAAGGTGGGAAAACTCATACTCAGAGTATACCAAGAAAAATTGGAAAACCAAAGAAAAAAAATTAAAAAAAACACAGAAATCGAAATGTTTTTGGCACTTAAAATTTTCTTTACACAGAAGTGTCAAGAAAGTGTATATGTATATATATATATATTTAATTAATTTATATTTTTACCCATTTATTTTAAACTCAAATTATTATTAATTTTATTTAAAACAGAATTATAATTTAAATATAATTAAAATTATAAAAATAATAATAATTATAAATAACATAATTAATCATATTATAAATATAAGAA
>Ga0123341_1000480_pt1 | contig 24325 bp, 22 predicted proteins | sample Turbeapinknodule_FD_89959 | JGI IMG/M metagenome (GOLD analysis project Ga0123341, IMG submission 89959) | Root nodule microbial communities of legume samples collected from Mexico - Turtle bean Mexico pink nodule | ecosystem: Host-associated > Plants > Roots > Nodule | place: Mexico: Nepantla...
CATTTTACTTTCACAAAGATTGAGAATGCTAATGCTTTAGATTTAATCACAGGGTGGATTACAACATATAAACTACCCCAGAACAAAGCTTAAACCAGCACAACAACATCAAGCATAGTAGAGACTTCAACATCCTTCAAAGGATTTGGATTCTTCAAAACATGAACACCACTTGGTTCAACATACGCATGTCATCGGGAGGAAAGACAAGCTGCTAATCGAGCTTGGGAAGTCACTGAAACCATGTTCAAGACAAGATTTCCACTCTGGAAACGGCCTTAGAAGTCACTAAAGATTAGATTTTTGATTCGTTTGTTGACAGCTTCAACAGTGCTCTTGAGCAAATCAAAGTTCTCCAACCTGATATCGATACCTCAATCCTAATCCATTTACAAGTGTAATTGATGCGAAAATTTTCGATGAAGCATGAGAGTTTAACTCGGGACATTTTCTTTTGAAAAACTCATAAGTACATTATTTATTGTATAATTGCTTGTCACATGCATACTTTAATCTTCATATCATGTTTTTTATTATGTCTTCATATCATGTTTTCTATTATGTCAACACTATATGTGACACCATTTTGAATCATGAGTATACTCAAACTTATTTTTCTTAATCTACCAAATTTATAACTTTAAGGGACTCAAAACTATCTTTCTCGTTTACCAAGCATGCATACAGAACAAAAATTGGTGACTCATGGATAAAATGTTATTACGAAGTAGTTGTACCTTTATTTGTAGAGGCCACCATACTCTGTTGTGTCTTTTTGCAGGTTGAATTGGACTGAGGCTTTAAAGATCGACACCATGGAGGGTTAGAACCCTTTCATGATTTTTTCGGTTGACAGTGGACCGAGTCTTTAAAGCTCGGCAACATGGGGTTAAGACTCTTCCATGGTTTTTTCGGTTTTTAAAGCTCGACACCATGGGGGATTAGGACCCTTCCATGGTTTTTTTGGAAGGCAGTGGACTGAGAATTTGAAACTTGGCATCATAGAGGGTAAAGACCCTTCCATGTTTTTTTCAAAAGGAATTGGACCGATACTTTTAAAGTTCGACACCATGGAGAGTAAAAACCCTTTTATGATTTTTTTTGGAAGGAATTGAACCGAGACTTTAAAGCTCAACACCATGGAGGGTAAAGACCCTTCCATGATTTTTTTCGGAAGTAATTAGATCGAGACTTTAAAGCTCGACACCATGGAGGGTAAAGATCCTTCCATGGTTTTTTCAGGAGGAATTGGACCGAGACTTTAAAGCTCAACACCATGGAGGATAAAGACCCTTCCATGATTTTTCAAAAGAAATTGGACGGAGGCTTTAGAGTTGCATTGTGAAGTATCAAAATTTGCATATAAACTTTTTTTAGTCATTATTACTTCACAATCCATATTGTATTATTCATTCTTAAAAAAGCGAAATAACTCACACATAAACTCATAACAATAAAAAAAAATCAATTAAAATTCATAACACTTATTTCAATTGTAATAAAATCGTAAATTAGCGACGCTCCATGTATGTGGCACAATTCCACCATCCAAAGTTTCAGACGGTAAGCTCCTTTGCAAACAACTTCTTGCACCCTAACTTACTATCCAGACCTGCTTCCCCTACTTTCTTCAACACTAAGTCTCGCTCTCTAAACTCCCTGGGTCGAACCTTACTTAAATACACTGCTCCAATTCTTCTTTTCAAAGCCACCTCTTATATCTGTGCTTTTTTCCTTAACTCGCCAACCATGTCTAACTGAAAGAGTCATCCTTCGCCTGATTCTCTCTCCACAAGATTATGGGTCAATTCCCGTTAAATCCTTTACCGACATGCAAAAGCGCCTAGATTCTCCTTCAAACATCCCTTTACCTCCTCATTTAACCCAAGTTCCATTTTACTACCTATTTTCAACATCCTTCCTTCCTCAAGCATAATAGTTTTATTCTCCTCCCTGACGTGGCCTCTCCTCCTCGTAATCTATTCTTGGGTCTAACTCTACATCATTCCAATTCCCCGAACCCAACTCCACATGCAAACATCTTATTTTGGTTTTAAACTCCCCTCATAACACTTTAATGTCACTATCTGAACTACTCTAATCACACCCAATCCACCCTTATCTGTAGGATATTTTAACTTCATATGCACAGACGATACTACAGCGCCCAATGCATTTATTATCGGTCTTCTTAATAAAACATTGTAAGATAATGGAGTGTTAACACCCATGTACCTTATGCTGACCGTTTTGGCCTCATCTCATTCCCCGAAAATCATCCTAGCATCCAAATAACCACGCACTTGGACTGGATCGCCAAAAAAGTCCAACCAAAATCCCATTGTATGGCTCTAGCTCGTCCAATGATCCTCCCACGGCTACAAAAGCTTCCCAAAAAAGTACATATACTAAAGAACCTTGGTAACCAACACTATGAATTCGCCTGCTTCTAATGATGATTGAGATGACAATGGGGTCATTATCATGAGGGAATACATCTCTTAAATCATCCTTCATAAAACTCATCGCCGGTGTAGGATCTACGTATTCTGATACATGCATTATTGTTGGAGCATACTTCTTTCGACTAGCGCTAGACACCCCTCCACTTGAGAATCCTCCTGCAATTATATTTAAATCACCCATTACAGGTCTCTCATGTCCTTCCCCTCCATCTATATTTTCTCTAACCCTTCTTGTGGGATAACCTTTTTTACTCAACACCTCCTCCTCCGTTCTTGCCTTAAAAATTGGCTACATTCCATGTTTAATCAATTCTTCGATCTGCCTTGTTAACGTATAGCATTGCTCAGTATCATGGCCATACAACACCACACATTTTTATCATTTCCCGTGTTTCTCGTAGTCTTTTCTGGGAAACGTAAAAGTCGAGTTGTATTTACATCTTTGACAATATCCTTTTGTGATACTGTCAACTTGGGTACAATCCAATCAAACCTTCCATCACCTTTTGTCATTTATAGCCCTTCCACCTCCATACAGACCTTCCATTACACGATCATCCCTCCTTGTTCTTAACGGGCCTCCCTATTTTGACTCGATCGCACTCCTACCACTGTCTTTTCACCTTTTGATTGTCCCCCTTCTTTCTTTCCCGTCATGAACTCTTCTACCTTCACATACGATGCAACTCTAAGATTTATAGGTGTCATATCTTTCGGTCTTCTATGTACCAACGACTCACCAAATCTTCCTGACCTTAGTCCCCTAATGAATGCCTTAACACACATTTCTTCATTTGGTTGAGGAATCTGTACCACCACCTCATTGAACTACTGCAGGTATTGCTTTATCGCCTCTCATCTACTTTGCTTCACCTCGAAGAGATCTGTTGTGTCCGAAGGCTCTTTGTTTGCCGCAAAATGAGCCATGAAGTCTTACAAAAACCTCCAATGACAAAATCGACCCTACTGTTAAATTACTAAATCAGTCCAAAGTCGTTCTCATCAATGATCCTACCAACATCTTACATGGAACCGCATCCGATCCTTCATAAATCAACATTTGTGTCGTAAAATTTTTGATGTGGCCATTCCAATCCTCAAAATGTAACTATTTTGGGAAAAACATTTCAATGGGAGTAGCTCATTCAAAAAAAATTCAAAAAAAGGCTGAAAATCTAAAACTACTTCCTCCTCTAAACGGTCATTCCTATTCTAACCATTGCTTTTATCATTTCTACCAACATCCTAGTTGTATCTGGTGGTGGAGCTCTATTTACCTCCTCCTTCGTGGCTACTTATTGTCTCGCATCCTGATTAGTACCTATTGGTCAGGAAAAGTTTACCTAACCTAAGGTAGGCACCAAATGTTCTAGATTAAAAGTTGGACAACCTTAAACCCAGAACATTAATGATAGTCAAGAGTTCACATTTGACCTATATGTAAAAAATGATGATTCTTGTTGGTACCTCCTTCAATATATATTGATAGAATAATCTCTCTTGATTCTACATTAATTGAGTCATTAAGATCTCCTTCAATAATATATATTGATAGAATCGAACTCTCTCTTGATTCTACATTGATTGAATTATTAAGATGAGTCAATTCGGAGATCCCTAACATATACCAAAGTAACATCATATTGTCTTATGATTCGAAAACCAAAACACTTTGATATTAATTCAGGTCCGGACCCTTTACCCTACATACCCCCAACCTTGGGTGTAAAATTGAGGTTATTAATAAGTTACTTATTGTCCGTCATTGGACCGATCCACTCGTTATTATGTCAGGTCCAGGCCCATCACCTTATAAAACCCTTGATGCTTTGAAATTTTCATTACGACTATATTCATAAAAATATAAGGGGCATTGAACTTTTTTAAAGTATTTTATGTAAAAATAAAACAAGGTATAGTTTTTAAATCTTCGAAGAGGAGAATGATGATAGCCATTCTCAAATAATCAATGATTATCCCAAATATTAGTGATACTTGCAAAAACAGTATCTTAAATTGCCCAGGTCGCCAATGTGACTGCATCTAATTTTAGCTGGAAAAAAGCATCATCAGATTCAATAGCGTACGTGATAACAAACTGAAATGTGACTCATGCAAGTAAAAGAATATATTGGATAACACTGAAATAGTAATTGGACATTTGACTAGGGAGTCATTTCTCATTTGTAAAATTGCTTTCATACTCCTGCACCCTAAGAAAATACCGAACTGGAAACTGCTATACAAAAAATACTGCAATTTAACTAAGTAATTTCACATAAAGGTTTATAGAAAACCGATATAAAATTAGTATTTGAAAAGTGCACAAGGGAATAAACCAGAAATAACTCCATAGGACAATAAATAGGACTATAGTCAGAGAGAACCAATAACTGGCCTTGGTAGCTTCACCTGCCGAGATAAGTTGATAACCCCAAAGGGTGGCCATATGATCATCCCCTAAAGAACGCTTACATACTCCTAGGACACAAAAAAAAAGGTAATATGACCATAATAATGTATTTTCACTTGCCATCATCCTCCTCCCCCTCATCGTCATCCTCCTCACCTTCACCATCATCATCTTCAGAGTCACCGTCATCCTTTCCCTGCTGACAGGGAAATATGCATTTTATAATACACCATGTATATCTGCATATACTATCTCAAAAATTGTAGAGAAACTACAAATAAAAACCCAAAGAACATAAAGCAATTGAAAAGAGCAGCAAGACTGGTAACTTTCTTGATAAAGCAATTGTATCCAAAGCATTTCATTAGCTAAATTTCAGTGCTGAGATCTGCTTTTTCCCATGTAAGCACATTCACAGGTGTCCACAGAAATCAATGGTAAACTTAATTGATAGAAAATTAAAATCTCAAAAGCACAAAACTAAGAGCATAATTTAATGACGTTGCACACCATGTTCATTATGATGGTTCTCAATGCTCCAATGGTGAAATCATCATCTTAGCACAAGTTACACATTCAGTATGGTTAATCGCTCTTGTAAGAGAATATAACGTGGTGATATCACACATTCATGCTAATTTAATAAAATGGAGAGATGACGCAATTGCTAATCAAAATTTGTCCAGACAACATCCACTGGCTGGTAAAATATTACACAGGAACTGTAAGCATGATACATATTAAAGATATAACCAGAAACTGTCACATCTTTCCCATCTTTTAGTTTAATACCCATCTTTCCCAAAAAGACGCTGCCCATTAAGTGCAGAATATATATTACAGATATAACCAGTAACTGTCACATTACGAAGCAGTAGAAAATAAAAAAATCAGCAACATTAATCAATTAAACTTCTTCCAAAACAAGAAAAGTTACATCAGTTACCTCATCATCAGCTTCATCCTCATCAACCTCGTCCTCATCAGGTTCTTCCTGTTCCAAAGTAATTATTATTGCGATTATTGTGGGAGAAGGAAAGAAACAATATTGATGGTAAAATGAATGATTCAAAACCAAGAAGCATTATTGTCTCTAAAGAGAAAAGGATATCAGAACTGAAGGTTAACTTACGTTGTTGAAATAAGTAAGTGGATTTGGCCATAAATCATCCTTGATTAATTCTGCAACCTGCTATTTAGAGATAAATATAACACTAAAATTTATGACTCAAATACACAAACTAAAGAAAGTCAATTATTATGAGATGCAAAAAATCAACAGCAGGGATGCACTGCATAAGTAATAATCAAATCCAGAAAAATATACCTCATCATGGATGTCATCAATTTCATCTTTTTGCTCAGTGTCGTTAAACCAACTAAAGAAGCTGCATACATTAACATGAGAATATGAAAACAATGATTTATTTGTTTCGTAAAGTGTTTACAAAAAAGAATTTTTGACAATAATTTTTATATAAAATTATTAATTGATAATTTAATAAACAAGAATGACGAGTAAAAGAAATGTTGTATTTATTCATTCTTCTTAGTAAAAACATTTTGCAAATTTACAATATATATATATACACACACACACACCAAGTTTCAGTAAGGTATTAGAATCATACACTAGTAAATTCAATTCATATCCAGATATTATCTATAACAAAATAAAGTATGAACACAACTATTCTGAAAGCAATGCCTATTGAGCTTATGGAAAATTATTTATAAATGAAGAAATAGAGCATAAACTATAAAAGAAAAAATCTGCTAGACCACAGTATAAAATTGGTCTCATATGCACTGTAGTTAACCATTTATTGATAGTTGATAATCCAATGTAATGCCAATGAATCTGTGATCTGGTCAATCATATTTCTTAGCAGATCAGACATATATCAGTCCCTTGAAAGAGCCAGAAATCCGCAGGAAACTCAAACAAAAAAAAATACAGTTCTGGACATCAATCATATAACTAATGGAAAGCCAGAACAATTGCCAGTTAACAGAGTCTACATGTGCAATGCTTTCTTTGCTGCCAATATTTTATGGAAAAACACTTGGAACATATTTAGGCACCAACCTGATATCAATAGAAGCCCGCTTGTTCCCTTTTTTCTCATGACTAACGCCATTGGGTATGCTCTACATGTTTAAGGATTGGGATTTCAGAAACAAAAAAAAAAAGCAGAACAAGTTAATAGAAGAACACCGCAAGTGGCATTCGTAGCTTTACCTTGCCCTCCTTCCACTTTATGGGAGTGGCAGTGACTTTTGTTGTTCCTTCCTCAAGGAAAGTATAAGTCTTTACAAGTTTTGAATCTTCAAAATAGGGATTGGCGTTGAAATTCTGAACAAAAAATCAATTTTAGAAGAGGTTATTATTCAATTAAATGAACAGTTCCTGAAAAACATAAACTTATTAAACTGGCTGTTTTGCTAAACATTCCGTTGGTATACACTAAGAGTAGAGGAAAAGCAACTTACAAAGGTGATTGAGTATCCTGATTTGACATCTTTAAAATCTTCAACCTCAAGAGAACTCAAATACTTAAATATCTACAAAATAAGGGGATCGCTTGTGAATTAAAGTTACTCATCAGAAGATATCTGTAACCAAAATAATATTTGACGAACTTCCATGGAAAAATTTGGTCCCAAATAATTAAAAAGAACAGAAATGTAAACAACTTCAGTACTCACTCAAGTAGAGTTATCTCCTTATGCAAGCACATGTCAATTTAGGGAAAGAATATTAAAAAAACATCCATCACCTAACTTGCTTTGTGTTCTATTATTGAAAGAGTTTGTGTAACAAGCATAACTTCTTGGGTTCAAAAACTAAAACAACTTAGCAGGCTTTCAAATTTAAATACCATCAAACAAACAACACCAAACCACTTCATAAATGCACAGTCGTATACAAACTCAAACAGACCAAAATAAGCCCATCCAATTTAAGAAAGACAAAAGAGGCCTGACCTTCTGATCTTCTTCGTTCAAAAGATCACCAAGTGCAGGATGACTCAAAAACTGCAAAAGGATAACACACAATACTAAACAAGGTATTCCCAACAACATAACAATTTCACAATCTAATAAATAGCACACGTATATATTAATATAATGTGTAAAGTCAAACTCACAGCAGTTAACCAAAAATCAGGAATTGACTTGATAATATCATTGCGCTTGTCATAAACGGGCTTCCTAATCTCATTGTACTTCTGCTCTATCTCGAGAACTTTGTCGCTGGCCTCTTCATTGATCTAAAACAACATAGCCAACAAATATAACAAAGCATAAACAACAGGTTAATTGATCACGTTCCCAAACCAGAAAACAGATAATCAAGCACAACACCAGTCACATTTAGCGCGTGCAACTTGGAGGCTCCAAAAGCAGAGTCACACTTCCAACGTCACATAAACACCTCAAAAGAAGCGAGGGAAGATCCGTAATCCTCGAGATTGAAAAACCGAAAAGCAGAAAGAGGTCAAGCGCATGGGGTATTGAAGAATTGGTACCTTTTCGAGCTCGTCTTGGATCTCCTGCAACTTCTCAATGGAAAGGACGAGTTCTCCGTCAATTTCGTCGAGGTTCTCGCCCTTGTCGGAAACCTTCAATTTCTTGGTCCTGTCGGCCACCATTTTTCTTCCTTATTCAGTTCTAGACGCGCCCTTAGGGTTCTTGCGTAGCTGGTTCGTAAAACCCTAGCGAAGTTTAGGCAGAGCGAGACAGGGTAGTAGTGAAGTAAAGAGTTAGGGTTTTGGGGTTTTATATATGTCGTTCGTGCGCAGTGTGCGGGTTGCACCAAATAAATGAGCTACCGCATGACATCTGTCCGTTTCAGGGGTAAACTCGTCGTTTCCTTTGCCCTCAACTTGATTTTGTTGGTTTCTATAGCATTTACCAAATTAATTTTGTAAAATTGATTTTATTAAAATGAATTTTAAATAGTGTCATTTATTTTTAGATTTTTATTATAAGATATTAATTTTCATTGATAATTATTTTTTATGTATTTGGTTGTTTTTCAATTCTCTTATACTATAATTAAAAATGACTTTGGTATTTTTATTAATATATTTCGTAGTCACAATATTCGTGGTCAAGTTTCTCAATAATTTTGGAGAGATATTGTTCTCAACTTTAGATAATCAAATTCATCATTTTACTTTATTTTCTCGTTAACCACTCCACCTTACCTCTCGAGTCTTGAGGTTTATAGGTTGTGTCAATATCCTTACTCTTATTAATGATAAGTTGTTTATTAGGTCTCACGAATGTGTCATTTTAAGTATGTCTTCTAGATTGGTATGTCACCTTCATAAATCTTTGTATGGACTCAAGCAGTCTCCTGGAGCATGGTTTGGTTTATTTAATGAAGTTATCCAAAAATTTAGTATGACTTTATGTGATGATGATCATTCGATGTTTTATCGTCACACGATTGTTGGATGTATCTACTTGGTAGTGTATGTTGATGACATTGTTCTTATAGGTAATGATGATCATGACATTATACAAATATTTCTTGAGGATTGAGGTTGCACAATCCAACAATGAAATTATCATTTCTCAAATGAAGTATGCATTTAATATTTTAGAGAAAATTATACTAATGAATTCCAATCTCATTTACTCACCATGGATCCCAATACCTAACTTATACCTAATCATGGGGAGGCACTTCATAATCCTGATAAATACAAAAACACTGGTTGGAAAATTGAATGACCTCACAATTACTTGTTCTGACATTTTCTTTGTAGTTGGTGTGGTAAGCCAATTTCCAAATTATCAATATAATGGACATTGGAATGTATTCATAATTTGAAGTATATAAATGTGCTCCTGAAAAAGGTTTGTTAAATGGTCACAATAATAACATTTTTCTTGTGAAATATTCAGGTAAAAATTAAGTTGGATCTCCTTATGACAAGAGATATGTTAAGAAAAAATAATGACTTGATTAGACCAAAAGGACAGTGAATTGGTTTTTAATTTTTTTTTTCTAAAAAACTTACTTTCTTTAAAAAAAATAAGACTTAAAAAGAGAATGCAATTATAAGTGAAATCAAAATTGATTCAAGAATTAATGCATTAAAATTAAAACAAGATAAACAAGAAAAGAAAACACAAAGAGATTTATATTAGTCTGGGTTCTCCGAGTCTCAATAATTCAACCTTAGAATTGTTGTTTCCATTAACTTTCACAAAGTTATACAAAGAATTAACTCATGGACAATTTCAAGAGGATATACAATAACCCACGATATCAAGAGGATATTAACCCTTATCAACTCTTACCACCTAAGAGGATATATAACTTATAAACTCTTGATCACCAAGTACAACAACACTGGAACAATCTAATTACAATATTAAAGAAAAACAAAGAAATTTTTTACTAAACTTTCTCACAATAGAAGCACTCTCAATATCAACACAAAACAAATCCTTTATTCAAATCTTTGTAGCATAAAAATAAGTACAAGAAAAGCTTAGAATTCTCAAAAAGTATTGCTTAAAATGTTTGTTAATTCTTGTGTAAAACATAGAGTCAAGTGCTTTGTTTATAGATTTAAAAATAAATAATTGAAAAGAGCTTTTAACATGTTTAATAAATATATTAAGTGTTAATCAATTATTCTATGTAAATATGATGAAAACAATTTCAATTTTAATCGATTTAAAGATGTGTTAATCGATTAAGTTAATTCAACAAGTAATACTGAAGCATATTTAATTAATTATAAAATATTGTAATTGATTATTTCACTAAGAACTCTCAAAACATTAAAGTGGTTATTTGGTTAATCGATTATTAGTTAGATAATCTATTATCTTGTTTTGATCCTCATTAAGAATAGTTTAATCAATTAAACTAAAATGTAATCGATTATTTTGTTCTAAAAAAAAATTAAAATAATTATTCTTTTAAAAAAAAACATTTTAACTCATTTTAAAATTATATGTGTGTTGATCTTATGAATATCTTTGTGTGAGAGACTCATAACAATTACAACAAAGCTAAAACATTACAGACACATCTACACCATCTCTATCTTTATTATTCATCATCAAAACACCATATCTTTGGAGCTTGAGAATCTTCAAGTCTTACAAGATCCACCTTCGGATCTTATGACTTTATTGGGGATAATTTGATGTCCTAAAAAAGCAAAAACATAATGTAGTAGTGCAAAAGCAAAATATAAAGTTATGGCTTAAATAGTTGCTTAAAAAATTGAGATTTGAAAAGTTCATACAAATGACAAGTTGCTCTACATGTTTCCTCAAATCCAATATTTCAAGAGAGGACTAAACATATTGAGACAAATTTTCACTTTGTTTATTGGAGACATCATCACTTAATTTGTTAACTCTAATGATCAATTGACATATATTTTCACTAAATCATTGCAAGGTCATATGATTAATTATATTTTTAACAAGATTGGTTAATATGATTTGTATGCATTAGCTTGAAGATAATTTTTAAATGTAATTAAATATATGGGGCTTGACCCATCTCTTTGTATCTTTTTTGCATACGAGACACTTATACACATGTGTGTTCCTTTATTGTAGTAGACACATAGAGAAAAATTATTATTCGTCTCTACACCACATATTTCAACAATTATAATATTTTTTAAATTTTGTATTTTGAATATTATCAATTTGGTTTCATTTCTTTTGATTAGTTAATGTAGTCTTTTGAGTCAAATTCATGGTAACAACGTTAATAAAGTGATATGTGAAATTCATTTTGTCACATGTCACTTCCTTAAACAAGTCAACTTTTATTGATAACATGTTATTCATTATTCATGTCAATTTTTGTAACTAATTATCAATTGACTGAATGAACTATATTGACTATTTTTTTAAATGAAGTTGTTAAACCTATTATTTTCATCCAAATGAGTCCTTAAAATCTCTTTTTGCCATGTATCTAAGTTTTTCAATTAGTGACACTCATAATATAAATCCACGTCAATAGTACAATGTCACAATGACACGTTCCTTACTTTCTGACATGACTCTTACATGAGACACAATGGTTAAATGAGACTTCAATGCATGAAAATAAATCCTTAAATAATTTATCATTTTGCATTTAAATCCTTTTGACATACAAATAAGTAGACTTCATAGTAGTTTTATCCCTACACCTTTTCGTGTTAACATAAATATATGAAGCAATAAGCAAAAATCCAAAGAAATCAATCACACTAACAATAATTTTATTCCATACAAATCTTCCATGTTAGCAAAAATAAGCATAATGAATAAATCGACAATACCTACTAAATAAAATCTAAAGACATAAACTTTCTCTTCATCAAACCATAAAGATAATAATCTCATTCCATACAAACCTTTTATATTAACAAAAATAGACATAATGAATAAACCAACAATACATACTAAATGGAACACGAAATTATAAACTTTCTCTTCATCGACCTAAAAACCAAACAACCTTATATGTAAACAAAACCTCACACCCCAATAAATTATTACAAAATCACCCCTACTCTTTATCCACCACCACTAACTAAAACTCAAATGACCTTAACTCCTAACTCTTAAATTTCCACCATTATCATCCCCACTATGCACCCATAATCGGATTTCTCCAAAATACACATCTTTTCAATAAACCTAGAAATTCAAACCACAAAAATCAAAGATAATCAAAACATTTTCCCCTTTTGAATATCTTTTCTGTATACTTTATGTAATTAAAAAAATCATTTAAATATATTTTTTGTGCACCACGTTTCTAAATTGAACAACTATAGAAATAGAAAAGATATAAAGAATAAGATATAAAGAATGATGGTTTTGTATTTACATTAATTGGTGATTAAAAATATTTAAAATGCAGTAAAAGGAGTTAAATGAAAAATGATGAATTGTTTAAAAATATATTATATATATATTGAAGTATCATTCTAAAATGTTTCACATCTATAAACTACATGATAGTCACGTGACAATGATAATCATGTTATTTGAGATGACTAATGTGAATTTCTGTTAAAAGTTTATTAAATAAGACTTAGATACATAATAAAAAAAACTATTTTAATTTAGTAAAAGACTTATGATACAGAATGTCTCAAAAGAGTAAATTGAGTATTTAATTTAAATACTACTACCAATATTAACTTTAGAGATGTTTTCTAAACCTCAAATAAAAATTTCAATTTGTTCTATTGTGTGCTTTAAGTGAAAACTAGTTGAAGTTATTAGAATGTTTTTTATATTTTATTTAATAGCTCATTCAACTTATTTTTAAATAAAAACTAAATATTTGTATTTTAATACTTATGAACTTTTTAATATGTTTTAAAAATAATACGAATTCTTCTTTATACTAATTTCACTTGATGATAAAAATATAAAGTTATTTAAAAAAGAATATTTTATTATTCGTGGATAGTCCGGGAAAACATACCAGTTAGTTAACCAACCAAATAAACTATTCCTATGAAAGAGTGCAGAAGAGAGACATTCCCGTACCCTCGTACCTTCCGGAACTCGTATATGTTAACTAACGAGGATCAACACACATTATTCCACTTCTCCTTCCAAACACAACAATAATCGAAATCTTTCAGATCCTCTTCTTTCAGGAATTTTCATTGATGAAGATGCATAACTTGATTCCCTAGGGCCTACCATCACCCAGTATTTTCATCATTTCTCTTTTGCTTTCGTTTTCGTACCAGTAAGTGACGAATCTCTCTTCCTTCGTCCCTATCTTATTGTTTCAACAACCTTGTTAACCACTATAATAGGTTTTAATTTTCTGTCTTTTTGATAAAGAGGGAGGGTGGATTTTATTAGAGGAACTGTTTGATTGAATTAAATAACAAAGTTTTGCTTTCTTTCACTTTGAATTTCCCCTGTTGCTTAATTCGTTATGCTTTAAATTGAAAACGAGGAGGTCCGTGTTAATGTAATTGATTCACAGTATGATGTGGTTAAGGGTAATTTAAGTGAGATTGGTGTAGGAATTAATCTGTCAAAAGGGTTTGAAATTGTGGACAGCACCGTAGTGTGTTTATGCAGAGAACAAATATTTGAATGATGTAAATTATTTTTGTTTAGGCTGACTTCGGTTGCATTGATTGCTGTTGGGACCATTGGCTAAATTGGTCCCAATGGAGCATCTTGCTAGTTAGTTAATTTCACATTAATTCCTTAATACGTTTCACTTTAACCATGCAGAGTTTATATTGTAAAGATTCATCATGGTTACGAAAGGGAACCCTGGGGACAATAGAAATAATAGGAGTCCATTGTCTATTTTCATCGTAGTTGGCTTGTGTGGTTTCTTCTATATATTGGGTTTGTGGCAACGGAGTGGTTTTGGAAAGGGAGATAGCATAGCTGTTGAGATTACTAAACACACAGATTGCAGTGTTCTCTCTGATCTAAACTACGAGACTCACCATGATGATGATGTTGAAACATCTGATGGTTCTGACACACAAGTCAAGGAGTTCAAGCCTTGTGATGATCATTACATTGATTACACGCCTTGTCATGATCAAATGCGAGCAATGAAATTTCCCCGAGAAAATATGGCTTATAGAGAAAGGCACTGTTTCCCTGATGAAGAAAAATTGCATTGTCTCATACCTGCCCCTAGAGGATATTCAACACCATTTCCATGGCCCATGAGTCGTGATTATGTACCATATGCAAATGCACCTTACAAGAGTTTGACAGTTGAGAAGGCTGTGCAGAATTGGATACAATACGAAGGAAATGTTTTCAGGTTCCCTGGTGGTGGAACGCAATTTCCCAAGGGAGCTGATGCTTACATTGAGGAACTTGCATCTGTTATTCCAATGGACAATGGGATGGTTAGAAATGCATTGGATACTGGTTGTGGGGTATGTCAAATCATAAACAAACATCCTTGTTTTGGTTATATTTATTTTGTTGGCCTCTACATAATGTTTGCATGAAGAAATTATTGTCCATAATGAGACAGTGCTGGCTAATTGTAAGCTTTCCTAAATGAACCTTCCACATTTGAATGCTTCATCCATGACACATTTTCTTTTTATTGAAATACAATAATACTTTTTTGTTTCTCTTTCAAATTTGGAGCCTAAAGCTGTGCCCATTAATTATATATCATAGCTCATTTGCTGATTATTGATGGTGCTAGGTTGCTAGTTTTGGTGCTTACCTGTTTAAGAAAAATGTTGTTGCTATGTCAATTGCACCAAGGGACTCTCATGAAGCACAAGTTCAATTTGCTTTGGAAAGAGGTGTTCCAGCAATCATTGGTGTTCTTGGAACAATAATGCTTCCCTTCCCTTCTGGAGCTTTTGATATGGCACATTGTTCTCGCTGCTTGATTCAATGGGGTTCAAATGGTGAGAATTACTATGGCATTTCTGCTCTCAAACAATTAAAATATATCTTTTAGATCAATAAACAAATTTTTATGCATATATACCAATAATGAAGCCTGATTCAGCTTGTATTGATTGTAAAATTAACAACTTAGAAGGTTGACTTGTTAACTTCTTTGATTTGTTCTCCCGTGCTTAGACAACCTAAATTAATTTTGAGTACTTAAACTATGGCCCAGCTATTTCTTATTATAATGATCGTCGAAGGCCCCTTTTTCTTACAACAGATCAATATCTGTTTTTCCTAGTCACTTCGTTTCTTGGTTTCTTATTTACTATTTGATGGTGGGCTAAAGTATTAATTTGGCTTTTTGGTTGTAAGAAATATCTTTAAACTGTATTTATTGGAACTTCTTTCTTAGATGGAATATACATGAAGGAAGTGGACCGGGTTCTTAGGCCTGGTGGTTACTGGGTATTGTCTGGTCCTCCCATCAACTGGAAAAGGAACTTTCGTGCATGGCAACGTCCTGAAGATGAGCTTGAGGAGGAGCAACGACAGATTGAGGATATTGCTAAACTTCTATGCTGGGAAAAGAAATATGAGAAGGGTGAAATTGCGATCTGGAAAAAAAAGTTACAAAGCGGTGATTGCACTGAAAGAGAAATTCAACCTACAACGTGTGAAAACACAAATTCTGATGATGTCTGGTAAATTATTCTCTCAATCTTTTGCCCCTACCACTTTTTTCTTTTCACTGATTAATAAATACTTCTGTTCAGAAAGTCAAATTCCTATTATTACTCTTGCACTAGATTCTTTGTCGATTAGAAGGACAGAAGGACAATATGTATTTCAATTTAAATAACTGTTTAAATTTCTTCTAAAGTAATATTTTTCTCTTATGGCTTGTTCCAAACTATTTCCTTAAGCCTTCTTATCGGAAGGATACAAGAAGTTTGAGTTTTATTCTATAAGCATTTTGTAAGAATTACTTTTTGACTACAAAAATGGTGTCTTACAAGATTGAGTACTTGAGACACATGGTTTAACGAGAATTAGATTTCTTTTTGGATTATAGACTATTGGTTTCAATAACTTTCTGAAAGGTCTTACACTGAGTAGGTACAAGAAAATGGAAAATTGTGTAACTCCTAGTAAACCTGGTGGTCCATGGAAGACATTCCTAGAGAGACTCAATGCTGTTCCTTCCAGAATTACCAGTGGATCTGTTCCTGGTGTATCTGTGGAAGCATTTGAAGAGGACAACCGATTATGGAAGAAGCATGTGAATGCTTACAAACGGATCAACAAACTCCTTAGCTCGGGGAGGTATCGCAACATAATGGACATGAATGCTGGCCTGGGAAGTTTTGCTGCTGCACTGGAATCTCCCAAATTATGGGTTATGAATGTTGTGCCCACAATTGCTGAGAAAGCTAACCTGGGTGTTATATTTGAACGTGGATTGATTGGCATTTATCACGACTGGTAACTTCAGTGACATGTTTTCCTTTCCCTTTTTCATTTTGGCCTCTTGTCTGCAACTTTTTACTTTTTTTTTTGTATGTTTAACCTATCTATAGAAGTATAACTTAAGATGACAACTCTAAGATCTAGTCAATTTGACATTCCACTTCATAAGTTAGTACAATAGTTCACATTTCTGAGATTGCACAAACAAACAAGACAGAATCAGAGCACAAACCCACAAAGCATAGGCCTAAGCCCTAACAAGAGTTCTCTCTCAAACATACATTCAAACTCATACCCTATCCCATAACTGTCTGTCATACATAAATATATCACCAAAGTATATAACACCAAGAGAAAAAGAAAAGAATAATGGAGTCAAAAGAAATGACACATGAAAATCAATAGATAACCATTTTCTTTGTCCATGATAGAAAATTATTTTTGCCCAATTTGTGTTTGATATTCAATACATCCCTACTCTTGCTTACGTCATAACTCCTTCTTAGTTCAAAACTGCACCTCCTAGGATTGGTCAAAGTCATTTTATTCAAAAGCTTGATCTGAGGTAATTGTTGAAAAGTGCAGTGATGATTACTTAAAGGCCGGAAAACGTATGCATTGTATTAAAAACAATTTTAGTATTGCTGAACTTTATGTTCAAGGATTACATTCAGGAATTTTTCTTGAAGCAATAAATTCTGCTAATTTTTGCAATGGATCATATGATCTGCCACACAGATTTTTAATTTGAAACTGAAGTGGTGGTGGGAGGAGGGGTGGTGAAGTTTTGTTTAATAATTATGTATTTCCTACCAGGTGTGAAGCCTTCTCCACATATCCAAGGACATATGATCTTATCCATGCAAATGGTCTTTTCAGCTTGTACAAGAATGGGTAAGTGCGTGCTAAATGTTTATGTAGACCCTGTAGTGGAACAACCTTGGACACAGGCGTGCAAGGGAAACAATCTACTTTTGCGTTTTGCTAACTCAAATGATCAATGCAGATGTAATGCAGAAGACATTCTATTGGAGATGGACCGTATATTACGGCCTGAAGGAGCTGTAATATTCCGAGATCAAGCAGATGTGCTATTGAAGGTGAAGAAAATTGTGAAAGGAATGAGATGGAATACCAAAATGGTGGATCATGAGGATGGTCCAATGGTTTCAGAGAAGATGTTGTTTGCTGTCAAGCAGTATTGGGTTGCAGGTGACAACACCACGAGCTCGGAGTGATGGACCTAAGCAGTGTTGAAGCGGAAGAACATCTCCCCAATGGCATTTTTGACAAACTGATTCTAGTTGTGACTTGGATTCAAGATATTCCAGCTGAGTCAGATGGTTGGGGCATGAAATTTTCTGATGTCTTAACATCGGTGGTATAGATTTTTCTGGTTTCTTTTATTAAATTGTAGAGTTAATAGTTGTCCTATTTGTTAGAATTAATTAATCGTAGTCATAAGATTTGTGTATTTGGCTTCTCCAGAGTCACATTTTTTACTTCTAAAGCAATCAAACAACAGAAGACTAATGAGATCATCGAGCTATAGATAAGATCTTGATGAAACTCATGATAGCGTTTAGTTTTTCTTTTACACTTCCGTCTTTTGTTTTGCCACTCTCTTCTGTTTTGTGAACGAAATTTAGGTCTTATCTTGTTCATTTTACAGCTTCAGTTAATTCTAAGTTTAGTGGGGTATTTTTGGTTCAGCAAAACATAGATTACTTTCTGAGAGCATTTATGTTTTATTATTTTAAGCTTCGTTACCCAATCTGGTTTACTGGGGGAAAAAACGTGAAACAGTGGCATGATTTCTCTCATGTACATAAAAGTCTACATAAAATTTGCAGAGCAGAGCAAGGTTTTAAATGTTTAGACAGATATATACCTCTCTAAGGTTGCCATAAATTTCTTGGTCAGATTTAAGCATATAATAGTACCCTTTTTTTGTAATGTGGTCAATAATAATGGAAAATTAGTGTACATTGAATTTTTTTGTAATGTGACAAAAATAATGCAAAAAAGGGAATGAACCTCATCAAAACCTCCAACTTAACCCAACTTGATTTATGAACGTAATACACCAGTATTAAATTATTATCTGTTCATGTATTCTTTGCGAAAAAACAACTACTAATAGAAGATTTGTGTTTACATGGAAAGAAGGTTGCTATTTATCAAACCGCGTGTAACATAATGTTTAAATAATTATGAAAAATAAGAAATTATTTGCGAAAAAAATAATTTTAATTCATGTTAGTTCGTTTTTATAGTAAAATAAGGCTTTCACGAAGTCTCAACTAAATAAAATTATTTCTTCTGAAGTTTAATAAATCAAATTTTTAGAGCTTAAACTTGGTCCAATAGTAGATCTCTACACAAAAAACTTAACCTTATCTTTTCACAATTCAAGTTATGGATGGCTCCATCCAAGAAGTTTTCAGATTGCACAATTTGGGAATTTTTTTTATTGTACAATTCAAAAGCCATTTTTTCTTTCCATATTTTGTAGTAATAGAATACAATTTTAACTTATGGATTACATAATCCAAAAATAAAAATTAACTTCCAAATGCTGAAATGAAATCGGATAAGGTATTAGAATTTATCTCTTCATCTGTGTTAGCTATTAGACATAGATTTATCTTCTCTTCATTTGTCCTATAGTCAGAACTTGAGTATGACTTACCTTCTATATTTTCCTTATAGTTGATCTTCACGAAGTCTCACATCTACTTGGCTGACTTGAATTTGTAGATCTTATATTCGTCTTTTGATATAATACTTGACTTCATTCCTGAGTTGCATTTCATTGAACTCAACTTGTTTCCAATTTTCCTCTAGAGCCTTGATCTTAATGTCTCCTTTGGTTATGATGTACCATAATTAATAGTTTGTTGATTTTGACAAACATTTTTATTTTGTTCTTCCAATATGTGTAGTTCTCCAAAAGTATTAGAGGCCTTATGATGGATGCTCCCTCAGCTATAACATGTTGTTTCATGCTTGTTGTGTTAGATATTTTCCTTTAGGTGTCGTCAGGTGCTTAATCCTTTAGAGGTTAATCTTTGATACTAGTTGTAGAAAATAATTAGAAGACACAAGAAGAAATGGTTAAATTGTATTTTAATATTTTTGAAGACTTTTACGTAGATGTCGTCTGATACTTCGTTAGTCAAATGATAGTTTTATGTGACAAGTAAACTATCAACTAATTCCTTAATAAATTTTCTTCTAATAAGATAAGTTAGACGTACCTTTTTATTTAACAAATTAACTTGTTTAAAAAAATTTCTCTAATTAAGTTTTTTTAATGACTCTCCCTCTTAGATTAGTATAGATAAATAATAAGGTGAAAGAGGTAAAGGGAAAATGAAATGCACATAGTATTTTTATACTAGTTCATTTGACTCAACACACTATATCCAATTCTCAATCAAAAAATTAAGTTCCACGAGTGAACTAAGTTGCAAATTACAACACAAGTATTTTTTGGGCACGTAGCTAGTCTTGGCTAATTCCTTGAGTTTTGTTTGAACTAGTAATAACTCTTGACTAACCCCTTGATATTGTTTAGGAATGTAGCCACTTTTGGCTAACCCTTTGAGTATTATTTGAATCCAACCACTCTTGGCTAAAGTGAGTATTCTTTGAGTGCAACCACTCTTGGCCAAAGTGGAGTATTCTTTAAACTTAAACTCTCGACTAAAACCAAGCATTCTTTGGATGCACCCACTCATGGACAAAACTGAGTATTCTTTGAAAAATTTCATTATTGGCTACTAACCGAGTATTCTTTGTCAAACAACCACTCATGACTAAGATAAATAAATTATCTAATAAGTGATCCACATGTCACAAGGTTTCTCACTAGAGAATGATAACATCTTTCAATGTATGCAAGGCCATGCCCTCTCTTCTCTTCTAGGTTGCTAAGTGAACATAAATAGTGTTCTCTAAGAAGCTTTTAGGGGCACAAAAGATCTGGAAAAAGTTTCAACAATATGTAATGTAGTCTATCTACTAATCCTTATTGGTGAATGACTTTAAATAGATCATGAGAAATCTAGTCGTTGCAATTCCTTTTCTGGTCATTTGAGAAGGTTTAACTCACTTTAATGTTGTCCTTTCATATAATAAGTTTGATTGTGATAGATGCATTAAATGCACTTCATACAATATTAATTTCTCTTTTATTCTTTACGTAAAATCCTAATAGTTGGATATACGTCTATTTTCTCGAACAATGTGCTTTTACTTGAATTTGTATAAAATGCAGAATGATACGAACTAGACAGTCTTTCTAGAGTTGACAATGCTTGTGTCAAAGGGTTGTTAAAGAAAAACAACTTTAGCTCTTCGTCTAAAAGATCATTAATGTGACTTATGCTTGAACTAATGTTCTTAACAGACGAAAGAAACGAACATATAATAAGCATATATATGATCATGGAATACGAGGTTAGCTTATATCTATGTGAATCGTCTAAGCATATTTGCTTTGTTAGAAATAGAAAGAAGACAACATGGTGTTGTATTGTTTGATAGACGAAACACTTGCGTCTTACAAATGAAGCATAACCATGATTTATACTTAGTTGTTTTCAGCACTTAATCAAAAATCATGGGTGTTGGACTTTTTCCTAACATATATGGCTTGGAAGAAAAAGCCATTGCAAATCCCTTTCTGATGGTTAAGAGTTTTTGAACTCAGATAACTTCATCTTCTAACATCTAAGTAGCTTGTACCTAGAGATGCATTAAATGCTAGCTTCATCTTCTAACATTTGAGTAGCTTAAACCTAGAGATGCATTAAATGTATTCCATGCAACATTATATGTCAATCTCCACTTTAAGCAACATCTCGATAACTGTCAGTACTTATCGGCACTAGGTCAAAGAGCTTTTTACTCAAAATGAAATAAAAGTAAAGACCGTACAAGACATATAACTGGACTGGAGTTGACGTAAGCTTGTATCAGGATGGTTGTAGAAACAAAACAACTTTAGCTCGTATCCTAAGTGATCTTGATGTAAACTTGTACTTTATGGATCATCCGAGAAGACAAAAGACAAAGAAATTCCTTGCAATAAAGTAATAAGCTTCAAGAATATTTGTTAAATACAACATAAACTTGAAGGTTGTATGCATTTATCGTCTGTTAAAGTTTCACTCAATAGATGAAGCGAAAAATATAAGGTGATCTACTATCTATCAGACAAAACACTCACATATTACATGTGTTATTTTTTCATAATTCATCGTCTTGTAAACAAAACATTTTCATGTTTTACACTTTGTTGTGACAAATACATAATCAAAACTATGGTACTATTGAACTTTGCTCTCATAGTTAGAAAGCATATATCAAAGTGTCTATTTACCATTAATTAAACGGAATTAAAATTCATTGTGTTTATTTACATATTTACGAATGACATAAAGTTTTAAAATAATTATAATAAAATAAAGTTTAAAGAGGTTACACTTTTTTTTTCCATTTTTCATTTATTCTGTACTATCCTTAATAAAAAACTAATCCAATTCAAATTAGCAAGGATCATATTAAATTGATGTGGAGAATCATATCATTAATTAGATCACAATTAATATTACACTCAACTGACATTTGTTTTACCCTAAATATGAATTCAAACATAACCTCAAACCACATTGCTGTCACAATACACGTGTTACATGAATACATACACTGAAGACTTGCAGAAGAAGCAAATAATGGAAAATCCATTGAACTGGTGAAGTATATATCAGGCTGCAGAAGAAGATTTCAGTGCAGACTGCCTGAAAAGATGAAGAATTTCCACTGTTTTTTCATGTGGAGGAGTTGCCTTTTTCACTACTTCCACCTCAGCAATGGCCATCAACCAAGAAAATAACACTGGAAACTTTTCTGGCACTATGAACTTCATGCCAAGAACTTCTTCATGAGCCTTGTAAGAACCAAATAACGCACAAAACACAATTTCCAAGATTCCAAAGTTGCTTTCACCCCTTGCATTGCGTTCTGCCAGATAGGTCTTCATTCCATCTTCAAGCACATTCAGTTTTTCATACACTTGGTCAACCGCCTTTTGTTGCGCTTCTCCATCAGTTTTCAACACTAGAAAACTGACCTCGATCAACTGCAACCCAAAAATCGAGAAAAAGAGAGTGAGACATGCATTAGAACAAAAGCATGTGGTTTAAACAAGAAGTTTGATTGACCCAAGTGAAATCTTAGTTCCAAACACGGTATCCTTTGTGTTTTAGTTAGTTCACTAAACTTAAAAAGGCTAAGGTTTAAATTTATAATCAATCACAAGATCTATAATTAATTATTATAAAAATCACAAAACTTATATAAAGAATGGGACTATCAATGAATGAATGACGGATGCATGCATTATCTTTGTGTTTGGTTTCTTTTTTTTATTTTTTATCATATTATAGGTATTAAGAATTCATTAGTTTAGTTGTTAACAGATTTTTGTTGTAGAACTAACTAATCACTTTTAGTAAAATTTTACTTAATTATATTTTTCAACTACAATATTCAAACTGAAGATCCTGTTAAAGTCAACAACCTTGTTTAAAATATTTGTCTGGAGTTCTATCAGGACTTAGTTAGCATATGTCTGTGTTTGGTTTTAATCTTGAGTTATAAACCAAAATTTGTGAACTGCAAATACTAACTAGTCTTTTACCATTCTCACACTACTTTCACCAAACAAGTGGTGTGCGATATGAAAGCAGTATTGTTACAAGTGATTTAGTTTTTAGGCAACTGTTTCTATTAATTTTCATTTTCATAGATACACTAATACCAACATTAGCGTTATGGAAGCAAGAAATGCATGCATTGATATGGTTGAATAAGTAAAATAAGGAAGCCCAGTTAATTACCTGATCCTGGATGAAACTGGACCAGAACCGAGCTTGGGCCCTTCTGTAGGAATCAGTGGGAAGCAGGTTAGGAGCATCTTTCCATGTTTCCTCGATATATTCAAGGATCACCATTGACTCAGCAATGGCCTTTCCATTATGAACAAGAACAGGAACCTTCTTGTGAACTGGGTTGTACTTAAGAAGCAATTCACTCTTATTTCTCAAGTCTTCTTCCACATACTCATAGGGTATGCCCTTGAAATTAAGGGCCAATTCAACCCTCTTGGCATATGGACTGGCCCACATCCCGTGTAGGATCACCTTTTCTTGCTCTGCCATTTTTCTTTACACTTGTTATCTGGATATGATGAATTGATGATGGAGTTCAAGCGAAGCCAATGGGTGCCTTTTTATATATTGTTTTTAACTTGATCTCCAAGTTTTCCATGATGATGGAATGGAATATAGTATTCCAAATGGAAATGGGAATGGGTTTCATCCAATTCTGACCAAAGTGTAAGTGAAGTGTGAAAACAATATATTTTTCCCAGGGGAATCGTTGAATTCATTTGTTAAAAGATCTTTGACCAGACTTTTCTTTCCCAGAAAAAAATACCAAATAGAAACAATATTCTTTAAAAGTTAAAATTAACTATATAAGTTAAAATAAAGATTTAAAG
>Ga0123341_1000481_pt1 | contig 24304 bp, 18 predicted proteins | sample Turbeapinknodule_FD_89959 | JGI IMG/M metagenome (GOLD analysis project Ga0123341, IMG submission 89959) | Root nodule microbial communities of legume samples collected from Mexico - Turtle bean Mexico pink nodule | ecosystem: Host-associated > Plants > Roots > Nodule | place: Mexico: Nepantla...
AATTAATTATTGACAACAAAAAGTTTAATTTACTTATGGATATTTATTTAATGTTATTGACTAATACTACTAACACCGACTGAATGAACCAGTTTTTTTTTTTTTATGTATTTATCTTGTATTTTTGTGAACTAGTGATTACAATTGTATTGAAATTATTATATTTTTATATATGAATTTATATGTAGAAAGTGTATCAATGTATAATATATGTGACAAAAATCAGGTAATAGTTTGGTATAATTGTTGATAGATAGGCATAATACACGAAGTAGCGAATTATATGAAGCACATCTCTCCAATCTGATTGAATATAAATACTAGTCATGCGTTGAATGAATAAACAAAAATATTATTTCCATAATATTTGATATGGTATGAGAGTAACGTTTTTTATGACTCTACAAAATTTTCTTTCGCCCTTTTTTTCTCGACAACTATGTTTGCCGAAAACTTCAAAGACACAGTTACGCATACATCAAATTCATACATCCTTCAGATCAACCCAGACATCTACTTGTCCCAAAGAATTTGAATGGTTTAAACTACCCAATGTGGAGCAAATGAACGACTCAATTTTTCAGATACAAAAAGTTATTGCCATAATTATTCAAGGTACGATGTTTGTTTCGTCATATTACATAAAAATCAAGAGCCTTTGGAACGAGTTAGACACATATCGCTCATCCTCACCTTGTAATAAAATGAAAGCCCACAATGATGAGAATGGAGAAGACCATTTAATGCACTTTCTTATGGGTCTAAATAACACCTATATATAAAGGTGTTTGGTCTAATATTTTGATGATCTCTTCCTTATCTAACATTCGACATACATATTCATTAATTATACAAGAAGTGACACAACAACTGTCGATGATTAATTCGGGTAACCATGATGTTTACGCAATTGCAACAGGTTTTCTCATGAACTTTAATACTATAGTAAATTCTATCTTCACAAAACCAAGGATTTTGGACAGTGACGTAATTGATCATATTGTTTCAAATCCAAAATTATTATTAATTCAACTCCATCACTAGTTTCTTTGGTAAACCTTCCTACAGGCTCAACAAACCCAATCACGTCCAAAGGAACCATCCAATTTAATAGGGATATCAAATTAGAGCATGCTTTATGCGTCCCTTCTTTTCATTTAAATCTTATTTTAGCAAGTAAACTCACCAAAGCTTTTAATTGTTGTATTATCTTACTTCGAAATGGTTGTATCCTACAGGATCTAACTACAGGGAGTATAATTGCCTCAGATGAATAGCGAGGTGGTCTTTATTACATGAAAACATTAAAAAAATTGCCTGACTCTTTTCATGTTTCCAGCAACATGGATCTCTAGCATATGAAATTTGGCCATCCGTCTTCATCCCGTTAAAAATTGGCATTTTTATTATTTTCTTTCAATATGTCTACTCATAATAACTGCAATATTTGTCTCATTGCTAAACAAACAAGAATTCCTTTTAATTCCAGTGCAATAAATACACAACGTCCATTTGATTTGTTACATTGCAATATTTGGGGTCCTCATAAATCACCTACTTATTCAAATGCATAACTTTTTTTAACCATCGTCAATGATTTCACTAGATGCACTTGGGTTTCTTTGATTCAACACAAATCAGATACTCTGTGTCTACTACAATCTTTCATCTCATTTGCGTATACACAATTCCACATTCGTGTTAAAGTCGTATGAACAGATAATGGTACAAAATTTCTTTCCAGGCGTCAATTTTTTCTTGATCACGATATTGAATGCCAACGTACATGTGTCTATACCCCCCAACCAAACAGGGTGGTTTAGTACAAACACCGTCATATCCTCACAATTGCACGATCTTTTCTTTATCAGTCTAATTTACCAATTCATTTTTGGGGATTGTGTTTTAATCGCGGTTTACCACATTAACTGCTTACCTTCCCCCATTTTGTCAGATAAAATACCCTTTCAACTATTATACAACCAAGTTCCATCTGTTACACACTTACGTATTTTTACAGCCTATGTTATGCAACAGTGAATCATCCCAAACACAAATTTGATCCCCTTACTCGACGATACGTCTTTATTAGATATCCACCTAATCATAAAGGCTACATATTATATGATCTTGAAGAAAACACTATTTTTGTGAGTAGGGGCGTCGTTTTTAACGAAACCATTTTTACTTTTCATGAAACAACATCACTCTCACACTCTTCTATTCTACCAAATTTGGTCATTAACTTAGACACTCAAAATTCTACATTTCCTACCACACTACTGAACTCACAATCAGTTTCGCCCAGTGAGCCCATAATCGAACCCATACCCATTGAGCCCATTATCGAACCCATACCCAGTGCGTCCATTACAAAACCCATACCCATTGAGCCCATTACCGAACCCATACCCATTGAGCCTATTCTTGAACCTATAACCATTGAATGTCTTGCGCTTAATTCATCCCCTTATATTTCTACACAACCACTTCAACATTCTACACATCTCAAGCATCCTCCTGCATGACAAAAAGATTACTTGTAGCCACCTCGCGCCAATCAGTCCACTCCTAGCCAAGGTTGTCTCCTAGGTACACAATGCCCACGTTCTCATTTTATTTCTTATTTCGACTTATCTTCTACTCATTGCACTTTTTTAGCTAACATTTCTACATACAAAGAGCCTTCATCATATGATCAGGACATTTTTTCTCCTTATTTCTCCTCATTAGAAGGAAACCATGGAATCTGAATTATCAACTTTGACTGAAAACAACACCTGGAGCATTGTTTCATTACTAGCGGCCCACAAACTCATAGGATGTCAATGAGTTTATAAAATAAAACATAGGTCTAATGGAAGCATGAACGATATAAGCCATGCTTAATTGCCAAAGGCTACACACAAGTGGAAAGGATTGACTATATAACGACTTTTTCTCCTCACTACAAGAAAATTTGGTATTACATACAACACAAATCCGTATGTAACACAAAAAATCTGTATGCAAAATATAGTTACATACGGATTACATACAGGCAAAAATCTGTATGTAAAACTGTCGTAGGTAACTATTACATACAAATTCGGGATTCGTATGTAATTATATATGGATGTTACATATGTGCAGACTTACATACGGATAAATCCATATGTAACAGTGGACAGACTTACATACGAATAAATCTGTATGTAACAATGGCTTGACTTACATATGGATAAATCCATATGTAATAGTGGGTAGAGTTACATACGGATAAATCCGTATGCAATAGTGGACAGACTTACATATGGATAAATCCGTTTATCCATATGTAATAGTGGGCAAATTTACATACGGATAAATCCATATGTAACAGTGGGCAAACTTACATACTGATAAATCTGTATGTAACAATGGACAATTTTATTAATATTTGAAAACTCCAAAAATCAGTTCTACACCTGCTTATACTGAAAGACATTCCAGTTTTTAAATACAATACTCAACATTCATCAACATTCAGACCTGCCCATAAATACAATATTATTTCTAAATGTTCAAAATATCCAAATGTATTTCATTCAAACACAAAAAAACATATAATAAAAAGAAATTCAAATCTATGAGAGGTATTTGGAATTCAACGCACTTGTTATGTTAACTAGTTACACTTTGATAAGCTCATTGATCACAGCCAATGATATCAACAATTTACTTGGTTTACAATAGAATGCAACAAATAACACTCACTTTTTCTTCTTTTTCTAATCTTACATACTTTTCTTTTATTCCACACAAGGTATTTACAAGAAATTTTAAAGTAAATTGCAACTTTGCTAATGTATATTACATGCATCTACATCATATTTCAGTTAAATTACAATATTTGTATCATTTTAACTTTTACCTCCAATTTTACTCCTTTATTTATGTGTGCTTCTAATTTTTCAAATATTAAAATTCATAATTCTTCTTCATTCATATTTTTTTGTATATTTTAATTTTATATAATTTAATTAATTAAATGATTGGTTGATAGTATTTTAAATAGTTAATATTCTTTTTAAAGAGAACTAATTTGGAGGTTTTAGGTTTTTGTAGGTACGGTTTTTAATCCTTATAAACAAATTCAGGAAAGAAAACAGTTTATAGAAATTTTATTTTGTACAATTAAAGTACATGGCTTTTTCATTATTATTTGTTATTTAATAAAACAAATTTTTGATATACAAGAAAAAAAAATATACTCAATGTCAAATATAATTCAATTATCTATGTTTCAATAATAAAATTATGCTTTTATATAACAATAAAATTTAAATACAGTTTCTCCAAAAGTAACGATACACATGTTTATATGAATTGAATCTCAATCTATTGATAAAAATTGAAAGTGAATTAAAATATGCATGCCAAGATTATGAACATTTTGAATCTATAAAACAAAAGCAAAGACAAAAAAAAAAGTTAGTGCAATTCACTTTTCAAGTTCAAAATTATTAAAAAGAGGATTCTTTTTATGTGGCAAATTGTTTTCATATTTGTGGAATTTTATCCTTTTTGGTTTTACAATTTCTAAGAAAATTAAAAATTCAAAGTTAAAAAGTTTATGTAAGTTTCTTTGAGTCTTCATTTGTGCTTTTCTTGTTTGTCTTCTCAAATTTTTGTCGCTATCTTTTTCCCATTTGGTTTAGCTTTCTTTCTTTTAAGCTTTTCTTGTTTGTCTTTCAAATTTTCTTAAGTTTTGTTGTGGGGATCTTTGGTTAGCAAGTGTAAGAGCTTTGTCATCTTTCACTTGAGGTGTTGCTACCAAGTGTAAATCTTTTTTTTAGAGTGCAAATATTTCTTGAGTGCATTACCTTTCTTCCCTCCTTTACTAAATAGTCGAGTGATACACGTGAGGAGTGGATAAGATTGTTATTTTTCACTAATTGTCTGTTTCTTTTTTGTGCAAAGTATGGCTCATTTGTCTTCAGGAGAATCTTCAAAGCCACAATCTCCTCAAAAGGCATATCTTTTGGGAGAGCTTGCGGACTCCAAAAGGACTTTAGCCCAAAAAGAAGGGGAGATGAGGCAACTAGTGGAAAGGTTGCAAAGATTAGAAGCGACTCAAGAGAGACAAACTAGAGAAAGGAGATGGGAACTAAGAAGAGCCTCTAGAAGTTACATGCACTATGGGAGTCAAGAAGAAGACCAAGATTGGAGAGTGCATAACTTTGAAGAAAGGCGCCATCAACACCCACCACCAAAGCCTTCTTTTCCTTTTGTAAAGTTACCTAGTTTTAGTGGGGATAGTGACCTAAATGTATATTTAGGATGGGAAGCTAAAGTAGAACAAATATTTAATTTGTATGAGGTCGAAGAGGACCAAAAAGTTAAGTTAACTTCCCTAGAATTCGTAGATTATGCCATGCAGTGGTGGAGTTGTGATGGACATTGGTTTGAACAAGCATTGTTGTAACAAAAAATGTGAGAAATTTTAAATATGATTTTTCCACAGTAATCGTGACATATGTTTCACCTATTGCGAAAGGTCCAAGGAACATTAGTTCTAGTAGTAAATGTAGCACAAACTAAGGGAGAGTCACATTTAAGCCACAAACATGGAAAACCCATCTTTTTGCCTTCTTTAATAGCATGAATCACCCCATAGAACTCGGTAACCAAAGCAATCTAAATATTCAAGAAAGTAGAGAAATCACCAATTAACTCCCTCATACTCCCACGAAAAATACCACCACAAGTAGCAAGGCCAAGAGAACCCCTAACAACACCATCAGTATTAATTTTAACCCAACCAGGGGAAAGGAAACTCCATCTAACAGGAAAAGGATGAAGGAATTTGCTACTTCGTGTATTAATGTCAAAGAACTTAAGCATAGAGAAGTCAAACATATCATTCCTCATGGAGCTTTTAGATGAATTACCCACCAAACAAATGAAGTCTTTAATAGTTGAAATGGCCCTAGGAAGGCCAATCTTAACCTGAAATCTAGCATAATTTCGCATATGCCATATCTTCTAAATAGAGAAAGTAATAACAACAAGTTTAATCAAATTAACCAAATGAATACCATCACTTTTAACAAAACAAATGAGATCATCAACATTAGAGAAATAAGGATTAGAGAAAATTTGTTGTATCCAACTCCAAATATGCAAAGCATGAGGACATTCAAAAATTAAGTTTTGAATGGATTTTTCTGTGTTTTCACAAAGAGTACACATAGAACATATATGCAAACCTCTATGTTGAATGTAATGGTCAATAGGAAGCCGACCATGAAAAACTTTCCAAAAGATCAAAGTTTTGGAAGGAGGAATATATTGAGACCAGATAAGCTTACCCCAACCACAACGAACTCCAGGATCCAAGAAGAACTTCTTAGCATATTTAAGAGTAAAATTTATAGAGTCATCTAGACTCCAATTAGGAGTATCTTGCTCCTGCCTAATAATGACATCATTAAAATAATGATTTACATGTTGAAGAGTCGACAAAATAGTCCAATCACTAGCATAGACATTTATCCACTTAGAATATATTTGTAACATAGACATGAGGGTTAGATCGTTTGATTGTTGTGAGTGTGTGTCATTACTTCGTCTAACAATCTTTTTTGTTGTTCTATCATCTAGTGAGTCTTGTCTGTCTACTCTATTGTTTTTTGTTTAGACTTTTACTGCAGATGAGTGAGCTTTGTCATATCACAATACACCTTATCATGTTTGTTATCATCAAAACATATAGACGATCATATCATGAGTTCGTCTTAATGGTAATGGATTGTCTACTGACTTAACAAACATAGTTGAGAAATGAGAGAGAAAAGGTTTCCTCACCACCTGAAACCCAAGGAATCAAGAGATTCCTCTTTCTTCCATTTTTCCTTTTTTCTCCATCACTTCTTCTTATCCTCTTTAAGTTCTACTGATCAGTTTTCTCTCAAGGTGAGTGATTCTCCTATTTCCATCATTTTCCTCCTTTTATAATGAGAAATGTGACATAGAAGAAGTATATGGTTATAGGTTATGAAACCCCGTTGGAATCATTTTCTAAAGAGATATGTTGTCTTATAAGCCTTTCTTATAAGTTATTTCTAGAATCACCATTTTCCTTTCATACAAAGATATCTAAGTATAATACTATGCATTATGAAATACTTTATGAGAATAGTGGAAAGTTATCGTTATCTTGAACTTGGAACATATCTTCTAACGTGATAAAGTTTTAAGTATAATTCAAATTTCACAAATTGCTTAGAAAAGAAATGGTAAAGTATGCTGGCAGAAAATGTATCCCTCAAAGAGCATTCAAATATTTCTCTCTAAATAAGGGGATAGAATGCTTCAAATAAAGGATATGATGTGTTCTAAGGCAAAAGGTTAGTTGCATATGCCTCTAGATAGTTGAAACTTCATGAAGAAAACTACCATATCCATGACCTTGAATAAACAGCCCTAGTGTTTGCTCTTAAAATTTGGAGACACTATTTATATGGTGTTCATTCGTGATTTTTAGTGCCCATAAGAGTCTGAAATACCTTTTTGACCAAAAAGAGCTAAACATGAGGTAGTGAAGGTGGATGAAATTTTTGAAAGATTATGATTTTGAATTAAAATATCATCTAGGAAAAGCCAATGTTGTGGTTGATTCTTTAAGTAGAAAGTCCCTTCACATCTCTATGTTAGTTCAAGAGTCTTTGTTTCTAGAAAAGTTTAGGAATTTAAACTCGAAGTTCACTTAGAAGGTTCTAAATTAAGCTTACATAAAATAGTATTTTCTAGTACCTTGAGAGATCAAATTAAGGAAAAAGAAAGTAGATGTAGACCTTCATAGTTATTAAGAAAAGTGGAAGTTAAATGAAGAACAAGATGGAACATTAACCTTTAAGGGAAGGATATGTGTTCCCAAGGACGAAAACCTTAGAAGAGATATTTTTGGAAGAAGCATGTAGAAGTAGTTTTTTATACATCCTGGTACAACCAAAATGTATAAAGATGTAAACAAAATGTTTTGATGGCTAAACATGTATAAAAAAATAGCAATTTTTTTTGCAAAAAGTCCTATGTTAATAAGTTAAAGTAGAACACCAAAACCATTAGGATTGTTGCAACTCCTTAATGTCCCTGAATGGAAGTGGGAGAACATAGTAATGAACTTTTTAGTGGGACACACCCAAACTGGTTTAGATGCTATTTAGGTGATACTTTATAGACTTACAATATTTGTCCCCTTTTTACCTATTAAGATTACTTACCCTTTGAAGGAATTGGCTGAAATCTATATTATGGAGATTGTTTGTTTACATGGGGTGCCAATTAACAAAGTGTCAAATAGAGACTCTAGATTCATTTCTAGATTTTAGATAGCATTTCAAGAGGCTTTAAGAACTAAATTATCCCTTGGTACTACATAAATGACAAATTGTTGTAAAGCTCATAACAAACTAGGCATGCATAATGAGTGGAATACATGAAAAACAACCTGAAAAGCATAAAAAATCCCACAAAGCAAACTTAACTCAAGAAAAGAAGACACGAAGAGTTTGATGAAATCTTGAAAAAGAGGAAGAAAAATAAACAAAAGGATTAGAAATGAGCAATCTTCCCAACGCATGGAAAATGGCTTAGCGGATTGACTCCATAGAGCAAGAACTGAAAAACTTCCAGAATGTTGAAAAATGTCATATTTCAGTAGTATTTCATATTAAAATAAAAGAACTTATGGATATTTATTGATAAAATCACTATAATTTAACCTCTAATTTATGAATTTAAACTTTTTTACATATTTTGTGATTATAATGTAAATAAGAACGATATATTTATTCCCAAATTTGTGTTAATTTCAAGATTCTATGGGAAATTGGAGATCAAATGACTAAAGGAGAATCACTCTACAAGAAAAACGCGAATTATATACGGATTATTACATACGGATCAAAATCCGTATGTAAAGTCAACATTACATTGGATGAGAATCGAACTTAAGTTCCTTCAGTAACTAAAGAAACTTTAATCACTACATCAGACAAATTCTTTAGTATTATTATGATTTTTATTATACTTATTATTATTAATAATATTAATAATATGAATAGTATTAATAATATGAATAGTATTAATAATATTAATAACATTATTAATATTAATAACATTATTAATATGAATAACATTATTAATATGAATAATATGAATATAATATTAATAATATGAATATAATTTATATTATTAATATAATTTTTATTGTTAATAATTATATTAATAATAATAAGTATAAATTATATTAATAATAATAAGTATAATAAAAATCGCAATATGACCAAAGAACTTGCCTAGTCTAGTGGTTATTGTTTCTCTGGTGACTGAGAGGACTTGGCTTCGAGCTGCTAGACTTTGGTCCAAACTCGATATAAATGAATTTATGTAAGCATCAATATCAATCAAATGATAGAATATTATTATGCTTTTCAAAATATAAAAGAGTGAGAAGGATGAATCCCAATCCCAATTTTTCCAATTGAATCAACAAATCTTTACTTTGCCTTATTTACATTCTTGCAATCAAACACAATAAACATCCTACAAATTTTTACTTATTGTTTTCCATTTATTGAATTTTACTTGAGAATTCAACTATTCTTTGTAAGTCCGATATTCTTCCTTAGGAACAAATTATTACTTTTGACATGGCACATTTGTCGTAAAAGAGTCATCAAATGTTGAGCACCAAACGGATGCACTAACTGGATTGAGGCCAGATGGATCAAGATTTACAGAGTTTAGAAGGTTAAATGAATTCAAAAGGGTTGAGTAAAAAGAGTCCTTCATGCTAAAGAAATCTCAAATTCGTTTGGAAAGAGCTTGGACACTACAAGAAAATTATGAAATAGAAACCAATTTTAGAGACACAAAATAATTAGTTGCTATAGTGACTAAATTAGAGATCATTTTAGAAAAAAAAATTGGTTTCTAAATTAGTTTCTATTATTGTTAAATAATTTTTGAATTGGTATCTAATTAGCTATCAAGGTTTTAACTACCAATTATTTATATTCTATATTTGGTAACAAACATTTGTTGCTAATTAAATACCAATTTAGAAACCATTAACAATAATAGAAACTAATTTAGAAACCAAAATTTTATTTAGTCTCTAAAATAGTCTCTAATTTAGTCACTGTAACAACTAATTATTTTTTTAATCTAAAATTGGTTTTTATTTCATGATTTTGTTGTAGTGGGAGCTAAGCTAAACCAAAGAAGAGACTTTTAAATTCACTTAAATCAATGCCCAAGCCTAAAAAGTCTTCATGATTAAGAAAAAATTGCGTTGAGCTAGTCTGGGAGTGAATCCGTAAGAGAACTTAAAAACCTCTAAATATGCTGAAACCCAAAATGAAGCCAAAATGGTTCTTTAAAACGAAAAATCTCGCAATGTTATTTGTTTTAATAAATTTAAATATTTATTTTTCACGTAAAATATTAATATACTAATATTATATATATGAATGAAGACATATTACGTTAAATAGTTTCTTTTTTAAAAGTTTAAGAATAACTCTTTTATTTACATAATATTTTAGAATATATCAATTAAATCGTTTTAGTAAACTGCACTTGAGAGACTAGATACTACATAAATCAAGTTGTACACATCTGATAGGCTCCTCGTGCTGACAAGCGACCACCCAAAAACAGAACGGATAAATTAAGATTCCGTTAAACGAAACTGTTTTTATCATGTTTTTTTCACGCACTTTACTTGTTTTGTAATATATAAAGTATAAAGTATTGTTTGATTTATATTCACTTTTTAATTGATACGGTTCTTGTTATGACTAAACAATCTCATTATTTTTATTTGCTTCTTTTATAATATGCACAAAAAGATATAAAAGAGAATCTTATTTATCATTTTTGTATGTCTTTTAGAACATGATATGAATACACAATATCTTATGTCAAATGAATACACAATCTCTTGTTTTATCTTTAATATAATGTCAGATTCCTGATGGAGACAAACAAATTGAAGACATAATGTAAAGATGAGTTTCCAACCAATAGATAGTGTTTAATGATATGAGATGACATAAATATTCTTCGCGATATCAGAGGTCTTCTTAGAGCCAATGAATTGTTTAGATGTGTCATTTTTTAAAATAAAAATATTAGGCTTAATTACAAAAAGTAAATATCACAAAAGTAAATAAAAACCAGGGTTGATCAAAATAAAAATGAAGATTTTGGTTAATTTATATTTTGATTGGATTATTATTGAACACACAAAAATGGTTAATATACTTATGGAAATTGATCTAATGTCATTAACCAATACTAACACCCAGTGAATCAACCATGAAACAAAATAACCAATATTCCCTAGTATTTATCCCAACAACATTTTTTAGTTGCATATTTATCTTGGCTCTTTTGAACCACTAAATACAACGTGGTACCTATAGTGAGATTCTATGTGTGTTTTATTTAACCTACACCGTGGCTTGACAAAGAACAATTAATGTTTCACATTTATTGTCGAGGTCAAAATTTATCTCACTGATTAAATTTTTATAACAATATTATGAAAAACAATCAATTTATGAAATGTAAAAACTTATGATGGGATGATACCGTAAAAAAAGTTGTGACATTTCTTTTTCTCTATTTCTTATTGTCAAAGAGAATTGAAATTGAGAGGACATGAGAGAACCTGTATATTTTGATCTTTTAAAGTAACGTTGATGTAGAAGTCATTGAACTATGAATAAAGATAGATATCATTACTAATAAAGTATTATATTAAAGGTATAGGATGAGTAGGAATATATATTTTATGAAATCATAAAAGTTGAAGAAATTATTATTGTACTGGACCCAACCCAAGCATTTGGGTATGGTCAACTCGGCTTTGAGTTCAAAAGGCGGGTCATGAGTTCGACCCAGTTTTAATGGTAAGTTCGGTGAGAAATAATTAGAGTAGAGAAAATGTTGAGTTGAATATATATGTTAATATATGTAAAAGTTGTTAGAATATATGTATAAAGTCGTTAGTTAAATGAATAAAGCAAGCGGTTAATTAAGTAGCAAGCACCCGTGAATAAAGGGATAACTATAAATAAAAAGGGGCTTGAGACCCCCGGTAAAGGTACGTTGTTTCTGAATACTTGAGACTAAAATTGTTTAGTATTTTGTATGTTCTCACTAATTTGATCGTCGCAGTGTGATCAACAGTAGAACCCCTCTATCCCAGCGGAGCGTTATTCTAATGCACCGAAAGGAGACAGGCTAGAAGCAGAGCTCTCCATTCAGTCCAACCGAAGGTCAACCGGCAAGAACATTTGGCGCCCACTGTGGGGCCCAATAAAACTTGATCCCATCCGCATTCTTGATTGAGCCTTCTGACGTGAAGAGAAACACAAGGCAAGGCTCGTAGGGATCTGAAGGAAGCGATGCCCCCGTCTTATAGCAACTCATGGATGCCATGAGGGCCCTCTAGGAGGCCAATGAGGAGCACAGACAAGAGCAAGAACGAATCCAAGAAGAAGCCAAGTCTGAACCGGAGAAGCTACGAGCGGAAGCCCGAGCTAAGCAAGAGCTTCTGCAGCAATTGAGAAATTGAGGCTTCTCGAGCAGCAATGGAGGGGCACGTGCAAGCCAATGAGAAGTTGTGCAAAACCAATGAAGAATTACGCAAGAGCCTGCACCAACGTGTCCAATGTTTCACCAGGGAACTATCTCTAAACTTGCCAGTGAGAGATAGTCTCAAACCATTCTCGAAGGAAATCATGGATGAGTCTGTGTCCGCTCATTCTATCACACCTAAAATTGCATTTTTAGGAGGATAAAAGATCTTGAAAATCATCTCACGACATTCAATCCAACCGAAGGTCAACCGACGAGAACAATTACTTATCAAAATAAAATTTAAAGAATGTAAAATTGTGTTGTGAGTTGTATGGTAGTTAGTTAAACTTTAACCACCAATTCCTATAATTATAAGAATTGTTGTGTATACAATAGTTAGAAAAAAAATTATTTAATCATTTGAAGTCTGATTATGAGGCTTTTTATTTGTATCTTCTTCTTTCCCTTTCTTCATGTTCTTCTCAGTATTGTGTTGTTTTAAATAAAGAGCATCATCAAGCCCAATTTACTTTCAAAGTATTAAAAAAGGATTTAAAAAAATACTAAAGTATTAAAAAATGATTTTAAAACAAACACTGAGTCTTCAATAAAAAGGAAAATCATATTAAAGTTACAATGTATGCTAAGATTCATAAAAAAACATCAAATGCATGCACAATCTCTTATTTTATCTTTAACATAATGTGAGATTCTTGATTTATTGGTAGATAAACAAATTGAGGATGTAAGGCAGAGATGGGTTTCCAAGCAATAGCTAGTGTGTTTAATGATGAGATAACATAAATATTCTTTGATACCAAATGTTTTCTATTGGAGCCAATCAATTGTTTGAAAATAAAAAACTTAGGCTTAATTGGTGGCATTTTCATAGGGAAAAGATACATTTTGCACCAAATTCTCTTGTGTTTAATGTTGTGTAGCTTTTAACATACATTGCTAGGTGGCCAAATTTAAATGGTTTAGTTTCAAAAATTGTGTAACGAACTGTCTCCTCCGGGCATTATCCTATGGTATCTAAACCTTCAATTATCACAATACAATAATTAAACGGTTGTGATTTTTATTCTATAGAATCCTTTTTTAAGAGATCATAATATCCCATTTTCAGATTATGACGTTATAGATGTTTAGTAAGGTATTCTCGTCTACATTTTTTTATTCATAATACCTTAATTTGATATTTTAATTAGGAAATTTTTATTTCTAGTTAAACCAATGTAATATAATTCCAAACTAAACACATGACCCTCCAAAAGTTTGTACTAAAACCTAAAAAAAAAACTAAATTTATTTTGTTCCCCTATAGTTATAATTGCGAATTCTTCTTCTTCTTCTTTTGTAAATTTAACCCCATAATGTTTAAAACTAAGTAGTTTTGAAAAATTGTTGGTTAAAAATTGATCAACCATATTAGTTAATTTTGACGACTTGATTTTTTTAGATTACATAAAATTCTGTAAAAATTCTTAAAAAAAAAAGTTGTGAAAAAAAAAACTCTCAGTGTAGCTATCAAATTAATAAAAAAAAACAGCTCTTACATAATTATGAAATGTTTTGTTTTATCAAGTTTGAGACCATATTCTTTTCCCGTATTATGTCACTTTCATGAATGCACTTTTTATTTAAAATTTTACAATGAAATCCCTAATGCACATATGCTTTAGAATTTATAATGAATACATATTATATCCATATGAATAAAATACAGTTATTTTTGTACATCCAACTTTTATTCTATGCTTGTAGATAACAGAATTCAAAGACTACTTATGAGATCGAAACGAATATGCAAATTGAGAATAAGAAAACAAAAACTCAATGTTGAATTAGGGTGTGACAGCCACTCCGCATAGATGCACCACCAACGCATATTAACTCAAATGCACTTTAGTTGCTCTTTTAAAAGGTATCACAAAAGTAAATAAAAACTATAGTTGAACAAAATGCAAATGAAGATTCGTTAATTTGTATTTTGATTGGATTATTGACCACAAAAAGGTTAATATACTTATGGAAATTGATGTAATGTCATTGACTAATCCTAGCACTAGTGCATCAACCATGGAAATTTCCTGGTATTTATTCCACCAACAGATTTTAGTTGCATATTTATCTTGGCTTTTGTGAACTACTGATTACAACGTAATATTTATAGAGAGATTTTATGTGTGTTTTATTTAATCTACAACTTGACTTGACGAAGAACACTTAAAGTTCCACATTTATATAATGTCGATGTTAGAATATTTATCTCACCGATTAAACTTTTATGATAATTATCATGAAAAACAATATATTTATCAATTTGTAAAAATTTATGATGCAGTGATACAGTAAAAAAAGTTGTGACATTAATGCATTTTCTCTCTCTATCTCTTGTTGCCAAAGAGAATTGAAATCAAGAGGACACGAAAGAACATGCATATTTAGATCTTTCGAAGTAACTTTGATGTAGAAGTCTACTGATGCTTGATATTGAATTATGAATAAAGATAAATATGATTACCAATGAAGAAACTATTACTTAAAAGATAAAAAAAAAAATTAACGAATGTGGATTTGTGTTGTGAGATATATGGTAGTTGTTCCTGTAGGAGATGGGACCTAGAGAACTATTGAAGTATTCGTCTTCCTCCTTTGGTTGGGCAGGTTGCTGGATGCTTGACTGTGGTCCTTCTCGTCTTCGTGCTTCTCCTTCGGCTTTCGGTCTTGGGTGAACACCGAATGGGGAGTACCTGTGGAAGACACTCCGACGCTCAAGTCAATAAAGCGGGTGATCGGTATTCAGGTAGGTGCACAGTAATAAATGACGTACCTTGTTCCTTGGAATGTGTGCTATTTATATTATTTTAATGGGCTTACCTCATTGGGCCTGATTAGTGGAGTGGATCACACTTAGGGTTGCATTACCTAATCCATAATGCTGGTTTAGCTTCACTAACTTTGGTTTGAGCGTTAATGGTTATACGTGTCGGTCGGCCAGGCCGTGTGTCGGTCGGTCAGGTAGACAGAGACGTGTCAGCGTGTGTCTCGGTCACTTCGGGCAGGGAGATCGAGACACGTCATAGTGTCGATCGGCCATACCGGTACAGTTGCCCCTCAGGCTCGAGAGTGGGTACATCTGATGAGTCTTGAATGATAGGGTGTCGGTCAGCCTCCCCTAGGCGCGTCACTATTGGGCTTCTCGAGGTGTGATGTGACCTTCGGCGGCTTGACAAGACGTGCATTGATGAGGGGTTTTTCGGGCGGGAGATGTGTTGGACCGTTGGATCTGACAGATCTAACAGTTGAGATCATTTTGACGTTTCGCATTCCGAGGTCCTTGGGCCCTATAAATAGTGGTCCCAACAGTGTCGAGACCTTGTGCTTTTTTCTTTGTGAGTTGTCTGATAGCCGAGCATTCTCTCGCCCATTGCTCTGAGAACCGAGTGATCTCTCGCCCTCAATATCGCCTCTCTCTCTTTCTTTGTAAGGTTAGTTATGTCGACCCTGTCTCGGCCTACGTCCTCTTCTTCCGGTCACCTTTCTTCTCCCCTTGGTCGCCTTTCTCTTCCCCTTGAACAATCTTCTTCCTCTATTCTTCTTCTTCTTCTTCTTCTTCTTCATCCTCTTCTTCATCTACCGCCGACTCCTTGTCGGTTGGGGTGGCCGAGGCGCCACCCCAGGTAGAGGTCGTGAAGGGGGACGATTTGGCCAATGCAATTGACCAGTCGGACTCTCCCTTGACGGCCATTCCTCTGGTGGACCTTAGCTGGGTAGACCCTAAGGTAGTTGAGATATTGTCCAACTATAAGACCGAGGTTGTTGTGATCGAATTCTTGGCCAAGCACCCGGTTTTAAAGGCGGGTGGGCATTCTCACTACTTTAGTGTTTTGTCTTGTGAGCCCACCGAGAGGGTGTGTTTGGGGCGACCGGGCGCCGGTCCCCCCTTCTTTTATATGTACACATGTCTTTTTTCGGACCTTCATGTGTCTCTCCCTTTTGACGAGTTCACAATGGGTGTCCTTCGGGCGCTCAACGTGGCTCCCACCCAGATTCATCTGAACACTTGGGCGTCCCTTCAGGCCTTTCGCCTGTTGTGTGATGTAATGCACCTTCATCCCACCCCTTCTTCTTTTCTTTCTTACTACGCCCCTCACCCCGCCCAAAAGGCCTCTTGGCATTTGTTGGTCGGTTGGTCGAGGAGTGTGTTATTTGACTCTTTCGCCGTCTCTTATAAGAGATTTAAAGAGAGGTTTGTAAGGGTCATTGTTCAGCCAAAGGCGAAGACCCTCTTTTTTGACGAGGCCGATCGGTCGAGGTTTCCCCTCTACTGGACTCGTAAGCCTTGTGACTTCAAGGTGTGGTCAAGGCCGACAGAGGGCGTCGATGAGTTGGAGGTCCTCTAGCTCTTTGATGCCCTCCCGAGGAAGCTTCCGTGCCGGAGGCTGATCGGTGCCTATGCCAAGTGGCACGTTGGGCAGCCATTAGGGGTATGGGTCTTTTGTTTACACTTTGTCGGTCGGTCCTTTGATTCGGTCGATCTTAAAGCGCTTCTAACACTTGTTTGCTTTTTGTTTTGTTTTGCAGAGATCATGGTGCAAGAGCGACCGACCGCTGTCAGCGCTCTTGACAGGCATAAGCAGCGGGCGGCCGAGCGAAAGGGTCGCCGTAGTATTGAAGTGATGCTTGCGCATAAGGGCTCGGCGTCCCGGCCCGATAAGGGCTCGGCAGGCCCTTCCCAAAAATCCAAAAAACACCCAAGAGATGGTGGGAACGTTGCCACCACCACCCGCTCCCCTGGGTCCATGCCGACACCTCCCCCTCGTTGCGAAGCAATCCAGGTGGGCTCGCCCTCGCCCAGGCGTATGGAGAATGTGTCGGGCCTCCCGAGGCCAGTGCTAGGGCTTCACCATCGCCCCTCGATCCTCTAGGAGGTGGCCTCCAATTTACACGAAGAGTTCGCGTGACCCTCACTGAGGAGACTCGGGAGTCGATCCGAGGCGTCTTCCCCTCGGACTTGCTGAGGAGCGGCTTGGAGCTGATGTGCAGCTCGATTGTCCTCGTCAAGCACGGGATTTAGGGCCGAGACCGCCGGGCCGAGGATGTGTCTCGGTTGGAGCATCAGCTGACGAGGCCTCTGAAGACATAAAGCAGTCTTTGGCTGCTAAGAGTGAGCTCTCGGCCAAGATTGCTTAGGAGGGGGCTGAGAGGGAGCTCGCCCAGCAAGACGCTGCCGAGGCGAGACAACATTTGGCAACGGAGAAGGCCGAAGCGCTGAGGGCGGCGATTGAGATTGCTGCATTGAAGAATATGGTCGAGGAGAGGGATGAGAAACTCTCTTCCTCGGCCATTGAATAGGCCGCCCTCCAAGTTACAAAGGACGAGGCCGAGGCTGGGCTTGATCAGAACTTCGAAGAGTTGGAGGAGCTGTTGAAGCAATGTTTTGTCGAGTCGTGCGCCAAGCCCACATGCTTTATGGGGGCCGCTGGCCACTGGTGACTTTGACCTCGATTGTGAGGTTCACCAGGGTCGGTTGGTACCGAGTGCTGAGCTGGCTGCTTTGGCCGCACAAAAGGCTGGGCCGGCCGAGGAGGGCGAGTGCATTGTAGTTAATTAAGAGTAGGTTAACCTTTGGCCGGGATGTGGCCTTCTCTTGTTTTTATATCTTTCTCTCTCCTCCAAGGCCGGGGTGTGACCTCCCCTTTTGCCATTATCAATGTATCACCCTTCCCTTTTGTATTTAAGAAGAATTTTCACAAGTTAAAAGTATCGATCTTTATCTATTTGGTCATTTGGCCCTTATCTTGAAAACGTAAGCGAACAAAATTGAAAGGGCGGTCGGCCATTAATTATGCCTTAAGTTAATCGAAAAAGTTAAAATTGGCGGTCGCCCATTAACTATGATTGCGTTAATCGAACAAGTTAAAATGGGCGATCGACCATTAATTGCGAACGTTTAATCGAACAAGTTAAATGGGCAGTCGGCCATTAATTGCAAATGTTTAATCGAACAAGTTGAAATGGTCGGTCGGCCATTAATTGCGAACGTTTAATCAAAGAAGTTAAAATGGTCGGTCGGCCATTAATTGCGAACGCTTAATCGAATAAGTTAAAATGGTCGGTCGACCATTAATTGCGAACGTTTAATCGAACAAGTTAAAATGGGCGGTCAGCCAATGATTGTGTGATTTCTTTGTGCCAAGTTATAAGTTTAACTTGGGGTGTGTTGGTCTCGGCAGGGTATTCCGCTTAGGGCTTCATCCAGACCGAGCCGAGTGTGAGGTGTTGACAGGGTATGCCGGTTAAGGCTTCGTCCAGACCAAACTTGTTTGGTCAGTCTCGGTAGGGTATGCCGGTTAGGGTTTCATCCAGACCGAGCCGAATGTGAGGTGTTGGCAGGGTATGCCAGTTAAGGCTTCATCCAGACCGAGCCGAGTGAGAGGTGTTGGCAGGGTATGCCAGTTAAGGCTTCATCCAGACCATACCTAGTTGGCCAATCTCGGCAGGGTATGCCGGTTAAGGCTTCAACCAGATCAAGCCGTGTGAGAGGTGTTGGCAGGGTATGCCGATTAAGGCTTCATCCAGACCAAACCTAGTTGATCGGCCTCGGCATGGTATGCCGGTTAAGGCTTCATCTAGACCGAGTCGGGGAGTTGCAGGAGAACGATGTTAGTACTTTGATGAAAACGCCTAGTCAAAACCTCCCTGGTAGGGTGAGGAAAGAGTGCGTGACTTTATTTAATTTAGTTGTAATAAAACTTGAGGTGGGTGACATTCCACGTCCTCGGTACAATTTTTTCCAGAATCCACTCTAAGTGATAAGCTCCCCCCTTTGCGACTTCTCGGACTCGGAAAGGTCCCTCCCAGTTGGACGAAAACTCCCCTTCATTTTTTCTCGCATCACTACGCATCCTCCAGACGAGGTCGCTCTTCTGAAAGCTCCTAGGCCAGACATTTGTATTATATCGTCTTGACGCTCGGATTTTGCAGGCGGCCTCCCGAATCTTGCTTTTGTCACGAAATTCGCTTACCAAATTGAGGTTGACCGGTAGGCTTTCCTCGTTTAGGGTGAGGTCGAACATCTGCTTTCGTATGGTGGGCTCGACCACCTCGACCGGGATCATGGCTTCGGCCCCATATGTCAGGTTGTAGGGTGTCTCCTGTGTGGTAGTCTGGGGGGTGCATCTGTACGCCCAAAGTACCTCTATTAGCTCCTCGGTCCATCGACCTTTCGCCTTGGAAAGGCGTTTTTTCAGCTCGTTGAGTATGACCTTGTTGGCGGTCTCGGCCTGTCCGTTGGTTTGCGGGTGTTCTACTGACACCGTAACAGACTTGATGCCCAGGTCGTCATAGAAGGATTGCAGGCCTTGGTCAATAAATTGTCGGTCATTATCAATGATTATCGTGTGGGGGACGCCGAATCGGCACACAATACTTCTCCATACGAAATTTTGCACATTTTTGCCCGAGCAGGATGCAAGGGGTTTGGCCTCGATCCATTTGGTGAAGTAGTCGACTCCCACCAGGAGGAATTTAGTCTGCCCTTTTCCTGGCGCAAAGGGTTCGATAATGTTCATCCTCCAAATGGGGAACGGCCATGGGGAGATAATACTGTGCAGCTCTTTCGGCCTTGTGTGATGGAGAGGGTCGAACTCCTGGCACTTGGCACATTTTTTCACGTACGCGACACAGTCACCCTGGACGGTCGGCCAGTAGTAGACGGCCCGCAAGACCTTAGCGGCCATCGTCCTCGTCCCAGGGTGATTTCCAGGACGACCTTCCAGGACGACTCTTACTCCATAGGTCGTTTTGTTTGACGAGCCGTCCACATAGAGCGTCCACCCACCCGAGAAGGTGGGCAGTGGTGTCAGCTCGGCCGAGAAGTCGGTCAGGCACTGAGATTTGATGGCGCCCCTCAGTTCATAGCGTATGTCCAACTCGGACAGTTCGACCGACCAGCCTATCATTCTCCCTGCAAGGTCCGACTTAGATAAAATTTTAAAAATGGGGATAGTCGGTCCTCACAGTTATTAAGTGGTTTTGGAAGTAGGAGTGCATCCGTTTTGCGAGAGCCACCTTCTAGATCATCTGGTATCTCGTCTCGGCCGTGTGGAGGTTCGACTCACGAAGTATACCGGCCGTTCCTCGCCCTTGGCCTCCTGCACCAAAGCAACACTAATTGCTTCCTCTGAGACCGCCAGATGCACCAGGATTGGGTGGTCGGTTCTCGGCTTCTAGATGACAGTTGGGGATGTCAGGAACTCCTTGAACTGTTGAAGATTTCTTCACATCGGTTATCCCAGCTAAACTTGGTGGCCTTCCGAAGCAGCTAGACCATCGGTCTCATCTTCTCGGCCAGACGGGAGACGAACCTAGAGAGGGCGGTCAGGCGCCCTAAGAGTTGTTGTACCTCCTTGATGTTTTTCGGACTTCTCATGCTAAGTATGACTTGAAATTTGTCGAGGTTGGCTTCTATGCACCGGTAGGTGAGCATGAAGCCCGAAAACTTCCCTCCCTCAACCCCGAATGTACACTTCTCGAGGTTGAGCTTCATATTGACCCCTCTGAAGGCTTTGAACACCTCGTCGAGGTCCTTCAGATGCTGTTCGAAAAAGTCGGACTTCATGACTATGTCATCCACACATACCTCTACCGCCTGACCGATTAGGCCTTTGAAGATTTTGTCTATGAGGCGCTGGTAGGTCGCCCCCGCGTTCTTTAGGCCGAACGACATGACCTTGTAGTAGTAGTTGGCATCGACCACCATGAAGGTCGTCTTCTCCTTGTCCTTTGGGTGCATGCTTATCTGATTATAGCCAGAGTAAGCGTCCAGGAAGCTCATAATTTTACGGTCGGCCGCCCCATCCACCAGGCGGTCAATGTTTGGGAGGGGATAGGTATCCTTTGAACATGCGATGTTGAGGTTTCTGTAGTCGACGCACATCCTCCAGTTGCCATTTGGCTTGGTGACCATGACGACATTGGCCAGCCAAGTCGTGTATCGGGCCTCCCGTATGAATCTGACCGACAGAAGCTTCTCGGCCTCTGTCTTCGCTGCTAGGAGTTTTTCATCGCCCAGGTCCCTCTTCTTCTGGGAGATCGGTCGGGCTTCTTTAAATATCGACAATCGATGGGTGATGATGTCCGGGCTCACCCCCGGCATGTCGGTCGGTGTCCATGCGAACATGTCCATATTCTTCTTTCGCGCAACGTACATGATCTCGGCCTCGGCAGCTGCCATGGTCGTCCCTACAACAGTGTTGTGTTCTTTGTCCAAGAGGGGTACTCTCCTCAGCTCTTCTCTTGCCTCCATTCTATCCTCGGTTGCCCGGGGGTCAAGGTATACCAACGTGATGGTTGGCTCGACTGACATCGGTCGGGCCTCCCTGGGTGAGCGGTCCTTTTGGGAGGACTTTCTCTTGGGGGAGATGTCGTTCCTTAAGGGCTCCACTCGGAGGCTTTCGACATAGCACTCTCGTGCTTCCTTCTGGCCCACGTGGACCGTAAGAATGTCTCTCGTCTTCGAAGGGAATTTCATTGCTAGGTGAGGGATCGATACGATGGCCATCAGCCGGTTGATGGATGGTCGGCCGAGGAGGATGTTGTAGGAGGTATTGGCATCAATGACCAGATATCGGATTACAATTCTTCAATGGGCAAAGGTGTTCTAAAGCATACAATACTTACTGGGACAAGATTGCCAAGAATTGACTTCCGTAGGTTCAATGGTGATAATGTAGATAAGTGATTTATCAATGTGAGAATTTCTTTCTCACAGATAACACACTTAATGATCATTATTTATCCTGAGGGACGCGCCCTTCAATGGCATATAACAATGGAAAAGTTGATGGGAAATTCAACACAATAACAATAATATCTCAACAAGAGTAATAAGGAGCGAATAATAATTTTCCCAACTTGCAAGAATATATGAGGAGTACTAACAAATAATGGCAGCAACAAAAAAACACACTTGAGATAGACATAAATTTTAACTTTAACGTGGAAAACCTTCTCAATGTGAGAAGTAAAAACCACGGACACAAGCCAGTCAATCAAACTCTACTATGATCAATGTTATGGTTACAAAAGAATCTCAAATCACAACACAAATTGTGCTCAATAACCAGCCAAAGAACAATACAACAGAGATGAAACAGGGAACAAAAACCTGAAAAATTCACAAACTACAGCTATCGTACGCGGCCTATATGTCACTGTTTCAGTGATTTTGAACAATCTGAACAGTCCAATTGAATCACCATGAGGTATGAACCTGCTGACAAAATTTTAGCCCGATCCAACGGTGGACAAAACAGCAACAGCAATCCAAAAATTTTCGTTCTCAATAGAAACGTTGAAAACGCTGCTGCAATGTGAGATGAATTTCTCTCTGCTCAAACAACTTCTGCAAGATCCGAACGATCAGATTAAAGTCACACAAAGTATGAACCAGCTAACAAAATTTCACCATATTCCAACGGTGAACAAAGCGTCGGTGGCTGCCGGAAGTTGCTGGGAGAAACTTTTTATCTTTACTCTTTTCTCCTTTTCTTTTCTCTCTCTGTTTCTGCTGACGGCTCTCACTCTGTTCGAAAAAACCCTAAAGGGCAATATTGGACTGGGCCTCCACATAGGAAGTGAGACCAATCCAACAAATCTCCCCCTCACAACTATGTGGAGATGATCGACAAACCGACAATCTCACAACAAGTTTCAAACTTGCTTCTTAGTAGCGTCTTGGTCATCATACCTCACATCAATATGCTTGGACCTAGAATGGAAAGTTGAATTCTTACCAAGATGAATGGCACTCTACCTATCGCAAAATAGCAAGTACTTGTCTTGAACAAAACTAAGCTCTTGTATGAATTTCTTCACCCAAAGCAACTATTTGCATGCTTTTGTAATGTCAATGAACTCTGCCTTAATAGTGGACAACGCAACACACTTCTGCAATCTAGATTGCCATGCCACAACTCCCCCTGCAAATTTAATCACGTAGCCTGAGGTAGACCTTCTAGAATCTATGTCTCCACCCATATCAGAATCAGTATAGCCCACAAGGGTAGGCTTATCACCACCAAAACAAATATTCAAACAAGTAGTACCACGAAGATACCTTAAAATCCATTTCACAACACTCCAATGCTCTTTACCTGGATTAGACAAAAATCTACTAATAGTACGAACAACATGTGCAATATCTGGTCTTGTACACACCATTGCATACATCAAACTACCCACAACAGATGCATAAGGAACCCATTGCATATTTGATTTTTCAGTTTCATTAGAAGGACTTTTTTTTTGTACTCAATTTAAAATGAGTAGCAAGAGGAGTGCTTACCGCCTTAGCTTCTTTAACATAGTGTAACACTTCTTTACCATCTGAAACCTCTGTAACACTTTTTTAACATAGTGCTCCTGTGACAACCAAAGCTTCTTCTCTTGCCTATCACACATGATTCTTATACCAAGAATTTTCTTAGCAACTCCCATGTCTTTCATAGCAAATGACTCACTCAATTGCTTCTTCAACCTGTTGATCATGGAGATATCTTTCCCAACAATAAGCATGTCGTCAACATACAACAACAGGATAATGAAATCATTATTAGCAAACCTTTTAACAAAGACACAATGATCAGAAGTAGTCTTCTTGTAGCCATGCTCACAC
>Ga0123341_1000482_pt1 | contig 24296 bp, 15 predicted proteins | sample Turbeapinknodule_FD_89959 | JGI IMG/M metagenome (GOLD analysis project Ga0123341, IMG submission 89959) | Root nodule microbial communities of legume samples collected from Mexico - Turtle bean Mexico pink nodule | ecosystem: Host-associated > Plants > Roots > Nodule | place: Mexico: Nepantla...
AACGTTCATCAGATAAAATCACTCTTACCTTTTTTCTTACTCTGAACCTCTATTTATAGGGTTTTCTTAATGGGCTTTTCTCCTTTTCTGTTGGACTTTCTCTTTACACCTTTTTATTATTTATGCACTCCTCCTGTGGGTTTTAAACTTAATTGGGTTTTATTTTTATATTAATATTTATATTTCATTTTATTCTTTAACATATATCTTTTTCATTCTCGGTTTAAACCTCTCGGTTTCAACCTTTTTCCCTGGTTTACTTAATGTTGTTCTCGGCCTAAACTTCTCGGTTTTAGCCTACCAGTACAATATTGATATAGCATAAAATTTAAGATACTAAACTAATATTTTAATAATTTAAAAAAAAATTTCCTTCTATAAGCAACTGACTTGAAAAGAAATAAAATGTATTTTATAAGTAATTATATGTCATTTAAAAGGTGATTAATATCAACAAAAATAATTAGAGTATCTCTTTTGCATGGTTGTAAGTTTAGCATATAAATCTAATAAGACTTTCTCATGTTGTTATGACATCAAATTCGACAAGTTTAGTATATAAATCTTATAAGAATTTCTCTTGTTTTTATGACATAAAATTTAATATACTAGGTTATTAAAATAATAAAAAAATATTTGTATATCTTAAAAACATATTTTACTGCTAACAACTAAATAAAATATCAATTAGAGTGTTATCTTTTAACATCCTTTCATTAAAGTAAAAGTTTAAAAAATATATATCAAAATACCTACAAAAAGAGTAATGTAATGATCCTTATAATATAAATGACCATCTAAAAATCCAATTTTAATATATTATAAATTCAAAGATTAAAACCCAGCCATTGTAATTATGGAGACAACATTTAAGTAAATTTAGAAAGCATTTTCATATATATTTTCTAATGAAACACTTATTTTTCTATAATAACAATACGATTAATATTTACGTATGTCCTTAATATCTTATTGATATTAAATTTATGTCTTATTAATATGTTGAAAAAATGTAAAGAAAATACCACAATATTTTTTCTTTTAAGTGACATTGACATATTAACGGATAAAAAATGTTATCCAAAGTAGTAAAATTTACTTGTCTTTGACTCCAAAATATTAAGAAGAAATGTTGCTTATTTATTTTAATCAATATACCTAAACCAACATTAAAATTATGAGTATTTAAACAACATTTTTTTAATTGTAGATGATTTCATTAACCTTTCGGACATCATTTTTTAAATTATAAGTGTTTTAAATAATATTTTAGATCATATTTATTAAAATATATATAATTAAAACCATTTATTATAGGTATATTACCTTTAATATATCATATAGTTTAGCTATTCTACTTGGACACTTTCACCTCACTCCACTGATTTCAACACGTTCCAACCTAAACCCATTCCAAAACCTCGCTCCAATCCCTGAAAAGCCTTGTTCCAAAACCTATATATTTACCAAATCTCCCAAATCGTACCCTTCGAAACCGAGATCCCAAGAATCCGAAAAATCCAAGAAAACAAGCTCAATCAAGTCAGAATCCTGTTCGTCTGCTTACAGCCACTGATACTCGTGGTTCGTCTGCTGTTCGTTCTTCCAATCTAGCCCCTGTGACGGAAGCAAAACGATGTGAAATTCAAGGTTTAGCTACCTTTTTTCCTTCGATTTTCTCATGGGTTAGGGTTTACGTGTGACCTTGTTTGCATTAGATTTCTGTTTTCATTGTTTGGATTTTATTTTGAAATGTTTGGTTGAATCGGTGCTGTTCATTAGCATTCCGAGGACGCTCTTTGAAGCTCGCTGATTGTGGGCAGTTCGTGAACGATTCTGGTGAGTCCCTAGTTTTAAACATTGTCTGATTGCACTCGATATGTTTAGCATCTCAAATACATCAGTACGGGCTTTTGGTATGCTGATGAAATATGTGCTTGTAGCATAGAAATGTGCATATTAGTTTATTTTGTGGTTCCGTTCAGTTCTTCCTTGCAAAGCATACTGTGCGTTTCATTATATTGATCAGTTGAAGTTCCCAACAAATTGTCACCACGCATTCTTGCTTCTCTTTCTCAAATATTTCCCATTTTAATGAATAACAACTATCTCTTCAAATTAACAATTGCAGTTTATTATTCCCTGCTTAATTTTGGGAAAATCGTTTTTAACAAATACAAGTCAACTCTCTTGTAGAGTTTTAGGACTAAGGAAACTAGGTAAAGATCTACTCCTGGATTTTCGATTTTTGCCATCTGGCGAGTTTTCTCAGTATTCATCATTCAATTAATCTACTATTATATATTTCATGTGTGTGTTAAGACAATGGAGAAATGATTTTCAAGTTGTAAATAATAATTATAAATTAAATTTTATGCAGGTTAGGTGTGTGTGTATATTAATTCATGAACTGGTTATTTAGTTCATCTAAATATTTTTTTACTGAATATATAAGGGATGCTGATATTATATACATCAGTAAATAGAATTGTTTTTTGGAAGCAGAAAACACATTTATTAAAGCAAGAAACGTGATTTTACTCATTAGAAATAGGGTACACTGGTTTTCATATTGTTTCCTGTTGCTCATTAGAAATAGGGTACATAGAGTTAATATTTGTTTTCCTAGCTTGGAAGGAACTCGAGCTAACCTTAGCATTTTAAAATTGGGTATGATAACCCTGTTCATTCGCAGCTATGCATGAATCCGGTCGGTGATATTGGTAAAACAGTACTTGTACAAGTTCTTTGCAGAACTTTTTTAATGAATTTGATATTTGTTGGATGTCATTTTCTTTTGGTGATGTTATGTAAAATACAATTAAGTTGGTATTATTGTGGAAAACATATTGCATAGGAAATATTTACATAGGAATCCCTAGTGTGAAAAAAGTAGACTTCTCCAAAACAGTATTCTTTTGGTTCATGATGTTGTTGATTTTACAGTAGCTTAATCATTACTATATATTTGAAACATTTGGTAATGCAGGTTGATTAATATTTTAAATGTGCAGGTTATTTTAAAAACATTTGGTAATGCTGGTTTAAAACTATAATTTTTTATATTATTAGAACATAAGTGTTAATGTAAATTATCACATTCAATAAAAAATAGACAAGTTATGCAACATATAATTCAGAAAAACCCACAAACATAATGTAAAAAAGGATTTAGATTGATTGTGGTGTGAAACAAAATTGGATTCTGGGTATTCAATAATTAAATTATTTTAGCTTAAAAATTTTCTTTCCTCTTAAAGCTACAAGCACATGTGGTTTAAATCATAGAGCAGTGTTTTCTGGTTTGGATGAAGAGAGGTATTTGGTTCAGGCAGCTCCAAGAAAAAAAGAGAAAAGTAATAAGATTTTATTACCTAAACTAGAAAGGTTGAGAAAAATTGACTTCCTTATCTCTTAGCTATGTTGAGTGATTGGTTTTGTTTGTAGAATGCCAAGTTCATCTGCAGAGGGATACAGAGGTTAGTGAAGTGTTTGTGTTTTGGTTGGTCAAGAATAGTCCATTGATATGGGTGAATGAATAAATTGATTAGTTTTTAGGCAGGCAGGCTGTGAATCAAGTCAATGATAAATAAATTTTGCAAACATGCTTTAATCTTTGGTAGTATTATAACTTATTTATACTATTTTAAACCAGAATATATTCTTATCAGATTCATATATACATATATACATACATACATATACCTAGTTTATGAAGTAAAACTAGAAAGCAAAGAAGAATAAGGTAACAAAGACTTGAATAAAAATTAACGCAGTAAAAGGGTGACAAATGTGAAAGTAAAGAAAATTGATATTCCGTGAAAGTGTTGGAAGCGAAAATGTTCAGGCCCTTCTAAATAGATGTAGAGGAATTTGGAGGGTAATTAGTCATAGATCTTTTACAGTACTTACCAAAATTGAAATCATGATCTTGGCCCAGTTTTGCAGTAAAATTTCATTAGCATGAGGGTTTTGGCTTTCTGATGGTCATGTTCAATGAGATACTGAATTCTTTGCATAATAAATTTGTGTGGAAATGAATTTTGAAGAGTTCTCAAATGAAAAACCTATGCACTTTAAACTCATGTAGCGATAAAAGGATAGAGTGCAGTAAGTAAATTTCAGCATAAGATGATGCAGTGAAGTGACAGTTAAATAAGAGAAGAAAAGAAGTTTACTCCCAGTCTGTTCTGCATTGTCAAACAAAAGCTAAAACTAATTATTACGTTTCCAGTTGCATACTTGGCATTTTATGCTATTGGAAAACAACACTCATAGTAGATCATACTGATGTCAAGGGTTTTGTTTGCATTCTTTGTCTGAATAGATGGATCACCTAAAGCTAATTTCAGCATATTTTTCTTTTGTCTTTTCTTTTTTTCCTGATCAACACTTAAGATAATCAACTTTCTTTTCCATGTTCTTGGGTAAACTGAAACAGAAATTTTGCTTCACTTTGTTTCTTTCTGATGTAATCATTCCCTTTATCAAATCTTATGATTTATTGACCATCGCCAATTAATATATATTGCATTCATTTTGTTGCAGTTTTTCTGTTTCTCATGTAATCATTGAAAGTAAGTTTAAAACTTCAGTCTAGTGTGTGTAATCCTCATTGAATTCAATATCAGAATAGTTTGTCAAGATAAAATATCAGTAAAGTTAAATATACATATAGAGCTGGGGGGGAGTAGGCACATTTTATCTCCATTTGGATCATTACAAGGTATGAAACGAATATATTTCTACTTTTAACACCGGATTCAACGATGTCGTCTTTGTGCTTTTTTTTTTTTGAGATTTTTTTTTTAGGAATAACAATGATTTTAATTTCTTTTTTTAAGTGACTTATTTATTAAAGAATAGAGAGACACTGAGAAAATCTATTTTATAATTTTGTCTTTTAACATAGATATAGTTCTTAAGCCTTTCATTCACTATAAGCACATATTATTAACATAGATATTGTTAATTCAACAGTAGGAGAAATAAGACCAGATCGAAGATGGATGTTATGGAGAAAGAAAGAATCATTTTGGCCCTGTAAGTGAAGAATTTAGAGATGAACTAAATGTTGACCTTTGAAATAAAGACTACACTGTCAATATTGTCATGCAACTAGCATGGCAGCGGATAAGCCGTTAGACAGCATGGTCATAACAGAAAATAATATTAGTTGCACACTATGTACAACTAGCATTGGTGATTATGCACAGTTGATATTGATGGAACTTATGTGAAATATGTGACAAACTTTTTACATTTACATAACATTATTATAAAAAATATTTGTTATTCAGCCGAAATTTCTAGGAGAAAAGAAACATAAATCTATTTATTTTTAGCTAATGCGCCAATTAATAAATATACAGGGCAGTCCATCAGGCCAGTAGAGCTGGGTATGGCCCAACGTTTGTTTGGCCTTCATTTAGCTGTTGACATATGACCGATAATTAAGGATTGTTATGTTTCATTTCATGCTTTCATGTTAGGCATCACTATGTAACTTGACATCTCAGTTAGACTGACACTTCAAACAACAACCATCATCTGCCATTTTGATGGGTTCCTTTAAACATGTCTGTTTTCCTTTTTTAAAATATGTAATTCTTTTAGGAGATTTTCCTTAATTAATTCACAACAAGCCTTTCCTTATATATTCTCAAGCATAACTGATGGGTGTTTATCATTTTTCTTATTTTGAGGTATATTTGATTGAAACTGAAGGTTGTGACGTAGAGAAACTTATATTGGTAATATCTGAAGGGTAGAATGACTAGTATGTATGATCACACAATCATGCTCTCTATATCTTACATGGAAATAAAATGAGTAGAAATATATAAGAACTAATATAAAAGTTAAAGGTGTTTGGTTAAAGAGAATAAAGAAGCGAGTAAAAGTAAATTATGTGCAATTCAATGAATTCTATTATTTTTTAAAATTACTCTTCTCTTTCGCCAAACAGTCTACATTAATTTCATAATCTTTTATTCTCTTTAGTCCTCTCCAACAAACACACTACGAGGGAATTCTTACTAGCTTATAGTGAATTTGATACTACCAAATTTGTCATGACATTTCTTTTATCTTTTAATTTTTCTAATGAGGTATGAGTAATTTAGTTTGTACTTCAATGAAATAATAAAAGAGAAGGAAGGAGAGAAAAAGTAAAATAAACTTCTTTCTATTTCATGTACTTATGTTTGGTAAAGTCTCTAACTCCATTGGATGTGGTTTTGATCTTCATGTGCATTAAATATGTTATTTTTTATAATAATTACTTTTAAAAACATATGCGTGTGCATTATTGTTTAAAATTTGATGAATTCACAATCAATAGAGCTATGAAAATTTTTAATATTAATTGAAACTTGAAAACATTAAATAAGTTTTATATTTTAATTTTTCACTTGATGATTTTAAATTTTAACTCGATTTAGTTTAGTTGTTTTTTCAGTGAACTAATTGGAAGTCAATTCAGTGCCTTCGTACTTTTTTTCTCTTTGCAGTTACGGTTACAATCTCGCCCCTGGTTAATAGTTGCTACTACTCCATCTGTGTTCACATTTTGGAGGTTTCAAATGAAAGTGAGGGTTGTGTGCAGGAAAATTTACGACTATATACGCTATGATCTCAAAGAAATCGCTTTTCCCTCTTCTTTGCCAGACCCTCCTCACATGAAAAAGCGTCGCAAATTGACCTGGAATGATCGTATCTGGGTATGGCCTTTTTCACTAATGCTTATGCCTTTCCAATGTTTACTTTCCTTCTAATTGAACACACTTTTGCTTTCCGTGTAATGGATGTGCATTGTTACTTTTCTTTTGTTTTGATTGTAACAATCAGAAAGAGCTTATTGTGCTTGACGTTCATGGTTAATGTTGTTTGTGGATTAAGTTGCAATTTGGAGATACTGAACTGTAGTTAATTGACCAAGTTAGTAATTTAGATTGTACTGAAACATTCAATGTCCAGGTTTTGAAGAGAGCTTCCAGGCTTTATGCTGCAAGCTGGGTTCGTGACATTGGTCCTGACCTTCGGCCAGATGATTATCCGAAGGGTGACATGACTGATGAAACATATGCTGAAAAGAGAACAGCTAAAGGAAAAGAACCCTCAACACTAGAGGATCTTGGTACAATCTTTTCTCTAGTTTAAAATCAGTATGTTATTTGGAATTGATGTCAAAATTAGGATTGTTATGATTGAAGTACAACGGTTCTTGTTGCTGAGGATTTATTGAACAGTAGTTACGGTGTACCTATACTCTTTGGTGTATCTAACTCGGTTGAGCAAGCGTGCGCGAGTTGTTGTAAATACCCTCACCTTTTTCCAATTCCAACTGATAAAAAATACTGTGTATTCATCTAGTTATGTGAATTACTTAATCAAACTAGAGTGTATTAATGATTTGGATGAAGAGAAAGCAATGAGGATTCTGCCGAATATCGAGTGAACAGTGATTTGGAAGAAAAATCTTATGATTAGCTCGAGCAATTAGTAGAAGGTTTTTCATCGACTAGAATTATTTTCCCTTGCTATATTTGCTGCTCCAAACCTCTGTTTTCAGATTTTTATGCTGTAACCTCCCTCTCCTTTCTTTTTTGGTTTTAGTTTTCCTACCATTTTTTTCTGGTTAAATTTTCATACCATTGCTTTGAATATTGAGTTTTTAAAGCTATGTTTGAATTTTGACCAAGTGCGTGCATTTTTACTGGAAAATTACAGCTGTAGCTGCTAGAGGGGGGATGGAGACCCTCAGACCTGCTTTACAGCGTGTGTACATGACCAGAGCATCCGCATACAGAGATGCTCTTAAAAGTTTCATAGAAGGGTACCAAGAGGGTGTTCAGCAAGTGATGGAGAAGAAGGAAGATTCCAAAACGCAAGAAGATGCTGATCTACCCCCCAAAAAACCAACTTGAACTTGCTTGTAGAAACGGTGATGTTTCTTTTCTGGCAGACCTACCAATTTTTTGGACTAAGGCATGAAGTTTGACAGAAATTAGCGGCAATTCTCTCTATTAAAGGGTTTTAATGTACATTGCCTGAACATATAGAATCATATATTCCAAAATGGGTGTATTTTGGATACTACTAAACATCTAGTGGTAGTTCTGAACTTTGTTTTGGCAAATTTTGTTTCAGTTTTTATTTATTTTAGGTGCTTATTAGTGATGTTAAAGGTATGTTTGTTCTCCAAATGGAAGAAGCATTAGCCTATGTTCGTGCCATGTTTCTTTAACAGCTAGCTATAATTAATGATGTATTATCTATTGTCATTTATATGTGCTTCCCTAAAGATTCACATGAAGTTATGGTTTCAATTTACAATTTCAAGTAATCACATCAAGTTATGGTTTCTATCTTACCGTGCTTGATCCTATTATGTGAAAGATTTTGGGTAGAGATGGGGTGGTGGCGAAGTTCTTTAATTTGATCCTCCCCATTTGTGGTTATGGATGCATATAATACAATCACTATATGCATTTAACACAGTTAAAGGTCACTATTGCATGCTTGTTATGTTCACTTAGAGATACGTGAATTCACCTTCTAAAAGATGATATGAGGAAAGCTTCATATATGATTGATTCTGGGTTGGGTTGTATGGTATCTTTGTCTAATACTGTTTACTGGAGATCTTGTTATCATTTTTTATAGGTAGAATTACTTTGGCACTCTACGAGATTCCTGGCTAGGTGGACTGAATTATCAGCTGACTCTTGATGCAGCACTTCTACCACGGGTTGTCATTTTTTATTTAAAAATATGTATGTGGCAGACAATTTGGGTCATGAGATGCTAGGTTGAATAGTTTTGGCTTCGTTGTGGAGATTGAGATGACTGAAAAGACTTTATAATGAGAGATAAGACATAAAATTAGGTCCCCACAAAATGTTATTGATTCTATCTTTCGGTTGATAAGCCTGGTATATGGGTCTATTTCTTTATGAAGATTGCATCTACAGTCTTGGTCTGAATTATGGAGGAATAGTTCTTAGTATTTCAGGTACGAGTTGTATGCTTAACATTATAGGTAGGGACTGTATTCGCAGTCTTCCCTCACGGCCACAGTTTGCGGGGAATCTTTTAAATACAAGTTTTTGATCACTAGTTCTATGATATTGAAGGGCTTGATCTAAAAATTGTCATACATTTTAGTTTTACTATTCTGTAGTGAGAAACAATTTATCAGGATGAATCCATGTGAATGGAAGCAGGAAAGAGCATTGTTTTCCTGATTAATATGTTTAATTTTGTTTTTGGTAGTTCATATGCTGAAACGTGAGGGGGGTTACTGAGATGCAAAGGGAGATTTAGTTGGTGTTGATGCTAATATGAAGACGTACTTTATTCTTCAAGAAGAAATCAAATTCCCATTTGTGTTCTTTATTCTAGAGCTCACCTAAAGGAGATGCAATGTGAGATTCATCCCTGACCTCTCAAAGTAATGCCTAGTGGTGTGGCATGAAAGACTCATAATATTGCTCTCTAATTTTTCTCTTTAATGTCATCTGTACTGTATTACTATCTATGCATAACTGTATCACTCCTGCAGGTCAAAGCTTTCCATTTCTTTGATAGGCCATTATGTGTAGGCCAATGATAAACACCACAATCTGAGGACCCTCCCACTTGCAGAGCCAGTGTGAGCCACCGAGAGAGAGATTGGACGCCTTCTCTAGCAGGAGTTCAATGGGCCTCTTGTGTAAATCTTTATGGGGCCCTAATAATCGCATGACACATTATTTGATTACTCTTAAAGGTATTCTGCACTCCTGTCGTTCTTTTGCACAATTATTTTTCAATAACTTGGATGAAACTTGTATCGATCATATTGATTGAAAGCTAAAAGCTTTGTTGAAGCCACTGTTTAGACACAGTGATCAGTTCAAGCTCTTCTCTCTTCCCCTACGTCCTAAAAGAATTTGATTATTCTCTTTCTTCTTCCTCTGTGAGAGACAAGGGGCAAGAACTTGTACTCGAGTTTTGGTAATTAAGTGTGTTGGATCATTGATTAAAAGCACTTCACTGACGGGTCACATTCTCGTTTCATCAGCCCCTGCTCGTCGTCTATACAGGCAGTTGATTGTACGACAGCTAAAACTTCAGTCAGTGAAACTGTCTTTCTTCTCCTGAAAATACCTGTTGTACCAGAAGTTTGGAATTTTTTCACCTTGGATCCACGTCACCTTAATGGAATAAAAAAACACTAGAAAGAGCGTGTACGTGCAGAGGAGCTATAAACTTAGTGATGGAAATCAATCTACTCAAGTGGACCAAAACTATTTCACTGATTGTGCCTTACCCATTAATCAGTTAATAAGCCAACAAGGGAAACCTGAGGTTGCTTTGCCTCAATAGCGTTGAACTAGGTTTTAGAGAGTACTTCTAAGTTGTGAATTACACAATTAATAATTAATAGCTGATAAAAACAGCATTCAATGTGAGCCGTACTGCATTGCCTCGAGTGACATACTGCTTTTTACTTGCTTGCTCGTAAGGATATCCCTGTCTCCCTTTTAGTTTACGGTCTATATTCTCCATTTTCCCGTCTTTGTTTAAACATTTTACCCTAGTTACGTTGTGAACGTTTTTCTCTTCCCTTTTTATTTCATTGCGTGTTGTTTATAGTTTGCAAAAACTTACAACTGCACACAACAGACCATAAAAAACAGGTCTGGCCACAACCGGGGGTGGGGGGGGGACCATGGTCTGTTGACATGCACAAATTTATTTGTCTTCAGCTTCCCCAAATAAATGCGTCATGAGATATTTCTACCTGAAAATTTGCACGGAAACAAAATTTGAAATATCAGGTCTTAGGAGGAAGCAAAATCCAAAATATCCCCCTTGGAATGATGATCATTCCTGTAGGCTCTAGCAGCTAATATATATCTGCGTATATACTATGGATATAGGTTATCTAAAATAAGTAATATTAGTAGTTGATGATACAGTCATAGTTTGTTATGGATGGTTGAAATTACATACCTTGTGGAATAAGGGTTTTGTTGTTTGTTTGAGATTACTTATTTTACCAACATGCTTAATTTTAAGATGGCAGGATCCATAAAATATATGCTTTGCTGAGTTGAGATGTGAGTACCACCACTACTAAGAGGTGGAAGCATATAGCATGTGGTTTGTGTTGCTTAACTAGAGGAGTGGGCTTAGTAGTACGTCTTTGGCCGTGTTATCTATCAAGTCAAGTCAAGTCCACCCACCCACCCATTATACCCACCAATACCAACCAAATAGCAGCACACCATCTGTGGCACCATGCCTTACCTCCCACGTATATTATGATTAGCCTTGTGAAAATCTTGAGGCAGAATCCCAACAGTAGTAAATTGATTCCTCATTTCTGATTTCCAATGACCTAAAATTCTCCATCTAGCACTGGGATGACGTCACCCAGCTCTCTCAGTGGGCCCATCAATACCACTCCATACCTTACCTTCTGAATCTGCCCTCTGGCTGCAGTCTCTTTTCTTTTCCCATCACTACTCTCCACCTTCGGGTTTACTCATTGCTACTCTTCTGGTGTGAAAGTTTGGTAAGAAAATCAGGGATTCGTTTCTTTTTCTCCCTTCTAGTTTTTCTATCATTTTTCTTTCTGCCCCTCCCACCTTCATTTCCCTTTCCCTTTCCCTTTTAGGCAGGGTTTGAGGGGAACCTGACAAGTGGGTTAATTGGATCAATTATGAGATGTCGCATCCACCTATCGTTGTCCTTGGTGATTGCTCTTCTGGTTGACATCCTGTTGCAATCACGCATCGACACATTATGTTAATTCCTACTTTTTTTTTCCACTACAGTTGAAAACATTTAAATAGTTATGACACATACCCCATAAAGAGTAAGACGTGCCATCGATTTTACGAAGAAAAAATGATAGGAATGTAAGGAAAAGAAAGGTGTTGATCAGTTTATGTAAAAAAAAATTGAGTAAATTCGAATCATGTTTGATTTTCATTGATTATCATGTCCATGTTATATTTTTCCAGCTCGTATTGAGTGTATGCTTGTGTAAAGTGTATACTATTTCGACTGTTTCTCCGATGAGCTTTTTTCCTGAGGACTCGGAAGTTAGCAACTCAATTAATACCATTTTAGTGGTTAATTCCGTGCCATTAAAAATGTGGTGTGAACGTTTAGATAGAAACTTTTTGTACGTGAAAAGGTTGTTTAAAGAATGAATAGAACATCTTTCCCGGATACCAAAATATGTACGAAGGAAGTAATCCCATAAATTCAGGATTCTGCAGTGAGCTAAACAACTCGAGTGTGAGTCGAAGAGACACTAATTAGAATAGCTTTGTCACCATGGAAAGGTTAACATAGTTTGGTTGACTTCCATGTGTTGCAGATTTATTGAGTTTGCTTTAAGAGAGTTTTGGATGGACTTTTCAACCAAATATATGTCGGAAAGGTAATTCCACGGCATTCGTTATGTTTAATGATGAAACTTAATTAAAAGGTTTTCTTTGGGATAGATTGAATTATAATCCGTTCTTCCCATGCTTCAAACTTCCAACTCTGTATGTCTATCGGTTGGTATACCACACCACCACGTACACATCACACAAGGTGGACCAAAAAAGAAATGAGATTACCCAATCAATTATGGTCTACGGTTAATCTGTTTGCATTCGTTGCCCTTCACCATTTAATAGTAGAGAGAGAAGGGTGTTTTCAATTAAATAGATAATGAAGCTAACTCTGTCGGGGTAAAAGGAAACCAACAGTAGTTTTCCATTCATGTTAATCCAAGATGCAGAATCAATTAAATGAATCGAAGACAATCTTGACTTAATCAAACCTCACATGACTCAAATTAAGTCTACTCAATTAATGTTATATTTAGTTTTCGTATATACTAAAGTATGTAGAGCTTTCCCCTACGCCCTTTTTAATATTATATAACGGGTGTCACTATCAATCAATAAAAAACCAAATTAACATGAATTTTGAAGGTGATTATCGTAAAATTAAAAAGAAAACATATGGAAAAAACTGTAAAGTGGTGACATTTAAAGTCTGTCTTGTATAATAAGAGGCAAAGTTGATAGAAAAGGTGTCCAATGATCCATCTGGCATTCACAGCTTGGTTTATAATAAAATAAATATGCTGGAGTGACAGGGAACAAGAAGATCCGGTAAAACGAATAAAAAGGCATTTCCATTTGCATGCATCTCCCTAATTGAAGACAAGAAAGATCGTCTACAATCTTGAACGTCAACCTAAATATACCTGTAATAAAGAGGGGTTCCTTTGAGGAGTTGATGTTAATGAGAAGGTGATTAACTAAAATTAATTAAGGGTATAGCTTAACCCTGAAGGTGGAAAGGGAAAGAGAGAGAATCTAATTGTAATAGATTGTAATTGTATTATGGTAGTTGACGTAGCATGTGATGGTGAGGGTTTGGGGAAGAAGAAGAGTAAGAGGTTTGACGGTGTAAGTGGTGGTGGGAAAGCGTTGAGGAGAGAGTGTAAGAGCATTGTGGCGTGGAGTTTTGGGAATCATTATGAGGTTGGCATTCCATGTTCACCCCAAACAGCCTCAGCACCCTGCCACCTGAACTGTTCCCTCCCGGTGTCGTTTGGTTCTGTCCTTGGGACCCTCCACCTGTAAGTAAAAAACATTACAACACGTGCAAATGCCCACGCTTTAATCATACACATTTCATGTTCCAATCAATTCTTTTAACCATACCATATTCAAATTCCGCCCCACCTACCCAACAAAAACATCTGCTAATTAACAACACAACACCCCTTATATCTTCAAATTCTCAATCCCATTTTTCACCACCTTCCTCACGCGGCACACGTTGCAGAGACCCACTTCTCTACGCAATCTCACTTAATTCCAACCACTCCCACTTCCTCCCTCCAATGTTACTTCTACCACTACATTATTTTCTATTCGAATCACAATAAATGAAATATACAGACCATGACGTACCTGGTGCTGCATGAAGAGAGAGAGGTTGGTATGGGAAAGGGAGGTGATGCGCAGGATAAGGCTGCGCAGAGTAGAAGGAAGCTGTGGCGGTGGAGTTAACGTGAGCGGGGGGGTTCGCTTGGCGGCGGGTGGAGGTGATGAAGAACCGTTGGGGATGGGTTCGGTGTCTGTGGAAGAAAACGACGTCGCCAGCGTGGAGGCGTTTGTCCTTCACGTAACGGCTCCATCCTTTCGTCAAAACGTAACTCTGGCTACTGTTCCAATAAGAGTAACGGAAACGCCAGCACTTACCGGACTCATCCTCGAAACTCAGTAACACACCTTTCGCGCTGTCACCGCACGAAGACGACGACGACGAAGACTCCAGCGGGAAGTGCTTCTCCGCGTGCTGTTTCGGGATCACCAACCGGTTCAGTTTCCCCACATCGCTCGGCGTTAGCGGCTTCTCGAACATCGTTTCCTTCTCCTCCACCTCCTCCTGGTTGTCGTTCAGGTTGAAACGAGGAGTGTGAGAGTTTCCCAGCCACGTGGCTGCTTGTTGTTGCTCGCTCCAGTATAGTCTGGCTTCTGGTGAGTAGTGGTTTATCGACATTGAGAGCTGTAAAGAGAATAAAGAAGGAAGAAGCAAAGAGAAGAGAAGAGAAGAGGCGTGGTGATGATGATGATGATTATGGGTTCATTTGATGTGGAAGCTGGGGGAATCACTGCCTGTTTTGATGGACCTAGCAAAGATATGACAATGAGAGAGAGAGAGAAAGAGAGAGAGAGTACGAGAGTACTTTAAGGTTATGTAATGTGCCAAGTGCGTTACTATATGAAGAAGAAGAAAAATAAAAAAAGACAAAGTCTTTTTTTGGGCTGTTTCGAATTTCGATGCTGTTTTTCGGTTTCTTTTTAAATTAACGTTTATTTTATTTGTTTCCGTGTGAACTTGGTTGTATTATTAGGATTGTTGGTTCTTCTGTTAAATGGAATGATAATGAAAGTGTGTGATGACATCGCAGACGTTGTACACTTGTATTTGTATTGTATGAGTTGTAAGTGAGACATGGTGAGATTTTTAAAATGAAATAATTACCGAATTGGACCGAACATGTATGTTTTATGAGGATGAGAGAGAGATTGTAGAGTACAGGTGAATAATTTGGTGTAATTAGGGACATCCCATGTTAGTAAATTGGCTTACAAATCAAGTGATGGGGCCCTTCTCCCCAACCCAACCCTCACCACTCCTCACACCCTCACCTCACCTCACTCACTCTAACCACTCATCATCATTTATTTCTTTCATTCATTCTCCATCCTATCCAATCCCACCATTTAATAATATGTTGTTTTTGCTCATATTAATTATGCTTTCAATCTAATGTAAAGGTTACAACTTACAAGGATACGTCTTACATTTTATTTTTCTAATATGTTTACTAAAAAGCAACGATTTAGTAATGGACAAAATAATAATGTTTTTTAATGTGATTGTTTGGTGTGTGCCTATAAATTCTGGCATGGATGGAGGGAAAAACTAACGTAGAGTGGTCCACGTACGTCCTCCACAACTTGTGTGTTGAATCTGAATGATGGGCATGTATATGAATGTAAATGAATATAGGTCTGATTCATTTCAAGTCTTCTGAAAATGTATTATGTTGAAGATAATGAAAGAATAGTGTTGTGTCACGTGCATGACTTCATTATTGGTGTTTGGCCATTCCTGGTTTTCAAATTAAGGAAGCTATACATCAAATTGAATGCGTCATGGAGACAGGGAAGAGAAAAAAAAAACAGCACAAACAAACAAAGGCATGGGTGGAGTAAAATTTCATTTCCACAGATCATAAGTTTCTTCTCTCCTTTCCAATAAGCAAAGAGTAACGAGATTTGATTTGGCCAATTAGAGAAGACACAAATCCTGCATCATAGTCGTGTTTCAATCCCCACCTCGCATATCTCTCGTACACAACATAATCACACACTCTCTCTCTCTACTTATTATATAGTCCTATTGCTGTCTACTCATCTTTATATTTTTTTTTATACATACTTTGTATTCTATATATAATAATTTCATTAGTTAGATTATGTCTTTTCTATGAGTTGGAAACAAAACCCACCTCAGTTTCCAGGTAGATTCAGACACCTTTTTTGTCCTACAAAAGGTTTAACTCATTTGTTTAGTTTAAGTGTATAAATATGTTGGGCACACACCTATGATACGATAAAAAAAAGTTGTTGACTGTTCTTTTTCTTATTTCTTTTATTTTCAAATTAAATAATTCTCTTGGCGTAGTATAAACCTTGGATGCGACGGTCCCATAAACCAGAAATGCTTGGCGAGTGCAATTAATTCCCAGAAGGGACCATCGAAATTGCGGGTCCTGTAAATGATGATGCATGCTTACATGGAAGAAAATAACAAATTTCAATGTCTTCTCAAAAATATTATTTCTTCAACTATTTCCATGGTAAATCTTACAATAATAAAAATATGATATATAATTATTTATGGGATTCATTGAGAAAAATAAGGAGAGGAAAAACATTATCAGAATTATTTTGTATACATAAAAGCATCCCAAAGATGTTGGTAGGCTAATTGGTGGAATGATTGAGCATGAGGAAATTAAGAGAGTGGGCTTGAGTGTGGTGTGTTGTATATGATTCTGCAAAAAATGTCAATAGTTTTTGTGACAGGCAATGTCAATAGTTAATTTCAGAGGAAACTGTGACACAAGACAACCCCCACGAGGTATTTAAGGAAAGTGGGGTAGGAACACCCACATGGAAATCAAAACACAAATTTAACTAACAATATATACATTCATGTATTAACACAACTATAAATTACAGCAAAAACTCTGCTTTCTTAATTTTTGTTTAATTAAATTAAACTCTTAATATAAACATAGTATGTTAATATAAAATTCCAGGGATTGTATTAATTTAATTTTTGTTAGACCAAGTCAGTTAATGTGTCAAACTGCTAGTACAAAACTACAGGCACATAAAGTTTCAAACAGTACATTAAACAGCGTTCATATAATTTTATATACTGATGAAGTAAACATTTTTGCCAACTAGGTTTTCGAAGCAGTCAAATAAGTTAAGTGTAATTTTAAAGTCTAGTCAACAATACTTATTAACATATTATTTGATAACATAATACTTCAAAACACATTAACTTAATAATTAATTAACATGTTGCGTTGATCATTAATTTACTAATCACTACCAAAAATAATTAACTTACTAATTAAATAGTAAATGTTACTAAACAGTAATACAATTATGATTCTTGTAAAATAAAAATAATATAAAACATGGGCAAGATTTTCCTTCACCTCACTTTTTCCTTTCTCTAGAAACATGAGGTATTCTTTAACTGAAAGTTGTTTATATTTTCATATTTTATTGAGATTAAATATATTTTTATTTTATTTTTTTTACGTGAAATTAATTTTTCTCACTGATTTAAACTTTAGACCCTATGAATAAGTAAACTATTAGAATGTGTTTTTTTCAAATTTTTTTAAGTGACTAAAAAATTTTCAGTATATACTAAGATGTTAAAATACTTTATGTTGATTTATAACTATAATATAATTTTATTAAAATTTTCTTTGTTATTTAAAAAATCATTAATAAAAATTTATTACAAAAATATAAAAAAAAAATATAAAATCAAAATTAATTTTATATTATCTAACTTTAAATCCTAAACCCTAAACCTATCTAACCCTTTTTATTATTACATACAAATGAAAAGATTGATCTTCTTATCACATCCTAAATTAATCAAGAACAATTTTGTATGAATCAGATATTCTTATATTTTGACATATATAAGGCTGGAATTTGTGTTTGTTTTAATTTGAAGAAAGTGAGGAAGGTTTGGTGAAAGAGATGGCATGATCGGTTGAACTAAATATTTTGTCTGATGCAGGAGATCTGAGAGAGTGTTCCAGATTGCAAAACTTAGTTCATTGTAGCAGTTATAAATTCCGAAAGCAACTCGTGAAGAAAAGGCCAAGAACAATGTACGCAATCTATTATCTTGATACGCATCCTACACTTTGAGTTTATCGTACAAAGAGATTAATAAACAACTACTCTAGTGTATTGTGCTTGAATATTATGGCAGAATAATTAGCACACTTGTCAACAACTTTATTAACATTCACTTTATTGTTTATTATTAGTTTGAATTGACACTAATTTTGCTAACACACATGCATATCCGTTAGACAAGTGCAGATTAATTCATCAAATTTGTGTCTAGAATATGCTAAAACGCCAGTAGTTAAAGGTTTGTTTAAGTGGGCCAATCGGAGTGCACCTCACTTGGAACTTATCACATTAATCATTATAAATATAGTAATATGTTTGCATGTGGCTATATTAAAGTTCCAAATGGTACAAGGATCTCATATGCATCAATTATATATATTGTGTGTGACCCTCTATCTCCAACAAAACCATTGCATATGCTATTGCCAAAACAGCTTGCTATAATCAAGTCAAACTCCACTATATATAAGTCCATGCAATAATTCACTAATATAAATTTTCTGTATTTGCTCCTTCAAGATATCTAATTCACTGGGGACCCTGCTGTCCTTAAGTCTATACTTAATTGCCTTCACTTTTGTATATACCTTTACTTTCCTTCCTTATATGTATTTTTATAATAATAACAACAATGACTATCGAATCTAATTAAAATTTTATACAAATTACCAAATTTTTTTTTATTGGTAATAACAAATTAATAAATGCAAGCCACTTCAGGGTGGTTCAACCCTTATACAAAGGAAACAAGAGATATCAAACCAACTATTAGTTAAAATTCCCAAACTAACAAACACAATCACTAACCGGACATAGACTTAAACTACATCAAACAACCATTCTTATACACTCCAAAGGTACCATACACCAGCTAGAAAAGGGAAACGAAGCGGATCGAGATCTAGCATTAATCCAAGACCAAACCTTTGCTTGCACCCGTGCACACACTTCAGACGCATCAGTCACTCCCCTGTTGAAGATAATAAAATTTCTGTGGGTCCAAATTTCACCCACCACCCCAACATTCAATTGGTTTAGGGTAACATCCAAATTTTACCAAAATCTGTTATTATTATATTGATACATTGAATGCAAAATGTGATTCATATATATACTACAATAAAATAATTACATAGAAACTACTATTAAAGAAAAAAACAATTAATTATTCTATTAACTAAATCAAATACTATTTTAAATATTAAAAAGAAACATGTTAGAAAAGATGTCTAGAATTAGAAGGGTTGGGGAGGAAACATGAATGATTTAGCAATAAATATAGTGGTGGTGAAAAAAGAAAGTAGAAAAGATATGATGAGAGTGTAGTTTAGCACGCCAAATGGCAAGGTGGCCTGATACTTAGGAAATTGATGATTCATAGGGTTGATAATTAGCCATAATTAAGAACATTGAACTGAGGAATACACCCTGTTTCAAGAATGCGTTTCATCATGCAGTATTTGCTCTATCTATTTTGTTGCAATGAGTGCCTCAAACAACATGTTATGATTTGGCTTAGTTATACAAAGATCACTATTAACTAATCATAGGTTAACAACATTCAATTGTAGGCATGCAACTCTAATATTCTGCTGCATGATGTCATATTTATGCCGGCAATAACATATCCACTGTTCCCCCACTCTACACCGACTCCTCTTTTTTTTTCTCCCTTTTCTAATCTGTTGTTGCGATAACTCCTTCGCATACACGAAGGATCAGTATTACAGTATAGGACAAAAATAAATTTTGATGTTATTCATTTGAGTATTATCAAAAATATGCTAGGGTTTCGACAAGGATCAATTCCTCCGATTTGCTTTTGTAGTTATCTATAAACAGATATCGTTTGAGGCAAAATGAAAAATGAAAAGAGTTGCGTTAAGATCAATTGAGTTGGATTAACTATACACGTGAGTGAATTTAATCATTGTACACAGTTGAAGCGCAGGTGACATTGTTCAGTCATGACCAATTGAGTTAGGCTGACTAGACACTATGTTTAGTTTAGTGGGTGAACTTAATTATTGTGTCCTTTTTATAATCTCTATTTGAAAAGATTGTAATTGATGTGCAAGAGGATATAATGAAAATCTAATAGTTGTCCGTGTAGATATCTTAATTACAGTTGATGACCGAACCACGTTAAATCTTGTGTTATTTTTTTTTTAGTCACTCCGTGTGTGTTTTTTCTATTTTTTCTATCATTAATTAGATATGAGTAGATTGTAAGAGTGAAGATACGAAATTTGTATAGACTGAGAATTTAAAATATCTGGAATCAAAGAACAGTATATGTGGGGTCCCCATTTCCGTAATAAGGTTGTGAAATATCTGGCACGATGGAATTAATCACTGGGCTACACTCTAATGCAACACACACAGCCTACACCTATATATCAACTTACATATAGATACTGTGCATAATAATCTTCCTGTTCAATCAATTAAATAAACAGTTTCCAACCAAATAACTGTATCACAAATTAATTTGGATTACCAAATTTAGAATCCCACATTGAAATTTATTTAATATCACCGACACATTATACGTGTATTTTTATTAAATGTTATGTATAATTAGTTATTATTTTGAGTTTTAATGTGGAATTAAAATTAATTATGAGACATAAGAAAGAAAAGGTTGTGGTTTTATCATCCCGAGAAGAAATGTTTAGGCAAAAATAGTAAAACAGGAAAGTAAAAGGCTCCACATATAAACAAACACACAGAATGAAATACAAATAGTGTGGGCAGAAAATGCCACGTCAGCTATGTATGAGTTAATTTTCTCACCCGTCAGGGAAGGCATGCGTGGTGGGCTGTGGCCCACAATGTAAATGTGTAAATGAAAGTGGGCCCACTCTGGCATTCTCCTTCCCACATTTGTCAAACCCTCTTTATTCTTTTTTTACCTTTTTATGGCTGGCAAGGAGCATTTTCTTTATCTGCTTCAGTTGTGTGGTGTGAAAACTGCAACAAAAGATGGGAGTTGCTCAGAGTGGTGATGGAATCGGGTAAACGGCACGTGCCACGTGATTTGTGTAGCTCTGTGGAAGAAGAAGTAGAGGGGTAGATCTAGACTTGGGACCATTCCACCACCATTTTGACTTATCTAGCAGGCCCAATACAATGGTCCACTAGGCCCTAACTAACCCTCTCTCTTCTTCTTCTTCTTCTTCTTCCTTTTTAACTTTTCATTTTACTCCCACTCTTGCTTCTTACTTCTCACCAACAACATCAACTTTGACTTCCCATTTATAGACCAATGCTAAATTCTCTTACACCTCCCCAATAAAAACAAATAATATGAACCAACTTCTAATAAGAATATTTAGGAGACAAACATTATAGTAAATCTTGTCTTGGTTAAGTCAAAGAAATTATTTTAAGAAAGTTAAACTTTGTTTTGTGTTGGTAATGAATCCTACGGACAACCCATCAGGGTCAAACATAAGTAGTATGCTATATTGACATGTATAGATACATAATCTTTAACGTGGAACTAACTTATTATCACTATGAAATTAGCATGCCTTTAGATTTGGAAGCTAGCATTTTTTCTTTTTCTTTTGAGGTCTTTTAATTAATAGGGATACTGAACACATTCATTTATTTCCACGTGTAAATATGATACATTGTTAAGATTTCATCCGTTTGAGCTAGTTTTTGAAATTGGATTTTTTTTTATTTGCAAATGTTTAATCATGTATCACTTATTAAAAAGTTTTTTTTAAAAGTGCAGGCATTGCGACCACAATGTCCAATCACGTATCAATAAGTTAAAAAAAATGTGAAAATTTGATATCACCGACTTGTCATAATCTTGGCCTAACTTATGAACAATGAAACTCAACAGATTTAAGAGACTGAATGAAAGACCGCGTGTCTTATCGATTTTCATGTCTATTATCATCTACTCACTGCAATTAATATTAGACCGGAATAATTAATTGTCACTGCACTTTTTATGTTTCATGTTTGGGAGATTCTAGAGTGAACTCTCATCAATCTTGAAAATCACAAGATAACGAATGATTTAAGGTTAATATTTCTATTATAAATTAATTAGACTTTGGAGGTTTTTGTTTTGAACCTATCTGGTTTTTCATCACAAAGCTTATTCTACTGGGTAATCCCCTCAACAAAATTGTTAATTGGGACAAAAAAAAATTGGTAGCCGTTAATTTAGACTTCCTTATTTAGGTTTGAGCTTCCAAAGAATGTAAACAAGTTGCACTGAGGATGGCAGTGTAAACCACTGTTCTGAATAAGCCTAGCTCTTTGACCAGTTTGGTCTATACTGTTGTTCTTGTTCACTTTCATTTGAAGCAAAATTTATTTATGGCTGTCTTTGGGATCTGTAATAATACTGTTGATGTGGCTGTGAACATTTTATTTACCTCATCTTTGAATTACTCTATCTAAATGGAGATGGGGTCTTGGGTAATTAATTTGGACCTTATTAACTCTCCTCATAAGCTTTAGGTCTAGCCAGGACCATTAAACTGTGGCATACTTTATGAAATGGACCACAATTATCCAAGGACAATTTTCCTTTCAAGGTTTTGGATTGGACCACCCCTCTTAATTTGACTCTCTTGACCCATAAGATGGTGTCATTTTCTTCAGGGGCTAGTGGTCTTTTACTTTTACATTTTTCAAAATTAACTAGCTGCAGTCCTACAGTGAAACAAACAAAAATGGACAGTTATCAGATTTAATAATAGGACATTAAATATTTTTTCACATTTTATCGTTGTTGTTTTAATCCACTGAGTAAAAGAACATTGTAATCAAATAAAGCTTATAATATGGAGTCTAGGCATTGGGATGAAGGAGCCAGAGAAGGCAAAAATGAACTAGGTTTTTATGACTCACAAGCACTTAGTATGTGTTACTATTGTTATTCTGGGTATCCATTACATCTATTTCCATTTGACAGTAATTGCAGTGCCTCCAAAGATGTCCAAAAAATGAGAAGAACCCTTAGTTATTGGAGTGTAGGTCTTGATAGTATTGTGAGATCCAACTTGCTATGATATTTACCTCCTGTCTCCTTACATCTTTAAGCCACTTTGGATCTTCCTTAGCAGAATACCTTAGGTCTACATGATGAGCTCCTGCTCACAAAAATGTCCAAATAAATATAAGAATATTGTTATGTTGAGAACCACAGTTGCTGAAATAGAATAGTTTGGTACTAACCTCTTTTTTCAACTATAGCAACTATTGTTTTTGATATATTCTTTAACACCCTGCAACCAAACTCATAGATAGTGTGGTTTTAATAATTGCTTTTAGCATTTTTGAAATTATACTAATTAAAAAGAAGAGATGGCATATTATACCCTCCACCACTCCAAGGATCTCTTAAACCATTGAAGAATATAATGTTGCTTGCAGACCTTTTCAGAACTGTCTGAATAGCCTGCAGAAAACATAATGGATGAACATGTAGTGGTGTTAAAAAAACCAAAATGGAATTATAAAAAGACTTGATAGTTAACACTCACATGGCCACCAAACTCAGTGGTAATCCAGTGTGGTCTTGGAGTAACGTTGTAGAAAAATTGGCATGCAGAGGCTCTGTCTTGGTATGACCACACATATTCTGGGAAGATGCTGTTCTTATTGCTTCCACCTACTGGCATTATCATCTCTGTACAGGCCTGCATGCACAAAACTACATCTCCTCATTACCTACATCTTTTTATGTATATTATATTATATTGCATTTCACACTTGTCATTGTAAATTACTTAAAACAAATCTCTTTCAATTATTTTAAATTACCCTCATTTTATGTTTAAGTGTAGATTTCATCTCCCTTCTTCTTTTACACTATTTTGTTTTATATTTATTTATAAACTAATTTCCAATATTTTTTTAGAATAAATTAATTTCCAATGTTTGTTATGAATCTAAAATAAAATTTATATACATATATATTTTAATTATAATATGAGTTAATCTTAAAATGTTTATTTATTATATAATCTTTAATTATATAAGTGCGTGGATATACATGCTGGGCCTGCTCAGCTTGTAAACAAATGGGTCTATTATTATTGGTCTCAGGGGCAAGATTGGGCGATTTATTCCAGTATCTTATTCTTTATAATTTTATTTTTTATTAAATATTTTTTTTAATTTTATAATGTGAAATTTAGAGATTTTTTAAATCTAAAAGTTAAATTTATGATTTTTTTACAAATTTTTCATTTCAAAATATAGAATCTAAAATAAAAT
>Ga0123341_1000484_pt1 | contig 24250 bp, 10 predicted proteins | sample Turbeapinknodule_FD_89959 | JGI IMG/M metagenome (GOLD analysis project Ga0123341, IMG submission 89959) | Root nodule microbial communities of legume samples collected from Mexico - Turtle bean Mexico pink nodule | ecosystem: Host-associated > Plants > Roots > Nodule | place: Mexico: Nepantla...
GACTTTTTTAGCCATTGTAGTAGAATTGAGATCCAAATTCAAAATCAAGCATGCCCTTTGAATCTTACATTTCCCCCCTTTTTTCTTCAACAAATAAAGCAACTTTTTTGTATTACCCAACCCCAAAAGTAATCTTATTAAGGGATGCTGACAGGTCTGTCATTTCCTCACAATGTTGACAATTTATGAAAACTAACCTTGACATGAATAGTATTTTATCTATTCCTCTTCTCACACCATGCATTCATGTGAATTTCATAGTCAAACACTTCTCCTGCTTCAATATCTGTTCTATCTTGCACTAATTATGATTGATTTATTAAAACACCAACAAACCTTGGAAACAAGGGGGTTGTTCTGGAGCTTCCTGTAATACATGGAACTAAGTTTTTGGGAATTCTCCTTTCAGGTTTTTAAATGTGCTTCTGGAACCTGTGACCGTTTTTATCATCCACATTGTGTTGCAAAATTACTTCCCGATGTAGTCAAGCAAGTCACAAAGGAATTTGAGAGCAATATTGCTGATGGGAATCCTTTTACTTGCCCCCTTCATTATTGTTGTGTCTGTAAAGGATTGGAAAATATGATGGATCCTGAGTTGCAGTTTGCTGTTTGTAGGCGTTGTCCAAAGGCATATCATCGTAAATGTTTGCCAAGGTTTGTCCTATTTTATTACGTGTTTCTTGTCTTCATTTTTATAATTCTAATTGACAGTGTCTAGAGGGTTGATTCTCAAATTACTTTTTTCAGAGAATTTACTGCTGACAAAAGTGATATACTAAGGGCTTGGGAAGGTCTTCTACCAAAGAACCGCATTCTTATATATTGCTTGTAAGTGTTATGGATTCTTTAGTTTTTCAATTTGTACTTGTTAATACTTGATGTAACTATGTTTTACGTTTACATTGACCAGAAATCATGAAATTGATCCTAAACTTGGGACTCCTGTAAGAAGTCATATAAAATTCCCCAAAATGAAAGCTACTGCTCAAAAAATTGATAGTACTATTGAGCAGAAAAAGCCTTCAACTAAAAAGAGGGTTATGTTGAAGAAAAATATTGACTCAGATAGCTCAGCTGGCAAAAGCACTTCAAAAGGATCTAAATTGACTGCGAAGAAGCCATCTAATAAGAAGATTTCCAGTTCAAATATGTCAAAAAAGCCAAAATCAAAAGAAACATCAAGGTGTTTGACTGAAAATAAGATGTCAATCTTGAAGAAATTTGAAATTCCTGACACTGAGCAAAAATATAACCAGCAAACAGAGAATGAGGGTTTGGAGCAAATTGAGCGTGACAATCAGATAAATAAGTTGAATACTATGCCTATTGGAAAGTTGAGTATTGATTTGCCTCCACTGGATGCTGATTCGGAAAAGAGGTAAATCTGTCTTATTTTCTAAATATGATGATGATATGGAAAATTAATACTAGTGTTTGACACTGAGAATTCTCTTGCCTTCTTGTTTGAAACTTGAGAGCTGAAGCTGTCATTAAGATAATGTTAAGAACTTGTTTACATAAAGATGTTTTCCTCCATTGTAGTTTGTTGGATTTATTTAAAGAAGCCAGTTCATCCATTACGTTGGAGAATGTCTTAGAAAAGCACACATTTGCTTCTACTCATAGTCAATCGATGAGAAGTGTTGTGGAGAAGACCATTACAACGGAGAAATTGGAAGATTCAGTCAATGTACACAACTTTATACGTTTATTGCTATGGTTTCCCACTCAGGAATTTCCGGTAAGATTATTAATTTTGTTGTTCTTTATGTACAGTCCGTTCGAACAGCTATAAGGATGCTCGAGAGTGGGTGCAGCATTCAGGACGCGGAAGCTGTTTGTGATCCTGATGTTCTGAAACACATATTTAAGTGGAAGGTGCTTAGTGCTTTTCTTTTTAAATTATTTTATTTTATTTATTTATTATTATTATTATTTTATTGCAGTTGAAAAAGGAATGTTAGTTTATAGGCATGTTATAGTAATGATTGACACATATTGATGTAAAGCGAAAGTGAGTCTACGTGTCTATAGCCGGTGGGAGTACCATGTACGTGTTTGATTCTGAGCATTTGTTTTTGATAGAATGTGATAGGTGAGTTTTTTTATCTAAGCCATTGACCAGAGTCATGGGAGAAGGTCATAATGTTTGACCTTTCATTACCCTAAGACTATTGATTAAGGAATGGTGTCTTTGTATTTGTTACCTGAGAGAAAATTTCATATATTGTTCTTTTTTGCATTGTCATTGTGGTGGTGGCTTTGCTCAGTACTTATTCAGAGATGTAGATAAATCAGCAAAATTGTAGGTCTGCTTTTTGTCATTGAGAGGTTGTGCTGTTAAAACTTGATTAAAAGCTTAAAACTAATTGATCTTATTATATTACAATTTCATTCATGACATGGTAAGATAGGCTTTTGAGCATTAGCTTTGAAATTTGATGTATTGCCAATGTTCCTGTTATTGTACAAAATTGACCATGGTCAAGATTTTCATTTTTTTTTTGAGATTTTTCAATTTAGTAATCTGTAATCTCAACTTCATTCAGTGAATTTCCTGTAGGATGAGCTGAAAATATATCTTGCACCCATTCTATATGGTAACTGCTATACATCGTATGATCGCCAATTTACACATGTGGAAAAGTTGGAAGGGGTACCTACTTATATTTCTACTTAACTTTATCTCCTTCTGTTCTACAAACTTAATTGAATTTATGTACCATTTATACTCTTTCTTCTATTATATTTTTCTATTTTTAAGTCTTTAGGTATTGTTGAGTTGGCGATATATGATGTCTAGCTTTTATATCCTCTTTTCTGTAAGAAGCATATTATTGATTTTTGAACTGCCCTTTGAGCATTGACTATAGGCTTCAAGTAGAGGCAGATATTATTACGAATAGGATAAATAGTAAAGTAAGCCTCTCCTGTTTTGTTAAAGCAAAATAGAAGCCCGGCAGTATGTACAGGGATAGGAAACAGGTTGGCTTATGCAGTTATTTGTAGAAACTCATTCTCCAAGCTTTTATGGAAAAACTATTTTTTTTTCCTTTTACTTTTACGTAATAAGCTTTTAGATGTGTTTTGTCCAATTTCTCCTTTTAAGGAGAAGAGAAGCCTAAAATATTTGGGTAAACACCACCTTAGAGAGACCCGATACAGTCAGGTAGATGTGTGTTCGGTTTAATGGTTGCGGAAATGTGATCAATAATTAGGAAAATGTGATGTGTTCTTATGAGGGGGGAGCTGTTGGTGTTAAGTAAGTACTTATGCCAAAGCCTAACCAATCTAGGAGGTGGCCACTGGTTACCTTTATAATTATATCCCTTTATATTTACATGCATTTGAGTTTCGCAGTCACTATACGTAATGATTTCCTTATAAAAGAAAGGGTTAGCAAAGGAACATCGTGTGACCATACTTTTTTATTGTGTTTAAGCCTACGTCATATTCATTGTTTTCATGCCAATTAAATTTAGTTTGCATGCTACCTATGTATCCATGTTAATAATTGATAGTATATGCTATGATAGTTGTTGCAACTTGAAAGTACAAACTGTTGTAGGTGCCTAGTCAGCATTTTGTAACTGTCTAACTGAAGCCAGCCAGTTATACCGAACTGTTAGTTAGATATATAATCTAGTTTTCAAAGTTGCTGCTAATAACACATGGTCAGTTATGCTAGCTTTAAGTTATTATATCTATGGTATAGTAAATATAGTTAGCAAAGCATGTAAGAGCAAGCTACTTCTGTATAAAGACCAACAACATATGTACTTCAAGCAAGTAATGCATTATTTCATTTTCAGTTCTCACGGTTATTCTTTTCTTCTCTTTCTCATTATTACTGTATTACTTTCTTAAATAATCAATCATACATCCTTCAAGCATTGCTCAAAGAATGATCTTTACTTATGCAGATCGCAGATAAACTTCAGTGGTTTGCTCAGAATGGTGATACGGTAGGCCCTCCTGTACTTGTGCACTTATTTTAAATATCACATCTCCATTAGTAGCATAAATTGTCAGTAGTTGACCTTTTTATTATCTGAACCCGAGTGAAGATAATAATTGATTTGGCATTGTACCAATCTGTAGTTCCTAGTTTCTTGACAGATATGTAGGAAAACTTTGTTTAAATTTTTTAGTCAATGATTTAAGGGAACTAAATCTTGCTGTCTTTGACAATTCTCTCTCTTATCATTGTTATTGGTCTCACTTGTTTTGCAAAGATCTTTGTTGAATTCCATGCTGATTTTCTTTTAATGAATTTTAGGCAATATACTTGAAACCTGTTTTTACAATAAATTTCTTGAGTGTATGCTTGAATTTTCTTTATATGCAATTTTCACAAAACAAAATTATCTGATTTTCCTCGTGAAATTTTCTGTCTGGTGGATGACCATTCGTGACATTTTTATTCTATTTCTGATTGTTGAAGTTAAATACCTGATATACATAGTTAATGATGTTCAGATTGTGGACTTGAGCTGTGGTGCTAATGATTTTAGCATCCTTATGAAGAAAAGGCTTGAGGAGGCTGGGAAGAAATGTTCGTACAGAAAATATGATTTACTTCCAACAAAGGTAGATTCTGGTTTGTGTTGGATAGTTAAATATGGAAGATACATGGTTATTGGGAGAATAATGTTTAGATTATAATGATTTATTCTAATTTCACATAATTTAGTAATTAAAGTTATTATACTTTAGTTAAAGATTTTGCTTTTGACTATCTTTTTAGTTTTTTTATGATTCTTTTGTTGTCAATAACAGAATGAATTTAGTTCTGAAAGGAGTGATTGGATGACTGTACAACAAACCGAGTTACCCTCAGGGTCACAGTTGGTAAGAAAATTTCAATTGCATGGTTAAGATGTGCATGGATATCTCGAAACGAATGCACTTCTAATTTTTTATTTTTGCTTCTGTACCAGATCATTGGTCTCACCCCTCCTCCCCTTGGTCATAAAGCATTGGCTAACAAGTTTATAGATAAGGCTCTTGAGTTTAAACCAAAGCTCCTAATTCTTATAGTAGACCCAGAGATAGAGAGGTAAGACCCTTTCTCAATCGTCTACCCTAGAACTGTCACTGACATTGTTGAAGTTTTTCTGCCTTTTCACCATTGTTTCTTGCTTGTCATACAGGCTCAATAAAAAACTATCACTGTATGATCTTATATGGGAGGATGAGAATTTTCCATCAGACACGGTTAGTCTCTCTGTCTACCTGCATGCACTCACTCACGAGATGGGGATCTGCTTATAATGAATTGCTCTTTTGTAAAAGGCACATTTACCCGATCTAACCATCGAATCGTGTCACAATACTTGATGATCATGCATGTCAAATTGAAGACCAAATAGGAATTTATAAGAATCTATAAAGTAGTTCATAATTTAAAGTATCTTTCAGCAAATCACTCTTATTATGAAATACGTGTATATCTTAAAAGCATATCATAATTTAAAGTAATTCTATAAAGCTTTTATCAAATTTAGATTATATGGAAATTTATGGGCTGGATCTACCTTCCATAAAACTTTAAATCCGAATTGAATTTATGATGTTCGTTGCTTGTAAGAGTGATTAAATGGTTTGATCAAACTGTATCAAGCCTTAACCCCAAGACTAAGTAGATCCCCACCGTGTATATTGCACTTTTATTGTCTATTAAAGTTATTCTTTCATGGATGCATCTTAACCTAACAGCACTATTTCCTTTTTTCTTGTTCCTGCCCTTTTTACGCAGTCAATTTATGTACCTGGATCAGTTCATGTAAATGACAGACAAATGGATAAAAGGAATGTAAGGCCACCCAGACTCTCTCTTTGGAGCCGCTCTGACTGGACTACTAAACACAGAGTCATAGCCCAAGACTATGATCATATGTGCAACGAGCATGACACATTGGCTGCTGCTGTTCATGCTACCTCTGGAACTTATGCTGACAATTCAAAGTTAACTCATGACCAAGAAGATCAAGCATCTGTAAGTGGTAATGTTCAGAAAAGAAGCTTAAGTTACAATGTTGACGAATGTTGGAAGGGCATGCCTGGGAAGTCACGAAGGAAGAGAAAACATATTGAAGAAAATATCACAGCGGTAGCTGTGATCTCACCAGCCAAAAGGCATGCTGTAAATAAAATATGTAATGGAGTAGCTGACGACACTCAACCCATTCCACTGAATATAAGTTCTTTGGGTTCTGAACCTCGTACATTCAGTAAAAGCGTCAATTTTGGATATGGTGGTGGATTGCATGGTTTTGCTGCTGCTCCTAACTATGAATATGCAAGCAAACATTCGTGTGGTTGGCTCGAAGAGTAGTTATTTAGTTTTTCTTCTCTTCTTTTTGCAGAATCATGTCCCTCGCAGTACATACACTGATGAAGGGAAGAAATCTCTGAATAGCTTAAGATTAACTAACAATTTTGATATTAGGAAATCATTGAGTTTTACCTAGTTTTTGTTCAGACTTTATTTTGAACACTCTTTTATTCTTTTTGTAAAAAAGCTTGCATAAAATATATTCTTTTTCGCAGTACATAATATACCAGTCTACTTTTTATCTTATGGAAGTTCTTCCTTTGCTTGTAATTGATTCGTATACAGGACAGTAGTTGGAGAATTGGAATTGTTTATCAAAATTTCATTTTTTTCTTTAAACAATCATTTTTCACATTATTATAGTATTTAGTTATTAAAAATATTTTAATTCATCCAAATCTAAAAGTGAAATTTTAGTCTCTGTTAAATTTATACATTATTTCTTAGTCATCTAATTTGAAAATAACTCATTTTACTTCATAAAGCTGTTATTAAAACATCTTTACACTAAATTAAGATTGAAAAATTTATTAATAGTTCAAAAATTCAATGGATGAGAAAAAAAAAGATAATTTGTAAATAAACTTTTATCCAAATGCTGGAAATTAAAAATGACATTCCAATTTAAAGAAGCATTGTGACACTGAGGTTAGAATTGAGGAAAGAAGATGAATATGGGAAGAGGTAAATGTGTGGAAATGGAAGGAGAAATGAAGAGCTTGATAAAGGTATGGGTTTCAGTGCTGATCTCACTGTGTTACTGCTATTTCATTTCATCAAAGTTACCCAAAGGAATGTTGAGATTTGTGTCTCTCTCACCTGTGTTGTACCAATTCTCCATTCTCCCTCTTCAACTCTCCTCTGTTCTTCCAACTGGTGTCACTGCCTTCTTCATCACTTTCCTCACCAACTCCAAACTTCTTCTCTTCACTTTCCATTTGGGCCCTCTCTCTTCAAACTCCATCTCCCTCCTTCACTTCCTCTCCTCTGCATGCTTCCCAATCACACAAACCCTAAAACCACACACCAAACTCAAATTTCACCCCATTTTTCTCCCAATCAAGGTCTTGCTTTTTGCACTCCTTCTCATACCCATCAACCAAAAACTTCACCCCACACTTCTTCTAAGCCTCTATTGCACCCTCGTGTATCTTCTATTGGATATTATCATAGGACTCTGCAACATTCTCGTCCACGCCGCGTTCCGCGTTCAGCTACAGTTACCGTCCGATGAACCTTATCTCTCGACCTCGTTGCGTGATTTCTGGGGGAGAAGGTGGAACCTCATAGTAACGCATACGCTGCGACGCACCGTATATAATCCTGTCAGATCATTATTGTCAAATTCACTATTGGGCCCCCAGTGGGCCTTGGTGTGTGGCGTCATGGCCACTTTCTTGGTGTCTGGGTTGATGCACGAACTTATATTCTACTACGTCACACGTGTGGCTCCCACGTGGGAGGTTACGTGCTTCTTTTTGCTCCACGGGGTTTGCGTGGTTGCGGAGTTTGGTGCGACGAAGTTGTTGGGCCGTAAATGCAGACTGCATTGGGCCGTCACCGGGCCCATTACTGTTGGGTTTGTGATCGCCACCGCCGGGTGGCTCTTCTTTCCACCATTGATGCGGAGTGGCGTGGACCAGAGATTTATTACGGAGTTCAACAACGTTGTTGAGTGTGTTACGGGAATATTTTACTAGTCCCAATGTAACATTTTTCTTTCTGCACCCCTACATTTGAAATAACTGTGGGTGATTTTGGAATAAGGGTTTCCTAAGCAATAAGTGTTTCTGGAATAGGAATTTCGTAAGCAAATGATGTTTTCATAATAAGAAATCCAGTAGATAAAAAATCATTTCAAAATATTCTTTATGGAATAAAAAGTTTTATTTTTGAATTGGTAAACCAAGAATTAATAAAATGTATTCCAAAAAATATGTTCCAGAAATATTCGAGAAAGAACAATTATCCATAAGTCATTTTTAAATGGGTAAAATAGTCTTTTTCAAAAATATGGAAGCAAAAAGATATTTGTTAAGGAGCATAAGCCTAATAATTATTAGTTACTTATATAACTTTTGACTCTTTTATTATATAAAAACTTTATCTCACTGTTCTCAATTAAGTTTAGGGTTTAAACTTTTTTTTCAAGCGCGTAACTTACTTTATTATTCACTATTGATTAAATGGAATTTGTGCAGCGATGCTTAGTTGATGTAAAACAGAAAAGATTTAGTTTACTAGCAATTTACAAATACTGATTAAAGATTAAAGAGTATTCAATATAACATATTAAATAATTTCCTTCATTTAAAATGTGGTGGTGTTGGTGTGAATGATCGTGTGAATACGGGAACTATGATTGAATAAAGTGGCTGAGGGTCAACAGATTTTATGCTTTTAAAGAAACTAGAAACAGAAACCAAAATGTTATTCTTGTAAATGTACTAAATAAAAACAGAAAATGTATGTTTGAGCCAAAAAGTCCTTTAAGTATTTTTTTTCTTCAAAAAGTTGGATATTGACATTGTATATGTGTAGCTCAAAAGCAAAATTGTAAGTGGAATGGATCCATATGTAGGTGTAGGTATCCTTAAATTGTTTACTAGATTAAGATAACAATATATAATAAGTAAGATTAAAGGCCCGCTTGTGTAGCGGTTCAAACATTTGAATTTGTCATTTTAAGGCTTAAACACCAATAAATACAAAAATAGTAACTGTGGCAAGAAATCTGTTTGGAGATGAATAGAAATAGGAACAAAAACTTGTACTCAATTTTAATCCTCCAAAATGTCATTTGTTAACGAAAAATGATAGTTTGACAACTCTGAATTGGATACAACTCTTAGAATTGTATACAACTCTTGATATGATAAGTTTAAAAATAAATATATATAAAAAAGTAAGTCTGTAATTAAATGATATAAAAAAATATTAAAATAACAATCTCAAGAGTTGTATAAAAAAGTGGATTGTCAATGTATCATTACTCTATAAAAAGTTATAACAAAGAAGATTCCAGATAATGGACTACAAAGTAAGGAAGATACATAACTTGGTGTATAGCAAGGCATAAACATTCCTTCCCTCCTTACACGGGCAATCGCTAGACTAAAAGAGCAAAGTTAAGGATCATATCATCACCTATTAAGAGTTATGAAACGGTAGTTGGCCACATTAACATTCCAGCAATTAATCTTTCATATTGTACAAGAGAAAAACACACTATATATAAACACTTAAATATGTCAATTACAATACAACCACAAATTCCATGTCATTGAGGAAGTAGCAAGGGAAATCAGGAAACTCCGTTATGATACTTGTGTGCACGTCAGAAACAAACACAAAAGAATCTTGAGAAGTTGGGTTATTTACTATGGCATCACAAATATTTGACCAATAGCCAAATCACAATAACTAAAAGCACTATACCAACCACTGATAAAAGCATGCAGAGGCAGGAACAACCACCCTTGGTTCGCTTATTTAAAACTGCTAAGTTCTTCTGCACTCTCTGTTTTCACAACACAAATGTTCAAGTTAAGCTGCAAGTAAATTTCAATAATAACATAATTTAACTTTGATATGATTAAACGAGGCATTTGACCCAACAGAGTTACTAAGAGTGTTACCCTAAGGCGAGAATCTGTGACATCTACATGCTGGTCCAAGCCATCCTGGCAGATTAAAAAAAAGGATTCAATTTTAGAAGTGAGAAGAGAACAAAATTGCCATAAAAAACAAGAATGAAAATTAATGCACAAAGGGAACGTACAATGAGTCTGGTGTGTAGACCCAGCTCTTCATTCACTGCCAAAGCAATATGTTTTGTGCTTGCTATAGTCTCTTCCAATTGCTCAAGGCCCTCGTCTTGTTCTGCTTGAACAGCAAAGTATTATTAGATCCAAAGAACAGACTGAAACTGATTTATTTTCTAACAGTCTCATCAAGTGACCTTTCATTAGTTGCCGTTGAAATCCGACAAGTCCATTGTTGTCCATGCCAACAGTTCTGGCCATTGCATCTGGTTTTCCTTCTGGTCCAAGCAAACTATCTCTATTTGAAAAGTTTGACATGTTCAATGTGGAAGCCATTTGATTAACTCTTGATCTCAAATTTGCGAGCATGTCCTTGCGGCGATTTGTCTCCTTCTCAGATCTGCATCAAGTAAGTGAAATACACTTCACAAAACAGTAATGCAAACTTCATCATACACCTTCACAGCGTAATTGAAAGCATTGTCTCTTCTCTACTAAACTACATGGCTTAATAACATATATCTCCTGGTAGACTGGTTCCCAACAATGAATTTAGTATTACAGTGTTAAAGACATCACTAGAGAGATTATTAATATCAGGAAACTTACATTTATTCAGGGATAGAGAAGTATTAGAATAGAAGATGCAATGCATAGTGTTCCAAGATTTATTACACACTCACATGGGCTGCTTTCCAGGAAATTTGGACAATAGAGATTGCAAGCTATCAAGCCGGGTACCCAATATAGTAATCTTCCTCCTTATAGCAGTTGAATGACGCTGGATTTCTGGTCCAGATGCAGGAAATGAACTCTGCTCAGAAATCATACCACTGATATCATCAGCAAGTTTCAGTGCTTCATTATATTCCTTCATCCATGAGTTTGAAGAAGATGCCATTTTCCTGAAAGAAATAAAGAAAAGAGTGAAAAAAGCAAAACAATTAAGTTTTACCACACAAATCATAATGCACATCTTACCGAGGTGAAACTCTAATTTTAATCGGAGAACAACACCGAACTTATCAAATGAATCATATCTAAGTTTTAACCATAACAAATTGCCCATAGTAAATAAACTACAAAGGCCTAGAAAACTTTCTGTTAAGATTTTATGGACTTTAAACCTAACTCAATTACATAAAACCTTATGAGGTGAGGATTGCACCACTTATAAATAATGAAATATACTAATCTCTAGTCGATGCAAAATCTCCAACACTTAAAACCGATTTATAAGGTGAGGATTGCACCACTTATAAATAATGGTCCATGCAAGATCTCCAACACTTCAAAATGGCAGGGGACATGATAGAAGGAAAACATTCCAGGTCACATCATCACAAGAAAAATTCTATTTGCTTAGTACCCATACAAAATTTACCAGTACAACTGTCCAAATTAAACTACTCATCCCAACAAAACTTTCCTCCATTTAAACCAGAATTGCCGTTACATTGAGAAAGTAAAGGGAATCGCGGGTAATATAATAACTAATTACTACGTCAATTGAAGTATGAATGAACAACGAGAAGAGCCCTTAAAGTTCACGATCGCATAGGGCAACAAATCATGGAGTCATGAATTCCCACCCATCACAGGGTGCTAAAAAACTCTATAACCTTTAACAACAACTGCACCATACAAAGTCCCCGAAACAGAAAATTAACTAGAAATCATGCACCATTAATTAAATGCAAAAATATATAAAAAAAAATTATCAGAATAGCGAATTTCACAATCAGACTCAACACACACAATTCTCAGCAGATGAGCATAAAGAGTAACAAGCATAGTACGGTTCAGAAGGAGAAGTGTGTCGATAACTGGAAGAAATTGGAGTTAAATTAAAGAGAGGAAACAATAGGGTGAGGAAATTACCCTCCTTTTTGGGAAATTATGACTGCGAGCGAGAGGGAGAGGAAAGGGGTGATGGGTGCGACGTCGTTTTAGGAAGGTGACGACGGCGATGGATGGAATGAGAGGTATGGCGCCGCTCACCAACCGGCACCGTCGTGTACCTCGCGGAGTGTGGAAGCGAAATGTTTCTAATTATTCTTCACCGCCACGACGTCGTTTCAGTTATGCTCAGAATAAAAACAATGATCATAGTTACTGGTATTTAGTTACGTGTGGTAAAAGAATTTACCACGACTAAAAATTATAATATTTTATTTTTTATAAATGATAAAAAATTTATTTTATAAATCAGTTTATGAAATTAAGTTATATTTAAAACTTATTTCTTGATAATAAAATTATTTATTATATATTCTAGCAAAGAGTTTATACGACCACCACCATCACATATATTTCTACGGTGAAAAAATATTTATGAATAAAAACTGTATTATGAAAAGTAAATTCAAAAAGTTTCTGTCTTTCAAATTTAAATTAAAATAGAACAATTCACGCAAAAGAAGTATAACAGTAGTAATTCCAATTTTGAAAACTGACATTGATTTTTTTTTCCCTCGATTTTGTTGTTTGTTTTTAGTTTTTATTTTAACTCTATCTTTTCAAACTAAATAAATTAGTTCCTTTTATCGATTCTTTTATCACGATTTTATCAAATTAAATTACATAAGTCACTATTAGTAAAACTTGTATATTAGATTTTTATTACTTCACATTAACTTGCTATTTGTGTATGTGACATTCTATTAACATGTACAATAAGGTAGTTGTAATAATGGTGTATAATATATCTTATAATTCTCAAATTGACCTAGTTTAGGGTTATATCTTCTCAATTTAACTTAGTTATGACCTTGGTCCTAATCCGTATATTAAAATTGAGTTGAGTTGAATTCACATTTGATCGTTGAGTCGTTAATGTCAAGTTGAGTTGAGTTTGATTCTCGTGGGATCAAGTTAATTTTGTCAAGCATGTTAAACCTATAATGGGTTTAAATTAGTTAACATTGACATAAGTGGAGTTTTGAAAATGTTAGATTCACCTCAGGCTAAGTCGTGTTTGTTCCACCTCATGTCTAGTCAAGCACACCTTTGGGAAGTTGAGTTAGACTTACCTCAGGTTGAATCCAATTATACCAGTATTAGATTGAGTTGAGTTGAGTCATACCTACCTCAAACTAATCAAGTCAAGCCAAAAATTGACCTAGTTGAATTGGGCGCACCTTGGACAAAGTTAAGTCAGTCTCACATTTGGCTGAGTCAAATCGGGTTCATGTGGGGTTGAGTCGTGTTGAGTCCATATCAAGTTGAGTTATGTTTGTTCCTCATTGGACTATGTCAAGTTGGGCTAACTTCATGTCGAGTCGTGTTGAACCTACAAGAGGGTCGAGTATAGTCAATTAACATAAGGTCAAATGGAGTTGTGTAAGCTCAGTAATGTTGGGCCCACCTCAGGTTGATTAATGACAAGCCCACCTTGAACTAAGTTGTGTCTAACATACCATGGTATAGTTGAGCCCAACTTGGGTTCACATTGGGCCGAGTCTAATTGGGTCCAAATCAATCTGAGTCATCTCCAACCCACCTCAAGCCGAGTGAAGTAGGACCCACCTTATGTTTAGTTAAATTGAGTCAGACTCACATTAAGCCAAGTTGAGTTAGGTTCATGTTGGACGATTTGTGATGAGTCCACATTGGGTTAAGTATAGTTGGGCCATCGTCGAGCCTAGTTAAGTTGGAGCACATTAGGTTAGTCGGGCAATGTCGAGTCGATACCTACTTTGAGTTGAGTTGAGTTGGGTTCGTGTTAGACCAAGTTTAGATAAAGTTATTTAATTTATGTTGAGGTAGGGTTGACTAAAATTGAATCCATGTTAGACAATATTAGGTTGGGTCGGTCTAGTTGGAGAAGTTAGATTATACCCTAGCCTTCTAATTAAGTTGCATATAGTACAAATTAATTAAGAACTATTTTATAACTAATGTAATATTTAGGAATCATTTTATAATTTAGAATATTTTAATGAATTATGAAAAATATTTAAGAGTTAGTTGATTTCTTAAAATAACCAAACCCATTTTAACCCTTATGGTAATCCACTTTATATATGGGAGCTTTTAGAGTTTAAGTTTTTCAACCCACTTATTTTATGAACTAATAAAATAAAATAAAACTTATTTTAGAATTGGGTTGAGGTAATTCATAGACAATGAGTCAAAAAATTAGAATGAGCGATGTTTATTTTGGATTTAAGCATTTTTCATATATAAATTGAAATTCAAACTATTTTAATAATATGTTTTAGTTTTATACGTTTATTTAAAATTTCAGTTTGAATTTTTTAACAAGATTAATTAGAAGTATTATGTCATTTCTTGTACTTTTTATTCTAGTAAATGTTTTTAGATTCTATGTGAAATTATATTTTTTAATAAAAATTCAATTCATTACCTTACTTCGTTTTACTCACGAATACTTATGTGATTAATTCTTATACGTCTTCTTCATTCAATTATCAAAAGAAAAATCCAATTATTGTTTAATATTTTTGTTAGCAATTATTGTATAATTATGTTGGTCTAGAACTTGATATATATTATCCGATAGTGTTGTCATTTTCTCTATTGTCGTGCTTATACCATCTTCATAGACAAAATCTTTATGTATATTATATAATTTAATGATTGATCATATTTTAATTTTAATTTATTGCTAACTTTGTCCTGTTATTTTACTTTTATTTATTAGAAAGGAAAAGTAAAATCTAACCTAATATTTGAAAATTATTTAATGTGAAATTTGTATTTATTTATATATTATAAAATATTATTATTTTTAGTTGATGTAAAATCTTTCGTATATATATTTCGTGTTGATACATATAAACTATATATTTATGAATGATCCGATAGTGAGTGACCTGATAAATTTAATAAATTATTATTATAATAGACTATAAATAAATTCAAACACAAAAATATGAGTAGTATAAAAAAAATCAAATTTAATAAGAGTCAATTTGAACAATTTGAAGAGTGCATTAATTTGACAACTTTTGAAATCATAGGTCCAAGTTCCTGTTTTGTGTAATAATGTTTGCAATGCATTTTATTTCGTATCTTTCTTTTAAAAAAGTCCAAATAATTCATAAATGTTTTTTTAAGGCGTGATGTTAATATTAATATTTAACACATCGTTTAACAATTTTTATTAATAAAAAAAGTTTAATTGTAATGAATTATCGGCAGATCCACTAGGGCCTTGGTTCCTTATTTTTTAAAATTCTTTTTTTAGATATGAACAAGGATTCAGAATACTCAAATAAGTTGACAAGATTCAACTTCTTCAACCGATCTTCTGGTTTTGGGCTTCTCTTCAGATAGGGCTCTTGACTTCTCTTCAGGTATGACTCTCGACTTCTCCTCTTCACGGATAAGTGTGTGTATCTGCAAGACGTTCTGATATCAAAGTCAGAAGTAGTTCAATATTCATCCGATAAAATTTACTCTACCTTACCTATTGCCTTGATCCTCTATTTATAGGATTTTCTTATTAGACTTATATCTTATTTGAACATTTCTTTCTACACCACTTTATTATTTTACACACATCCATTAATTTGAACTCTTATTGAATTAGACATTGCTACAATGATTAAATATATATGTTTATTCTATTATTTTATATATGCATTTCTCAACATAACCTTTCGGTCCAATAAGTACAAATTAAAATAAAAATATGTTTATATTGTTTTAATATTACATAGATAAATATGTATAGGTTGCTATTAGTGTAATTAATATTTTAAAATATATAATTATAAACATTTATATATGTTATTACGAAATACATTTCTGAACAATGAGTTTAACACCTTAATAAATTTATTAATTATTACATTAAATTTCGCTGACATCTTCTCTTCATATTTAAATAGTAAACAATGACCTACCTCATTGAAAATAATTATTTTTTTATTTTCTATTTTAAAATATATTATAAAATTCTATTTTTTTTTACGGAAACACAAAAATATTGTTATCAATACAGCGTTAGATGATTATTGTGATTAGAGTTACAAAGTGAAGTGTAATTGTTGGATGAATTAGAAGAGTAGATAAAAAAATTAGGGTTTTAATATCAAGTGTAGCCAAAAAAATTTCATTGGTTCTTACACAAATTAGGGTTTCAAGTTGAAGTCTGAGTGTGAGGAAAAATATCTGTGGAGAGAGATTAGTGAGAAATTAGTTATGATAATGGTTACTAATGAATCTCTGCACAAAGAGATTAGTGTTGATTTTGGAGTGAGAGATAGGTAGTGTTTTAATACAAATTGAAGAGAGAAAAAAGATCTGGTGCAGAATTCTGCATAAAAGAAAATGAAAAGCAAACGAGTTGGGACCTGGGAGTGAGTGAGGAATTTGGAAAATATATTGGAAAATAGAGAGGGTGATTGCAAAAGGTAGAAGGTTTGAAGCAGAAGAGCAGAGAGGGGAAGAAGGGGTTGCAGAGACAGTGAGAGAGAGAGAGAGAGAGAAGAGATGTCATCAGACTTGGACAAGCAGATAGAGCAGTTGAAGAGGTGTGAGCCTCTGAAGGAGTCTGAAGTGAAGGCTCTGTGCCTCAAAGCCATGGAAATCCTCGTCGAAGAGAGCAACGTTCAAAGGGTCGATGCTCCTGTCACCGTTAGTCACTCTACCCCTCTTTTTCTCTTCATTCAATATTATCCTTTTCTGCATTTTTCCTAGGTTTCTGCCTTTTGGGTTTCCTTTCATTATCAATTTACTTGCTTTTTTCGCATGATTTCTGCTCACGCTCAACGGAATTACCTCGTGTTTTTTCGTTCAAGACGATTAGTTAGTTGATAACTACTTTTCTTGGTCTTAGACCTATCTAGGGCTTGTTATGAATGTTATGTATGTAGTGATGAAAAGGGTTACGTGTCGCTCTTTCCGGGGATTTGGTGGATTTCCTGCTCTTTTGTTTTGGCCTGTTCGCAAAATTCGTTGTTTGTTTGTTTTTGCGTGCAGAGTGTCATGGGGCACACTGGGAGTGTTTAGTTTTTCTTCTTTTTTCCTGTTAGAGTGAAGCTGCTGTTTACTCTGGTGTGTTGGTTCTGTTCAACTGATTAGTTTTGTTGATTGTGTCGTTCTTTGTGCAGATATGTGGTGATATTCACGGTCAGTTTTATGACATGAAGGAGCTTTTCAAAGTGGGAGGGGATTGTCCCAAGACTAACTATTTGTTCCTTGGGGATTTTGTTGATAGAGGATTTTACTCAGTTGAAACATTTCTGCTTCTGCTCGCTCTTAAGGTGATAGTCTGTTTTTTTTTTGTATGATAAAACTGTTGGAAGTGTGTTGTATGTTATGTGTGTATTTTATGGTTTCTGTGTGCGTTAGATCTGCTATGGGCCTCCTTGCAACAATTTAAAAAATGTTTCAGTTAGTCTGGTCAATGTATATCGCAGAAATATAGTTGCTCTCGTGGCTTCCAAGCCGCTGGTTTGGTGAACAGTACTTATATTGTGTTTGAGTGAACTATAAAATAGCCTTTTCTGTTTTGGGAACACAATGTGCTATTGTTGGAACGAAACTGTACAAGTTTTTGGGTGGGAATGCGGTTAATGTAATGCGAAAATCTACCTGAGGATGCTTTATTATTGGTGATCTTTTTATTAATCTGGTCTGTGACTAAGATTTTGTCAGTAAAAAGGGAGAAAGGTTATCAGACTGCAGAGTATGTAGACTTGTGGGAGGTCTGTAAACAGATTTAAGAGTCTATTTCATATAAAAATTCAACAAATAAGATAAAATTCATGATACCAATTCCACAATATTAAAATAAATAAGTTCATACAATACACCAACAAAATATTAGTTCTCAAAGTGATAAGTTAATAGTTTAATAACTAAAACAACACAAATGTTATCAAGTTTATAGGTCTCTTCATCTAATCCTCTAATTAAATCATCTCCAAGATCTTGATCACCATCTCCATCAAGTTCTTCTCCAGATGAAAATTGTTCATCAAAATTGTCATAAAAAACTATATTATCAAGATCAAGTGCATCTAGAGTTGGATCATTTAAACTTGCTCTAGCTAAGTCAACATTTCCACCATCATCTTCAACTTGTTCTTGTTCAACCTTAACATTACCTCTTTCTTCACCTATCCATCAGACTCAATGTCATCAAATGGGAGAGCATCAGTTTTTTCTAATTTGTTTATTTTTCAACTTCAAGTTATACATCACATAAACCAAGTCATTCATCTTTTTTTGGTGCAAACAATTTCTTCTTTTTATATGAACCTATAATTAAATATGAAATTATAGTAAATATATAAATCAAATCAAGAAAATTAAAAACCTTAATTAACTTCATGAACTTGAAGTACCATTTCAAATGAACTTATTAACACCTTTAGGACTATTCACCAAAAAATTACAAACTGAACTTCTTTTCTTATCTGTCCACCCATCAAACATAATTGTGCAACCTGTTCTCTTCCACTCAACCTTGTACTCTTGCAGGAGTAGATCAGTTTTTTCCTCTGCTTGTTTCAAAAGCTTCTCTCTAACATCCTGATAGTTGGAGGTTTATAGCCAACACCTATCTCCCAATCATGTCACACATTTTTGCAAAACCTGAATTTCTAATAACATTGAATTGGATGACACTTGGGTAGAAAAATTCAGCAACTTGAGCATCAACTTTTTCTTTAGCACCTTTCTTGTATAATTGATTTACAGTAGTTTGAACACTATCTCTAGATTTTTAAAAAATATCTTGCTACTACTAAAAGTCTGTTCACTCTCTTCACCGCCATAAATTTTTTCAAGGCTATTCAACCTTCTTTTCTTCAATGAGGCATCCTTAGCATTGAAACAACTTTCAACATTAAAACTAATTTCTTCTGGTATTGAAACACAAGGTTCAGAATCATATCTAATACCAACAAGATGATGTTTGAATCTGAAAATGCCTCTAATAAATGTTTTTGAACAATAATTACATCTCACTTTTTTTCCGTTATCTAAAACATTTGTTCCATGTTTCCATCCAATATTTGTTCTATTTCCCGCAACATTTTTACTTCTAGGTGGAAGTGATGAAGATGTACCAACAGTGCTATCACCAGACTATGAACCACTTCTCAACATCTTAATCTGCTTAACACAACCAAACAATAAAAAAGCAATTTTACGGGTTAACCCTAGAGTTTGAGAACCATGAAAAGGAGAATAAAAGGCTTTTCATGTCTGTTTGTTTGGCTGTCTTTTGGTGCAGCTGGATGGAATGAAATAGGAGGGATTTTACTTAGCATTAGCAGTTTCATTGTTTTACTTTTCTTGTCTAGACAGAAATTTATTTGCATCCTCATTGTGGGTTCTTGCTCAAGGGTTTCCTTTGTCTATAATACAAAGAGACTACTGTTGGCTTGCTTTTGAGTTTATGCTCATTTTATATGCCATTCTCATTCTTTCTAGTTTGTTTGTCTCTTGATGAATTATTCTTTATCATTTTTTTAAATACCTAAAGAGAAAAAAAAAGGATAAAGGGATTTTATTTTGACAACTAGGTTCTGTCAGTTGTCTTGAACTAATTCTTTTGTGCTCCTAATGATGCTACTTTCATTTTGTTCATTATTGTTGTAACTAATTAGTGTTATACAATCAGGTGAGGTATCCAGATCGGATAACACTCATTAGGGGAAACCATGAAAGCCGTCAGATCACTCAGGTTTGTCTATTAGCTAAAGTGGCACAAAGAAATAAATCCCTTTTTATAAGCACGATGAATAAAACTAGAAAAAGACATTAAAAATTATACTAACATTTTATGTCTCCAGAAAACTTATTCAATATCTTTCACTTGACAGGTATATGGATTCTATGATGAGTGCCTTCGAAAGTATGGTTCAGTCAATGTATGGAGATATTGTACTGATATATTCGACTACTTAAGGTTTGCTAATATCTAATATATCACCAGATTTTATGCACAAGTTTACGTGGATGACATAAAGCAGATTGAGATGTTAATATAAAGATTACTTGATTTGAGTCTTGCATTGGGAGCTATTCCTGAGAGTAAAATGCTAGATTTGCTATAAAATTCCTGAAATGGTTTCCATGCTATGCGTTTGCTAATTGCTCTCTTGTTACTTTTAGTATCTGTTTCTTTTATGGGTGCAGGGACTCTGTTTTGTTTTTCTTTGAAATGTTTTTTTTTTTTCTAAAAATGAAAATTCTGTTTGATGGTCTTGTTGCAAAATTGAAGTTATTTTTTCAGCAACTTCTTCTGGACTATTTTTCTTTATTATTCTTGCAACCGTCTCATTCATATCTCATTCATGTTCGGAAGTACTTGCAATACATTTCCCTTTCTATTTAAGAAGGAAAGGGGTTTTAGTTTACTTGAGCTGAGTTAAGACAAGAAGGAAGCTTTGTGTATTTTAAAAGGGAGAGAAGTTTGAGTGTGTGATTTTAAAATCCATCTATTGGTTATTTTGACAGACTTGTCTAGTAGATGTATTGAGAGAAATGCTAGCAATTCTTCAGTACACTTTTTTCATCACCTCTTTTTATCATTAGGTAAATTGCATATATTGTATAATGGGATTGAACTCAGTCAGAGAGCAGTGATGTTAAACAAATAATTTTACTTCTAGAATCTTATATTCAAGTTTTATGTCTATTCCGTGTTTGATCAGATGTAGAATTGTAGGAGAGTGGGATTATGGTGCCAGCTCAAAGATTGAGGAATTATCTATCCCTTGAGTTGCAGAGCTGTGAAATTGTGGGTTAGGTTTTATGACCTGGTAGAGAAAAATTATAATTTTGCCCTAATCTTTCCTCCACTTCTTTATGTGACACTACAACCAAACCCTCCCTTTTCGAACTTGTCTCTGCCATTTATTCTCTATTTCAAGCTTATTTTGGCTTGGGTAACTGGTTTAGCTGAAATTGAGATTTTTTCCTGTTTTCTCTGTATTTGACCTTTCTAGTCAGCTTCTCTTAGTTCTCCTTCTGTTCTGTTTGTCCTCCGTTCTTGTTTGGAACCGTTTTGACTTGGATTGGACTCTTTCTGTTCTGTAGTGTCTAGGAATTTAGTGTTGAGTGTTTCAGTTCTCCACTTCTCTTTGGAGTGTTTCTCCTCTCTGTTCTTACTTTGTTGGCTTAGAAAACCTGTGAATTGGAGTTGATTTGGGCCTTCGTTTAAAATGTTTTTTTTAATCTTTGGGCTCACTTATCAGTCCTGTACCTACTTTTTCTCGTATTAGATATCATTATCAAATATAAAACAAAGATGCATGATTAATAATACAATAACTGCAAAATAAATATCTGAATTCTTATTTGAATCTGTGGTAATTACACATTAATTAATTACATTATCTCACTTTTATGTTAATATGCTTAAATAATTGTTGGTATGATCCTAGTACGATCACATGGTTAAATGATCTTTCATCCCTCATCCCTAGATATAATCTCGATGCTAACAACCTTTCAGACTTCAGAGTGTTGAAAAAAAGTGTCAAATTGCAAGGGTTCGTAGTGCACAGAAGTAATAAAAAAAATAGATATAAATGGAAATATTATTGTGGCAAGTTGCTCATAAAACAGCCTAACTGCATTTACAGATTTAGTTTGTGTAGCTTGTGCTTTCCCTAATAATTTCGTATGTTGACAACAACAAACTGCAGTTTGTCCGCCTTAATTGAAAACAAGATTTTCAGTGTTCATGGGGGTCTTTCTCCTGCAATTTCAACACTGGATCAGGTTAGAAATTTTACCCTAATTTTTTGTCTCTGTTTAGATTGTATACTAGCAATATTTTATATATTATTTATCATTCATATCTAGATACGGACTATTGATCGGAAGCAAGAAGTACCTCATGATGGTGCCATGTGTGACCTCCTATGGTCAGATCCTGAAGATATTGTGGAAGGATGGGGTCTCAGTCCCCGTGGTGCTGGTTTCTTATTTGGTGGCAGTGTTGTTACTTCCTTTAACCACTCAAACAACATTGACTATATATGTCGTGCTCATCAGTTGGTAATGGAAGGATATAAATGGATGTTCAATAACCAGATAGTTACTGTCTGGTCAGCTCCAAATTATTGTTACAGGTACCTAATAGATTAAAATGTTTTTTTTTTCTTATTTGTGTTCTGTGGTTTTCATTAAGACATTTTTCGTCTTTGTTATAGATGTGGTAATGTAGCTGCAATTCTTGAGTTGGATGGAAATCTTAATAAGCAGTTCCGGGTGTTTGATGCTGCTCCACAGGTTTGTATGCAAAAAAAATTACCTGACATTTACTGAGCTGTACCGATTTTCTAAAGTAGTAGCAATATTAGTTTCAGTCACTCTATTGTCAAATTCATTTATTTATGTGGTTAAGAACGTGCTTTTCATGACCTTGGGTTCAGTACTATGAGAATGACTGTTTTTATCCTACTTTGTTTTGAGTATTAATTTTGATTGCACTATATTTGCATGTTTAAGCAAACAATTGGTGTTCCATGTTCTTCACTAATTCATGATGATAGTGTGGGATATTTTGTGGATATGAAAATATAATTGTGCTAAAACTTTCCAAATTGATTATCAAATTTTGATGGAATGTAGGAATCAAGAGGGACACCTGCGAAGAAACCAGCACCGGATTACTTCCTATGAAGTGTTATTTTTTTCTATTATCCAAATGCTCATATTGATGTTGGGAGACTTGAATCAAGGAGATGATGATTTCTGATTCGGGAGGAATTAATGAAGGGAAAATGAGTTGTGCTCACAGGAATTCTGCATCCCATTGGTCTGCTTCACCCATCTTTAGTGTTATAGCAGTATTGTGAATTAGTTTGTGATTTGCAATATATTATTACTGCCTTTGTTCGTTCAAAAGCTGTGATGGACAGAGGGTTAGAGGGGAAATGACGTTTGCATATATGAAAACTTGATTGGAAAGGATTGAATTGGATTGGATTGGAACAGGGGATGTTGGGAAATAACTTTCCAAATATAATCTGTGGAAAAAAAACCCCACTAGTTGAGTTTTGATTATCATGGTTGGTCATGCAATTTTATAATCTTCAACTTTGTAGAATGCGTTATTGTTCAAAATTTACACCTGTTGGTTCTAAAATCTTGCCTTGCCTGAGTTTATTGAAGGTTCACATGCTAATGAAAAGGGTCCTTTTTCTAATGAAATCCTTGTGTAAAATTTATTGGAATTCTTATTTTATGATTGCATTATTTTCTTAACCATAAACTCTGCAGCTAGTTAAAATTTATCATCATTATTTTCATAACTTTTAACTCTGCACCATGGTTGTATCATTGGGAATGCTCCAACTAAAGTTAAGTTGATATTGTGGAATTTTGAAGGAACAATTGACAGAGAGGGAAAAAAAAGTGGCAAAAATTAAGAAAACAGTGAACTTTTATTTTCTTTTGCTTTTTATACAACTAACCAGGTAAAACGGTTAACTTCTTTTTTTCATTCTCTTCTCATATTAAACAATCTACAAAATTGTCTTATTTCCTACTATAAATCTATTTTCAAACATGCTAGAAAATAAAATAAATAACATTTTTTTAAGAAAAGTCATGGTCCATAAGGATCAGGTGCATGTGTATTTTCAAATACACCATGCGTTAAGAAAAATCTACCACATTTCATTTTAAAATGTTTACAAAAATATAAAAGCAAATATTAACCAGTGTTTTAAAAGTATAGCGGGAGAAAATAAAATTCATAAGAAAATTCAAGAAAATAAAATATTTTTATAATTTTTATAAATTATTGTCAATAAATAATTTTTCTTTTTTACTGTGTCAGTTTATCCAACGGAAAAAAAATAAAGGAAAAGGTTAAATGTATTTTCAGAAGTTGGAAATCAGAATATAGGTCGCGTGGGTCACGAGTTCACATGTTATTAAATTAAACAATTGATTTGTAGATACTCCAAATCCTGTCTGACAAATGAATATAGAGATCAAAGGGGGAAAAATGATATAATATAAAAGAAAAAGAAAAATAGTTTTTTTTTACATTCTTCTATTCTAAAATGACGTGTTATGTATTAAACATCATACTCGTGATATTTGTGCGATATATATTGATGAAATTTTAATTCAAAAGACATTTGTTGAATTTATGATAATTTTAATATAATTTTAACTTAATTTTTTTTTTAAAAATAAA